>Ga0066710_100004342_pt1 | contig 12517 bp, 7 predicted proteins | sample GraSoiAngelo_159_FD_79666 | JGI IMG/M metagenome (GOLD analysis project Ga0066710, IMG submission 79666) | Grasslands soil microbial communities from the Angelo Coastal Reserve, California, USA - 14_1009_16_40cm | ecosystem: Environmental > Terrestrial > Soil > Grasslands | place: USA...
ATTTGCAAACGACTCCGATATCTGAAGCCGTTCCAGAGACAACGTGTCTGCAATTCGCACAACCCTGGCCTTGGATGCGTCGTTCATGGCGAGGCTGTTCAGCGAGTGCGCAATCCCTTCGCGGTCGGTCTCGAACTGGATCGGAATCTTTACGGCGTTCGAGCTGAGGGAGGTGATCGCGTTCATGTAAGTCTTTTTCAGGTCCATCTGGCGCACGAGGCGCGTGGTGGTGAAGTCGGCGAGGCCGACGCCGATGGCGTTGCCGTGCGACTCGGGCGTGAGGTCGCGTACGAAGATGCGATGGATGGAGGGTTTCATTTCGTGCGGTGCGTCTAGGGCGGAGGAATAGCCATGAATCTCGCGACCGATGATATTCGGGTCCATGCCGGAGCCACTGATATTCTTGCCGATCCGATCCACGATCAGGAGGTCGATCTCGTCGAACGGCAACCTGGGCATGAGCGCCTTGGCTTGCGCGAACAGTTTCGCCTCGCCGCGCACCAATTCGTCGGCCGACAGAAAGGCGATGCGCGCGGTCTGATGAAACTGGTCTTCCACGATGCCGACGCCGCCAAGGATCGGCGCGGAATTAAGAATGATGGGGGCCATGGAGCGAAGGATTGCCTCGAAGCCGAATCGAATCGCGCCACGATGGTAACTCGCCGCGCCATTGCGTTTGCCACAGCCGACGACGAGCATCTTCTGCAAGCCGCTGCCGAGTGAATCGCTCTGAAAGTCCGTGTGCGGCTTGACGCGATTGACCACAATGATGCCGTCCGCCTTTTTCGCTTCCGCGCTAAAGTTTACATCGAGACCTTCGGGCGTGCGGCCGAGCACCACGGTGTCCATGGACGCGACAATCGGCACGCCGATAGACGCCTCGGTAATGCCGTAGGAGGCGAGCACTTCGATCTGCCCTTCCGGAGTCGCGCCGCCGTGGCTGCCCATCGCCGGAATCAGAAACGGCTTCGCGCCAGACGTCTTCAGAAATTCAACCACCGCAGCGACAACGTTCCGGATGTTCGAAACGCCGCGGCTTCCCGTGCCGACCGCGATGCGCATGCCGGGTTTGAGTTTCGGCGCAAGCCGCGCCAACTCCGCTTTGACCGTGGTGGGAATGTCCACCGGCGGCGAGGGTTCATATTTCTGCCGTACCGTGAGCATTCGTGGAAATACAGGCGTTTGCATGTAATGGCCTTCGGACAATCTATGGAAGCGGCAGCCATAAGCGCAAGTTTCGTTCTGGACGAAACGGCTTGATTTGGGCGCTGGGTCTTGTTTGATAAGGTGGCGTGAAAGTACTACCCGGCAAATCCCTGCTGTATGGATGCATGGCAGTGCTGGGGATAGCTTTGACGTTCATTGTCGGCCCTTTTGGTTGCGCCTTGCTGTGCGCGGATGACTGCTGCTCCGATGACTCGAGTTGTCCGATTTGCCTGTTCACCGGCGCGCATGGTGCACCTGCCAGCGCACCGGTGGCCATTCTACTTCACACTTTCTCGCCGATTCCGCTTGCATCGATTCCTCAATCGGAAGTCCATTCTGCCGACGACCACCAACTCCTGCCGAGCCGCGCCCCACCGGCTCCTTCCTCTCTCGTTGCGGTTTGCTAACAGGCTCCGTTGACGGAGCAGTGTCTTCAACCTTTGGCGGCAAAGCGCGTGTGCTTTGCTCCCGGATTTACAGAACGAGATATGAATCTTCGTGGATTGGCGGGATGGTCTTCGGCTGTTTGCCTGAGCGCGCTCACGCTGGGAGCCCAGCAGACCAATGAAGTGGAAGCTTTGAGAAAACAGTTAGAGCAATTGAAAAGCGATTTCGAAAAAACGATGCGCGAGCAGCGGCAGACCATCGAATCGTTGCAGAAGCAACTTGATGCTTTGCGGACAAATCGAGCGGCTGCAACGAATCCGCCCGCAGTCGCAAGTACCCCGCCCGGGCCAACGCCAGCCTTGCCGTACCCGGCGTGGTCGCCGACGCAACCTATCACCGTCGCGCGCGCCGGCTCGGCCTACATGAATATCAGCTTCGATGCGTTGATGGACTTTGGCTGGTCCACCGATCCGGAACCTTCGCGCCGGCTCCTGCTGGGCGACCATGACCCGAACCAGCGCGGGTTCACCCTCGCGACGAGCGAGTTCGCGATGCAGGGCGCGGTCGATCCGTATTTCAGCGGGTTCGCCAATATCGTGTTCAAGCTCGATCGGCACAACGAAACCGAAGTCGAGCTTGAGGAAACCTACCTCACAACGACCGACCTTCCCGCGAACCTACAATAGAAGGCTGGACAGATGTTCGTCAATTTCGGGCGGCAAAATCCGCAACACCCGCATCAATGGGCGTTCGTCGATTCGCCGCTGATCCTGACGCGCACCTTCGGTCCTGAGGCGCTGCAGCAACTCGGCGCGCAAGTCTCATGGCTGGCTCCGACACCGCATTATATCGAGGCATTCCTGAGCGTGCTGAACGGCAGAGGCAAGTCGGCCTTTGGTTTCCGCAATCGCGGTGAGGACGACGGCACTGGCATCGATCGCTTCCACGGGCGCGCAACGCTAGATCGGAACTTGCATGGGCCGGGCGATCTGGTCTTTGTGCCGCGTCTGGCAACGTCGTTCGACTTGACCGATGACCAGACCTTGGTGTTGGGCACATCTGCTGCCGTTGGCCCGAACGACACTGGACCGCACACGCGCACCGAAATTTATGGCGTCGACGCTTACTGGAAATGGAAGCCAGCGCACGCGCACGGAGGGTTCCCGTTTGTGTCCTGGCAAACCGAGGCATTGTATCAACGCTTCGAAGCCGGCGCCGACCCGCTCGCGCCTACGCTGCTGCCGGCAGAGACGCTGCGCGACTGGGGCTTTTACACGCAGGTGCTTTGGGGATTCCGCCAGCGCTGGGTGGCAGGTCTGCGCGGCGAGTATGTCACCGGCAACAACGGCGGGTTCGATGCCGAGGATATTTTTCGAGGCGATCGCACGCGCGTATCGCCGAACCTGACCTGGTATCCGAGCGAATTCTCGAAGATTCGGCTGCAATACAATTACGACCACGGCCAGGATTTCGGCGACGAACATTCCGCCTGGCTCCAACTCGAATTCCAACTCGGCGCCCACGCGCCGCACAAATTCTGAAAGATAAGTATATGAAACGATTGACTGAATTGTTCTTCCTCGTCTGTGTCGGCTTCGCTGCGCACGCGCACGCGAAATTGAACGTCGTGGCCACGACACCTGACTTCGCCGCTTTCGCTCGCGAAATTGGCGGCGACAAAATAGACATCGTTACGCTGGCCCGAGCAACCGAAGACCCGCATTTCGTGGATGCCAAACCGAGCTTCGTGGTGAAGCTTAACCGCGCCGATGCGCTGCTCGAGGGCGGCGCTGAGTTGGAGGCCGGCTGGCTGCCGCCGCTTCTTGAGGCTGCGCGCAATCCGAAGCTGGCCGCCGGAGCGCCGGGGCGGATCGTTTGCAGCCAGGACATCCAGTTGCTCGAAGTGCCGGCAGTCCTGGACCGCTCGAAAGGCGACATTCATGCCGCGGGAAACCCGCATTACTCGATCGACCCAATCAACGCGAAGACGATTTGCGAACACATTACCGAGGCGTTTTCCCAGCTCGACTCGTCAAATTCGGCGGCCTATCGCGCGAACTTGATGCGGTTGAACGAGCAAATTGATCGCAAGCTCGTGCAATGGCAAAAGACTCTCGAACCATTCCGGGGGCAGCACGTGGTGGCGTATCACAATTCCTGGCCATACTTCGCGCAGCGATTCGGCGTAAAAGTTGATCTGTTCCTGGAGCCGAAGCCAGGCCTTCCGCCTACGCCGGCGCATATCGTCGACGTGATCGCAAAGATGAAGGAAGAGAAAGTTCACGTGATCTTCCTCGAACCACACTTGAATCGACGTACGGCCGAAACGGTCGCGCGCAACACCGATGCGGTTGTGGTAGATGTCTCGCATTTCCCGGGCGCTCTCAAGGGCACAGAGGGAGGCTATCTGCAGTTGATGGACTACCTGGTGACTTCCCTGGCTAAGGCGCTTGCGAACGCCGGGTGAACTGCTCCCTGTTACGCAGCCGCCAACGTTGGTCGGTTCGGCTCGACCAGCCCAGCCGCGGCCGCGAGGCGGTTGCGCATGACATAAGTCAACGCCTTCACGCTGAGCTCGATGAACATGAAAGGTTTGGCGATGAAATCGTTTCCACCGCTCAAGCTCGAACGCGCCCGGCTCTTGAGATCGTTCAGGTTCGTGACGAAAATTACCGGTGTCGCTTTGTTCAGCGGGATGGCGCGGATTTTTGTGCACAGCTCGAAGCCATCGATGCCCGGCATTTGCACGTCGAGGAAGATCAGGTCGAATTGCTTTTCCGCGACAAGGTTCAATGCGGCTTGCGGATCTTCGACGCTCGAAGCTTTGAGTCCCGCTTTCTCCAGCGCGTAGCTCACGGCGCGGCGCGAAAGGATTTCGTCGTCAACCACCAGAATCTCGACTGGCTTGCGATCGAGCAGGTTGGCTTTAGGGGCTTTTTGAAACAGCTCGAACACGAAATCAATCGATGAAGCCACCGTCCGCAACGTGGATGCATTGACGTTCTTGGGCTTGTCGTAAAGCTCTTTCAACAGTACTTCCAGCGCGGACGACAAAAGCGAGATGTTATGCAGCCCCGCAAGGCCCGCGCTGCCGGTCAGGCCGTGCACTTTGCGATAGAGATTCAGCAATTGCTCGACCTTTGACGCCTCGTCCGTGGTTTTGCTGAATTCGCTCATCATCTTGCGCAAGCTCAGCAGGATTTCCGGGGCCGAGTCGTTGAACGTCTTCACCATCTCGCTCTGGTACTCGGTCTCTTTGCTGGTGAGGGGCGCAGTGTCGGAAGACTTGCTGCCAGCCGCGGTTTGACTGTCGCCCGTGCCCCCGACCGGATTCGGCGCGGCGCCTGAATTGGTGAAGTCCGGGTTATCACTGTAAATCGCGGTGTGCAGCGCATCGATGATCTGCCGCGGTGTCAGCGTGGCCTTGTTGAAGACCTGCGTCGCGCCGGCCTGATACGCCTCATTGATCATCGTGGGCACATAAGCGTTCGTGAAAACGATCACCGGCGTATTGTGAAATTCCGAGCGCGCGCGAATCTTCTTCAGCACGTCCACGCCGTTCATGCGCGGCAGCATCAAGTCCAGCATCACCGCGTCCGGCGTGCACTCATTCATTTGTTTGACGCCGTCCTGACCGTCGGTGGCGACTTCCACCTCGTAGCTCTCGCGCTCCAGCCGAGTCTTATAGATATGGGCGACGATTGGATCGTCTTCGATGATCAGGACTTTTTTCATACGCGCAAATGTCTTAAGCCGCCGCCGCGGCCGTACCGGGGCAGTTGATAAAAAATTGTTTGATGATCGTGAACTCTTCCGTCACTCGCGGCATCAGTTCGCTGACCCCAGCCAGGTTTGATTCATTGGCCAGCGCCTCGATCTGCCGCAACAAAGGAACGATCTGGCGCATGCCGCAAGTGGCGCTCGCACCGGCGCAACTATGCGCCACGCGCGATACGCGCACGGCATCGCCTGCTTTGAGCGCCGCAGCGAGGTGCTCCATCTGCTCCGTAGTCTGCCGCAGGTAAATACTAACCAGTTCCAAAAGTTGCGCCTGGTCGCCGGCCGCAAAATCCATCAGCCGCTCGAGATCCACTGGGCCTTCGTCGCTCGATTGCGCGGCGGGAGTCGCAGCCTGCGCCACCATCACCGGCGCGCTGCTGCCGCTGCTCTGCGTCAGTGTCGCTCCGCAATATTCCAGCGCGGCCTGCAATGCTTCGGGCCGGATCGGCTTGGCCAGATATTCATTCATGCCCGCCACGAGGCATTTTTCACGATCTCCCTGCATCGCATTAGCGGTCATCGCGACGATCAGCAGCGGCGCCTTGAAATGAGGATGCGGATCGGGTTCCCGCTGACGCTGGCGAATCCGCCGCGTCGCTTCCAACCCATCCAGCTCTGGCATTTGGACGTCCATCAAAATCACATCGAATGGCTTTCTTTCGAGGGCCCGGATGGCCTCCACTCCGTTGCTGGCAATCTCCGGCCGATAGCCCATCTGCTGTAGCAAGCGCGAGGCCACTTTCTGGTTGATCGAGTTATCATCCACCAGCAAGACCCGCAGCGGCAGCCGCTCAGCCAAATTTCGGTCCAAGCGCGCATTTTCCCGTGCCCGCGCGGGCTCAGTTTTTATGCCGGACAGGGCCTGCACCAGCGCATTTTGGAGGTTTCCCGGACGAACGGGTTTGTTGAGGCACGCCGCGATACCCGCGATTGGCTCCGGGCGATTGCCGAAGGGCCACATGATTAAAATCGGGGTTTCCATGCCCGGCATCATCGTCCGGATATCGCAGGCAAGCATCGTGCCGCTATCTGTGCCAAGCACGGCATCGATCAGAATCACATCAAAGGCTTCGCCGCCGCGCAGCAACTCGATTGCTTGAGTGCTGTTGGCCGCTTCGCGGGTCGTCATGCCCCAGCGAAACGCGTGCGCTGAGAGGATCCGCCGCGTCGAGGCGTTATCGTCCACGATCAGCAGGCGGGCATTTCGCAGGCGCAACGGCACCGATTCAGGGGTCGTTTCAGCTGCTTCCATCGGCACCACGAACTGGAAAGTCGAGCCGCGCTCCGGAATGCTCTCGACCCACATCTTGCCGCTCATCAATTCGATCAGCCCTTTGCTGATCGCCAATCCAAGGCCCGTACCGCCGAATTGCCGCGTGATCGAACTATCCACCTGGCTGAACGAGCGGAACAACCGGTACAACCGATCCGGCGGGATGCCAATGCCGGTGTCTTTCACCGCGAAATGGATTTCCCAGCGCGCCGAGCCGCCGCTCGCGGCATGACGCGCGTTCAATTGCACGAGCACCTCACCTTCGGACGTAAATTTGATCGCGTTGCCGATCAGGTTCATGAGGACCTGTCGCAGCCGCGTAACATCGCCAAACACTTTTTCGGGCACCGCGCTATCCATTTCGTACGCGAGTTCGAGGCCCTTCTCCGCGGCTTTCGGCGCCAGCAAATCCAACGCGTCCTCGACGCATTGCCGCAATTCCAGCGGATGGCGCTCCAATTCCATTTTACCCGATTCAATCTTCGAGATATGTAGGATGTCGTTGATGATCGTGAGCAACGCTTCGCCGCTGGTGCGAATCGTTTCCACGAAGTCGCGCTGCTCGGAATTCATCTCCGTTTGCAGCAACAGGCCGGTCATGGCGATCACACCGTTCATGGGTGTGCGAATTTCGTGGCTCATATTTGCCAGGAATTCGGCTTTGGCCCGCGCGCCTTCTTCGGCCAACACGCGCGCAGCGTCCAACTCGATGTTTGTCTGCCGCAATTGATCCTGGAGGCGCTTGGTCTTCAGCGTGGACCGCACGCGCGCTCGCAACTCGGCCAACTCGAATGGCTTGGTGATGTAGTCGACCGCACCGAGCTCGAAGCCGCGCAGCTTGTCGTGCGTCCCGTTCCAGGCGGTCAACAGGATCACGGGTAAGTCGCGACCGGCGGCCAGCGCCTTGATTTGCTGGAGCACATCGAAGCCGCCGGTGTCCGGCAGACCTAAATCGAGCAGCACCAAATCAAATTTCGAGTTCGGGACCAGCGCCACCGCCTCAAGCCCACGTGCCGCGTGGGTGATTTCGATTCCTTCCCGCTCCAAACCGTCCGCCAGCACCTCCACAAGGCGCGGGTCGTCCTCGATGATCAAAACTTTGGCGGCGTCAGGCATGAAGATTACGGAAAGCCGGCCACCCCAGTGGAATCAGAAGTGCAGACTCAGGCGCGAACGTCCCCGGCGTCCATTTCTGCGTGCAGGGCGTCTTTGACCTTTTGAAATTCACCCTTCACATCCAGCAAAATATTTGCCGCTTCTGCCAAATCCGCCGATTTAGCGGCCCTTTCGAGGGAGCCACATAGAGCAGCCAGATGGCGCGCGCCAAGATTGTTGGCGCTCCCCTTGAGGGTATGGGCAGCCGCAGCGGCGGCAGGACCATCTTTATCGGCCAATGCGCGTTCCAGCCGGCCGATCCGCATACGGGCGTCTTTCATGAACAATTCCGCCAATTCCTTGAGCGAATCGGGTTCATTTGGCTCGCGCAATTCCCGCAAACCGGCAATGACTGCCTGATCGAGGCAGGAACTCCGCGCCGATATTTCCTGCTCCACCGGCTGCAGTTTGGCCAGGGCGCGCTCCAAAACCCCCTCCAAATCCGCCAGGTCGAGCGGCTTCGGCAGGTAGTCGTTCATGCCGGAGCCAAGGCATTTGTCCCGGTCGCCGAGCATAGCATTGGCGGTCAGCGCAATAATGTAAGGGGTGTGGCTGTTGCCCTCGGACATACGCCGAATCGCTTTGGCAGTATCGTACCCGTCCATTTCCGGCATCTGGCAGTCCATCAGGATAATATCATAAGGCACTCGCTCCAGGGCCTGAAGCACCTCGCGGCCGTTGGCGACTGCCTCAGCAGGGAAGCCCAGCTTCTTCAATTGCCGTAACGTCAGCCGCTGATTCACCGGATTGTCCTCCGCCAGCAAAACGCGGGCGTTGCGGCGTTCGATGGTCTGCGGCGCCTGGTGCTCGCGCTTAAACGTGTCTTCTCCGCTGCCCTTAAGCACGTGTCGCAGACATTCGTAAAGGCGCGAGCGCCGCAACGGCTTCATCGTGCAACCGGCGATCCCAGTGGCGCGCATGACCACCGGATCGAGGCGCATGCCTATCGGCGCTAGCACCACGACATTGACGGCTGCAGTCGCTGGGTCGGCTTTGATCGCATTGATTAGGGTCAAGTCCTCGAATTCCAGACGCGAGATGTCCAGCAACAGCAAGTTGACCGGCGAAGCGCGCAGCGCGTGAAGACATTCCTCAGCCGTTTTCGCGAACCTAACTTTCACCGGGATCGCCGCCAGCATCTCGGAAATAATGTTGCGGCTGCTGTCATGCGGTTCAGCCACCAGCACCGACGCGTCCGCAAAATCTTCCAGGCCGGGCACCGCTTTTTCCGCGACCGCCTGTTTTTGGAACGGCAGAGTGAACCAAAACACTGATCCTTTGCCTGGCGCACTTTCCACCCCGATCTCACCCTTCATCAGCTCAACGATCTGTTTGGAAATCGTCAGCCCCAACCCTGTGCCGCCGAATCTCCGCGTGGTCGATCCGTCCGCCTGGGTAAAGGGTTGGAAGATCAGCGGCACCGCTTTGGGCTCGCTGCCAATGCCAGTGTCGCTCACTGCGAAACGAAGCGTTATCTGGTTTTCGGTTTCGACCAGGGTACCGACCCGCACCAGCACCTCACCGCGTTCCGTGAACTTCACCGCGTTGGCCAGAAGGTTCGCCAGCACCTGCCGGAAACGGCCCGGATCGCCGCGCAGGTGATTCGGGACTGCGGGATCGATCCAGCAATTAAGTTCCACGCGTTTGCGCTGCGCGTGCTCGGCCAGCATCTCCACCGTGTTTTCGATCGATTCCCGCAATTCGAAATCGATCATTTCGAAGCTGAGTTTCCCCGCTTCGATCTTCGAGAAATCCAAAATGTCATTGATGATCCCCAGCAGCGTTTCGGTGCTGTCGCGGATGTTCTCGACATATTCGCGCTGCTCCAATGAAAGCCGCGTATCCACGAGCAGCCCCGTCATGCCCGTGATCGAATACATCGGCGTGCGGATTTCGTGGCTCATATTCGCCAGGAATTGCGATTTGACACGCGAAGATTCGAGCGCGTCATCGCGCGCCAACTCCAGCGCTTCCTCGGCTTTCTTGAGCTGCGTCACGTCACGCGAAATGCCGATGATCCCGGTCACCGCGCCATTCTGGCTGTAGATCGGCACCTTCGTCACCGTGGCCCAGATGTCATTACCCGCGACGTCCACCTGGCGTTCGAGCTTGTTGATCAGCGGCTGGCCGGTGAGGATGATTCGCTGCTCGTCTTCAAAAAATTCCTGCGCCATCTCATGCGGATGAAAATCGAAGTCCGTCTTGCCCACCACGTCCTTGACTTCTTTGGCGCCGAGCCGTTTCACCATCGAACCGCTGCAACGGATGAAACGCGATTGGACGTCCTTGAAATAAATGCGATCGGGGATGTTATCCAGCAACGCGCGCAATAAGTCGCGTTCGTAAGCCAGTTCCTCTTCGATCTTTTTGCGCTGCGTGACATCCCAGAAGATTCCCTGAATGCCCACAACGCGGCCGAGCGCATCGTAGAGCGGCGATTTGATCACGTGCACGAACAGCTTGTCACCCCCCGGAGTGATATGCGCTTCGACCGTATCCAGATTTTCGAGCGACCCCATCACGCGCGCGTCGTCGCGCTGATACTTCAACGCCAGCTCGCGCGGGAAAAACTCGAAGTCCGTTTTGCCGAGAATTTCATTCATCGGTTTACCGACCGAATGGCAGAATTTCTTGTTCGCGAAGGTGAACCGGCCTTGCACGTCCTTGCGCAAGATGTTCTGCGGCAGCGTGTCCACCAGCGTCTGGTAAAACGCCTCCGACGTTCGGAGCTGGTCTTCAACGATTTTATGTTGCTCGCGGGCATTTTCCAACGCGCCGACCTGCCGGCGCAATTCGAGCTGCGCCATCACCTGTTGTGCCAGGACCTGGAGCGTCTCGATCTGCTCTGGCGTGAACCGGCGCGGCCTCTGGTCCAGCACGCACAACGTGCCGATCCTGAACCCGTCCGGCGAAATCAGCGGCGCACCCGCGTAGCAGCGCACCTTCGGCTCGGCGACGACGAAGCGGTTTTTCGCAAAGCGCTCGTCCTTCGCAAGGTCGGGAATCAACAGCGGTTCCGTCCGCGAGATTGCCTGCGCGCAAAACGAGTCCGTTCGCGCCACGTCCTTGAGCGCCCAGCCAAGATGCGACTTCGTCCACTGCCGGTCCGCGGCGACGAAATTGATCAGCGCAATTGGCACGTCGCAGCAGCGAGCGGCCAGCCGCGTAAGATCGTCGAAACCGCTTTCTGGCGGCGTGTCCAGGATCCCATAACCCTCCAGGCACGCAACGCGTCGCACTTCACACTCGGCTGCCACGGCGTCTTTCACAGTCTACCCAGAAATACCAGAACAAGCCCCATTATCCAAGGCACATCTGTTCCCCCTCTGTTTGGGAACCGCGACCGTCCCATTTCAGTTTTGGGGAGCGCGCCCGCCTCGGGCGCAGTCCGACGCGCCACGCGTCGGGCCCACCCGCTACTCGCCTGCCTTCCGCACATCCACCTCCGCTTGCCCATCCTCTCCAACCGTCACCCGCACCTGCCACGGCTGACAACACACCTGGCAATCCTCCACATACTTCTGCGATTCCCCGGCCGACTCATCCACCACAATCACGTTCCCCTCCCCGCAATACGGGCATGACACCATTACTTCCATCGCTGCATTGGACACTAAACCCTTGCCGCACTCAACCGTTGCACCACATTATTACGCCGCCGTCGACCCGCTTTGGACGAAGCGGGGATTGTTAAGAATCGGAAACCATCTGCGCCCGCAATCGCGAACGGCCAGCCTTGGAGACTGGCGGAGAGCGTCCTAAAACAGCGGAGGGAACGTAAAAGAATCTCCCGTCGCAGTCCATCCGCGGCTTGCACTGAATTTCCAAGCCTAACGCTTGCGCCCCCTTTCCTGACGCTTCGATTAACGCTTACGAAACCGCATTTTGAGCAATGAAATCAGGGGGCCTAACGCATTGACGCTTGGAACCCCCCAAATGCCCCGCCCTGCCCGTCGTTGCCGGATATGAAGGTATGGACCGTTACATGTAACGGTCAACGCAACGGTTGAAAACTGCGTTTCCCGAGCCTTTATCGATAATGTAACATTGTGGCGGTTATTTCCGGGGAGGGGTAGAGTCGCCTCGATCGCGACTCCGCCGAGCTTTCCAACCTTTTCTTCTTTAGCCTTCAGCCTTCAACCTTTAGCTTAGCAGAGATTCGTGTTCAGAGTAGCCGTCATCTGTTTACTGGGGGTGTTCAGCGCGTTCGCGCATGGAGACCTGCATCTGCAGATCGTGGAGATCACGAAGGAGATCGATAAGTCACCCAAGAACGCGGAGCTGTTCATGCACCGGGCAGATCTGCATCGGGCGCACGGCGATTGGGACGCGGCGCAGGCGGATTACGATCACGCGTTCGCGCTGGATCCGAAGATCCCATACATCGACCTCGCCCGTGCCCGGATGTTCCTCGAAGCAAATTGGGCAATGTCGTGCAAAACGGCGGTGGACCGCTTCCTCGCGCGCAACCCGGACCATCCCGACGGCCTGATCATCCGCGCGCGGGCACTCGTGAAATTGGGTCAGCGGCTCGACGCAGCGCAGGATTACACAAAATCCATTGCGAAGACGGTGGACGGCAAACCGGAACTTTTCCTGGAGCGCGCGCAAGCGCTGGCGGCGGAAGGGCCGAGTCACGTGGACGAAGCGATCAAAGGATTGGACGAAGGCGTCCAGAAGCTCGGCCCGCTGGTTACGCTGAACCTGTACGCCATG
>Ga0066710_100004344_pt1 | contig 12515 bp, 12 predicted proteins | sample GraSoiAngelo_159_FD_79666 | JGI IMG/M metagenome (GOLD analysis project Ga0066710, IMG submission 79666) | Grasslands soil microbial communities from the Angelo Coastal Reserve, California, USA - 14_1009_16_40cm | ecosystem: Environmental > Terrestrial > Soil > Grasslands | place: USA...
AAACCTCTCATCAGATGCCAGTGGAGCAGAGCGATTCCCGTGGCGGGCACGGTTTTACACGGGAGGGATGACGTCGATGCGAGTCCGGCGAGTTGCGTCCGGCGGGTTTCGCTGCGTTGCGTCCCAGTCATATTGTTTCTGGCGACGATCTGCCTTCGCGCGGACCAGGTGGAGATGCAGAACGGCGATCGTTACGTGGGGACGGTGTTGTCGCTGGACACCAACACGCTGGTCTTGCGCAGCGCCGTGCTGGGCACGGTGAATCTGCCGCGCGGCCATGTTGCACTCATTACACTCGACGCCGAGGGAGCGACGAACTTCGCGCGTGCAACGTCGGCGACGAAACGCCAACCGACTGCCTCGTCTATCGCGATTACCAACGGTATGGCCGACCTGTCCGCGTCACTCCGGCAACTTGGTACGAACACGAATTTCACCGAGCAGGTGCGGGCGCAGTTTCTCGCCGATGCCGGGCCCGAAGCCAACAACAAGTTCAACGGAATGGTCAGCGGCCTGTTGAGCGGCAGGCTGACGGTGAACGACATTCGGGCCGAGGCGAAATCCGCAGCCGACCAGTTGAAGGAACTCAAGCGCGACCTGGGCGAAGACGCCGGTGGAGCACTCGACGGTTATCTGGCCATCCTCGAAAACTTCCTGCGGGAAACCGCGCCGCCGCTCAGCGTTTCTACTACCAACGTTTCACGATCTTTGCCGAAGGTTAACAGCCCGTTAAAGAGGTAGCCGACGACGTGAGTCCCCATGAATTGTATTCTCCACAGAGCACCGGAATGTCGCACCGCGGATTTGCAATGAACGGGGTACTTAGGACAGCCCGCACAGCCTCGGGGTTCAGGGAGAGCCTCCTTTCGTTTTTTCGCATGCATTGGGACCATGAACCTCGAACAAGTGAGACGGCACCGCCAAGGTACTGCCGGCATCTTGCCGGCAGTGCTTTTCTCCGATTGGTCTGCCGGCAAGATGCCGGCAGCACTCTGGGGTGCATGGGAAGAACTCCCGCTGCCGCAGAGCGGCGCGCTGAGGAGGACGCCACTACAGCGCGCGTTCGAGGATTTCACGCAGCTCTTCCGTAGTGAGTTCGATCGGATTGGCCTTCATGCTGCTAGCCTTCAGGGCCGCCGCGACAATCGACGGCGCGTCGTTGGCGGTGATTCCATAACGATGGAGCGGCAGGATTTTCAGGTGCGAACAGAGGTGCTCCACCCAGACAACTCCTTCGGCGGCGCCCACGCGATCGCTGCCGACGAGCAGCCGCGCGACGTCGTCGTAACGACGCAGCGCCTCGCTGCGGGGCGCACGCTGGCGCAGAGCGATGAGGTTGGTCTCCATCACATGGGCCAACAGCGCGGCGCACACGGCGCCGTGTGGTGCGGGAAACATGCCGCCAATGGGCGAGGCAAAGCCATGCACCGCGCCCAGCCCTGCGTTGGCGAGGGCCAGCCCGCCGAACAGGCTGGCCAGCGCCATGTCTTCGCGCGCGGACTTGTCAGCGCCATTGTCGAACACACGCCGCAACGAGCGCGCGGCACGGCGGATTCCTTCGGCACAGATCGAATCGGTCAGCGGATTCGCTTTGCACGAAACGTAAGGCTCGATGAGTTGAGTCAGCGCGTCCAGGCCGGTACTGGCCGTCAGTTCGGCCGGGAGATCGTGGGTCAGTTCGGGATCCACCAGCGCGACTTTCGGCAGCATCAGCGGGCTGCGGAGACTCACTTTCACGCGATGCTCCGGCGAGGCAAGCACGGCGTTCCGCGTGACTTCCGCGCCAGTGCCGGCAGTCGTGGGAACCGCGATGACCGGGAGGGGCGGGTTGGTCAACGGCTCGGCGCGACCGATGACTTCGAGATAATCAAGAACATCGCCTTCGTTTGTCGTCAATGCGGCGACCGCTTTGGCGGCGTCGATCGCGCTGCCGCCGCCGAAGCCGATGACGAGGTCGCATCCTTCCCTGCGAGCCAATTGAATCCCACGTTCGACGTCTTCGATCTTTGGCTCACCGGCGATCGCGAGCGTCCACCGGGCGATTCCTTGCTCTCCGAGCAAGCGATTCAGAGCGGACGCCCGGCCAGCGGAACGACCCGTCACAATCAAGGCCCGATGTCCAAAGTCCTTCGCGATCGGCCCGACGTCCCTAAGGGCACCCGCGCCGAAAACGATCCGGGTGGCAGTAGCGAATTCAAACCGCGTCATTGGCGAACCAAGCGGCATCGTCCGGAAAAACGTTGTTGAACTTCACGCTCCGGCGCGGCTCGGCCATCATCGGCGCGACTGTATCGCGCCATCTGGCGTAATGCGCGGTCTGCTTGTGCCGCGCCGGCGCGTCGGCGTTGCGATAAACCTCGACGAGCACAAAGCGCGTCAGGTCGTCCTGCTGCTGGACGACATCGAACCGAGCTATGCCGGGTTCGCGGCTGCTGTCGCGCGCATTTTCGAGAGAGGCTTGTTTGAAAGCCTCGACGCATTCCGGTTTGACGCGCACATGAACATGGACAATGAGCATAGATTCCTTTCAGGGCGGCTCCCCCGAGCCTTCATCGTTCGGCGCCTCGGCTCCGCTCGGATGACCGCCGTCCATGAGTTCAGTTCGCCGCCGCCGTTCTTTCTCCGCTGATACACCACAAATGTTTGTGCGTGCGAAGGAATAGCTCGCCGTTGGACGGGACGAGCGACGCGTTGGTTAATTCGTCCCCGATGGAATTGACGCTCACGACCTCGAACTTCGGTCCAGTTTTGAACACGATGACGTCGCCGGACTGATTGACGGCATAGACGCGGTCGCCCACCAGGAGCGTCGAGGACCACGATTCACCTTTCGCGCGCTGCCGCGGCAGGCGTTCCTCCCAGAGCTGACTGCCGGTTCTGAGGTCAACGCACTCGACGAACCCTTCCATGTTCACCAGGAAGATGCGCCCGCCGGCGATGACGCCTGATCCGCAGCGGTTTTTCTTCGCGCGGTCTTCGCGCCAGACGCGGGCGGTGCCAGTCACGTCGCCGCTGCCGCCGGGTTTGACGCCGATGGCGCTGCCGAAGAAACCGCCCATCGACACCACCAGTCCTTCGCCGTAAATGGGCGATGCGTAAATGAGCGGGTTCAACCCGTCGCACGTCCAGAGTTGGTTGCCCGTCTTGGGGTCGAACGCCATCAGGTGATTGGGAAAACTCATGATCAGTTCTTCGCGGTCGCCCGCCTTGATGAGGATGGGCGTGCTCCAGGTGCCCACATAACCGGGTTCCCGTCCTTTAAAGCCGTCCGTTCGTTGGTCGGTTTTCGCGGGCGGCTCGTCGAATTTCCAAATGGTCTGTCCGGTCTTCGTGTCGAGCGCGAACAGTCGCGCGCCCGGCCCGGGGCCGTGATAGACGAAGCAAAGCCCGCCGTTGAGAACCGGCGAGGAACCATAGCCCCACTCGTGTTGTTGTTTGCCGAACTCGCGGTGCCAAAGCTCCTTTCCAGCGAAGTCGCAGCAATAAACGCCCGCCGAGCCGAAGTAAGCGATGACGCGCTCACCGTCGGTGACAGGCGAGGCCGAGCAAAGCGGATTGGCCTCGTGCGTTTCGTCCTTCTCCTTGTAAGTGACACCCGTTTGCCAGAGCAGTCTGCCGTTGGCGCGGTCGAAGCTCATCACTGTGCGGCGGTTTTCCACGTCGATGGCCTGGGTGATGAACACGCGACTGCCCCAGACAATCGGCGTGGAGTTGCCGCGGTCGGGCAGGGGCGTTTTCCAGCGGATATTCTTCGAGTCGCTCCATTCGCTGGGCAGATTTTGCTCGGACGTGACACCGTTCGCTTCCGGCCCGCGCCAGGCAGGCCAGTTGGCGCAAAGCGAGGTCGCTGCGCTCCAAACAGACAACGGCAGGAGCAGAGGGCGAAGAATCGTTTTCATGGCGGTTGGTTTAGCAAAGATGAATCAAAATAGGAGGATTTTCTTTTCATGGAAAGCCCAGACGGCTTTGATGCCGTGCATTGGGATCCTGAACTGCTCCGTGGGGACGCCACTTGTTCGGAGTCCCGCCTTCAGGCGGTCCGGACCGGCTAAAGCCGGGACTCCGAACGGTCGGTTCATGGAGAGTCATCCGGGCAGCCCAAAGCTCAACGGGACGGAGTTGCTTCTTCAACCTTGCCCGCGAGCGCCGGATGTGGAAGGTTCAACCAGCCATGAAATCCGTTTCTCTGATCTGCTTGCTGGCCGCCATTCAATTCATGTTCGTGCCCGACTCCGACGCGCAGTCGGCCCGCCAACTGACGCGGAAGATAGTTCCGCCATCGAACAATCCGCCGCCGCCCGGCGGAGCGCCCGCGTCCAGGCCGGCGCCCGCTCCGCCCAGAGCCGTTCCGCCGACCAGTGGCACGACCAACGCGGTTCCTGCGCCACCTCCGCCCGCCGACCCGGAAAAGGCCAAACAAGAAACTCTGAAGAAAACCATCGAGTTCGAAAAGAAGAACGCCGAAAAAGGTTCGGCCTGGGCGCAATACTCGTTGGGCTTGCGTCATCTCACCGGGGACGGAGTCGAGAAAGACGAGGCTGCCGCGCGCAAGTGGCTGGAAGCAGCGGCGAAGAACGACGATTCCCGCGCAAAGAAGAAACTCGAAGAACTGAACGAGAAGAAGAAAAGGTGACGGCAGTCAACGGGCCCCGCTCAACGCGCAAAGACTCGCGATTGGCAAACCAATCGTTGGGCTGTCATTATGCGCATCTCAAAACCTGATCCGTCACACCTGCGCCCGGCGCTCACAATTGGTTGAGCTGGTCTGGTGCAGTAAGGCGCCTCGCTCCAAGCTTGCTTATGAGCCGCATTCGCAAAGCGTATGAAACCCGGTTCCGCGTGTTGCTGAGGGAGTTGAACTCGCGCCGAATCGACCCGGGAGTGCGATGGTGGTCAAATCACGCCCAGCAATTGAGTCAGCGCGATGGGATTTCACTGACGCACGCTTTCGAGCAATCGGTTTGTCTTCTGCGTCAGCGAGTGGACGCTTTCAGCGAGCGACGCGACAGCAATCCAGCGTCGGTGTCCCGGATCAAAACAGCCGCGATGGTCAACCTCTACAAGCGAGATGCCTGTCCCACGTTTTTGTGCGATGCGGGACTTGGCGGTCTGGCGCGATGGCTCCGCGCCGCCGGTTACGAAGCGTTCTGGCAGCCGGACATTGACGATGCCGAATTGTTGCGCGAGGCGCAACGGCTGCGCGCGACCGTTTTGACCACCGACAGCTTGATGATGGAGCGGGGCGTTTTGCGCGACGGCATCATTGCCGCATTTTGGCTTCCGCCCACATTGACAATGGGAGAGCAACTCGCGCTGGTGTTCCGCGAGTTTCGACTGGCGGTGCGCGAAGCGCGTTGCATGACCTGCGGCGGTGAATTGCGACCCGTTGAAAAAGAGTGCGTCCGCGGGCGCATTCCGCCCAGGACGTGGCGTTGGCTGGACGAGTATTTTGTCTGCGCACGCTGCAATCAACTGTTCTGGCATGGAACGCACTGGCGGAAGATTGGCGTGCAGCTGGCGAAGTGCTCTATTTCATAAATTCGATGAATTAGAGCACAACGCTTTCAGAACTGCGCAACGCGGCCCGACGGGCAGGGTGGAAATCCAGATGACCTGAATTATAATGAATTGGCCGTCGAATCACGAAGTCAAATGGTGCGCGAAGAAGTTTCCTATGCTAGCAACATTAATTATTCCATCGTCTGAGGGCGTTTCGCAAACGTATCCCCTCAGTCTGGAATTTTTCGAGGGTCACCCCGCGCTCTTTTCCTCGCACGGTCACACCATCAGCCGCTCCTATTTTGAGCTTTTGCGCGACCGGATGGGCGCCAGGATCGAAACCGACGACGTATCGGTTGTCGCGGGGATTTTGGGCCTCCCAGCGAATGAACCGGGGTTGAGCGCGACATTCTGATTCTGCCACCGACCTGGTCGGGCTCGGGAAAACAGCGTCAGAGGATCGCTTCGGAAAAACGCGCCGCGCCGCGCCGTCGCGCGAACCTAGCGGCAACTCTCACGGAAATCGCGCCGAGCAGGAGCGCCGGGACGCCCGCCCTATCCTTTCCAGCGTCGCAGCCGCAGCGCGTTGCCGATGACAACCAAATCGGACAGACCCATCGCCAGCGCGCATATCACCGGGCTGAGGAAACCCAGCGCGGCGAGCGGCACCGCGGCGGCGTTGTAGAAAAACGCCCAGAAAAGGTTCTGTTTGATGGTTCGGAGCGTCGCTTGCGCCAGCCCGAGCGCTTCAGGAATCGCCTGAATGTCCGATTTGAGCAGGATAATGTCGGCGGCTTCGCGGGCAACGTCACTGGCTTGAGCTACGGCGACGCCGAGATCGGCCTGCTCGAGTGCCGGCGCGTCGTTGATGCCGTCGCCGACGAAGGCGACGCGTTCGCCGCGCTGCTGCAAGTGCTTCACGATTTCCGCTTTTTGTTCTGGTGGAATTTCCGCGAAGACGTTGGCTGTCGATATGCCGACCTGCTGCGCGATCGCGGCGGCCGTGAGTTTGTGGTCGCCCGTGACCAGGTAGGTGGCTTTGCCTTGTCGAGTGAGTTGGCCCACGACGTCCGCAGCATGCGGCTTGATGGCATCGCGCAATGCAAACAGGCCGATGAGTTGGGTCTCGGTGGCGAGGCCGAGGATCGTTGCGCCTTGCGCGGACCAATGGGCTACAAACGCTGAGTCCGAAACAGGAGAGGAATCGCTTTCCGGGTTCAGCGCGATGTCTTCACCGCGCCGCGGGGGGCTGGAAACGGCTCGCCCCACAACGCCACATTCGAGCAGCCAGTTGAGCGAACCGAGCCTGAGCGTGGCGCCGTTCAAAGATGCCTGCACCCCTTTGCCGCGGAGTTCCTGCCAAGCGGTGAATTGAATTCGTCGGGACGGGGAATCCGACCCGGGCGCGGGGTGCGCTCGATCGGCAAGTTTGGCCACCGCCCGGCTCAGCGGATGATTCGACGGCTGCGCGAGCGCGGCGGCCAATTGGGCCAAAGTGGGAGGATCGTCCCGACTGTCCGCTTGTTCGCGGCTCAGGGGACGCGGGCCTGCATTGGGGTCGGGCGGGACGCCCGACGCACGGCGCAAATCTTCCACAGCCGCCACAGCTAGCTTTCCCTGGGTGAGCGTGCCGGTTTTGTCGAACACAACGGAGGTGATTTGGCCTGATTTCTCCAGCGCGACGCCGTCGCGGATCAGGATTCCCCGCTGCGCGGCGACGTTGGTGCCGGCCATGATCGCCGCGGGCGTGGCTAATCCCATCGCGCATGGACAGGCAACAATCAACACGGCGGCGGCTTGAATGAAGGCGGCGGCGAGCGCAGTCGAGGGGAAGCGAACCGGCCAGAGAAAGGGCTCAATCGTCTGGCCAACATTCAGCGCGTGCTCGTAAGCGAGCCCCCACCAGAGCGCGGTCGCCAGCGCAATCAGGACGACGACGGGCACAAACACGTTGCTCACCTGGTCACCGAGCTTCTGGATGTTCGCCCGGCTGTTCTGCGCGCGCTGGACCACCGCGATGATTTGCGCGAGCGCCGTGGCTTCGCCGGTGGCGGTGACCCGCATGACGAGCCGGCCGTTCTGGTTCACCGTGCCGGCATAAAGTTTGGCGCCCGCTGTTTTGTCAACCGGCACTGACTCGCCGGTGAGCATGGACTCGTCCACGGCTGAACTGCCTTCGAGCACTTCGCCATCGGTCGGGACGCGGTCGCCGGGCTTCAAAACAACTTTGTCGCCAATGCGCAGCGACGCGACCGGCAGCTCAGATTCGCCGCCGTCGGAATCGAGCTTGCGCGCGGCTGACGGCGCCAGGTGCATCAACGAGCGCAACGAGCTCGCTGCCCGGGCGCTCACGACCGTCTCCATGAAATGCCCGGCGCTGATGAGTGTGATGATGGACGCGGCCTCCATGAAATAGAGATGGCCGTGCCAACCGCTGAACAGCCCCCAAACGCTGTAGCCGAACGCGGTCGTTGAACCCAGCGCGACGAGCGTATCCATGTTCGAGCTGCCGCGCTTGAGCTGATTCCACGCGCCCCGGAAAAAGCGCGCACCGCAGACGACCATGACCGGCGCCGAGAAAGCGAAGCCGACCCACTTGAACCAGTCGCGCATACCCCAGCCAAAAACCCATTCGCCGATGATGAGCGGCAGCGTGAGCACCGCGCCGAAAATCACGTTAAACTTCCAGGCAGCCACCGGCGAGCTGCCGGAGGGTTCGACGTGGCAGCTTCTCTGCTCAACCGGCGCCGCTTCGTAGCCGGCCTCCTTCACCGCGCGCACGACGTTTTCGAGCTGCGCCGCTGCGCCGGGCTGCCAGCGCACCGTTGCGCGCCCTTCTTCGAGTCGCACGACCGCGCTGGTTACGCCCGGGACGCTCTGAATCGCCTCGGTCACGTGACGCGCGCAGTTGTTGCAGTTCATGCCCGTGATCGCGAACTCGGAAACGGCGGTCCCGCCAGCGACCGCATCGGCGACAGGCGCTTCGAGATGAGCGTGCATAGGCGGTTTATCTTTCCACGTCGGCGGCCACAGTCAAATTCACGTTGACCCGCAGCGCGGCTTTTCACTAATTTAGCGGCCGTCAATCGCACTAACAAAACCGAAAGGATATTGTATGGCTAAAATTGTTCCTCTCATCAGTTCGGGGGTCGCCGGGCCGCTGGGGGTGCGGCACCTGCCGCGCCTGTGGTTGAAAGTATCGCTCGAATGCCGCAGCAAGCTGGCCGACGGCTACCCGGGAATCGGCAAGGGCTACGACATGATGACGATTAACGCGCTGGGATTAAACGCGGACGCGGTGAAGAAATTCATCAACGACTCGAAACCGACCTACCCGCAATTTGAAGCCTGGGTCAAAAAGCAACCGGGCGTTAAGCTGGACAAGGCGACGATCTACAAACACAACACCGCCATCATGGGCTACATTCACGACGACGCCACGCGCAAAGGCGTTCTTGGCGCCTGCGGTATTTCCGACGACGGCTCGGTCAATCCGGGCGCGGTGGACCTGAACAACCTCGATGACTGGTATGAATTTCATCAGGCGGAATTGAGATAGGGCCTAAGGTGCTGCCGGTGTCTCGCCGGCAGATCGTTCGTTCACGCATAATCTGATTCTGACGGCAAGATGCCGGCAGCTCGCCGAGTTTTATCCAAGACGCGGATCCGATGGCGGCCGACAACCGGGTACTGCAGCCCGCGACGAACCCTTAGGAACTAATCTGCGAGTTTCGTCAAAGGAACGCGCCGCAGTCGGCGCTTCTGATACCACCTGACGCCGATCAGATCAAAAATCCCGCGCCAAAATCGATCCCAGACACCGTATTTCGACACCCCCGCCATTCGTGGCCGGTGGTTTACGGGGACTTCCTTCGTAGTTGCGCCCCCGTCCTGAACCAGAATCGGCAGAAAGCGATGCCAGCCGTGGAACGGAAAGACGCCGGCCAACGCCGCGCGTTTGAACACGCGCAAAGCGCAGCCCGTATCCAGGAAATCCGCCCCCAGAACCGCCTTCCGCGCCCGGCGCGCGATGCCTGAGGATATGCGACGCAGCCAGTTGTCCCGCCGATCGACCCGCATGCCGGAGACGAAATCGACGCTGTTCAGTTCGGCGAACAGCCTCGGCAGATCGGCGGGGTCATTTTGCAAGTCGCCGTCGAGCGTCCCGACAATGCCGCCCGTCGTGGACTCAATGCCTGTCCAGAGCGCAGCGCTTTGGCCGCTGTTGTGCGCATGGCGCACGCCGCGCACTCTTGGATCGAGCCGGCGCGCCTCCTGGATTCTGTCCCACGTTTTGTCGCGGCTGGCGTCATCCACGAAAACTAATTCGAATGTGCGCGGTTCTTTGTCCAGCGCCCTGGCGATCTCACGCGCCAGCGGTAATACGTTGTCTTCTTCATCAAAAACGGGGACGATGATAGAGATGTCAACGGGCACGAATGGAAGCGTAGCGGTTCGAAGTTCAAGGTTTAAAGTTCAAAGTTTCAACTTAGTGGTCACGGAAAGCCTCCACGACTTTGATGCCGCGCATGGCCATGAACCCACCCCTAACCCCTCCCAGGAGGGGAACTGACAGGACGCGGACGAACGCCCGCTCCCCTCCTGGGAGGGGTCGGGGGTGAGTCGGTTCATGGCAAGATGATAAAGTCTCGCCGTGTGCCAATTACTGGCACAAACTCCCAGTATGGAAATGGCAGTGAACACCTTCAAGAGGGCCATCCGCGAAGCACGACCGCAAATTGGCCTGTGGTGCAGCTCGTGCAGCAATGTCAGCGCCGAGATCATTGCTGGCGCCGGCTTTGATTGGGTCCTCATCGACACCGAGCACGCGCCCAACGAACTGCCGATGGTGCTGAGCCAGCTGCAGGCGATGGTGGGCGGAACCGCGGCGGCGGTTGTGAGACCTGCTTGGAACGACCTGGTTCTGATCAAGCGCCTGTTGGACGTGGGCGCGCAGAACCTGCTCGTCCCTTACGTGCAGACGGTCGAGGAAGCGCGCGCGGCGGTTGCGGCAGTGCGCTATCCGCCGCAGGGCATACGCGGGGTCGCCGTGTTGCACCGCGCCAACCGCTTTGGCCGGGTCAAGAATTACTTTGATCGGGCCAACGAGGAGATTGGCCTGCTCCTTCAGGTGGAAACGCGCGCCGCGCTACAGAACCTGGAGGCCATCGCGGCTGTGGAGGGCGTCGATGGCCTGTTTATCGGCCCCAGCGACCTTGCAGCGGCACTCGGTCATCTGGGTGACTATGGCCATCCGGACGTTCGCGTGGCGATTGAGGACGCTGTGCAGCGGATTCGCAAGACGGGCAAGGCGGCTGGGATCCTTGCGCCGCTCGAAGCCGACGCGCGGCATTGGCTGGCGCAAGGCTGCACGGTGGTCGCGGTGGGCAGTGACCTGGGACTGCTGGCCCGCTCCAGCGAAACGCTGGCGGCGAAATTCAAGAATTGAGATCGATTGGGCTGGGCTTTCCGAAACAGCGCGCCCTGTTTCCAAGCTGATTCGCGGGATCAGACGGAAAGCGCGGCGATGCAAATGAAGTTTCCGGTCGGAAGCGGTTGCCTGCTTAACAGCCCGATGAAAAAGCCGCCCGGTGAGGGCACCGGGCCTACAATACATGCCGATTTCCGAGGAAATGTTGTAGGCCGCGTGCCCTGATATGCGGCGAACCTGACCTTTTTGAACAGGCTGCTAACTGTGCGTCGAGACACCCACTTGTGAACGCTCCCTTGCCGAGTTTACTAAGACAGAAAGCGATTTGTGCGAGCACACGAATCCTAAGCACCGTGGAATTCACGCATGGCGAACCGGAACACCACTCCGAATCGCGCGAATAACGCCGCAATTGAACCTCGATTGAGTGATGTTCGAGGCGTGATAACCACCGCCCAGAAGTCAGGAGGACACGATGAAAGAAATATGTGTTCGAACCAACCCGACCCGTTTGGAACAACTTGACCCGCCGGGCGAGGCTTGCGTCGTTGACGCTGCAGTTTCTGGCCACTGCCTTGGCGGTGATTCCAAAGCAAGCCGCGCTGGCCGCAGCCACGCCGGGAGTGCTGGTCGCTTGGGGTGAGCAAGCGTTTCCGTACATTGAGCCTGGGACGCGTTTTGTTAAAGTGGCTGCTGGATACTCTCACAATTTGGCGCTCAAGCAGGATGGAACTGTCGTCGCCTGGGGATATAACCATTCTGGCCGTGCCACAGTTCCCGTGGGATTGAGTAACGTAGTGTCCATTGCGGCGGGAGCATCTCACAATCTGGTCCTCAAGCAGGATGGAACGGTTGTCGCGTGGGGATACAATGTTGATGGGCAGACCAATGTTCCGGCCAGACTGACCAATGTCGTGGCCGTTGCTGTGGGAGTCATTCACAGTCTGGCGCTCACGCAAAACGGAACAGTCGTTGCCTGGGGCAACAATGGCTTTGGCCAAGCCTCCGTTCCTGTCGGCTTGAGCAACACTGTGGCAATTGCTGCGGGAGAAACTCACAATCTGGCGCTCAAGCGGAATGGAACTGTCGTCGCTTGGGGATATTACGGTTCTAGCCGTGCCACAGTTCCCGAGGGATTGAGTAACGTCGTGTCGATTGCGGCGGGAGGCTATCATAGCCTGGCGCTCAAACAAGACGGAACGGTCGTCGCGTGGGGAATCAACAATGAGGGCCAAGCCACAGTTCCCGTCGGCTCGAGCAACATAACGGCCATCGCTGCGGGTGTTTTTCACAACCTCGCGCTCAAGCGGGATGGAACGGTTGTCGCTTGGGGAGGAAATAATGGCCGCTACCGAAACAATGGCGGCCAAGCCACCGTTCCGGACGGCCTGACCAACGTAGTGGCGATCGCGGCCAGCGGCTATCACAGTCTCGCGCTGAAAGGGGATGGGACGATTGTGGCTTGGGGAGATAATTATTATGGCCAAAGTACCGTCCCTGTTGCGTTGAGCAATGTGATCGCAGTAGCAACGCTCGGACCTTTCTCTCCCGGTCACAACCTGGCGCTCAAACAGGACGGAACGGT
>Ga0066710_100004345_pt1 | contig 12514 bp, 9 predicted proteins | sample GraSoiAngelo_159_FD_79666 | JGI IMG/M metagenome (GOLD analysis project Ga0066710, IMG submission 79666) | Grasslands soil microbial communities from the Angelo Coastal Reserve, California, USA - 14_1009_16_40cm | ecosystem: Environmental > Terrestrial > Soil > Grasslands | place: USA...
CCGAACTTCTGGAAGAACTCGTCGTCGTCGCGCATCATCTCCATCAGGAAACCGCGCTCGTCGGCGATGACCTTGAGCCGTTTGGTCCGGACGCCCTCGATCATCCCGCCGCCCGCTAGGCCCGCGAGGCGACGCGGACCCGGCCCCGCCCGACGCCGACGTGCTTCATCCCGGCGGCCTCGACCTCGGCGGGGTCGTAGAGGTTCCGCAGGTCGCACAGCACCGGCTTGCGCATCACCCGCTTGAGCCGCGCCAGGTCCATGTTCCGGAACTCGTTCCACTCGGTGATGATGGCCACCGCGTCGGTGCCGCGCGCGGCGTCGTAGGCGTCCTCCGCCAGCTCCAGCCGCCCGAGCCCGGGCAGCCGGCGCACGCCCGGCATGGCCACCGGGTCGAACACGCGCACCTTGAGCCCGCGGCGCTTGAGCCCGGCGAGGATGGTGAGCGCCGGGGACTCGCGCAGGTCGTCCGTGTTGGGCTTGAACGAGAGCCCGAGCAGGGCGACGCGCTTGCCGCGCGGCGAGCCGACCGCGCGCATGATCTTGTCGACCATGCGCTTCATCTGGCCCTCGTTGGCGGCGATCGCGGCATCCACGATCCCGGTCGTGACGCCCGCCTGGCGCGCGAAGGCCGCCAGGGCCAGCGTGTCCTTCGGGAAGCACGAGCCGCCGTAGCCGGGGCCCGCGTGCAGGAACTTGCCGCCGATGCGCCGATCCATCCCCATGCCCTTGGCGACGGTCTGGACGTCGGCGCCCAGCGCTTCGCACAGGTTGGCGATCTCGTTGATGAAGGAGATCTTGGTCGCGAGGAAGGAGTTCGAGGCGTACTTGATGAGCTCGGCGGTCTCGAGCGTCGTGACCACCATCGGGGTCTCGAGCAGGAACAGCGGGTCGTGGATCTTGCGCAGGATGCTGGCCGCCTTCTTGGTCTCGGCGCCGATCACGATGCGGTCCGGTCGCATGAAGGTCTCGATCGCCGAGCCCTCGCGCAGGAACTCGGGGTTCGACGCCACGTCGAACTCGGCGCCGCGGCGGGCGAAGCGGCGGATGTGGGCGTAGAGCGAACGCGCCGTGCCCACGGGGGCGGTGCTCTTCTGCACCACCAGCTTGTAGCGGCCGACGTGCTTCGCCACGACCCGCGCCACCGCGTAGATGGCGCTGGTGTCGGCGCTGCCGTCGGGACCGGGCGGCGTGCCGACCGTGATGAACACGACCTGGGAGGACTCGAGCGCCGCGGGCAGGTCGTTGGAGAAGCGGAGCCGGCCCTCACGCACGTTGCGCGCGACCATCTCGGGCAGCCCGGGCTCGAAGAAGGGGAGCTCGAGGGCGTTCATGCGCTCGATCTTGGCGGTGTCGTTGTCGACACAAGTGACGGTGTTGCCGAAGTCGGCCAGGCAGGCGCCCGACACGAGGCCCACATAGCCCGTACCCACGACCGTAATCGAGTGCAAATCGGGTCCTTTCGTCGGGACGCCCGGAGGGCGGGGCAGCCGTGCGCCACATGGTGATGAGGGTGAGGGTCGCGTGGCGATTGAGCGAATCAGGTTAGAGCCCCGCGCGAGGGCCGTCAAGCACCCGGGCGCGCTTGCAGGAGTCGCCGGTGCCAGTAGACACTCCCAGGATGCGTGGCGGTCCGTTGGGCGGAGATCCGGACACAGTCGGATTCGCAGGTGCGCGAAAGGACGATCCGGCGATGTCGTCGACACCGGTCTTCCCCACCGCCTGCTCCTCAGGGGATCGGCCTCGCCGTGGTCTCCCGGGGGAGACGGCCGGCGGCCGGATGCGTGAGGCTCGGCGCGCGTGAGCCTCCCCCTGCGCATCGGATTCATCCTCGAGGGTCTCTCGGTTCCCGCGTGGCAGGCCGAACTCATGGAGGCGGTGGGTTCGGAGCCGGGGCTCGAGCGGTCCGTGCTCCTCGTCGACCGCAGCGGGACCTCGCGACCTCCGGCGCCCGCGATTCTGGCCGCCTACGATGCCGTCGATCGCCTCCTGGACCGCGGGCGGAACACGCGGCTGCGGACGGTCGAGATCGCGACCGGGAAGACTCCGGTCGTGGAGTGGGTGCCAGGGCCCGACCCCGCGCGCGGGCTCGAGCCGGAAGTGCGCGCGCGGCTGAGCGAACAGCGTCTCGATGTGCTGCTCGATCTCCGCGCCGGGGGTCCCCGGCGGGAGCTCCCGGCCGTGGCACGATTCGGCCTCTGGGCGATCCGATTCGGGGCCTGCGGTCTGGACGGCGGAGGACTCCCCGGCCTCTGGGAGATCGTGGAGCGGGGGTCCCTCGCCACGGCGACGCTCGAGGCACAGGGACCGGATGGGGCGCGGCGGGTCCTGGGTCAGACGACCTGCGGCACCCACCTCTACTCGCTGCTCAGGACCCGATGCGTCCTGGTCGCGGCGACGGTGAACCTGGCGCTGGGGCGGCTCCGGGGTCTTCGCGATCTCGGCCACGGGTTCCTCACCCGGCGGTCGTGCGGACCCGAGAATCCGGAGACGTCGCGACCGCGATCACCGGGAGCCCTCCGCCTGTCGGAGATGGTCGCGACGTGCGGCCTCAGGCTGGCGCGCCGACTGTGGGAGAAGGCGCTGCGCGACGACTTCTACTGGTCGGTCGCCATCGCGCCCCGGCCACCCGGGGCTGGGCTCGCGACCCTGCGCGATGCGCCGTTCCGAGAGCTTCCCCAATCCCCCGACTGGTTCCACGCGGACCCGGTCCTCTTCGAACATCAGGGGCGGCACTTCGTGTTCATGGAGGCGTTCCCGTACGCGACCGGCAAGGGCGTGATCGCGGTGAGCCGCATCGAGCCCGGCGGAGCCATGTCGCCGCCCGAGACCGTGCTCGAGCGTCCGTACCATCTCTCGTACCCGTTCGTCTTCTCTCAGCACGGACAGATCCTCATGATCCCCGAGACCAGCGGGAACCAAACGATCGAGCTCTATCGTTGCGAACGCTTCCCGGACCGGTGGGTACTGGACACCGTCCTGATGGACGGGGTCGAGGCCGCGGACGCGACCGTCCTCGAGCACGCGGGACGCCTGTGGATGTTCGTGACGATGGCTTCGCGCGGCCTGTGGCCCGACACCGAGCTCCACGTGTTCCACGCGCAGGATGTGCGCGGGCCCTGGCAGCCGCACCCGCTCAACCCGGTCGTGTCGGACGTGCGACGGGCGCGGCCCGCGGGACCGGTCTGGGAGGAAGCGGGCCGGCTCATCCGGCCCGCGCAGGACTGCCGGTTGGGATACGCCGCCGCGACCTCGTTCCAGCGCATCACGACGCTCACGACCGAGGACTTCGCGGAGGAACCATTCGCCCGCCTGACCGCCGACCAGCTGCGCTGGAAGCGGGATGCGCGACGGACCCACACGTGGTGCATGGGAACCGGGTTCGTGGCCCTCGATGCTACGGTGTCGCGCTGGAGGGTGTCGGGCTAGTGTCTCGTACCGGAAATCATGCACACGCCGCGCGGGTTCTCGTGGCCGCTGACTGCGTCGCTCCTCCTCCGTGTATCGCAACGGATACGCGTCGTCGTCGCTCCTTGTCAGCGGCCACGATCCCTCCGCGGGGCATGCACATGATTTCCGGTACGGGACACTAGGCGGCCCCGCCGCGCCGGGAGAAGAGAATGGCGCACACCTCGGACCAGCGGATGTAGCTGGTGCCGAAGATCACCGCCGCCGCGACCGCGGTGCCCGTGCCGGCCACCAGCGCCAGCGACGCCCATCCCACCGGCCCACGCACCACCGGAAGCACGTGGTCCGACAGGAGCGCGATGGCCGCGCCACCCACCAGGGCCAGCAAGGGGATCCCGAGCGGCTCGAGGAGGATCGGCGCGCGCGCCCAGCCGAGCTTGGTCGCGAGCAACCACATGAAGAACGTCGTTCCGATCGCGTTGGCCGCGATGAACGCCACCAGTGCCCCGGCGAGTCCGTACCTCGGGATCAGCACGAAGCTCAGGCCCACGTGGATCGCGAACACGATGCCTCCGTACCAGGCCTCGAGGTCGGTTCGTCCGACGCCGCGCGCCACCGCCCCGGCGATGTTCGTGGTGAAGGTGATCCCGACCCCGATCGCCAGCGCGCGGAGCGCGAGCGCCGCGTCGGCATGTCCCGGCCCGATCCACACCGCGAAGAGGCGCGAGGCCGAGCCCACGACGCCCGCCATCGTCGCCACGCCGACGGCCAGGACGTAGCGACGCGCGCGCGCGTGCAGCTCCAGCAGGCGCCCATGGCTCTCCCCCGCATGGAGCGCCGCGGCCGCCGGCAGCACCGCGACCACCAGGAGCTGCGCGGGGGCCACCGCCGCGGTCACGACTCGGAAGCCGAGCTCATAGGGGGTCACCGCGGCCAGCGTGACGAACCGCGCCAGGAGGAACTTGTCGAGTTGATTGTGGAGCACCGAGAAGATGTTCGTCAGCTGGAGAGGACCACTGAAGCGAACCACCTCGCGCAGGTGCGTGGCGGATCTCCGGGGACTCTCCCACCGGAAGTCGGGCTGCGAGCGACGCAGCTGCCACGCGCCGAGGGCGAATCCCAGCGCCCAGCCGATGCCGACGTTGACGACCAGGCCCTCGAGGCCCCAGCCCGCCTCGAGGACCAGCGGGATGCCGATCGCCTGCTCGGCGACGATCACCAGCGAGACCTGGTTGGCGAGATCGAAGCGCCCGCAGCCCTGCAGCGCCGCCATGGTCACGTTGGCCAGGCCCGAGCAGGCGAACACCACCGCGCCCGCCACCACCACGAAGCCGGTGGCGCCGCGCGCCGCCTCGGGGATGCGCAGCCAGTCGAGCAGGGCGCCGCGGCACAGCAGGGCCAGCAGCAGCCAGGGCACCGCGAGGGACACGTAGCCGAGGACGGCCAGGGTGGCGAAGGCGCCGCCCTCGCCCGCCTCGCCGCGCTCACGCGCCGCCGCGACGTGCTTGACCGTGCCCGCGGCGAGCCCGAAGTCCAGGGCGCTGAAGTAGCCGGTGACGGCGAAGAACAGCGACCAGACGGCGAAGCCCTGGGACCCGAGGGTGCGGAGGATCGGTGGCGTGAGGATCAGCCACACGAACAGCGAAGCGAAGCGCCCGGTGCTCGAATGCAGCGTGTTCTTCGCCAGGCGGCGGGCGAGTCCGGGCTGCCGCGTCTCCATCATCCTCCTGCCGGCAGCGTGCCCCCGTGCGGTCCGGGGCCGGCGTGCCGAGCGGCCTCAGTTCACGGGCTGGATCCACGGCGGGCGGCCGAGGAACTCATGGGCGACGACCTGCGGCGGCCGCAGGCGACCGCGGACCTGCTCCACCGAAGCGTACGCTCCCACCGTCGGCCACCGGCCCTCCACGAAGCTGCGGTCGTGCACCGGATGGATGGTGAGGTCGGGTCTCGGCGGCCGCAGCATCAGGTTCAGGTGCTCGGCCGCGACGCCGAAGGCGTAGGCTGGCCAGTAGGGACCGCGCACGCCGTGCGGGAAGTTCACCAGATAGACCTCGCGCGCGCCCGCGGTGACGTCCTGCTGGAGATCGGACAGCGTCTGCTGCATCAGATCGGACGCCAGCCGCCACTCCTTGAGCCGTGCGCGGATGAAGACGCTCTCGCCGCCGGCGACCGCCACCAGAAGCAGCACGGCCAGCACCTCGGGGGCCCGCCCCGGGACCCGGGCCCGCAGCCGCCCGGCGAGGCGGGAAAGGCCGAGCCCCACCAGACCCGCGGCGGGCACCGTCGCCAGGAAGAAATAGCGCGCCTGCGGCACGCTGGCGACCGCCACCGGCAGAAGATAGAGGTACATCCACCCCAGCAGGAAGCGTGCGAGTGGGGGCCCCTTCCAGAGCAGCCACACGTGGAGCGCGAGCCAGGGCAGGAGGACCAGCGACGCGCGGCGCGTCAGCCACGAGTCGTCTGCGCCGGACGAGGTGCCGATCGGGAGGACCAGATAGCTCGGGGCCATGAGCAGGTCGCGATAGGCGCGCGACGGGGTGTTGAACACGCGATGCCACATGCGCTCGGGAGGCAGCGCCTCCAGCGCGCGCTCGCCGGAGGGGATGGGCTCCACCGCGGCCGTGGGGGGACCCACCTGGGAGGAGAGCAGGCTTCCGTGGTGTCCCAGCTTGATGGTCATGAAGACCACGACCACCAGCACGAAGGGCACATAGCGCGCGGCCCGCCGCAGCCACAGCCCTGCGAACCGGCCCCATCGCCCCGACCGGTCGCCCGCGTTCCGCCCAAGCCCCCACCATCCGCCCGGTCCCGGATGCATCGTCCACTCGAGCAGGAGGTAGAGGGGCAGCAGCAGCATGCCGTGCTCGATGGTGAACACCGCGCCGGCGAATCCGGCGATCGTCCAGGCCAGGTACTTCCGCCCCTTCCCCCGCAGGAAGTCGTACCACCACGAGCAGGTGGCGACGGTCAGCAGGACGACCACGAGGTAGCCCAGCCCGGTGACCCAGGCGACCACCTCGTAGTTGATGCCGCGGCTGAGGAAGAACAGGCTGGCCAGGGCGGCGGCGAAGACCCCCGCATCCAGCTTCCGCAGCCACTGGAACAGCGCGAGGCCCACCGCGGAGTAGAGGACGAAGTTGAGTGCGTGCATCACCTCGGGACGCCAGCCGGTGAGCGCCGGGATCAGCGAGAGCGGGAGCTGGTAGACCGGGAAGTAGTGGAAGTTCGTGGCCGACGGCAGCAGGGCGTCCCGCAGCCAGTCCGGGTTGGGACGCACCAGGGTGATGTCATCGGCGACGAACCTGAGTCGGGTCGCCGGGTAGTAGAGCAGGAGCGTCAGCGCGAGGCACCCGAGGCCGACGAGCCACGGGAGCGAGCCGCGCGGGGCGCCCACGCGGGCCGGGGTCACGACGCCGTCGCGTCTCGCAGGGACTGGTGGCACGCCCGCACCATCAGCGCGCACCACATGCCGAACTGCGCGTTCGAGATCACCCCGACGAACGTGTTGCCGACCATGGACACGACCAGGAAGCCCACGATCAGGGGCCGGTGATAGTGAGCCATCTGGCTCGCCAGCGTCCCCGGCGGCGCCTCCTCCCCCACGACCTTGCCCAGATCGAACATCGTCTTGAGGACGTACACGAGGACCGCCAGCCCGATCACGCCCATCCCGGCCGCGGTCTCGAGGAAGTAGTTCTCGGCGCCGAGGGGGACCCCGAGCTGGTTGTACCGCTAACTCACGAACATGGCCGCGAAGAAGCCCACCCCGAAGAGCCAATTGTCGAGGAACACCTTCAGGCTCGTGATGTAGCCGTACACCCGGAGCATCCAGGAGTAGACCTCGGGCGAACCCCGCTGCATGGAGACGGTCTTCATGATGCGGGAGCCGAAGTCGTGCTGCCCGGGGCCCTGGATACCGACCGGGGGCAGCAGCCACGTCACCGCCGCGCCCACCCCCAGCAACAGCACGGCACTCAGGATGTAACGCGCTCGGATCCGCCGGACACCCAACATCAGGAAGGCGGTCGCGGCCAGGACGCCGGCGCGAGACTGCGACAGCACCAGGGCCGTGATGCCGGCGGGCATCAGGAGGTAGTTCCAGAAGCGGGGCCGAGCCGGGTGATGGGCGAAGACGAGCGCCATCAGCAGCACGAAGTTCAGGCCCGCCTGGTTGGGATCCTCGGTCAGGTGCCCCGGCTGGTTGAGGATCCAGGTCATCCCCGGCCGCGTGGTGCCGATGGTGAGCCGGTCGGTGAGCATCACGCCGGCGAGCAGGAAGCCGCCGAGGACGGCCGCGCCGACCAGTTGGTTCATGCGCCGCTCCGATCGCAGCCACCAGAGCCCCAGTGGGAAGAGCAGCGCCCCTTCGATCGTGCGCACCAGGATCAAGGCGGAACTCAGCGCCGCTTCGGTCCCGATCCGGAAGATGACGGGGATGATCGACACGGCCGCCATGGAGTAATAGATGACGACCGCCTTGGCGAACCGGCGGGTCGCCTCCCGGATGCGGTCGTGACCCGGACCGACCTCCAGTGCCCGCGACTCATCCTGCGCCCGGCGCCGGAGCGTGCCCATCAGGGCGAAGGGGAACATGAACAGCAGGATGCAATCGAAGGCGTTGAGGTAGCGGTCGGGCGTCACGGCGACGACCGCGAAGGTGAAGCAGCACACCACCATGATCAGATAGCCGGCATAGACCTGGGAGAGGATCAGTGCGGCGACGATGGCGGTCAGGGCGATCACGAGGATCGGGATGCCGGAGAGGCCGGGATTCCCGAGCACCAGCGCGAAGGACAGGGAGAGGACGACCAGGAACCCGCCGGCCAGGAACTCCGCCGGGCGGTGGGTCGGCTTCACATCGGTCGTCATGGCTCGGGCGCGAAGCGGGACTCGACCGCCGGGGGCGCTGGATGCGTCTCGCGCGGCATCCGGCGGCGGACCGGCGGCCGCGTCCGGAACGTCGGGAGCGGTGAGCCGCTAGGCATGCTCGGGCATCCCGCGGAGCGTCCACCAGATCCAACCCAGCGCCCCCCCGAACGCCACGAGCATCGCGCCCAACACCATCACCCCGCGTCGCGGACGCGTCTTGAGATCCGGCGGACGCGCCTGGTCGAGCACCGTGACGGTCGGGATGTCGCGCATCTCGTCCAGCCGCGCCTGCTCGAGCTGCGCGGAGAGGAGCGAGAACACCTTGCGCTGGATGGCCGCGTCCAGCATCAGTCGCTGTCCCTCGTTCTTGATGTGCGGCATCTGTCCGAGCTCGCGATCGAACGCCTCGAGCTCCGCGTCGATCGAGCGGACCTCCGGGCTCTCCGGCGAGCTGAAGCTGGCCACGTAGGCGCGCCGCACCTGGAGCGCGATCCGCCGCCCCTCGATGTCCGCGACCCCGCGCATGGCGTTCTCATCGCCCGACATCAGCACGCCGTGTTGGAGCTCGTAGGCGGTGACCAGCGAATCCTGCCGCAGCATCCGCGTCTGCGCGTCGGCGATCTGGACCTCCAGGAACTGGCGCATGCGCTTGCCGCGCGTGTTGAGCACCTCGCGATTGAAGCGGTCGAGCTCGCCGAGCAGGAAGTTGGTCATCTCGGCGGCCTGCACCCTGCTGTGATCCTCGACGTGGACCACCACCACCCCCGAGGAGGCTGCCTTGACCGACATGTGGGTGTCCAGCGCCTTGAGGGTGGCATCGAGGTTCTTGCAGTCGTACCGGCGCTCGAGGTCGTACGTGCGGATGAGCGCCTCCTTGAGCCGGCGGCTCTGGAGGATCTCGACGATGAGGTCGGACGGGGTCGAGGTCGTGGAGAGGCCGACGCGGTTGAGGACGGACGACTCGATGAGGCCCGAGATGTTGCCCATGATGTCGCTGCCTTCGGTCGGCGGCAGCAGCCGGGCTTCCGCGGTGTACCAGGGCTTGAGCAGCAGCGCGACCACCGCCGTGACCACGCCGACGCCGAGGACGATGGAGGCCAGCCACACCCGGCGCTGCTGGACGGCGGCCAGAAAACGGGCGCTGGTGACCGCGTCGGGGCGCGGCATTGGCGTCGCGAGACTCATTCGTGGAGAATCCGTCAACTCGCGCTCAGAATAGGGGGCCGGATGCGGGGAGGCGGGCGGGACCGGGGCCGGATGCGGGTGGGGGCTTCGCTGTGTCTGCTCGCATCGATTGAGGTTAACCTCCGGCTCGGCTCATGGTCAAGCATCTCGTGCCTCTCGCCGAAGCCCCGAGCGTGGACGATCGCCCCATGGAAGGCCGAGGAGGTGCGAGTGGAGCAGATCCGACCGCGTGTCGCGTCCCCCGGCGCGCCCGCCTCCGCGTGACCAGCCGCACCGCGCACCGATCCCATCCCCGGCCGGAGGGTGGGACCCCATGAATGTCCTGCAGGTGAGCATGCGGGACCTGATCGGCGAGCGTTTCAACGGCTACCGGCTCCACCTCTCGCTGCGCGAGCGCGGTCACGACGCCCGGATGCTCGTGCTCTACCGGGAGGGCCACGACCCTTCGGTGCAGGGCCACCCCCGGTGGGTGGGACCGCTCGAGCGCGGGCTGTACGCGGCCGAGCGCATCTCGAGCCTCCAGGGGCTGCTCTCGCCTATCGCGCTCACCTTCCCGATGCGCGACGGCTTCCGCCGCGCCGATCTGGTCCACTGGCACCTGGTCTATCCGCACTACATCAGCGTGCCGCTCATGCCGTTCCTCGCCGGACGGCGTCCGACGGTGTGGACGATCCATGACCCGTGGCCCACGACCGGGCACTGCGTCCACCCCTCCGAGTGCGAGCGCTGGCGCACGGGGTGCGGGAAGTGCCCGGACCTCAAGCGCAACTTCACCGTGTGGATGGATACGACGGCCCTGCTCTGGAAGGCGAAGCGCGCTGCGTTCCGCCGCATGGCGGTGACGTTGGTCGCCCCGTCGCGATGGATCGCGAGCCGCGCCGAGGCGAGCCCGCTCATCGCCCACTGGCCATGCCACGTCATCCCGCCGGGGCTCGACCTCGGCACCTGGTGCCTCCTCGACCGGGCCGACTGCCGGGGGCGCCTCGGCATCCCGCCCGAGGCGCGCGCCATCGCCTTCCGCATGCCGTCGGGCCAGAAGCAGCAGGTTTCGAAGGGCATCCCGTGGCTCAAGGAGGCGCTGCGCCGGCTCGGCACGGAACGCCCCATCCACCTCATCGTCTTCGAGGAGAAGGGGCACCTGGCGGAGTTCGAGGGGCGCTTCCGCATCCACGAACTCGGCTGGCTCACCGAGGTGCCCCGGATGGCCGAGGCCTACACCGCGGCCGATCTGTTCCTGATGCCGTCCGTCGCCGAGAACGCTCCGACCATGGCGCTCGAAGCGATGGCCTGCGGCACGCCGGTCATCGCGTCCGACACGACCGGGATGCCCGAGATGGTGCGCGCTCCCGTCGCGGGGCTCGTCGTCCCGCTCGGCGACGCCGAGGCGCTGGCCCAAGCCACCCAGCGGCTGCTGGATGACGACGGCCGGCGGGCAGCGATGGGCGCCGAGGCCCGCCGCATCGTCGAGGCGGAGCACGGGTACGACCGCTACGTGGACCGGCACCTGGCGCTCTACGAGAGCGTCCTGGCCCGGACCGCCGGGACACGCTGAGGGCGGACCCGCGCATGGACCGGACCTACCACTACCTGGGCGGTGACGAGCTCCACACCGGGATGTACGTATCGCTCCTCCGGCGCCTCGAGCGCGAGGACCTGGTGGTCGACCTGATCGCCCGCGTGCGCGTCTCCCCCAACCCGGTCACCCTGTGGCGGGCGTGGACCCATCGCCACCTGCTGGGACCCAATCCCATCGCGGCCCTTCGCGGCCAGATCCGCGGCGCGGTGCATCCGGTCCCCATCTGGGCCCCGTTCCCTGCCCTCTCGCTCCCGCTCGTGGAGCGGGTGCTGCGGGAGCCACGGCGGGAGGACCGCCGGATGGTGCTGCACACGCGGCAGATCGTGATGGGGCGCCTCGCCCTGGCGCTGCGGCGCCGCCTGCCCGGGGTCCGCGTCATCTCCGAGATGGAGGGCGATCCGCTCGCGGAGCTCCAGTACATCCGCATCGGCGTCGACCGGCCCTCCCCGCTCACGCGCCTCCGTTGGGCCGCCGAGGATCGCTACTACACCCGCGAGGAGCGCCGGCTGGTACGGGAGAGCGACGCGGTCCTCTGCGTCTCGCAGAAGCTCAAGGACCTACTCATCCGCCGCTATGGGCTGGACCAGACCGACGCCCAGCGGCTCTCGGTCTTCCCCAGCGTCGGCGATCCCTCCACGTTCTTCTTCGATCCGGCGAAGCGCGCGGACCTGAGACAGGCGCTCGGGATCGACCGGCGCTTCGTGGTCGTCTACAGCGGGAATCTCAACGCACGCTGGCAGGTGCCCGACCGGCTGGTGGAGGTGTTCGGCCTCATCCGGCAGAACCGCCCCGACGCCTACTTCCTCATCCTGACGCCCGAGAAGGACCGCCCGCTCATCGCGACGCATCTCGAGGCGGCGCGGCTCTCGCCGGAGGACTACGGCATGCACAGCTGCCGCCACGACGACGTCGTCCGCTTTCTGTGCGCGGGCGACGTCGGGCTCCTGCTCCGCGACCGTCACTTGATGAACGAGGTGGCGGCCCCCGGGAAGTTCGCCGAGTACATGCTCACCGGGCTGCCCACGGTGATGACCGAGGGCATCGGCGACTTCTCGGAGCAGGTGCGCGACCAGCCGTTCGCCTGCGTCCTGCCGGGGCTCGACCGGCTGGAGGCATCGCAGGCGCGCATCCAGGCGTTCTGCCGCCGGCCGGTCTCCTTCGAAGCGCGCGCCGCGCAGGGCCGCTGGGCGGCCGAGCGTTTCTCCACCGAGCTGCGGATCCCGCAGCTCGCGGCGCTGTATCGGAGTCTCTAGCCCGCGCGCTTGCGGCGGCTCAACAGCTCCTCGTAGAGCCGGCGGACATCCCCCACCAGCCGCTCCGAACCGTAGTGGGCCATCACGCGCGCGCGGCCCTCCCGCCCCAGCAGCTCGCGCAGCGCCGCATCGTCGAGCAGCCTTAGGACGGCGTGCGCGCAGGCGGGCGCATCCTGCGACGGCACCAGCAGGCCGGTCTCGCCATCCGCCACCACGTCGGCGAC
>Ga0066710_100004347_pt1 | contig 12513 bp, 7 predicted proteins | sample GraSoiAngelo_159_FD_79666 | JGI IMG/M metagenome (GOLD analysis project Ga0066710, IMG submission 79666) | Grasslands soil microbial communities from the Angelo Coastal Reserve, California, USA - 14_1009_16_40cm | ecosystem: Environmental > Terrestrial > Soil > Grasslands | place: USA...
ACCTCGAGCCCCGAGCGGTACAGCGGTGTGCCGCCGTTCGGCTGCGGCTGGATTGCCGAGAGCTGTGCATCGAGCTGGGCGGGGTCGGTCGTGTGTCCCTGCAAGAGCCGGGTCTTGAGAAAGCCGGGACTCGCCAACTTGCCACCGAAATCGAGCAGCCCCACCTGGTTGCGCGGGCGCGCCCCCAGCACCGTCTGCCAGAAGAGCTGCGCGCCCGTGGCGCGCACGCGATTCGGATCGTGCGTCGTCATCGAATGCGAATCGTCGATATCGATGGCGGCCGTGACCGGCAGGGTGTCAGCCAGGTCGACCGTGAGCGCGGTCAGCGACAGCGCGCCGGCGACGGGACTGTTGACGGCCCCGCTGACGGTCCACGGCTCGCCGACCAACGGGCGCCCGGTTTGATCGGTGGGAACCAGCTGGATGACGAACTCGCCGCGCGACCGGAACGTCGCCGAGTCCACCCGCACCCCCACGAACAAGCTCAAGTGATCGCGCGGGCCGCAGCAGTCCTTGTTGCAGCCTTGTAACACTACTGGCGCAAGCAGCAACCCGATCCACGCCGCCGTACCATGGGTCGTCCGCACAGACGCTCCGGGGAGGTGAACACGCACTAGGAAGGCAAGATCCGGGCCCCGCCCGGACAAGGGCTCCGACGCCGATCGTTCTAGAAGATTCTCGTCAGCGTGTAGATCGTGACCGGAATGCCGAGCAGGATGGCCACCGTCCGCAACACCTCGTAGCTGGAGGTGCGGCCCGGCGCGGGGACGATGAACTGGTCCCCCGCCCGCAGGTTCATCTCGTCGAGCGTGCGCCCATCGGTGATCGCCTGCCGCAGGATGTCGCCCTCCCACAGGCGCGCCCCGGCGCGCTCGATCCGCAGATCGGACAGCTTCGCCTCCGGGATCAGCCCCCCGGCCGCCATCAGCGCGTCCGAAAGCACGACGTCGGCTGGGACGGCGTAGAATCCGGGCTTCGCGACCGCGCCCACGATCCCGATACGGATGAGCGGCCGCGCGTGCACCACTGGCGCCTGGAGGAACTGGCTCAGCTGCCGCGTCAGATGCGCTTCGAGCTCCGCATGCAGCACCCCGGCGAGCGAGATGGCCCCTACCAGGGGGAGCGTGATGGTCCGGTCGGGTGCCACGGTGAAGCTGTCGGACAGCTGCTGCTCGACCGGGCGGTCCGCCGTCGGCACGACGCGATTGGCCGGCGGCTCGTCGCTCTCGACGCTGAGCACGACGCGGTCGCCAGCGTGGAAGTCCCCCTGGGCGAGCCGGGTGCGCACCGTGCTCGCCTGGTCACGGGCCCGAGCCCGGGCCTCCTCGCTCGAATCCCCTGCTCCGCTCGCCTGGTCGAGGCGCCGCAGCAGCTGTTCCAGCTCCGGCCGGCTGACCTCCAGCCCGGTCGCGCGGTCGACCTGCTGCGCCGCCCCGGGTCGGGCCGCGGTGAAGAGCCACAAGAGAGCCGCCACTGCGGCCGTACGTATCGTCATGAGAACTCCCGCACGTAGGTGATCGACTCGCGTTCAGTCCGAGGACTGGAGCACCGGCCGCTCATCCCACGCCGGCTCTTCCTCGCCCGCCTCGTAACCCGCGATGTAGTACGAGTAATAGCGGTACTCTCCGCCCAAGCGAACGTCGTTGAGCACGGCGCCGAGCACGCGGATCGGGAACCGTTGCAGCACGTCGAACTTGGCCTCCGCCTGCTCCCGATTGCTGAATCCGGTGCGCAGGACGAGCAGCATCGCCCCGGTCATCGTCCCGAGGGCGTAGGCATCGGCGCCGGCCGCGAGCGGCGGGCTGTCCACCAGGATGACGTCGAAGCTGGGGCGCAGGTCCGCGAGCAGTCGCGCCATCGGCGCCGTCGTGAGCAGCTCCGGTCCCAGCGGGTTCCGGGCGCCGCACCCGATGAACCACAGCGACGGGTACGCGGTCGCCCGCAGCACCTGCTCGCGGGTCACCGTGCCGGCGAGGAGTTCCGTCAGCCCCGGCTTGCGCACTGCCTTCAGCACCCGGTGCAGTGAGCCGCGCCGGATGTCCCCGTCCACGAGCAGCGTTCGGTATTTGGCATCGGCGAACGCGAGGGCGAGGTTCGCTGCGATCAGCGACTTGCCGTCGCTCCGGCCGGGACTCGAGATGGTCACCACGGTGGGACCGGCGCTCCCGTGCGCATGCAGCACGCGCAGCCGGATGGCGCGCAGCGCTTCGATCACCGGGGCGACGTCGGTGCTCTTGCCGTTGCGCCGGCTCACGTGCGGCACCGCGCCGAGGATCGTGAGGCCCATGGCTCGCGTCACCTGGTCGGGATGGCGCACCCGCGAATCGAGGTGATCCAGCACCACGACCCCCAGCACGCCGACCACGCTACTCCCCAGGAACGCCAGGGCAATCAACACGGCCCCGATGTCGAACAGCGGTGTTTCGGGGCGCTCCGCCCGGTCCAAGATCCGCACTTCAGGAATGCTCGACACCTCGGCCAGCTGCGCCTCCGCGTAGCGCTGCTGGATGTTGGTGAACAGCTCCGCCGCGATCGTGACGTCGCGATCCAGCCGGGCGTCGTCGATCGCCAGGGGCGGTATCCGCCGCAACCCGCCGGCGGCGGAATCGACTCGCCGCGCCAGGGCCGCTTCGCGGACCGCCAGCTGCGCGATCAGCGCCCGGGTCATCGTGGGGATGGTTTGGCGCTGCAGCGTCGAGATGTCCGCCATGGCGCGCTTGACCAGGGGGAGGCCCGTCGTGTACCGGTACCGGAGGGCCCGCAGCGTGGCTTGCTTCTCGGACAACTCCCGGAGCGCCTGGGTGAGCGCCGACGACCGCTGCACCGATGCGATCGTCTCCAGTGCGTCGGTCGACAGCCCCGAATCCGCCGCCGCGGCGAGCAATCCCTCGAGCGCGGTGCGATCCAAGCGTAGCTCCTCGCGGCTCACCTTCAGGTCGAAGAAGGTCTCCGCCGCGGGATCCCGCCCCTGGGGGGCGGGCACGCGCAGCGGGGCCGCGGCGCCCGACAACAGGGTCGCCGAACGGACGCGGAAGTCCCGCAGCGTCTGCTCGGCCTGCGTCAGCTTGAGCTGCGCGTTGCGCACCTGCTCGCCCAGGATCTTCACGAGCTCCGAGAGCTTCTCGCGCCGCAGCTCCGCCGCCACCACCACGAAGCGCTCCGCCATGGCATTGACGATGGCGGTGATGGCGTCCGGGTTCGAGCCGCGCAGCTCGACGCTCATGAAGTTCCCGACCTTCCCTTCCAACATGTCCGTCTGCACGCGCAGCTGGTCCGCGAGCGCCTGCGCGGCGGCGGCCGGCGTCGTGATGGTAAAGTCGATCGTGCGCCCCGGCGTCAGCGCACCGCTGGGTGGCAGCCAGGCAAACCCGAGCGCCGGCCCGATGGAATCGCCCACGGCCCCCTGCTGCACCAGCGCTGCTCCCCGCGCCTTGCTCGTCAGCAGGAACCGCCCTCCCCCCGACGCTACCGCGACCCGATACGTCCCCGGCTCCACGCGGTCCTTGATGGCGAACGACGCCAGCGCTGCGCTGTCGCCCGGTGTGTCGAGACCGAGATAGAGACGCCGCTGGCGCACTACGGGCTCCAGTACCGCGTACGATTTGAGCAAGTCCACCCATCCCGACGAGCCCACCAGCTGCGCGGTCTGAATCGGGCCCTGATCACGGGTGTGGATGTCCGGCACGTCGACCCACAGAGTGGCATGAGTCGCGTACGTCGGCTTGAGCAGCAGCCGGCTGACGCCAACGCCTCCGGCAGTGCCCAGCAGCACGACGAGGATCACGACCCACTTGAACCGCACGACGGCCGCGAAGAGGCGCCGCGGGTTGATCACCCACGGATCGGGCTCGCCGTGCGAGTGCCCCAAGGCGGGGTCCGCTGCGCTCGGCACCGGGAGCCAGGGGTGCTGGGGAAGCTGGGGCAACCGGGAGGACTGGGAATCGGGCGTGGACATTACCGCGATGGATCTCCTGAGGTCGTCGTGAGCGGGGCTTGGCTGCCGAGCGTGCTGACACCGCAAAGTCGGTACCGTGAGCGGGGGCCGTGAGCCGCTCACAACCGTGCGGGCGGCGAGGAGATACGGCGGGACGGGCACGGGACCGGAACCGGCCGCGCCTGTCTTGTATCATAACGGCCACACTTTGATGCGCATTGCACGACCGTCGCACGGGACGGTCGCCGCTCGCCAACGGTCTAAGCGAGCGTCAACTAGGGCGGTTGCAAGCGTTTCCGATGGTGGAAGGGTTCTTGCCATGCTCCTGGGTAGATCCCCGGGGCCCTTCTCCGACGTCTCTCGGCGTCCGGCGCCCTGGGGCAGGACGCAAGGAGACTAGGGTCATGCCCCCGGCGGGTCGTCGCACGGTCGAGTCCTCTCCCCCAGAAGATGTCGCTCGACTGATCCCGGTCTCGCCGGCCGTCAAGGCGGGCGTGCGGGTGCTGGTGGTGGACGACGAGCGGACGCTGCGGGAGAGCTGCGCCAGCGTGCTCGGCGCCGAGGGCTATGCCGTCACCACGTGCAGCCGGGGCGACGAGGCGTTGCAGACGGTGCAGCGGCGCAGCTTCGATATCGCCCTGGTGGACCTGTACATGTCCAAGGTCCTGGGGATGGACCTGCTCAAAACGATCGTGGCGACCCACCCCGATACGATCGTCATCATGATCACTGGAAATCCGACCGTCGAGTCCAGCTTCGAAGCGCTTCAAGCGGGGGCCTGGGACTACCTGCCGAAGCCGTTCACGGGGACCCAGCTGCAAGTGCTCGTCGGGCGCGCCGCCCACACCGTGGCGATCGCGCGCGAGACGCGCGCACAGCAGGATAGCGTCGCCGCCGCGCACCGCAGCACTGACAAGGTCACGGTGCTCGGCGCGGCGCCCCCATTCCGCGCCGTCATCGAGCTGGCCCGCAAAGTCGCCACGACCGACGCCTCTGTGTTCATCACGGGCGAGAGCGGCTCCGGCAAGGAGCTGATCGCGCAGTTCATCCACCACCACAGCCGCCGCGCCGCCCGTCCGGCGGTCGCGCTGAACTGCGCCGCCCTCCCCGAGCCCCTGCTCGAGTCGGAGATGTTCGGCCACTGCAAGGGCGCCTTCACGGGCGCGGTACGCGACAAACCCGGCCTGCTCGAAGAGGCGAACGGCGGCACCCTGTTCCTGGACGAGCTGATCGAGATGTCCAAGCCGATCCAGGCCAAGCTGCTAAGGGTGATCCAGGACGGCGTGGTGCGGCGGGTGGGCAGCGAGCGGACCGACGCGGTGGTGAACGTCCGGTTCATCGCCGCGACCAACCAGCACCCCGAGAAAGCGGTCCAGGACGGGATCCTGCGGGAGGACCTCTATTACCGCCTGCGCGTGGTGCCCATCCATGTCCCTGCCCTGCGCGACCGGGCGGACGACATTCCCCTGCTGGCGAATCATTTCCTGGCGTACTACTGGCGTCGCCATCGCGAAGGCAGCGCGCCGCTCCCCCGGTTCTCGAAGGCGGCCGTCTGGGCGCTGCGCGCCCACGGCTGGCCGGGCAACGTGCGGGAGCTGCAGAACGTCATCGAGCATGCCGTCGTGCTGCTCGAACCCGGAGCGGAGGTGCGCCCGGAAGACATCCCGTTCATCACCGACCTGCCCAGCGAGGGCAAGCTCACCCAAGCGGCGGTGGAGCACGCGAACCGCGACGAGACCTATTACGCGGCGCGGGAGAAGCTGCTGGCCACGTTCGACCGCCAGTATCTGACGCGGGTCGTCCTACGCGCCGGCGGCAATCTGTCCAAGGCGGCGCGGATCGCCCATGTCGACCGGACGACCTTCTACCGCCTGATGGAGCGACACGGCCTGCAGCGAAACCTGCTGGCGGGCACCGCCGAGTAACCTCCTCGAAGAGTCGCCGAAGAGTCACCCGTCTGTCACCGATTTGTCGCAATCGTCCGTCGCATTTGTAGCACGCCCGTATCAACGCGAGCCCCGGCTGAGGGTTAGGGAACTCGCTAAATCGTTTCCGATCCGACGGATGCGCGACGATCCGCCGTGTGCACGCAATGTGCCAAGCACAAATGCGTGTGGCCCCAGGCCACCTAGCTCTTGGAGACGAGGACGATCTGACGTCATGACGCGCCCTTCCAACCCCGGACTGCGTTCGACCTCCGTACCTGAGTCCGTCTCGGGCCAGTTCGAGCAACCGCAGCTCGGCGGCCCGAGCGCTCGGCCGATCCGCCCGGGCCAGCCAAGCGGTCCGGTCGGCCTCGAGACCCGCGATCCCGCTGGGCGGGTGCAGCTCCAGCTCCAGCTGCAGCGTCGCGCTCCGAAGAATCGGCGCATCCACTTCCAGCGCGCCGTCGCGCGGTTCGCCACTCTCGCGATCGCCGATCTCGTCACCTTCGGGGTGGTGCGCGAGCTGGCATATCTGCTGAGGGACCATCAGTGGGTCGGGACCGTCCTCGCGGGCACGATGCTGCAGGCGATTCTCGCCAGTGCCTCGTACCTGGACGGATCGCAGTATGCCCTGACGCTGGTTGTCGGTCTCTGGGTCACCGGTAACTACGGGTGGGGGGATCAGCGGCGCGATCCGTTCCGGCTCTTGGCCGCCGTCACCGTCGCGACCGCGATCGTGTTCTGGACGCCCGTCTGGCAGCGCGGCCTCGCGGCATTGACACTCGGGCACGCGCTGGTGGCCGGCGTCATCTGGCTCGCCCTCGTGGCAGAGCGGTTCTCCTTGAACCTGACGCTCGAGCGGTTCAAGCAGTGGCGTTCGCCGGCGGCCCGCACGCTGGTGGTCGGCTGCGACGAGGATTACGACGCACTCCGCCGGGGTGCCGCCCTGGCCGAGAGCCGCGAGGTCGCGGTCATCGGATTCGTCGACGTGGCGCGGCCGCCAGCGGCGCAAGCCATCGGGCACGTCGAAGAACTCGCGCGCCTGCTCGAGGAGCACCACATCGACACGGTGCTGGTGTGCGGGTACGTCACGGACCAGGCGTTCCGGGAAATCGCCAACACGGCGACGGCCACGGGCTGCCGGCTGCTCTCCGTACCGCGCAGCTTCGATCTGGGCGGCTTGCAGCCGAGGATGCTGTCGTGGCATGGCCAGGCCCTGGTCGAGCTGACGGCGCCGACCCTGAAGGTGGGGCACATCATCCTCAAACGCTGCCTCGACCTGATCGGATCCGGCCTGGGGCTCGTCGTCGTCGCTCCGCTGTGCGCGCTCATCGGAACGGCCATCAAGCTGGAATCGCGCGGGCCCGTGATCTTCGGCCACCGCCGGCTGGGCCAGAACGGCCGCAGCTTCAAGGTCTACAAGTTCCGCTCGATGCATGCGGACGCCGAGCAGCGGCTCCGCTCGGATCCGGCGTTGTACGCCCGCTACGTGGCGAACAACTACAAGCTGCCGGAGGACGAAGATCCGCGATTGACGCGCATGGGGCGGGTGCTGCGCAAGACGAGCCTGGACGAGCTGCCGCAGCTGCTCAACGTCTGGAAGGGGGAGATGTCGCTCGTCGGTCCGCGGCCGATCGTTCCGGAAGAGCTGGGGGAATACGGCCGCGGTGGGGCATCCTTCCTGTCGCTCAAACCCGGCATCACGGGCGCCTGGCAAGTCAGCGGGCGCAGCCGGGTGGGCTACCCGGACCGCGCCGACATCGAACTGGACTACGTGCGGAACTGGTCCCTCGGACGCGATCTGCAGATCATTGCGAGAACGCTGCCCGCCGTCGTCGCGGCTCGGGGGGCGCATTAGCTGCACGCTGCGGGCCCGTCCGTTCGTTTCCGTCATCGTTCCGTGCAGGAACGAGGAGCGGTACGTGCGCCGCTGCTTGGACTCGATCGTTGCGACCGACTATCCGCGCGACCGACTCGAGGTGCTGATCGTGGACGGCCGCAGCGACGATCGCACCCGCGAAATCGTCCACGAGTACACCAGCCAGCATCCCTGGATGCGCACGCTCGACAACCCCAAGCAGATCACCCCCGCCGCCCTCAACATCGGGATCCGGGCCGCCACCGGCGAGCTGATCATGCGGATGGACGCACACGCGTTCTACCCGCAGAGCTATATCTCGCAGCTCGTGACCGCGCTGCAGCACAGCGGAGCCGACGCGGTCGGCGGGCGGCTGGTAACGCTGCCGGCGGATGACTCTGCCATCGCGCGGGCAATCGCGATCGCCATGTCGCACCCGTTCGGCGTCGGCAACTCCTACTTCCGCATCGGCGTCAAGACGCAGCGCTGGGTCGATCACGTCCCGTTCTTCTGCTGTCGGAAAGAGGCGTTTGCACGAGCGGGGCTGTTCGATGAGGAGCTGGTGCGCCACCAGGACGGCGACTTCAGCGCGCGGCTGATCAAGCAGGGCGGCCGTATCTTGCTCCTGCCCGACGTCGTGGCCTACTACTATGCCAGGGGATCGTTGCGACAGGTCGCGCGTATGTTCCACCAGTACGGCTACTTCAAGCCCCTCGTGGCACGCAAGCTGGGGCGGATCATGACCGCGCGACAGCTGGCGCCTCCCGCCTTCCTGCTGAGTCTGACGGCGGCGGGACTGTTGAGCGCGTGGGTGCCCGGGGCGGGCATCCTATTCGTGGGAATCGTGAGCGCGTACGCCGCTGCCGTGTTGGGCTGCTCGGCTGCGCTGGCCCGCCGGCACGGGGGCGAGTGCGGGCTAGCGGTTGCGGTCCTCTTCCCACTCCTCCACCTGAGCTACGGACTCGGGTTTCTGAGACGAGTGTTCGAGCTGTTCACGGGCACGGCGCGCCCACCGGGAGGCACCGCGGCCCTGCCCCTCTCACGATGACCGCGCAGCGGGTGCGGCCCGAAGTCGCCGCCTTTGGCTATCATGAAGTGACCGACGACCCGCGGACGTCGGGCCTGCAGCGACTCGGGGCGATGCCATACAAGCTCACGGCCCAGGGGTTTGCACGCCATTTGGCCGAGCTGGCGATGAGCCCAGTGCTCCCCGAGCTCGTCACCGCCATCGACCTCACCCAGCCCGGTCGCCACATCCTGTTGACCTTCGACGACGGCGGCAAGAGCGCCGTATCCGTGAGCGAGGCGTTGTCGCGGCGCGGGTGGAAGGCGCACTTCTTCATCATCACGAGCCGCATCGGAACGCGCACGTTTTTGGACGTGAGCGAGATCCGCTACATCAGAAGTCAGGGGCACCTCGTCGGCAGCCATTCGGACACGCATCCCAACATTTTCAAGGAGCAACCCTTCGAGGACATGGTGCGGGAATGGCGCATCAGCTGCGACCGTCTGGCTCAGCTCCTCGGCGAGGCTTGCCCGACGGCAGCCGTGCCCGGCGGGGACATCTCCCGCATGGTCCTGGCGTCTGCGGATGCCGCCGGGCTGAGCCATCTCTTCACCTGCGAGCCCCGGCTTACGCCGGACCGGGTAGGTCGCTGTTGGATCCTGGGTCGGTTCCTCCCGAAAGTGAGCACGCCCCTGGCGCAGATCCAGGATCTCGTCCAGTTTCGCGGCTGGGGCCGGGCATTGCTCGTTCGACGACTCAAGGTGCTGGGCCGGATCGTGGCGCCGTTGCCCTACCGGCTGCTGGTCCGCCACCGCACCCACGAGTTTTCCACCCGCCCCTAGTTCCGCGTCGACTACGGCCCCGTGCGGGCCTTGATCTCGACGCCCAGCGCACCGGCGTTGAGATTCGCCCACGTCGCGACGATGGTCGCGACGTTCGTGCCCCACTCGGCCTCGAGATCCCCCGGCGTGCTCTCCCCTGACGGCTGCTCGCTGATCTCCGTGAACTCCGCCCCCGGCGTCACAGCGACCGCGTTCTTGACCACCCCGAACGCCCCGTACGCCACGTCGTTGGCATTGCCGAAGGCGGCGAGCGCGACCGTCAGACCGTTCACCGCGTTACCGCTCGCCGAGCCGGTCTGCACGACCGCCCCCGCCCCGTTCGCTCCGCTCGGATCCACGCCGTCCCACTGCGACACGATCCACTGGGCGTGGGATAGGGTCATGGTCGACGTGATGGTGAGCTGCCCGCTCCCCGGCGCGGCGCTCAGCGCGCGGAAGAGCGTCAGGCGCCTGAGCGGCAAGGAACCGTCGAAGGTGACGGTCGCGACCACGTCCCAGCTCGACATCCCGCCGCCTGACAGCGTCGGGATCGGGGGCGTCCCCAATGAGCTTTGCTCCAGCACGGCGACGGTAACGAGGGCGTTGGCGGTCGGGGCGAACGCGGCCGTCGGATAGATCCTCTGGTTGACCACGTTGGTGCCGGCGGTGAGCAGCGTGTGGCTGATCGTCGAGACCGAGCTGGACGTGATGTCGAAGGGGGTCGACGTGGCATTCGTGAGCCCGGGCGTCGACGCCTCGAGCCTATAGCCGATTCCTTGGTTGTCGATGCTCAGGTCGCTGAAGGTTGCCGTGCCCGCCACGGCCGTGACCGTCGTGGTGCCGGAGAGGGTGCCACCGCCGGGGTTGCTGCCGATCGCCAGCGTGATGTCGGCGGTGCTCGCGACCCGGTTGCCGAACTGGTCGGCGACGTCCACCTCCACGGCGGGCGAGATGATCGCCCCGGGCGGCGCATTCGTGGGCTGGACGTCGAACGCCAGCCGGGTGGCCGGGCCCGGCTCCACGGTCACCGTCGCGTTCTGGGTGATCGTCACGCCGTTGATGACCGCCTGGACGATCTTTTGTTGCGCCACGTTCGAGCTGAGCGTGCCGGTCGCCACGCCGTCCGCGCCGGTCGGCGCGGCGGGCTGGGTCAAGGTGTTGAGGGACCCGGAGGCCGAAAGCACGACGGTCGCGCCGCTGACGGGGTTCCCGCTCCCGTCCCTGGCAGTGACCGTGATCGTCGCGACGTTGGACCCACCGCCCGCCGCGATCGTCGTGGGCGCGGCGCTCACCGTGGACCGCGACGCCGAGACGCCGCTGGGTGGCGGGGGCGGCGGGCCGCCCGGCGCGCCGTGGCAGCCGGTGCTGCCCGAGTCGGTGTAGGTCTTGCCCGCGATGGGGATGAATTTCCAGGCGTAGCCGTCCTCGTACAGGTACAGCTTCAGGACCCCGAACGTGGTGCCGTCGCGCGCTTCACTGGCGGGAAATTTGTTGCTCACGTCGCCGCCGCTCTTGCCGCCCGTGCCGGCGATGATCTCGCGCACGCCGAACGCATCGTCCCGGCTGCCGTTCGGCTTGATCGGGGCGAGGCGCTCGTAGAAATGCCGGTGCCCGGCGAGCATCAGGTCGGCCCCGCCCGCGTACAGCACATCCACCAGGGGGCGCACCGAGCTGTAGGTCACGCCTCCGGAGCCGCTGCCCCCCGTCGATGAGTAGAGGGGGTGGTGCCAGTAGGCGAGTGTGCACAGGTTGGAGTGCGCCGCGAGGTCGGCCTTCAGCCACTCGATCTGCTTCGACGTGGTCGTCATGGAGATGTTGCTGTTGAGGACGATCACGTGCCAGGCCCCGAGCTCGAAACTGTAGAAGCCATCCGAGGGGTCGCCCGCGGCGGCGCCGAAATAGCTGTAGTATCCGGCGGCGCCGCTCGTGTTGTAATCGTGGTTGCCGGCCGCCGGCTTGGTGCGTGCCTTGTGGCGGCCCCAGGTGGGGTCGTAGCAATTCTGGAATTCGGTCTTGGTGCCGTTCTCGTACACGTTGTCGCCCAGCGCGAACACCGTGCCGGGGATGTTGTCGAGCAGCTTGGCGGTCGCCTCGTCATTGTTGGTGTTACACGTACCGATGTCCCCCGCGCCGACGAAGATCTCGGGCGGATTCGCCGTGACCAGACCGGTCGGCGTGGTGAACGTCCTTGAGACGGGTCGGGTGAGGTCACCGGCATCGCTGCAGGAGGCGACGGCGATGGCCAGCGCCACGAGGACGGACGGGGATACACGGGCTGAAGCGCGGCACAAGCTCATGAGTGGGTTCCCGGAGGAATTGACCGCTCGAATCGCAAGGAGCGGGCCCGGTGAGCCCCTCGTGCTGCAACGACTTAGACCACCATTCGGAGAGCACACGGGGCCGCCATGATACACTCTCGTAGCGCGATGACTACACACGCCGCGGTCGCGGCCGTCCTGGCGTTGGGCTTGCTCGGTTGCGCAGAGCGCCACCCCTCAGGCACCGTCGCGCTCCACCTCGCCTCCCGGTTGCACGGCGCCGGGGACAGCGCCATTGTGACGTTGGGCCACGACTCGATCGTCATCCACCGCGTGCAACTGGTGCTGTCGGAGATCCAGCTCGCCCCCGCGGGCTCGGGGGAATGCGACGTCGAGGAAGAGGAGGAGGCGTGCGCGCCGCTCGAGATGGGACCGGTGCTGATCGCCCTCCCCCTGGGCAACGGGGCCGCGCCCCTGGCCAGCGTGCGCGTGCCGGCCGACACCTACATCGTGTTCCACTTCGCGCTCTACCCCCCGGACACCAGCCACGACCCCGCGTTCCTCGCCGCCCATCCCGACTTCGCCGCCACCTCGATCCGCGTCCAGGGCGCGTTCCGCCGGTCGGGCAGACGCCGCGACTTCGTCTACAGCTCGGACTTCCGCGAGCAACAGGAGACGGGGCTGCTGCCGCCGCTTCCCGTGCCGGAGGGC
>Ga0066710_100004348_pt1 | contig 12513 bp, 13 predicted proteins | sample GraSoiAngelo_159_FD_79666 | JGI IMG/M metagenome (GOLD analysis project Ga0066710, IMG submission 79666) | Grasslands soil microbial communities from the Angelo Coastal Reserve, California, USA - 14_1009_16_40cm | ecosystem: Environmental > Terrestrial > Soil > Grasslands | place: USA...
ACCAACAGCAGCTCGCCAAAGCGAGTCGATCACCCGCATCTTCCCCCGGCGAAGCGGAAAGCGCTGCGCGTAGAGCAGCAGGAGCTTCTCGAGAGCGGCGGTCGTCATGTGTGGTTCGGTTAGCCCAGAGGCAGGGCGCCAAGCGCGGTACGAAGGCGGTGGATATAAGCGTATTGAGCGGCGACTGAGCGTGTGTATCCGTTCTCGGCGACGCGCCTTCTGGCCTGTTCGTTGCCGCAATAGAATCGCACCTTGTCTAACAACTCCTCAGTGGAGTCGAAGAATTCGGCTTCCTTGCCTTCTTCAAAGAAGGCCTGATGCTCCTTGGTTCGATCAGCCAGCAGCAGACTGCCGCAGGCAGGGATTTCGAAAGTCCGTGTGGTGTGCTGGTCTGGCCAGACAGTGCGCAGGAAACCGAGCCCGATCCTCGCCCCGGTTAGCGCCCGTGCGTAGTCGTCAGCGTAGACTTCATCCCCCTGATAAGCCTGAGACAAGAGCTCATCCTTGTGGAACGAGAATCGGTCTCCGCCGGCAAGGTGGCGCAAAATGATGTGCCGTCGAAGTGTCCATTCTCCATCTCGGAGAAACTCCCAGTACCTGCCCCAGATCTTGGTCTCTATGCCGGCTGCGGCAACAGAGTGAAGCAGGCGCTCTCGTCGCGGTTCCCATCCGCCTAGAAATCCGACGCCGCAAGCCCAGCGTACGTCGCCTGACGGTAGCGGGCGGTGCACCTCGTCGCAGTATCCGAGCGGCATGTAAACGATGGGCTTCCCAAGCGCTTCGTATTGCTCGCGCTCATATGACTTGCAGTACACGAGTGCATCGAATGCCTTGATGGCCGCGTCCATAAGTCTGGTGCGCTTCCACGTCAGCGAGAAGTAGGGATCTGGCGTGAAATGAACCAACCTAGCGCCTCGCTCGCGGAGTTCATCGATCGTTTCGACGTGCAAGAACTCTTGCTTTTCAGCCCACACCAAGTCTGGTTTGAAATCGCGCGCTGCTGTAAGCACAGAAAGGTTAATGGCCTTTACAATCGCTCCAAGCTCCAACCGGCTTTGGATCTGACGCCTGAGCCATGTGGCACGATGCCATTGCTCGGTCGTGTGAACGCCGCTGACAGTATGCCCAAGCCGAGAGAACGCGCGCATTCGCATCGACGATGTCTGGCCGACGCCTATTTGTCCGAGGAAGAGAATCCTCAAGCGCCCTCTCGGAGAGCGCAAGTGCAGCGCACATCAGTCGCCGCATGCATGCTCAAGACTCGCTTTGGCGTCACTCCAACAGGTGCCTTTTGGTAACGAGTCCACGACATCAGTCGCCGATTACACACTCGTAGATCATGGTTTCGCAGAACATCTCAGGCGGTAAGAATCGCAGCCAGATAGGCCGCAGCCAAGAAGACATGTAACCGCGAAAGGTACTAATCTTCCCAGAATCAAGAACGCCGCGGTACGAAACAAGCATCATCCCTTCCCGCGACGCCATTTCGGCAATGTTCCACGGCGAAAAGAGCGCGACATGATCCGCGCTGTCTCGACTGACATGCCGAATGGAGTCGAAAATCCGACGCGTGAAATACGGATTCGGAGTGGTCAGCACGATCCTGCCGCCCGGCCGCAATACGCGTGTTGCCGAGCGGAAGATCTTCTGGGGCGAGGGAACGTGTTCTATGACCTCTCCACAGACGATCAAATCGTAGTTGCCCTCCGGGACTGCATCGGTGAAGTCCATAAGTCGCACTTGATAGCCCTCGTGGCCAAGCCTTTCGACCTCAGACGCCAGGACGTCCAAGCCCAACACCGATTTCGCGGTGCGCACGATGCGGTCATGGAGCCAGTCGGATCTGTGCTGGGCCCGCGGACAATGATCTACGACACCGACATCTAACACGTCCTTACCAGAAGCCAGAGCTTCGAGATAGCCGACGCGATTCGGGACCGCCGGCGAGCGCGCTCTGTCAAGAACCTGGTGCACAAGGCGCAGTGCTTCTGGCGAATTCGGGTCAGCGCTCACCACGGACCAGTGCCGGCGGTTATGACAGGGTCTCAACTTCGCGGAGCATCCCGTCCAGCGCCGCCTGCGCCGCCTGCATGCTGAAGCCTCTGAGAACGGCCGACCGGCCGCGGTTTCCAAACTCGAGCCGCATCCTGCTACTTTCGGCAAGGGAGGCCATGGCGTCTGCCATGGCGTCGACGTCACCCTCTGGCGCCAGTATTCCGGTCACCTGATCTGTAACAAGTTCCGGAATCCCAGCATGACGTGTAGCAACAATGGGAAGTCCGTAGGACATCGCTTCGCAAATGGCTACGGGCAAGCCCTCAGTTTCACCTTCGTTGGTGGTCACACTGTGCTGAACGAAGACGTCCGCGATTGCCATCTCGCGCTGAACGACGGGAAACTCAACTGCCCCAAGAAAGGTTACTCGCTCCGCGATTCCGAGATCGAACGCTAGACGTCTGGCAGGGTGCTCCTCGGGACCCGCGCCGATCACTCGAAGGATACAGTCGTGACTCGCGGCAATCTTGGCGAAGGCCTTCAGCGTATAAATGATTCCCTTCATAGGTACGAGCCGCCCCGTATGGAGAAACACGAGGCGGCCACTCTTCGCGCTGAAGAACTCTCGGGCACCTGGTATCGGGATTGGGTTGTGGTAGACGCGCGTTCGACACGCTGGCGCGCCCAACGCGATGAGCTTCGCCGCGATATACTGCGACGGCACAACAAAGACCGCTCGGGTCGAACTGAAAAGCCGACCAAGGTTGCGGAAGTAACCTTGGAACGAAAGCCACGTTGTGAGATCACAATTGTGAAAATTTACGATGACTGGCCACCGAAGAGACATGGCTGCACCAAGCGCGCGCACTCCGGCCAAGCCAAACTGCGCAAACACGCAGCCCCTTCGCGCCTTATTCGTAACGCACCTGAGCAGGTGCGGCGAAAGACTCCTCGAATCCAGAACACCGGAGACGCGCCAGGCTCTCGCAAAGGCGACGAGCCTAGCGGGCGTCCTTGACACTCGCGGCTCGACCCATATGTTAAGGCCGTTATCAGGGAAGGCCTGGTGGTGCTTTCGCTCGTGGGTAAGGATTGTCGTCGGCGCAATCGCTGATAGGCACTGAGCAGTCCGGTACACGTACGTCTCAGACAAGCCACAGAATGACTCGGCGTAATAAACGACCTGCGTAGGATCCCGTGTCATGCACGCTTCGTCTCGGCTTCGCTAATGATGTGCCTGACCCTATCTTGAAGGCGCTTCTTGAATGCCCCTCGCGAAAACCTGCGAATGCTGAAATCGCGCGCCCTTGCGCGGAGGTCGTGGTAGTACCTCTGATTGAATATCAGGCTGATCATTGCTTGCGCTAGGGTGTCGGCGGTCACCGGACGATCAAGCAGGGTCGCGCACGCGCCATTACCCGTCACCTCTGGCAGCGCGAAGTCACGGACTGTGATAGATGGGCATCCGTAAAACGCCGCCTCGATGACGACCATCGCCGTGGTGTCGGCGGTCGTAGGGTGAATCAGCGCAAAAGCTCGCGAAAGGTGCCTTGCAAACATGGCCAACTGGTCTGGCTTCGATTTGTCAAAATACCCCTCGTATCTCACGCGCGGATCGGCCAGGAGATGTGCAGGAGGCGCCGCGCCGATAATTGTCAACGTGGCTTCCGGGGCTTCTCTCCAAACTCGCTGCATCGCCTGACAGCAGAGGAGCCCGTTCTTCCTAGCAAAGTCGGTAGATATGAAAAGAAAGCCACGGCCCCCATTGTGACAGTCTTGCGCAGGGATCTCCATGGCTCCGAAAATGCCGACGTTTCCAAGCAGCGTATCCGGCAAGTTGTAGTGGGCCTTTGTACGAAGACGTGCCCACTCGCTTGAAAGCAAAGCGGCCCGCGCCCCACGCATCCATTTGGACTCGCTCGAACAAATACGAGCTATGTCGCACTCGTCGAACGATCCCGCAGGATGGTATATATCAAGATAATCGCGAAAGCAGCAGTCGCTCCATGCTGCATAAGGGACTGGCGACACACACCGAATCCATGGGGTAAAGCCGTGGTAAAAATCGAGATCAGCGTCGCGTCGTCGTTGCCTGGCCACTTGCTCCGCGATCTGTTGAAGTCGCGCCTCGGAGAAGGCAAAGAACTTCGCGGGTGTTCGTAGCGATCTCTTCAGTTTCGCCGCCAATCGTCCCACTGGACTGGTCCGTGGACTGATCGGGCCCACGCAATGCACTTCGGCAATTTCTGCTAACGCTTCGTGCGCAGCGACATTCATTCCTGAAAATCCGCCCGACACTTCTTGCAGCGGAAGGTTGGTGATGAAGTTGACTTTCATACGTCAGCGCGCATTTGGTACGCGGCTGTCCCCACCAGACCTGTTTGATAAAGTTCCTGCAGCCTGGCTGCGCTGATGCGGATATCAAACCCAGAGCCGCGCCAGGAATCATTTGAAACCGTCGGTAGGGCCCGTGGAACACGCAGGGCCCTCACAACAGCTTCCGCCCATTGATCAATCGGCGCCGAAAGATCGTGGAATGACACGAGGTCCGGCAAAACGACACATTCATTTGGCACGCTTGTCGAGGCAGTTACCAGAAGACCGGCCGCTTGCGCTTCGACGGCCACCATTCCCAGCCCTTCTGCCCGGGAAGGAAAGAGTAACACGCGACAGGCAAGCATGAGCTTCTCGATATCACTTCGAATGCCGGCGAGCACCACTGCGTGCGCAAGTCCTTGACTGGAAAGATGATTCATAAACACATCTCGCACGTGCTCGTTCGCGCCAACCATGATCATTTTTGCCTCAGGTTCACGCTCCAGGCACGCTCGAAACACAGCAACGGCAAATGAGGAATTCTTGTGATTTCTGGGATGAGAAAAATCGAGAGAAGCGTCAAGCCTGCCAGCAAACAGCACGATAGGCGCCTCATCGGGCCAACCGAACTCCCTGCAGACAGCGATCCTAGCGTTGCGAGAATCGCCGCTGAATCGAGTCAGACGAAATCCACAATGCAGCACAGCCTTCGGAATGCGATCAAAGGCTGGACCACAAAATCCGTTCTCTTCGAGGGTACGCTGGGACGTTCCAACAACAATCGTGGCGAAGCGTCTAATAAGCTGTTTGCCTATATGGACGCTCACCCGTCTCGTAAAGCTGATGCCATAGTTATGCTCGATCTGATAATAGGGATTGTGAACGTGCGCGATCCGAACGCGAGGCAGCCGTCCGGCGCCAGCGACAAAATGCCAACCCGACACGAAATCCTGATGATCGTGAACGGCCTGATACCTTCCCTCCCGAAGGATTCGGCGCAGTTCGCGAACGAATGTTGGAAGGCACTGGCGACGATATCGAACATAATGGAGCCGCGCTCCTAGTCGCTCAGCCTCAGCGTCAAATATCCCTCGGTTGCCGCTGGTAATAACGAAGTCCATTTGGGCAGTGCCGGTCTCGCTCCAGAGTCGCAGGACCGCCATCAACCACGTCTCTGCGCCGCCCATACCGAGCGAATCGATGATCTGAAGGACGCGCAGCGGCATTAATGGCCCTATCAGCTTTAATACTCAGACAACACCGACAAGACTGCCACTCCGGATAAAACAACTGATGGGAGTGGTTCTCATGTGTGCAGCCTAATCAATTCACCGAGCGCCCGATCCATGTTCATCGGAGACGCTCGCAGTGCGGTGGCCGCTGCGACACCGGAAGGAGCGGGCGTGTCCAAGAGCTGCGCCGCAGCTTCGGCCCACGCCGGTGGTCCAGCTGAGAGCGAAATGCGACGAAAGCAGGCTGTCGGGAGTAGGGGGTCATTCGGCACGCCGGGGGAAAGCAAGAGTCGGAGACCAGCGAGCTGCGCCTCGAGAACCGCTAGGCCGAACCCTTCCATCGGCTGCTCGGGATGAGGCAAGAGAAAGAGGTCGCAGCACCGCATGACTTCGGAGACGTCGGCTCTCCAGCCAAGTAGCCGCACCGCGTCTTCCGATCCAACCGCCCGCGCTCGAGATTTCACGGCATGTTCAAGGGAGCCTGCGCCGGCGAAGACCCCGAAAGCCCGCGGTTCCAGCTGGCGCAATTCGGCCAGAACATCAAGGGCGAATATTGGATTCTTTTCGGGTACCAACCGGCCGGCAAAGAGCAGCAGCAACGCGTCTGGCGGAAGTGCCAGCTCCAGACGGAACTTTATGCGATCGGCGACGGCAGCTTCGAGCGGAGCTGGATCCAGGCCGTAGTAATGCACGACGTCCCTGCCGCGCCTTCTTGGGGGTCCTGCGAGAAACGTGGCGAGCGTATGGCCGGAGATTCCAATCATGCGGTCGGCCATTGTAAGACACAGTCTGCGCATAGGTTCTCGAAGCAAGCGTTGCTTCAATGGGCTCGGCGTCGGCACGGTTTCATCGGCGTTGTGGACGTGGACAATTCGCCGACGGAGCTTCAGGCCGGCCGAGGCGAGAAGGTAAACTGCGCTCACCAAATCGTGATGACAGTGCAGAACGTCGTACCCGCCACGCCTCAACTCGGTGCGGAGGGCACGAATGAAAGCCGCTTTGCGACGCAACGGAACTGGTGAATGTACTACCTGGGCGCCCAGAGACCGCGCCTCCTCGTCCAGCGAACCATGGTGTCCAACTACGCAGTAGAAGGTCCAATCAAGAGAGGTCCCTTGAGAGCGCGCGTGGCGAAGCATCCGTAGGAGCCAATTTTCGACCGCTCCCTTGTCAAGGGCTTCAACGATGTGAAGAACTCGAGGAGCAGGCTGGTTCAGGATTGACGTTCCAAAATGACCGTGCCATATTCGGCCACATTGCCGATTTCTCTGGACGGATCCAAGTACCGGATGCGGCGCCCGCTTGCGGCGGCCAGCGTCTTGAGATCAGAAAAAGTGTCACCGAACTCCGGCCAGGCATAGGGATGAAGCTCGCAGACGATACCTGCGTTGCTGGAGAGCAGTCGTCTCGCCCCCATCAAGATCTTGATCTCAGCTCCCTCGGCATCAATTTTGACCCAACGCGGAGCCGGCACCCGGTTCTCGAACAAGTAGGAGTCTAGCGATCTAACCACCACAGGCACGGCCTCCGATTTATCACTCCCGGAAAATTCCACACCAGACCGCACGAGGGACGATTGAGAATTGCCACCTCTGCTAAATAGGACAGCCTCACCGTCCGTCTCCGCCACGGCATAAGACTCAACGACCGGAGGCTTGATGAGCGGGTTGAGCTTCAAATTGTGAAGCAACACATGGCGGGCATACGGGTCGGGCTCGAAAGCGATAACCCGTCCTGTCTGCCCGCAAAGAGCCGCCATCAGAATGGCGTACTGGCCACAATGAGCTCCGATGTCAATAACCGTGTCGCCCTCCACAATATTCGAGCTGAATAGCCTGATCTGCAGCGCATCGTTACGTGCAACGCCATTCTTCGATCGGAGATGCTTCAACCTAATCGGTCGTGTTCCTGGCAAGAACCGCAACGTGTTTCCCTGCATCCGATAGGGTTCACCGTACCGCTTGTAAACGAAGCGCTTGAGAAGCAAAAGCCACTCGTGGCGGGACCGCCTCTTCATTCGTGCCTCAATACCGCGGATCATCGTCCAAACAGGGAACGCAACGCCCGATCGCGACCGCGATAGGCGGCTCTCATGACTTGGCGATGGGGTGGCCTGGTTCGAAGCAGACGGATTGCATCGGCGATCCGCCCGAACGCTTTTCGAGGAGCCACTGGGGCTCCTCGGGCACGATCCAAGAAGACCGACGAAAAATAGATTCCTTCCGCCAACCGGCAAAGGTACTCCGCAGTCAATCGTTCCCTGGGGACGAGATGTGTCAGTTTCAGCGATGAAATGATTCCCATGCCGAGCCCAAGATCGCAAGCGCAGGCCGCAAGGTCGTTGTCGCCGCCTGAGAGCAACGAGTGACCGATCCGATCGAACTGGAACGAGCGCTGCCCAGACTCGTGGAGGAGCAGATACCGGTCTGCAACCCTCCGCCTTACGCAGAGTCCGGCCCCGCAAGGCATGGAATCCGGCAAACGCGGCAGATTGGACCAAGAATCCTTCTCGAACTCGCGAATGACGAGATTTCCCCAATATCGCCGGGTCCACTCGGGTGGGGGCTCTTCGAATTCAGGTCGGCACTGGCCGCTCCAAGACCCAAGAAACGGTTTGTCCACGGCCACGCCAAGCGCACGTTCTAGGAATTCAGGGTCAAGAACATTATCATCATCGACGAAGACCAACAGGTCGCCAGTTGCCTCAGTAATCGCTCGAAGTCGCGCCGGCGTTAGGCCGAGTTGGCCCTCGCGTATGAGCCTGGCCCTCGGGTGCCAGCATAGATCCAGCCCCGGACGCTTGTCCGGCGCGCTCGCGTTGTCGACGACAAGCAACTCCCAGTGGTCCGTGGCGAGCGTCTGATCTTGTAGACCGATCAGACAGCGCTCTAGGTAGTCCTGTCGCGGGTTATGAGTACAAACGATGACGGATATCGTCACGGTGCTTGAGTTCGACTTCGACTGTCTCTATCTTGCTTCGGTATTAGTCAACCTTTGGAATGCCAGACGCGCCCTTGAATGCGCGCGATGACTCCAAGCGGAGAGCACGTACTGGCTTCCTGCCAGAATTCGTCGGGAGGTGCCAGCCGGCAGTCGCTTGTAGTACTCGTTCTCGAAGAATGCCAGAACGTCGGCACCGACCATATCGCGTTGGCGGACCTTCTTGATGCCTGCCCAATGAACTACGAGTGGGGGAGATGCCTTCATCGAGATGGCATGCGCATCTAACTGCTGCATCCCGTACGGCGGCCAGCGCATGAGGGGAATTCGGGCAATACGTGCCTTACCTGAACGCCACTGCTCATTGAGGACATAGTTCAAGATACCCTGCTCGCCGTTTTTGAAGACGCTCGGACGCCTAAGTCGTCGTGGAAAGGCCCAGTCGACGAGACCCTCGAAATCGTTCCGACAGACCACGCCAGTTTTGCCGAACCATTGCCCGGTGTTAAAAAGAAAGGCGGGATCGTTGAGCGGCTTTCCTTCTTGCCGAGCCTTCGTGGTGTCGAAGTAGATACTCTTGACGGCGTCTGGCCTTTGATCTTCGTCGTCCACGATGAAATCCTCGTCCCGCCTAGCCGCAAGCTGCAGAACTGGCCCGGCAATGATGGTATCCGAGTCCAAGACGAGAAAGCGCTCGGCCACTGGCCGAAACAAGGGCTCAAGCTTCACAAACCCCCAACCGTAGTCACGTTCAGGAAGATCGGCCACTGAAACGTCCCAGTACCGCCTCAACTCATCTGCCAGCCCTCTCTGAAGGTGCCCTCCTCCTAGAAGGCGAACACAAACGTCCGGATAGAAGAATCGCACGCTGGCAACGCACATTCGTGTATACCTTGCGTCCTTTGCCGACGCGGCCACATAGATACAGTCGATGGGTTCGCTGCGCAAAATCTTCGCGGCCTATTTGCTGCCCTCCAAAGCTAGACTCTCAAAGTCGAGTAAGCCTGGAGGGTATCTCTTCTCGTTCTCTATGTTTCGCAACGGACCGTAATCGCTATCACCGAGACGTTTTCTTGCTATCGACCTAAAACCAGCGCGTGCCATCGCCGCCGCGAGTGTCTCTTCGTCATAGACGAATTGGTGACCCCACATTCGCATCTGACCATTGATGACATTCGCGGCACTTGCGCACCGCTTCCCTGGTAGATGTGCAGCGCAGAAATAGTCGATGTAAGCTTGCTGACGAGCGGTCAGAGTCGTTGCGTGGAGTCCCAACATCGCTCTCAAATCCGGCGTGATGATCCGGATGACACCGAACGCTCGCATAACCCTATGACACTCGCGTAACATGATGCCGGCATTTTCGTAACTCACATGCTCAATCATGTGCTCGCAAAGGATATATTGAAATGCGCCGTCATCAAAAGGGAACCTCCGAGTCGCATCCATGAACATGGTATTCGGGAGGCGCATGATGTCGGTGTTCAGCCACCCCTCCTTCTGACACCAGCCGCCGCCAATCTGTAGCTTTGGCTCGGTCGCAGCACGCAGATACTCCCGCCGCAGTCGTTGGTCTGTCCGCATCACGGCGCGCCGCCAAGCGTGAGCGCGCACCAGGAGCGGATGCTCGTGGCCAAGAACGATCGCGAGGCGGTGTTTGAGGACGGTTATCATGGACGAAGGCGATCCGGTTCGTCGGCCGTTGTCAGTAGACTTGGCTCCGGTCGGAATCTGACCCAGCCTTTCCACTTGTTGATGACCCTAGCAGGTAGTCCTGCTTGCCCAGGGCCGAGGCTTGCCGCAATTAACATCAAATACCCGGAAACAAGAACTAAGCCTGCTCTGGGCTCGACACAGCCACGATGCCAAACCTGCAAAGCCTTGCTCAACCGGCCATGGCGGGCCCACAGCTCAGCGCTGTTGAAGCAGAAGGCCGTTATCGCTCGCCGTCGGGACCACGTGAGTAAGCCACCGTTCTTGACGGCAGCCAGCAGTTTCGTCCTTATCATCTCGGCACCTGCGATGTATTCCAAGTCTTTGAAGTGGCGGACGCTTGTCTTGGTAGAGTCAGGCTGCCAACGGATGTCATGATCAACGTTGGGAAAACTCAGATACCGGCCCCTGAACGAGATTGCTCGTACATGCATTTCTAAGTCCTGCATGCTTAGCAACTCCTCGTCGAAGCACCCAATGCGCATCAGGAATTCGCGCCGCCAGATCGGGCTCGTGATCTCCCAGATGCATTCATGGGTCAGAAAGCGAAGGAGGTCATCGCCAGGGGGATGTTGGTGATAGATCCGCTTGGACTTGTCAGGGGTTGTCTCGAATGCGGAGCCTCGAAAGACCGCGAAGTCTAGCTCGAGATTTCGCTGCATGATCCGAACGCGCAGCTCCAAACAGTCTCGGCGAAGCAAATCGTCCGAGTCCAGAAAGACGATGAGGCTAGCCCTCGCTTCGTTGATGGCTTGATTTCGACACGCATTGGCACCCGACGTTTCGCTGCATCGCTTGATATAGCGTACGCGAGGGTCTCGGGCAGACTTTGCGGCCATCACCTCATCGGTTCCATCGTTGGAGCCGTCGTCAACGACGATATGCTCCCAATTGGCAAATGTCTGCGCCGCTACTGAATCGAGGGTGTCGCGCAAGAGCGGCAATCGATTCTTAGTGGGAGTAATAACCGTGACATCCGGGCCGCTATCTGACCTACCACTCATCGGGCATGGTAAAAGCTTGCGACCTTGCTCCCGGCCGCGATCAGATCGCGCGCCTCTCCTGACCCAAGGCGCTCGTGCACATCGATGCGAACCATGGACATGTTGGCGCGACGGGCATTCCGCAGCTCGAAGATGCGCGGTTGTCCGTGCGCCAGCGACCACGGCAGGGCACTCGCGCCGAAAACGATTGCGTCGCGATGCCAGGGCTGGTCGGTAGGAACAAATCGGTAGCCGCCCGACACGCCGCCAATTCCTTCAAGCTCCGGCGCGGTCCCAAACTCGACCGCGGTGTAGCGTAGCCTCTTGAGGTCGAGGCGCAGCAGGATGAACCAGTAGGCGCCCTCGGATTGTAGCGGGGGCGACACGAATTCCACGCCGTCGACGTCCTTGATGGCCGCCGCCACCTGCGCCGCGAACTGGCGCCGAACCTTGAGCGAGGTGGGCAGCTTGCCAAGTTGAACGCGACCGATCGCCAGGCTGATTTCGTCCTAATTGAAGTTCAGCGACGCCACGGCGTTCCCAGTTGGGCTCGCGGCACCGAATGGCTTGCCGCGGTCGGTGATCCGCTCGATCCTCGGTGTCGGCACACCGCGCGGCCTCCAGGGCCGACTCGCCGCCGTCCTCGCCGCCGTTGTGACGCTCATCGCCGTCGCACGCCACCAATTCACCGAGATCTGCGCGATGCGGCGCGTGATCGCGGCCACGAGCGGCTGGGTCAGGGTACCGACCACGCTCGTTGTCAACTCGTCAGCGGCGGCAACTTGTACCACGGGCACTTAAACCGTCGCCCGACGGCGTCTTTAACGCTCCGACAAATCGTGCGACATCCCGACGATACTTCTCAAACCAATAGGTGCGCTCGTACTCTTCAAATGCACTTCTAGAAAGTCGTTCGTAATTCAGTTCAATCTGCCGGAGGGCATCCGCCAGCCCAGACAGCTGGTCGATGCATACGCCACACCCCGTTGTCTCGATGGCCATGCGCGAACTCTGATAGCCATTCGTAATAACCGGAAGGCCGAAGCGCAAATAAGCAGATGTCTTCCCGGAGGACATTCCGGCACTAGTGAAGTTCGGCGATACGTTGTCGTACCAACAGATGCCGACGTGAGCACTTGCCAGAATATCATCGACGTCGTTAAAGTCGTCTAAGTATCCGGTCGTAATGACCACGCGATCGTCCATAACCAGGTCCTTAATGCGTCTCCGCAACGTATCTACATAGCCGGAATAGGCATGACCATGGAATACCAACACCCACCCTCGCGTCCGCATGAATGCCTCGACCATCTCCACGCAACAGTGGTGAGGAG
>Ga0066710_100004351_pt1 | contig 12511 bp, 13 predicted proteins | sample GraSoiAngelo_159_FD_79666 | JGI IMG/M metagenome (GOLD analysis project Ga0066710, IMG submission 79666) | Grasslands soil microbial communities from the Angelo Coastal Reserve, California, USA - 14_1009_16_40cm | ecosystem: Environmental > Terrestrial > Soil > Grasslands | place: USA...
CCGCTCCCAAAGGCCCATCTGCGTCGTTGGCTCGGTCGCTCCTCCCTGCGACGTACAACCGCGTACGTCTCAGTCGTCGCTCCTTCGCCGCCTCGCATCTGGACCTTTTTGAGCGGCCTGCGGGGGTTTTCAGCATCGTGCGAGTTCAGGGGTCATGGCCCGACTCCACTCGCGGATCAGGCCCGCTTTCCTGACGCCGACCTCGAAATGATCCCACGGCATGCGCTCGTCAAGCGAGCGCTCGCGAGTCGTGTAGAAGTCCGGGTCGCCGGACCATTCACGAAGCGCCCGCCGCCAGTCGCCGTCGAGCCGCGCGGCCAGCTCGAGGAAGTCGGCCACGCGGCGGTCGCCGCGGGCGAGGAGCGCCTGGAGCTCGGCCTCGCGGGGATTCTCGTGGAGCACCCGCACGTTGGGGAAGCGCCGCACCCCGTCCTTGATGATCGAGAGCTTTTCCTGGAGCGCCTCGACGCCGTCGAACGGCGCCCACTGAAACGGCGTCCACGGCTTCGGCACATACGACGACACCGACAGGGTGAGCCGCCCAAAGGGCTTCCCTGACGGGTCGGGCACCCGGAGCCGTGAGAGCAGCCGGGACGCGAGGTCGGCGATCGCCTCCACGTCCTCCCGCGTCTCCGTCGGCTGGCCGATCATGAAGTAGCATTTGAGGTTCGGAATGCCGTAGCGGCGGACGAGATCGCACGCGGCGTAGAGCTGCTCGTCGGTGATGGCCTTGCGGATGACGCGGCGGAGTCGCTCGGTGCCCGCCTCCGGCGCGATCGTGAGCGTCCGATGGCCGCCCCGCTTCAGCGAGGCGACGAGATCTTCCGTCAGGCTGTCGGCGCGCAGCGACGAGATCGAAACCTCGACGCCGTACTCGTCGAGCACCTTCATGAGATCGCCGATCCACGGATAGTCCGAGACGCACGCCCCCACGAGCCCGACCCGCCTGGACCCCTGCGCGATCTTCGCGACGGACTCGCGCAACGACTCGACGCTCCGGTGGCGGACGGGCCGATAGATTTCGCCCTCCAGACAGAAGCGGCAACCGCGCCCGCATCCCTTGCCGACCTCGAGCAGCGACATATGGCCGTACTCGGCATTGGGCGTCCTGATGGTCGAGATGGTCTCGAAGGCGTCGACGTCCTTGAGCCGCCGTTTCGCCACGATCCCAGGCGCGCTCGGCTCGGGCACCACCTCCTCCACGGTGCCGTCGGCCCCATACCGGACGTGGTAGCGATCCGGCAGGTAGATGCCCGGCAGCATCGCCAGCCGGCCGAGCAGCGCGTCGCGCTCGGTCCCGACCTCACGATACTGCTCGACGATCTCCCGGACCAGCTCCTCGCCTTCCCCGACGACGACGAAGTCCATGAAGGGCGCGATGGGCTCCGGGTTCGAGAAGGCGCAGACGCCGCCCATCAGGATCAGCGGGTGGTGCGCCTGCCGCTCCGACGGGCGGAGCGGGATCCCCGCCATGCCGAGCAGCCGCAGGACGTTGATGTAGTCGCCCTCGTACGTGACCGAGAACCCGACCAGGTGAAAGTCGGTCAGCGGGCGGAGCGACTCGAGCGAGAGCGGGGCCGTGCCGGTCCGCCGATGCTCGTCGATATCCGCAGGGTCCGGAAAGAACACCCGCTCGCAGACGACGTCCGGGATCTGATTGAGGTGCCAGTAGATGGTCTGGAACCCCAGGTTCGACATCCCGACGGCGTAGGTGTTCGGGTAGGCGAGCGCGATCCGAAGCCGCCCTCCCCAGTCCTTCCGGATCGCGCCTTCTTCCTGGGAGAGGAGCGACTGAGCTTTTCTTTTTATTGTGGAGGACATACCCGACAGAGTGTATCACACGCCCCCGGGCATGGCCGGGGCGGCGGTCAGCGCCTCACGCGACGACCTTCTCGCGCGGGCGCGTGAGGAACAGCAGGACCAGGGCGAGGCAGATCCCGACGAGGCTGGCGATCTGCGGCACGCGGAAGGGACCGAGCCAGAAACTGTCCAGGCGGATCGCTTCGATGAGAAACCGGCCGACCGAGTAGAGGGCGATGTAGAGGTAGAAGACCGCCGCCGGGCGGCCGGAGAGCCGCCGTCGGACGGAGATCAGGGCGACGAACACCGCGAGATCCCAGATCGACTCGTAGAGGAACGTCGGGTGGAAGTACTCACTCGAGGCGTACTGTAGCGGACGGTTCTGCGGCGAGATGTAGAGCTTCCAGGGCAGGCTCGTCGGCGTGCCGAAGGCTTCCTCGTTGAAGAAGTTGCCCCACCGCCCGATCGCCTGGCCGAGCGCGATGCTCGGCGCCGCCACGTCGAGCGCCTGCCGGATCGGCAGCCGCTCGCGGCTCGCGACCCAGAGGCCGACGAGAGTGCCGGCGATCAGGCCGCCGTGGATCGCGAGTCCCCCTTCCCAGACCGCGGGGATCTTGGCGAGGTGGCGGCCGTAGTAGTCCCAGTTGAAGATCACCTCGTAGATCCGGGCGCCGATGAGGCCCGCGATGATCGCCCACTGGCCGGCGTTGAGGACTTTCTCCGACGGCAGCCCCTCGCGCTTGGCCTCCCGGTCCGCGAGCCAGAAGCCCACGAGGATCGCCGTGGCCATGAGGATGCCGTACCACCGGATCGTCAGCGGCCCGACCTGGAACGCGATGGCGCCTGGAGACCGAAACATCCCTTGGAGTATACACGGCCGCTCCGCCTTGACCCCGCCGCTCTGCGCCTGTTAGCGTGCGCACGAGGAACCCGTGAAGGCGCCCGAGGTGCAGGCCGAGACCCAGCAGTTCGTCAAGAGGCTCACCGAAGACAACTGCGCCTTCTGGCGCGACCGTGACGTGCGGCTCGATCCGGGCGCGCCGCGCGAGGTCCTCGAGCGCCAGCTTCGCTACCGAATGCGCCAGGGCGTGTACAACGAGCTGCGGGCGGCCGAGCTGATCGCGGCGTGGATCCCGTCGGTTCGGGAGCGCGAGATCCGGGAACTGCTCCCCCGCCAGCTCGACGACGAGCAGCGCCACTACCAGCTCCTCCGTCGGCGCCTGCGCGAACTGGGCGACGACCCTGACGGGTACGAGGCGCTACCGGAGTGGGAAGCGCTCTTCGACTGGCTCGTGACGGCGCGCTCGCGTCCCACGATCGAGAAGCTGGCGATGTTTCAGTTCGCGGGGGAGACGCAGTCGTGCGAAGGGTTCGAGACCCTCATCCGGCTCGCCGAGCCGATCGATCCGGAGACCGCCCGACTCTACCGCACGCAAATCCTGCCCGACGAGTACCGCCACGCCGCGATCGGTCGCCACGCCTTGCTGCTCCTGGCCGACACGCCGGAGCGGCGCGCCCAGGCCGCCGCGGCCTGTCGCGAGATGAACGCGCGAGTCTTCCAGGCCTACGCCGCCCATCGCCGCCGCGCCGATCGCGGCGGCTGATGCGCGCCATGCTCCTCCGCGCCCAGGCGCCGATCAGCGCGGCGCCGCTCGGCGCGGTTGAAATTCCGACTCCCGAGCCGGGCGCGGGCGAGGTGCGCGTGCGCGTCCGGGCCTGCGCGACCTGCCGGACCGACCTCCATGTGATCGAAGGCGACCTCCCTCCGCGTCGCATTCCGCTGATCCCCGGCCACCAGGCGGTCGGCCGGATCGACGCCCTCGGTGCGGGTGCCCGCCGCTTCGGCCTCGGCGATCGCGTCGGTATCGCGTGGCTACGCCACACCTGCGGCGCCTGCCGGTTCTGCACGAGCGGGAGGGAAAACCTCTGCGAGGCCTCGGCCTATACGGGCTGGACCCACGACGGCGGCTACGCTCAGTACGCGCTCGTCCCCGAGGCGTTCGCGTACGCGATCCCGCCGGGCTTCGACGACGCCGAGGCCACTCCCCTGCTCTGCGCCGGCATGATCGGCTATCGCGCGCTGCGACGCAGCGAGGTCACGCGCGGCGGGCGGCTCGCGCTCTACGGCTTCGGCTCGTCGGCCCACGTCACGCTGCAGGTCGCGCGGCACTGGGGGTGCTCGGTCTATGTCTCGACGCGGGACCCGGCCCACCGGCGGCTGGCGCTGGAACTAGGCGCCGCGTGGGCCGGTCGGCCGGGAGAGACGCTGCCCACCAGGGTCGATGCGGGCATCGTCTTCGCGCCGGCCGGCGAACTGGTTCCCGCCGCGCTGCGCGACCTCGACAAGGGCGGCACGCTCGCGCTGGCCGGAATCTACATGACCGATCTGCCCGCGATGGCGTACGCGCCGCACCTCTTCTGGGAAAGGACGCTCCGGAGCGTCACCGCGAACACGCGCGCCGACGGCGAGGCGCTGCTGGCCGAGGCCGCAGCGATCCCGATCCGCCCCCGCATTCAACGCTATGGCCTCGGGGACGCCAACCGCGCGCTTGGGGCCCTCGCCGCTGACCGCGTCGAGGGAACCGCGGTGCTGGTCGTCGACTGACGCTCCATGCTAGGCTCAGAGCGCGCTCAGCCGATTCCGGAGGTTCGCCGATGACGACGACGATCGATCTGAGGGGCATCATTCCGGCCACCGTGCTTCCGCTGACCCAGGACGGCGAGATCGACGAGCCCGAGCTGCGGAAGTACGTCCGCTGGATCGCGACTCAGGGGATCCGCGGCGTAGCCGTCAACGCCGACACCGGCGAGGGCCCGCACCTCTGGCAGGAGGAGAAGCTGCGGGTCATCCGGATCTACAAAGAGGAGCTGGCGGGAACGGGTATCCCGGTCATCACCGGCCTCGGCGCCTCGTTCACCGCCCAGGCGGTCAGGTACGGACGGGAAGCGCGCGACGCCGGCGCCGATGCGCTCCTCGTCTTCCCGATCGCGGACTACCTCGGCCAGCCGCTGTCGCCGGAGGTGCCGTACCGGTACCACAGGACGGTCGCCGACGAAGTCGGCCTGCCGATGATCATCTTCACGCTTCAGCCGGCGCTCGGCGGCACGGACTTTCGCGACGAGACACTCCTGCGCCTGATCGAGATCCCGCAGGTGTCGGGCATCAAGGAGGCGCTGTTCGACGCAAAGCGTTTCCGCGAGATCGTCGACGTGGTGCGCCGCGCCCCCCGCCGGATCACGATCCTCACCGGCAACGACAACTTCATCTGGGAGTCGTACCTCCTCGGCGCGGAGGGCGCACTGCTCGGCGCGTGCGCGGTCGCCACGCGCGCCCACGTCCGCGTCTACGAGGCCGCGATGCGCGGCGATTGGCCCGCGGCCCGCGAGATGGGCGACCGCATCCAGAGGCTGGTCGACGCGATGTTCGCCGCGCCGGTCCGCGACTACCGGGCGCGGGCCAAGGAGATCCTGGTCATGCAGGGCATCCTCAAGCACGCGTACATGCGCCCGCCCCTGCTCCCGATCAGCCCCGAGGATCGCCAGACGTTGAAGCGCGCGCTCGAGGCCGCGGGCCAGCTCTAGTCTGTCGAAGGGGGCCTCGGCGCATCTGGGCATTTTTCAGCGCCCTGCCAGAGACGTCGGGCCGGGGGCTACTGGTTCAGCTGACGGCGCAGGAAGCCGAGCAGGCCCTGCGGGAGGAAAATGACGGTGAGCATGAAGATCATCCCGACCGGGATCAGGTAGTACTCGGTGAAGTAGCGCGAGAGGCCCTCGCGCAGCAGGAAGAAGACCGCCGCGCCCAGGACCGGCCCGACCAGCGTGCCCATCCCGCCGAGCACGTTGAAGATCACGACCTCGCCCGACACGTCGAAGAACACGAAGTTCGGCGCCACGAACCTGTTCTGGACCGCGTAGAGGATGCCCGCCAGGCCGGCGCAGAGCCCGGACAGCATCACCGCGACGATCTTGTAGCGCTTGACGTCGTAGCCGATCGCCATCGTCCGCGACTCGTTTTCACGGATCGCCTGTAGCACCATGCCAAACGGCGACCGCGTGACCTGGCGGAGCGCGAGATACGTGAGCGTCACGATCGAGAGCACGAACCAGTGCAGCGTGGCCGGGGTGAACGCGCGCTGCCACCCGGGCACCGACAGCGGCGGCTGCCGGAAGACCAGCCCGTTCTCGCCCCCCGTGACCTCGGTCCAGGTAAAGATGATGACGTAGAAGATCTGAGAGAACACGAGCGTGCAGATCGAGAAATAGATGTCGCGCAGGCGCGTGGAGAAGTAGGCGACGAACGCCGCGACCGTGGCGGCGGCGAGGAGGCCGAACGCGAGCGCGAGCCAGAGGTTCGGCCGGAACCGGAGCAGTCCGAACGCGGCGCCGTACATGCCCAGGCCGAAGAACGCCGAGTGCCCGAACGACACGACCCCGGTGTATCCGATCAGGATGTCCGAGGACATCGCCAGGAGCCCCCAGATCAGGATCTCCGTGACGAAGCGGCGCCAGAATTCCGGCAGCACGAGCGGCGCCGCGCCGAGCGCTCCGAGCACGAGGAAAAAGCCGATCCAGTAGCCGCTCCGCCGCGCCATGCTACTTGGGAGTCGGCACGAACAGGCCCGTCGGCCGGAACAGCAGCGTGACGATCAGCAGCACGAACGAGACGATCACCGCCTGAGCCGGACTCATCCAGAGCGACGCGAACGACTCGAGCAGGCTGATGAAGACGGCCGCCAGCACCGAGCCGCCGAGGTTGCCCATCCCCCCGACCACCACGACGATGAAGGCCCTCAGGATGATGCCGGGCCCGAGGGTCTGATCCACGCCCACGAGCGGGCCGTAGAGCACGCCGCTCGCCGCGGCCATGGCGCCGCCGAGACTGAAGACGGCCGTGTGGACGAGCGGGACCGGGATGCCCATCGCCGCCGCCATCGTCCGGTCCTGCGCGGTCGCGCGGATCCAGATCCCCCAGGTCGCGCGCTTCAGGAACAGCCAGAGCGCGAGCATGATCGCGGCCGAGAGCACGGCGATGATGATCCGGTACCAGGGGTACTCGAGCTGGAAGATGCGGAAATGGCCGGTGAACGGCTCCTGGATCTTCCGCGCGACCGGGCCGTACTGCCAGAGGGCGTAGTTCTGCAGCACGAGCGAGAGTCCGAAGGTCGCCAGGATCGTCGCGAGCGGGTCCCGGCCGAGCAGCGGCCGGAGCGTCACGAGCTGGATCGCGGCGCCGAGGCAGAAGATCGTGACGGACGCGACGCCGAGGGCCAGCCAGAAGCTGCCGCCGGCCGCGAGCACCGTGGTGCCGACGTAGGCGCCGAGCATGTACAGTTCGCCGTGAGCGAAGTTGACCACGTCCATGATGCCGAAGATCAGCGTGAGCCCGGACGCGACGAGCGCCAGAATCATCCCGTTGACGAGCCCGTTCAGGAGCTGGATCACGATCTGCTCCTGCACCGCTCAGACTCCGAGGTAGCGGCGGATCACGGCGTCGTCCGCGCGTAGCGCCGGTGCCGGCGCCTCGTGACGCACGACACCCTTCTCCATGATGTAGACGCGCGCGCTGACCGCGAGCGTGAGCGGCACGCTCTGCTCGACCAGCAGGATCGCGACCCCGTCCTGGCGGAGCGTCTCGATGATCTCGCGGATCTGGCCGACCATCCGCGGCATCAGCCCCTCCGTGGGCTCGTCCAGGAGGATGATCTTTGGCTCGAGCATCATCGCCCGCGCGATCGCGAGCATCTGCTGCTCGCCGCCGGACAGCGTCCGGCCCGCCTGATAGCGGCGCTCCGCCAGGAGCGGGAAGTACCGGAAGACCTTCTCGAGCAGGTCAGCGCGCTTGGCGTGCCCGACGCCCGCTCGATCGAGCCCCGTGCGGAGATTCTCCCAGACCGAGAGCGACGGAAAGATGCGCCGGTCCTCCGGCACCCATGCGAGCCCCAGCCGCGCCAGCCGGTGCGTGGCGACGCCGGTGACGTCGCGGCCGTCGAAGACGATCGCGCCCCGCGCCGGACGCACGAGGCCCATGATGGTCTTGAGCGTCGTGCTCTTCCCGACCCCGTTCCGCCCGAGCAGCCCGACGACCTCGCCTGCACGGACCTCGAGCGACACGCCGTGCAGGATGTGGCTCTTGCCATAGAACGCGTGGACGTCCCGCGCCGCGAGCATCAGGTCTTCAGGTACACTTCGAGCACGCGGGGGTCGGCCTGGATCTCGGCGGGCGAGCCCGCTGCGAGGATCTCGCCGTAGTGGAGCACGGTGACGGTGCGCGCGAGCCCCATGACGACGTCCATGTCGTGCTCGACGATCAGGACCGTCAGGTCGCCCGCGATCCGCCGAATCAGCTCGACCGTCTGCCGGGTCTCCGCCGCGCTCATCCCCGCCGTGGGCTCGTCCAGACAGAGCAGCATCGGCTCCGTGGCGAGGGCGATCGCGATCTCGAGGGTGCGCTGCTCGCCGTGCGACAGGTTCGATGCGAGGTCCTCTTCCTTGCCGCGCAGGCCGACGGCGTCGATGACCGCCAGCGCCTGGTCGATGACCTGGTGGTAGGCGCGGTAGTGGCGGTGGAGCCGCCAGGGATGATGGCGGGACTGCGCGGCGACGCGCACGTTCTCGAGGACCGTGGCGCCGCGGAGCAGGTTCGTCACCTGGTACGACCGGGCGATCGATTTCCGGGAAATCGCGTGGGGCGGCAGACCAGCGACATCCTCGCCGTTCACGACGATGCGGCCGGCGGTCGGCTTCAGCACGCCCGTCAGGCAGTTGAAGAACGTGCTCTTGCCCGCGCCGTTCGGTCCGATGATCGCGTGCACCCCGCCCCGCTCCACCGAGAGGCTGACGTCGTTGAGGGCGGCGAGCCCCCCGAACCGCATCGTCAGGCCTTCGGTCCGCACCAGGGCGCCGCGATCGGAAGGGGACGCGTCCGCGCTCACTCCGCCGTCACGCGAACGAGCACGCCGGCGGCAGCACCGTCTTCTGCCACGGGATCGTCGTGACGATCCGGTGCGTGTGGTTATGGATCTCGAAGATGAACTCGGTGGTGAACGCCTGGTGGTCTTCCTTGCGGAGCGTCTTGTCGCCCTGCGGGAAGTCGTCGCCGGCCTTGACCTCCATGCCCTCGAGCGCCTCGATGAGCTTCGGCGTATCCTCGCGGCCCCGAAAGCCCGACTTCTGCAGGCCGAGCTTGAGAAAGTTCATGGCTTCGTAGTTCGACTGGACATACCGGTCCGGTGCGACGCCGTTCGGCTCGAACTTCTTCGTCAGCTCCACGACCTCGCGGAACCACTTCTTGTGGTGCGGCGTGTTCAGCGTGCTCTCGAAGACCGGCACGTACCGGTTGATGCCAACGAATCCTTCGATCTTGTCGCCGAGCGCCGGCAGGTTTGTCGCCTCAGCGATCGCGCCGTCGCCGGCCCACCGGTACTTCTTCGTCAGGCCCAGATCGTACGCCTGGGTGCCGACCGTCACCCCGTCCTTGCCGAAGAAGATCCCCAAGAGCCCGTCGAACTGCCCGGTGAGCTTCGACAGGAACGGCGTCATGTCGGCCGTGCCGAGAGGAATGCCGATGGTCCCGACCACTTCGGCCCCGAGCTTCCGGAGCTCGGCGGCGTAGGCGTCCCGGGTCGACTGGCCCCACGAGTAGTCCGCGTACGCGATGAACCATTTCTTCCCCATCCGGACGAGCGACGGTGCGAACGCCGCGGCCTGCGCGGGGGCGTAGTCGAAGGGCCGGAAGGTGTAGCGGCTGCACCTCGTCGTCGTGATCGTCGTGTCCAGGCACACGCCGATCATGTTGACGATTTTGTGCTCTTCCCACACCGGCATGCACGCGAGGCAGACGTTCGAGAGAAACCCGCCCTCGTGCGCGTCGACCTTGTCTTCGGTCGCGAGCTTTTCGGCCTTCCGCCGCCCGGCATCGGGCCGCGACTGGTAGTCCTCGACGATCAGCTCGACGGGGCGGCCGTTGATGCCGCCGGCGCGGTTGATCCGGCTCACGGCCAGCTCCGTGCCGACGAGCGCCATCCGCCCGCCCGCCGCCGCGGCGCCCGTCAGGGGCTGGAGTGTGCCGATCTTGTACGGCTTGGCCTGACCGAACGCTTCGCGCCAGGGAGCGGGCACCAGCATCGCCGCCCCGAGGGCTCCGCCGGCCGCGCCGAGCGCGAGGAATCGCCGCCGGGTGATTTTGCCGCTGTACCAGATATCTCTGGACCACGCCTGGTCCTGCCACCGTGTCGCCATGTCCGACTCCTTGAGCGGTGCCTTCGCCCGCCCGTCACCCGCCGATCAGGGACGGGACGGTTCGACCGCCTTCGCGATGATCGATGCAGCGAGCCGTCCCTGTCGCACTCGAGCGTGAGATCTGAGCACCGGAGGATCACCCAGTCGGCGCAGCTCGCCCGGAGCGAAGTAGTCGATGACCTCGCCCTTCGCGACGGAGACGAACGGTAGTCCGGCGGCCCCGATCCACGCGCATCCTGCACTCTCCGAGGCGGTTCGGATGTGGTGACTCTAGGCGGTGCTGAGACAGCCGTCAAGCGAGACCGCCGGCGAGAAATCGTCTTGACGCCCCCGGGGAGCGCACCATAGAGTCTCGGCATTCCACCCGGAGCCTTGAGGAGCGATGCAGCATGGCCAGCCGCGCCCAATACCTTAGCGAGATCGGCGACTCTGTCGATGAGGCGCTCCGGCTTCAGTCTCGGGTCATCGAGCTGACCGAACAGGTCCACGAGGCTGCGGGCATGCGCAAGGGCGACACAGCCCTTCGGGGCAAGGTGACCGGCCTCTTCTTCGGTCTTCTGGCCTACCTGGAGGAGCTCAATCGCCTGGTCAAGGAAGAAACGTAGCGCCGGGCAGCCAGACCTCCGGCTCTTTGGAGGAAGCAGGATGCCAGTCGAGAAGCTGTACTGCGGAAACTGCGGATCGCCGCTCTACTACGGCCAGAAGTTCAAGGAGCACACTCTGGGGCGGCCCTGTGCGAAGTGCCAGGCGCTGAATCCGACCTACTTCCACTATTGCTACCGCTGTGGAGAGAAGATCCTCTCCGCGCGCGAGGACTCGGAGGACGACGACTCCGCCTGACGCGGAGCCGCGCTCAGCGCTTCAGGGCGGCGATGATGCGGTTCAGCGTCGTCTTCGCGTCGCCGAACACCATCAGCGTGTTGGGACGCACGAACAGCTCGTTCTCGATCCCCGCGAAGCCGGGATTCATGCTGCGCTTGAGCACGATGACCGTGCGGGCCTGGTCCACGTTGAGCACCGGCATCCCGTAGATCGGGCTGCGGGGGTTGGTCTTCGCCGCGGGGTTCACGACGTCGTTGGCGCCGACGACGAGGGCAACGTCGGTCTTCGCGAACTCGTCGTTGATCGCGTCGAGGTCGTAGAGCTGGTCGTACGGAACGTCGGCCTCGGCCAGCAGCACGTTCATGTGCCCGGGCATCCGCCCCGCGACCGGGTGCACCGCGTACTTGATCGTGGTCCCCCGCTGCTCCAGCAGCCGCGTCAGGTCGCGCACGGCGTGCTGGGCCTGGGCGACCGCCATCCCGTAGCCAGGCACGACGATGAGCGACTGGGCGTTGTCGAGCACAGTCGCCGCGTCGGCGTCGGTCCCCTCGTTCACGGCGTGGGCCGCGGTCGCGCCGGCCGCGGCCGACTCGGCCACCGCCCCGAACGCGCCGAAGACGACGTTCGTGAACGAGCGGTTCATCGCCTTGCTCATGATCACCGAGAGCAGGAAGCCCGATGCCCCGTCGAGCGCACCCGCGATGATCAGGACGTTGTTCGACAGGACGAAGCCGGTCGATGCCGCGGCGAGGCCCGCGTACGAGTTCAGGAGCGAGATGACGACCGGCATGTCGGCGCCGCCGATCGGCAGGACCAGGAGCACGCCCAGGCAGAACCCGGACCCCAGCATCGTGTAGAAGACCGGATAGCGGGAGGGGTCGACGACGAGGTAGGCGACGATGCCGAGCGTGACGACGACCAGCGAGATGTTCGACACGTTCTGGAAGCGGTACGTCACCGGCACGCCGGTGATCAGGCCCTGCAGCTTCCCGAACGCCATCAGGCTTCCCGTGAACGTGAGGGAGCCCAGCAGGACTTCGAACCCGATCGCCGCCATCTTCACCGAGCCCAGCTCGGCGCCGTGACGGTAATATTCCGAGATCCCGACCAGGGCGGCCGCAAGGCCGCCGAAGGCGTGCGAGAGCGCGATCCGCTCGGGCATCTTGGTCATCGGGATCAGCAGTCCCATCGCCGTGCCGATCGCCGAGCCGATGACGAAACCGGCGATGATCCACTCGTAACTGATGATGTCGCGGTGGAGGAGCGTGCCGACGATGGCCAGGAACATGCCGACCTCGGCGAGCACCATGCCGCGGCGGGCCGTCTCGGGCGAGCTGAGCCCCCTGAGGCCGAGGATGAAGAGGACGGACGCGGCGAGGTAGGGAGCCTCGATGTAGGAGACGCTCACGGCCGCTTGCGCTCCCGCCTCTTGAACATCCGCAGCATGCGGTCCGTATCACGAAGCCACCCACGACGTTGATCGTCGCGCACGTCACCGCGATGAACCCCAGCGCGGTGCTCACGGCGTTGTAGTGGGAGCCCGCCGCGACGATCGAGCCGACCAGCGAGATCCCCGAGATCGCGTTCGTCGCCGACATGAGCGGCGTGTGGAGCAGCGGCGGCACGCCCGAGATCACCTGGTAGCCGACGA
>Ga0066710_100004352_pt1 | contig 12511 bp, 9 predicted proteins | sample GraSoiAngelo_159_FD_79666 | JGI IMG/M metagenome (GOLD analysis project Ga0066710, IMG submission 79666) | Grasslands soil microbial communities from the Angelo Coastal Reserve, California, USA - 14_1009_16_40cm | ecosystem: Environmental > Terrestrial > Soil > Grasslands | place: USA...
ATAGTTCAGCTTGGAGAGGGCGAGGAGGCCGAGCAGCGCACCCACGACGAAGACCCCTGGCGTCGGTCTCGCCCGGGTGCCCTTGAAGAAGCGACGGACGCTGGAGTCGGGCCAGCCGAGCTCCACCAGCAGGGCCGTGAGGAGCGCGAAGGGCAACGCGTCCCCGTTGATGTACGAGAAGACGTACCAGACCTGCGGGGTCAACAGCAGGAAGCCGAGCGCCGGGGTGAATCGTCTGGCGCGAAACATCATCCAGGCGATCAGCCCGGAGTAGAGACCCACCTGGAGCCATCGCATCGCGAGGGCGGGCTCTATCCCCACGAGGCGGGCGACGGCGGCGGCCTTGCCGAAGGCCCAGTAGACGATGTCGGCTTCGTTCAGATAGGAGAAGCCGTATCCGCTGTACGACGACTCGGCACCTGGCGCGCCCACCGATGGCGGCAGCCAGTGCTCGCGAAAGTACCGAGCGGCCGCCAGATGAAAAATCTCGTCGGGGTGCGCGTTGCCAGGGCTCCTCGTCGCCATGAGGACGACCAGCACCGCTGACAGGGCGAGTTGCAGCAACAGCACGACGGCGAGCGGACGCTCCGCCCACGTCACGCGTTCGGCCAGCGAGGGCCCCAGCGCGTCGGGTCTCTGGAAGACCTCGGGATGCTCGTGGCTCAGCCCTTGAGTACGCACCGCGCTCGTGTCGCCGCGCTCCACGGAGGGATCTGAGATTGCAAGCGACGAGCCAGGCTCGGCCCATCGAGGTGAGTCACAAGAGATTGATATTAATGCATAATTTTGGCCCGATCACATCGGAGGTCTCCCGGGCGACGATCGGGCCATCGTGCCCTGACATATGTGACTCGGATGGCCGGACTCACTGTCCCTGAGAGTGAGGAGGCGAGCGACCCCTGGAGCTATCGTGCAGGGGTGACGTCGAGGCGACTACCTCGCCTGACGAGCAGCACGTACGTCCCGCGATCGACGCCGCCCGCCATGGCCACGTAGCGCCCCTCGGCCCAGTCCAGGATGGGATGGCGTGTCCGGGGCCGGAAGCTCAAGTTGACGACGAACATCGTCGGCGAACGGCGATCGAGATCGGCCACCGCGCGCATGGTGAGTGGCGACGCGGCCGGGCCCTCCACCAGAGGAAACACGTAGAACGCGCCGCTCGGCGGCGAGTGCCGACTCTCAAAGTACAGCCCGGTCTCGGCGCCCCATTCGTAAAAGGTCTCGCCCGGCGCCAGCAGAACACCCAGCTCGCGACCGAGCTTCTGCTCCATGACGAACGCCTCGCCGTACTTGAGCCGCGACCACGCTTCAGGCGGGACCTGGTAGAGCGGGACCTGCTGGGCGAGCAGCAGGATGACCGCGGCCAAAGCAACGGCCGACGGCGCCCATCTGAGGAGCCGCCGTGCGCCCGGAGCAGGCGGGGCCGCTCCCGCCCAGCCCGCGCCGACCGCGAGCAGCGGGAGCCAGAGCTGGTAGTAGTGTGGGTGCCACTGGCCGGGCAGCGCCACGGCGAGGTGAGTCCCGATACCGAGCCCGATCAGCAAGAGCCACGGACGGCGTGGGCCGGAGATCGCGCCACGCACCGTGCCCACGACCGCAACCACCGCGAGCGTCGTTGCGAGTGAGAGGATTTTGGGGAAGAGCTCATCGGGGGGAACGCTGTTGAGGAGATTCGCCAGGACGCTCTGGGACCTGACCGTGTCGTTGTCGGACCAGTAGTGAGACGAATAGAAATGGTTGTAGGTGAAGACGGCCTGATAGAAATCGGTGAAGTGTCCGCGAGCGGCGAAGTACGCGCCGGTGGCGAGCCAGGCGGCGGCACCGATGCCACCGATGAGAAGAGCATCGGCGAGGGCGCGGCGGCGTGAGCACCCTGGCCAGGGCGCGACGATGTGAGCGAGCGCCAGCAGGGCCGCGGGCGCGACCGCGATCGGCTTGTAGAGGGAGGCCAGCGCGAAGAGGCCTCCCATCGCGAGAACGCGCCAGAGGCGCGGCCGACCGCCGGCATGGAGGAGAAGGGCGAATGCCCAGACGATACAGGCGTTGAGGAAGACCTCGGCGTTGGGCTGGTTGGCCTGCAGCCACACGTCGCCGGAGACGAGCGTCCAGAACACCGCGCCCCAGAGCCCGCCGGCGACGCCGCCGACGGCGGAGGCCGCGACGTAGACGCCGAGGAGCGTGGCGACTGCGGCGGCGACGTTGAGAAGGTAGATGGCGCCCGGACCCTGGCCCACGAGCAGGATCGCGAGCGCGTGGGTCACGTAGATCGCGGGCGGCTTATGGTCCCACATGTCGGCGTACAGCGAGCGGCCGTCGAGCAGCTCGCGGCCGATCACCGCCGCCGACGTGATGTCGCGCTCGAGCGGCTCGTGGTAGGTGTGCAGTCGGGCCAGGGCGATGAGGAGCGCGAGCGCGCCGAGCACGACGACCACCATCGAGGTCTGCCGGGAGGGGATTTTCACTTGCGGAGGAAGACGCCGGAGTTGGCTCGGACCGGATCGAAGTAGGTCGTTTCGGGCTTGCCGTCGAGCAACCGGTCGGCAAGCTCCACGCCCTGCATGAAGCTGTGGTCCTGGTTCGCGACCTCGTATTTCCAGCCCCCGAATCGCCCGCGCGAGTGGATGCGGCGTCGGGCCAGCGCAGGGATCAGATGGTCGAGCACCGCGTCGCGGCCGAGAAACGGCGTCGGGTAGCCGTGCTGGACGCGCCGGTGCCAGAAGCTGACCACGTCCGCGTCGGCGCCGATCAGCCCATCTTTTCGCATCGCGGCGAGCACCCAATCCCGAAGCGAGGATTCGTCGACCGGCTTGTACGGGGACTCGCACACCTCGGCCATCAACGAGAAATGGCTCTCAGGGTCCGGGACGTTGGCGGGCGAGTAGTTCGAGAAGACGGTCACCCGGTAATAGGGATTATGATCCTCCGGGTAGTACATCCAGCACTTGCGGCCAAGCTCGGCGGGCATCGGACCCTTGAGGCCGACGCCGACGATGTGGACCGAGCTGTGGACGAGCGCGCGCGCGGCGCGCCTCGTGTCGGCCGGCAGGCCCTCGCACGACTCGGCCAACAGGTCGAGGGGCGCCGACGTGATCAGCGTGTCGTATCGCATCGTCCGGCCGTTGGCGAGCGTCACGGCACGGCCCGCGGCGTCGACGCGGGCCATCCGATGGTCGAAGAGCAGATGCGTGGGCGGGATGAGCGCGGCGACTCGCCGCCAGATCGCGCCGGTGCCTCCCCGCTTGGGGAATCGAAAACGATGGTTCGGCCCCCACGAGACGTCGTCGCGGCCCTCGGCGATATTCCTCCGGATGCGCTCGAGATCCGGAACGGCGACGCGCTCGCCCATCCACGTGACGCCCATTCTCTCAGGCGGCACGCCCCAGACCTTGAAGTTGTAGGGATAGAGGAAGAGCTGGGCGATACCTTCGCCGAACGTCGTCTGGATCCACGCCCCGAAGTGGGCGGCCGCGGTCGTTGGACGGACCGCGGCGGCGCGCTCGAGCCCGCGCAACGCGAGCTCCATGTCCTCAGGATCGAGCCGGTGGATATTGTTCTGGAACGGATACGGAACGAAGCGCCCCTTGATCCACACCCACGACTCGCGCTCGTGCCAGAGCCACTCGTCGCCCAGGGCGGCCTCGAGGACGTCATCGTAGTACGAGTAGTGGCTGAACTGCACGTGGCCCCCGAGGTCCCACGTGAAGCCCTGTTCGTCCACGACGCTCGTCGCGAGCCCGCCCGCGGACGTGGCCGCCTCGAGGAGGCGGAAGTTGTCGAAGCCGAGCTGCTGGAACCGATGAGCGGCGCCAAGCCCTGTCGGTCCCGCCCCGAGAATGAGAACCCGGCCGGGATCGTGGGTCAATGCCACCGGCGGCTCCGCGCGCGAAGCGCGACCGCCAGGGTCTGCCCGAACGCCCGCAGCGCGGCCTTCCAGAGACGCCATTTGACGATCGAGACCGTTCCCGTCCGCCGCCCGCGGTGAGGCACCCACACCTCGCGAACTCGAAGTCCTTGCCGGGCGGCCAGCCCGGAGATGATCACGTTCGGCGCGAACGTCTCGGCCGGGATCGCGGAAAGCAACGCCGCCAGGCAGGACCGGCGCATGAGCCGATAGGGCGCATTGACGTCCGTCACGGCACGCCCGAACAAGGTCCATACCGTGGCTCGCGACAGGGCGGCGATGAGCCGGCGCGCGAGCGGTGAGTCGCGGCGGTGTCGACGGCCGACGAGGAGGTCGTAGTCTTCCCGCTGCTCCCAGAGCCCGGCGAAGTGCTCGGGTCCCATCTCGTCGTCGCTGTCGACCTGGAAGACCCATTCGCCGCGCGCCTCGCGATAGCCGCGGAGAATTGTCGGGCCATGGCCCGAGTTCGCTTGGCTCGTGACGACGAGGCGGGGCTGCCGCTCTACGAGCCGCTCGAGGATTCGCCCAGTCTCGTCGCGCGAGCCGTCGTCGTACGCGAGGAACTCGTAGTCGATGCCGAGGCGCGCGAGCTCCTGGAGCCACGAGGTCACGACCTCGGCGATTACGGCGGCCTCGTTGTAGACGGGCATCACGATCGACATTTCAGGGTGGGTGAGGTCGCCGGGCCTTCGAGTGCGCGCGTCTCGGGGAGCGACGGGCGTCCGGAAAGATGGCAAGACGGGTACGCTCCTTTGTCTCGCCATCCAGAATGCAATCGATGAGCCAGAGAGTTCGTAGAGCCTTATCGAAGCGGACAGTCGCCGCAAGGCCGCAAGTGGCTGATCCGCATGGGGCGCCGCCAGCTCGGCTACACGTGAGCAGCAGCCCTCTGCGATCGGTCTGACAGCGGTGGTGAGCTCTTTGCCGCAATGTCCTCGCCTCTCTCGACAACTTCGTGACCAGCAGTGTGACGTGCAGACGGATACTCGGCGGAGTCGAGCGATATAGACTGGCGAGCTTCCTGCCCAAGCCGGCTGGGCTGTTCCTGGCCACCTCGGCCGGAAATTTCCGTTCACGGCCCGCCCTTACAAGCCAATAAGTTTATATAAACCAGCTCGTTGCCCTTGGTATGTCTCTTGCCTGGTATAGAGGGAGGAAGAGGCCAGCGAGGGCGGAACCATGGCGACCAGCGCGTCCGTCGAGCAGACACCCGGGCGCCCCTCCGTCGGCGCGAGGGCGCCCCTCTTCTCGCTTCCGTCGGTCCGCGGGCCGATGGTGGATCTGGCCTCCTACCGTGAGCGACGCAACGTGATCGTGTGGTTCTCGCGCGGCTTCACGTGCCCCTTCTGTCGCGTCTACACCGACGGAATCCGGAGCAACTACGAAGATCTGCAGAGCGCCGAGACCGAGGTGATCCAGGTGGCGCCGAACCTTCTGGAAAGCGCGCGACGCTACTTCGGGTCGTCGCCGCTGCCATTTCCGTTCGTGTGCGATCCTGACAAACGGCTCTTCGCAGTCTACGGCCTCGGCGACCGCGGCGTTCTCGAGGCGACCCGCACGGCGGTGGTGAGCTTTGCCCACGCGTTCACCCACGGCGACAGCGTCAACCAGACACGCGGAGCATTCTTCGATGTCATGAACCGCAACTTCGTGCGCCGCCTTCACCATCATGCGATGACCGCGCACGAGCAGGGCATGTTCCTGATCGACAAGCACGGGGTGATCCGGAACGTCACGGTGGTCGGCCCGATCGATCCGGTTCCCGGCGGCGCCGAGCTCGCCGAGCTGGCGCGCGCCCGCTGCGGCGCGACACCAGTACCGGCATGAGCCAGACCGAGCGCCTGACGCGGCTCAGCGAGATCCTCATCGAGCTGTTCCGCTCGCCGATTCCCACGCACTTCTTCCAGACGCTCGGCGATCACGCGGGCCGCGTGGTGCCGCACGATTACCTCGCCGTGTGCCTCCCGGATCCCGAGAAGGGCAGCTATCTCGTGCACACGCTCGCCGGCCTCGACGCCGGCGCCGTGAGCCTGCGGGGATTCTCGCTCTACGAGGGACTGCCGGGTCGCGCGATCATGACGGGACAGGCGCAGCGGATCGAAGACCTGGCCCGCGTCCACGACGGCGTCCACGACCTCGAGGGCGTGCTGATCGCGGCGGGCCTGCGCGCCACTCTGGCGGTGCCGATCCGTCGAGGGCTCGATGCGCTCGGCGCCTTGCTGTTTGCCGCCCGTCCGCCGATCACGTACGGTGACGATGACGTCCAGGTTGCCGCCCTCCTGGCGGCGGGGCTGTCGGCGGCGCTCGAGACCTCGCAGGCCTATCAGGCGCTCGCCGACGACCGCATGACGATGCTCGGCGTGCTCGGCAGCACCGCCGACGCCGTGATCGCGATGAACCCGGGCGGCCTCGTGCTCTTGGCGAACGGAGCCGTGCGCCAGATGCTGAGCCTCGCGCCAGACGCGGTCGAGGGCCGGCCACTCCTCGAGGTGGTCGACTACGGCCCGCTGCGTGAGCTGTTCGTGAAGGGCAAGCCCGGCATCTCCGAGCTGCCGCTGCCCGACGGACGCGTCGCGCAGGCGAGCATGGTCCAGGTGGTCACGCCGTTCGGCGAGCCGGTCGGGCTGGCGGTGGTCCTTCGCGACATCACGCTGTTGAAGAACCTCGAGCAGATGAAGAACGACTTCGTCAACACCGTCTCGCACGACCTCAAGAGCCCGATCACGGTCATCGCGGGGCTTGCGGACCTGATGCGGATGGCCGGGCCGACGAACCCGGGGTTCGAGAAGCACTGTCAGGATATCCGTGATACGGCCCAGCACATGGCCGATCTCGTCACCGACCTTCTCGACATCGGCAAGATCGAAGCCGGGCTCGACGCGGCCCGCGAGCCGATGGACCTGGTGCCCGTCGCCGAGGAGGCGCTGCGGATCGTGCGCCCCAACGCCGAGCGCAGGGCGATCGAGCTCCGCACCGATCTTCCGGCGGAGGCGATCGTCATGGCCGCGCCGATTCGAATCAAGCAGGCGCTGGTCAACCTGATCGACAACGGCATCAAGTACACACCGTCGGGCGGGCGGGTCACGGTCTCGGCCGCGTTCTCCGCCGGGGGCGACGGCGCCGAGACCGTGACGATCCGCGTGTCGGACACGGGCCTGGGGATCCCGGCCCGCGACCTCCCTCACGTGTTCGACAAGTTCTACCGGGTCGAGAGCAAGGCGACCCGCGAGATCGCCGGCACGGGTCTGGGGCTCGCGATCACCAAGACCATCGTGGAGTCGGTCGGCGGTAGGATACGCGTCGAGAGCATGGAAGGCGCCGGCACGACGTTCACCGTCGAGCTACCGGTCGCGCACGCCTGACGTCGCGGCGTCTTCAGCCCAGGTACGACGCGACGAAGGTCCCGCTCGAGCCCTTCGCGCCGAAGCGTCCGAAGGCGAATGGCGCCGGGTCGACGGGCGGCGTCGTCCCGGTGATCCGCGCCGCCATCATCTCGCCGACGGCGGGCGACAGCTTGAAGCCGTGCCCGCTCATTCCGGCCGCGATCCAGAAGCCGCGCAACGGCGACTCGTCGAGGATGGGCATCCAGTCCGGCGTGATGTCGAAGGCCCCGGCCCAGCCGCGCCGGTAGCGCGCTTCGGCGAGGCGCGGGATCGCACGACCGGTCCGCTCGAGAACTTCTGCCGCTTCGTCGAGGCCCACGTCGGCGCCGAGCCGCTCGGGCTCCATCGGATGCTGCGCCTCGTCGTCGGTGAGAGAGCCGGTGAGGGTGAGTCCCCCCGTCTCCGGCCTCGCATAGCTCCCGCCGGCAAGATCGAGATAGACGAGGTGCGGACGCCCGAACGAGGCGTCACGCTCGACTACGAACACGGGGTGGCGGCCGACGACGATGGGAAGCTCGATGCCGGCCAGCCGCGCGACGGCTGGGGACCAGAGGCCTGCCGCATTGACGACGACCGGCGCGTCGATGCGCTCGCCCGCCGCCGTCTCGACACCCGCGACGCGCCCAGCCGAGCTGCGGACCGCCACGACCTCGACGCCCTGTTCGATACGCACGCCGTTGCGGCGCGCCGCGTCCGCGTAGCCGTTCGTCACCGCCGTGGGATCGCCATAGCCCGAGTCGGGCTCGTAGAGGATCGCGCCGAGATTCTCCGGATCGATCCGCGGCTCGACGCGCGCGAGATCACGAGGCTCCAGCACCTCGGCGCGGACGCCGACCGACCGCTGGAGCTTCACGGTCGCTTCGAGCTTCGCTCGCATCCCTGCCGAGACGCCGATCAACGCGCCGCACGCGACGTAGCCCGATTCGCCGCCGACGGCGTCGCGGAAGTGCTGGAAGACGCCGAGCGACCGCACGACCATCTGGCTGGTCTCTGCCGTGGGGTAGAGCTGGCGGACGATCCCGACGGATCGGCCGGTGCCGCCGGACGCCAGGCTCCGCCGCTCGAGCAGGACGACGTCGCGCACACCGGCGAGGGTGAGGTGAAAGGCGATCGAAGCGCCGGTGACACCGCCGCCGATGATGACGACGGAGGCCCGGCGGCTCACCTCCAGGCGGCGGCGGTGAGCTCGGCGGCCCGGATCTCGTCGAGCAGGCGCACCGGATCGTCGCGGCGGATCGTCCCCTCGACGAGCACCCGCGCGTAGACGCGGCTCCAGCCAGGGTGCCGCTTCTGGGAGACGCGGGCGAACTCTCCGTCCTTGAAGGAGCCCCTGATGTTCAGGCACGGGCTCGTGTAGCGCGTCACCTGGACCAGGACCCGCTCGCCGAGAAGCAGGTGGTCGCCCGGCGCGACCGCGGACCAGTCGAGCCCTTCCACCGTCACGTTCTCGCCGATGCTCCCGGGCGCGATCGAGTGGCCCTCGGCCCGGAGATGCTCGATCGCCTCGAGCGAGTAGAGGCACACCGCGCGCTCCGGTCCCCCGTGGTGCTCGCGGTCTCGCTGCGCGTCGCCCTCGAGCCCGTCGGCGGTCACCCGCGCGGTGGGAACCGCCGTCTTGGGGACTCCTCCCCGCGAGACGCTGATCTGGACGATCCTGGCGTTCACTTCCGAACCTCCACTCCGAGGATTGGCTTCCTGATGATTGTACGCGAGCGGTCCGCTCAGCGGCTGTCGCGGCGGATCATCCGCTGCACGCGGGCTTCCAGCACCTGCTCGTCGCGCTGGTTGAGCACGCGGTGGAGGTAGGTGACGATCCCGCGGTCGGTCTTCTGGGTCTCTCGTTTTTCGGCGACCTTGATCTCCACGGTCAGTGTGTCGCCCTCGAGCACCGGCGCCGTCAGACGCATCTCGCCGCCGAGATAGGCCATCCCTGTCCCGTGGATCAGCCCGGTCTGCATGATGAGCCCCTCGGAGAGCGCGAAGGTCAGGGCCCCGGGCGCCGCGCGGCGCTTGAACACCGACTCGCGCGTGACGTACTCCATGTCCATGAAGAGGGGCTCGGTGAAGCCGCACAAATTGACGAAGGTCACGATATCGGTCTCCGACACGGTCCGGCTGAGCGTGCGGAACGTGGCGCCGACTTCGTGCTGCTCGAAGGTCAAACCATGGCTTCTCATGGCCGGGTCCTTTCGTTGGCGGCGGGCGCCCGGCGGCGCTCGTAGACGGCGATCCAGCGGTCCGTGGCCGGCGTGTAGGCCGCCGCCGCCTCGCCCCAAAGATAGCGCGTCTGCCCGGGCGAGAGGATGTCGACGACGCCGACGCGCTCGAATCGCTTCTGGTACTCGTCGAACCAGCGGAAGATCGCCTGATCCGACTCCGGGCGAACGAGCCACGAGTACCAGAAGCGCACGTAGACCACGAAACGTGGATCTCCCGCCTCGATCTCGCGAATCATCTCCTGCTGCATCCGGACCGCGTACGGATGAGGATCCATCAGCGGATACGTGTAGACGTATCCAGTGGCGCCTCGCCGCTGCGCGTAGAAATAGATCTCGGGCTCCGAGCCGACCACCGCGATCCGATCTTCGACGGACGTCCGGTCCTTGAGGTACTTGCCGATCTCGACGGCTTCGGGAAAGGGATTCATGCCGTACAGGGCCCGCCCTACCTGGCGCGGCGTGCCGATGAAGAGGATCGCGCGCTCCAGGTAGACGAGGTGGAGAAGCGGGACCGCCGTGAGCGCGATCGCGACGGCCGCTCGCAGGGTTGGCGCGGCGCGCATTGCCGGGCGGCGTGTGACGGCATCGACGGCGAGGCCGGCGAGGAGCGTGACAGCGGGAAGCAAAAGGATGAAGTACTGGTGCCGGAAGTAAAGCCCCGCCGACGTGGCGGTGACGCCGCACAGCAGGAGGAGGCCGACGGGCGCGAACCGCGAGCGGGTGACGGGGTCCCAGGCGACCGCCGAGAGGCCGAGCGCAGAGAGCGCGACGGCGAGGTAGCAGGTAGGCAAGATGAGGCCCAGCGCCGTCCAGAGGTTCTTCACGCCTTGCGCGAGCGGCTCGCCCGTCCCGTAGTGGTACGCGTATGTAAAGGTCCAGAACCAGAAGGAGCCGAAGGTGCCGGCGAGGAGCATCAGAAGACAGAGCGCGACGTACGGCGCCAGCGCGCCGACCACGAACGCCGTTCCGGCCGCCAGCCTCCGCCGAAGATGGCTCGGAGCTCCGGTCAGTGCGCACAGAAGACCGAACAGCGCGAAGACGCCGCCGCTCTGCTTCACGACAAACGCCGCGCCGAACAGTGCCCCGGCACCGAACAGCGCGGCCAGCCGCGGGCGCCCACTCGCTCGCGTGACCGACAGAACGCCCAGGAGGACGGGCACCACCACGAAGTGCTCCGCGTATGCCGACGAGGAGAGCAAGCGCGGGCTGAGGGTGAGCGTGGCATACGCCGCACCGGCGACCACGCCGCCGAGCGTGCCGATCAGGCGCCGGCCGACCAGGAACATCAGCACGATCGCGATCGCGTTCGCGATCAAGAGCCCGACATGGATCGCCGTCGGCGTCTGCCCGAGCGCGGCGAGGATGGCGGCGTAAACGACATAGATGCCGGGCATCTTGAAGTTGTACGCGCCCGCGTAGGGCGGGATGCCCTGCAGCAGGAGCTGGCCGAAGTACGCGTACTCGCCCTCGTCGCGATCGAGTGGCAGGTCCACCAGCCGCAGTCGAACCATCGCCACGCCGGCCAGGATCAGGGCCACCACGATCCAGGCCTGGAGCAACGCACGCCCTGATTCCCGGCCTCTCGACCCACCTGGCATGTCCGTGGCCTCTGACTCGCTCACCGTGGCCGCTGCCGCTCGAAGACCATGAGCCAGACGTCGGAACGCGGCGCATAGCCGCTAGCTGCCTCACCCCACCGGTACACGGTTTCCTGCCGCGAGATGTCGGCCACGCCCACCCGGGTGAAGCCGCGCTGGTAGGCCTCGAACCAGCCGAAGATCGTTTGATCGGAGCCCGGTGACACGTTCCACGATCGGGTCGCGCTGACGAAGACCAGGAATCGAGGCGCGGCGGTCTCGATCTCCTTGATCATCTCTCGCTGCATCGCCGACGCGTAGGGCTGGAGCTCCATCAGGGGATACGTGTAGATGTAGCCGGTCGCCGATCGACGGGACGCGTAGAAGTAGATCTGCGGCTCGGACCCGACGACGGCGATCCGGTCGCTCGCCGAGCTATGCTCGCGGATGTAGCGCGCGATCTCCACCGACTCCGGGAATGGGTTGCGCCCGTAGATGGCGCGCGAGACCTGGTCCGGCGTGAGCTCGAACAGGACGGTGCGCGACGCGAGCAGGGGTTGGCCGAGCGCCGCCACGAGGAGGACACCCGGAAGAGCCCAGCGGAGCCCGTCGGGACACCACCGCGCGAGAAGATCGGCCAGCGCAGCCAGCCCCAGGCCCGCGAGCAGGGCGAGCGCCGGAAGCGCGATCAGAAAGTAGTGCGGCCTGAACTGGAGACCCATCATTGTTCCCAGGAGGGCCGAGGCCGCCAGCGAGAGCACGAAGGCTGGCCGATCTCGGCGCGGGTCGCGCAGGAGCGCGGCGACACCGATGGCAGCGAGGGCGAGAGCCACCGACGTGGACGGCGCCACCGTCCCGAGAGTCCGAACGAGATTGCTCCAACCCGTCGACAGGCCCGCCTGATAGTGCGGCGCGTACAAGAATACCCAGAACCAAAAGGTTCTGAACGTCCCGGCCGCGAAAAGCCCGCCACACGTGAGCGCCAGCGGTACCAGGGCACCCGCGGCGAAGACGGCGATGGCGCGGGCACGGCCCGCGCGGGGCCGATCCGTGGCGCCCGCATCCGACACCAGCAGGTAGGCGACTCCGCCGGCGACGAAGAGTGCCGTGCTCTGACGGATGAGAAGGCCGAGGGCGAACAGGATCCCACAGGCGAACACGAGCCCAGGTCGCCACTCGCGGGTGGCGCTCCACAGGAGGAGGCTTCCCGCGATGACCGGGAGCAGCGCGAAGTGCTCGGCGTAGGCGGCGATGCCGAGGATTTTTGGGCTGAGGGAGAGCGTGGCGAAGATCGCCGCGGCGGCGACGCCCACGGCCGGCCGGGCGAGGCGCGCGCCGAGGAGATAGATGCCCACCGTGGTGGCCGAGGTTATCAGGATGAGGCCGGTGCGGATGCCGGCTGGCGTCTGACCGAATGTCGCGAGGACCAGG
>Ga0066710_100004353_pt1 | contig 12509 bp, 10 predicted proteins | sample GraSoiAngelo_159_FD_79666 | JGI IMG/M metagenome (GOLD analysis project Ga0066710, IMG submission 79666) | Grasslands soil microbial communities from the Angelo Coastal Reserve, California, USA - 14_1009_16_40cm | ecosystem: Environmental > Terrestrial > Soil > Grasslands | place: USA...
CTGATTTATGGACGCTGAAGAACGATCACCCTATTAGTTGGGATATGCTTGAGCGTTTGAGAAAACGAAACGAGTGGAAGTACTTCGGCATTTTGCCGCGAGCCGATCGCCCCCTCGCGATTGCATGGTGGTTGGTGCTCCTGTTGCGAGGGCTGCTGCCGCCGATGTTCGCCATCGCCATGGGTGCGCTGGTCGGAGCGGTTCAGCGCGGCGACCCGCTTGCCACACAGCTTGGATTGGTCGGAGTCGTGTTCGTTCTGCTGCAGGTATTGTCGCCCTTCCATCAAGCGATCGGCACAAACCTGGGCAGCCGCACGTCCGCGTGGCTCTATGACGAACTGACCACGGCTTGCATTCGCCCGCCAGGAATGGGACACCTCGAAGACCCGCGTCTCACCACCGACCTCACCGTGGCGCGAGATTTCGATCTCGGAATCAGCGGCCCGCCTCTGTCCATCTCGATGGACTTCATAGCCTCCGGACTGGTGGAGATGGTGGGCGGGCTCGCTTCGGCGGCAGTGCTGGCGGCATACGCGTGGTGGGCGCCACTGCTGCTCGCCGGCGCGTGGCTCGGTACGCATTGGCTCCTGCGCGAAAGCGCCATCTGGCGCGATCGGAACACCGACGAGGTTCGTGAAGCGCAGCGCCACGCCGATTACGCCTACCGGCTCGCGGTGGACCCGCCAGCCGCCAAGGAATTGCGGCTCTTCGGGCTCGCAGCGTGGACCATCGAGCGGTTCACATCACGACGCCGGCGCCTCTTCGACCTGCGCTGGCAGGCGACGCGCTTGCGGGAGCGGCCCGTGCTGTGGAGCCTGCTGCTCGTGCTATCGGCGAACGTTCTGGTGTTTTGGGCGATGGCCACGGACGCCGCCGCGGGACGTCTGGACCTGGCGCGGATCGTGACCTTCGCAAGCGCGGCGGTGAGCACCAGCATGATCGCTTTCGGTGGATTATCGTGGGCTCTCGACGGCGCCGCTGCTCCAACCGGCGCCGTGCTCCGCTTGAAGGAAGCGATGGATCCGGCGGGAGCGCTGCCCCAGGGCACCCGCAGTGCCAAGGGGATGCCGGCGCGGGAGATCCGGTTCCGCCATGTCAGCTTCGCCTACCCGGCATCGCCCGACGTAACGCACGCCGCGCCGGTACTCAAGGACTTCGATCTGACGATTCCAGCGGGCTCATCGCTCGCCATCGTCGGGCAGAACGGCGCCGGCAAGACCACGCTCGCGAAGCTGTTGTGCCGGCTGTACGATCCGCAGAACGGCGCAATCGAGATCGACGGCATCGATCTGCGTGAGCTGGACCTCGATGCCTGGCGCGCACGCCTGACGGCCGTCTTCCAGGATTTCATCCGTTTCGAGCTGCCGTTGCGAGACAACGTGTCCCCTTCAGGCGCGCCCGACGATGTGATCCGGGCGGCGCTGGCCGATGCGGGCGCGGCGCATCTTGCGAATCTTGACACCGTGCTCGCGCGCGGTTACGAGGGCGGAACCGATCTTTCGGGCGGCCAGTGGCAACGCATCGTGCTCGCGCGGGCCTTGTGCGCCGTGAAGCTCGGCGCCGGCCTGGTGCTGCTGGATGAACCCACGGCCCAGCTCGACGTGCGCGGCGAGGCGGAGATCTTCGATCGAATCCTGGATGCAACCCGCCACGCCACCACGATTCTCATCTCGCACCGGTTTTCTACGGTGCGTCAGGCGGACCGCATATGCGTTCTCGAAAACGGCCGCGTGGCCGAACTCGGCACCCACGACGAGCTGATGGCGCTCGGCGGACGCTATCGCACGATGTTCGAATTGCAGGCCTCGCGCTTCGACGCCGGAGAGGGCGAGGAAGGAGTAGCACTCGATGTCCTCGCGTGAGAATCCGCGGGCCGACGACCTGCCGCCTGCCCTACCCGCGATGTGGCGGGCGCTCAAGCGCGGCTATCAGGCGGAACCCCGGCTACTGGTGGTCGCATTCGGGCTATCGTTGCTCGCGGCGTTGCCTGATGCGCTGCTGGCGCTATGGCTGAAGCTGTTGGCCGATGGTGTACTGGGCGGCGAGCGCAGACTGGCGACGACCGCCGCAATTGGACTCGGCGTCTCAGCGGCAGCAACCTGGTTCCTGCGCGTGGTCAGCGACCGGACGCAACGCCGTTTCCGCGACCGGGTGACGATTGCTCTCGAATCCCATGTGGCCAGACTGCAGGCGTCGGTGGCGACGATCGCTCATCACGAGCGTCCGGAGTACCTCGACCGGCTCGCAGTACTGCGCGACCAGGTGTTCGTGCTCGACCACATGTACATGTCGCTGTTTTCGACCTGCGGGTGGATCCTTCGGCTCGTCGTGACGGTGGCGCTGCTGATGTCGATTCATCCGGCGCTGGGGCTGCTGGCGGCGTTCGCGCTGCCGACAGTGCTGACCTCCAGCTGGCGGCCCGGAGTCGAACGCGCCGCTGAAGAGCGGGGAGCCTCCGCCAACCGTCTGGCGCGGCATCTGTTCAACACCGCCACCACGGCCCCTCCTGGCAAGGAGGTTCGCGTCACGCGGATCGGCAATCGCCTTGTGACCGAGCGACGCGCCGCTTGGGAACGCTGGTACGGGCCGGTGGCCGCGGCCCGCTGGAGCAGCGCCGTTTGGCACGCGCTCGCCTGGGCCATCTTCGCAGCCGCCTACGTGGGAGCGGTAATATTCGTCTCATCGGGGCTTCGCGCCACTCCCGGTCAGGTTCTGTTGGTACTGGCGGCCGGCGCGCGTCTCTCGGCGTACATCGGCGCAACCGTGGGAGAGATCGGTTTCCTTCGCGGCATTTGGCTCGATGGTTCCCGGCGGCTGGCATGGCTGGAGGATTACGCTGCGTCTCTGGTGGAGCATGCCGACGCGCCAGCGCCGGAGCGGCTGGTGGAGGGGATCCGCCTTGAGCACGTGTCCTTCGCCTATCCGGGGACGTCGCGCCGCGTGCTGGACAATGTCAGCCTGGAGTTGAAGCCCGGTTCGGTGGTGGCCATCGTCGGAGAGAACGGCGCCGGCAAGAGCACGCTCGTGAAGTTGCTGTGCCGCCTCTACCAACCCGACGAGGGGCGCATTCTGGTCAACGGATTGGATCTCGTGCGGATCTCGCCCGACGAATGGCGATCGCGTCTCGCCGGCGCGTTCCAGGACTTCTTTCGTTTCGAATTCCGCGCGCGCCATACCGTAGGCGTCGGCGACGTTCCCAGGCTTGAAAACGAGCCTGCCGTGATGGCGGCCGTAAACCGCGCCGGAGCCGAGGATGTGTTGGAACGATTCGCTGCCGGACTGGAGACGCAACTGGGAGCGACCTGGCCCGGCGGTGTTGAGGTGAGCTTCGGCCAATGGCAAAAGCTCGCGCTGGCCCGTGGATTCATGCGCGATCATCCGCTACTGCTGGTGCTCGACGAGCCGACCGCGGCGCTCGACGCCGAGACTGAGCACGCACTCTTCGAGCGGTACGCGGCGGCCGCCCGCGGTTCCACGCCGGATGGCCGCATCACCATCCTGGTATCGCATCGATTCAGCACGGTCCGCATGGCCGATCTGATCGTCGTGCTCGATGGCGCGCGCGTCGTGGAAGTAGGCACGCATGAAGCGCTGATGGCGAAGGGCGGACAGTACGCCGAGCTGTATGGTATCCAGGCTGCCGCCTATCGCTGACTTTTGTTTCGTCGCGTCTTCGCCAGGCGAGGCGCCGCGCGGCGCGGCTGAACAGCAACTATCTGGTTGCCTTTTTTGGGCGAGGTTGTTAATATGCAACCAGGAGGTTGTACATGAGCGCAGATCGGATCGAAAAAAGCGTTCTTCTTCGCGCGCCTCGCGCGCGTGTATGGCGGGCGCTGGCCGACGCAGAGGCGTTCGGGAAATGGTTCGGCGTCAAGCTGGCCGGATCGTTCGCGCCGGGAGCCCGCCTCCGGGGGCAAGTTACGCACCAGGGCTACGAGCATCTCCCGTTCGAGATCACGATCGAACAGATGGAGCCGGAGCGGCTATTGTCCTGGCGATGGCACCCGTACGCAATCGACCCCAAGGCAGATTATTCCACTGAGCCTACCACTCTGGTCGAGTTTGAGTTGAAGGAGGTTGCCGGCGGGACATTGCTGACGGTGGTGGAGTCGGGTTTCGAAGGGATTCCGGCTCATCGCCGCGGAGATGCATATCGAGGGAACGAGCAGGGTTGGACTATTCAGATGAAGGCGATCGAGAGTTATGTCAGCCAGGCGGCCTAGTCGCGGCGCCACGAAGCGAGGGCTTCAACGGACCGCGCCGATCTTCGCGGCTCTCGGCGACGAGACCCGCCTGCGGCTGGTGGCGCGTTTATCCTCCGGCGGACCTATGTCTATCGCTCGCCTCACGGCGGGTGCGTCGGTCACGCGGCAAGCTGTTACAAAACATCTGCACGTGCTGGCGGACGCGGGGGTTGCCTGCAGCTCCCGGATTGGCCGGGAGAGCGTTTGGGAACTGGAACGTCAACCGATCGAGGCCGCGCGTCACTGCCTCGAGGGGATTTCGGCGCGGTGGGATGCGGCGCTCGACCGTTTGAAAAAATTTGTGGAACGCTAGCTCTTTTTTCGGATTGCACGCCATGCCAACCGTGAGGTTTACGCAAAACATTCAGCGCCACGTTGCGTGTCCCACGCGCGAGGTGGCCGGGGAGACGATACGGGACGTGCTCGATGGCTATTTCCGCCTGCACGCGCAGGCGCGCGGCTACGTGCTCGACGATCAAGGCAGGCTCCGTCAACATATGGCCATCTTCATTGATGGCAGCCAGATTCGCGATCGCGATGACCTGAGCGATCGTGTACCGCCGGACGCGGTCGTCGACCTGGTCCAGGCATTATCAGGAGGATAGGAATCCGATGAGTACTCGATGCCATGTAGCGACGCGGAAAGGGCTCTTCACACTGAATCGCGGCGCCTCCGCGTGGTCGATCAGCCGCGCGAATTTTTTGGGGGACAACTGCACGCTGGTCATGCACGATCCTCGAAGCGGGGAGCTGATCGCCGCGCTCAATCACGGCCACTTCGGTGTCAAGATGCATCGCTCGCGCGTCGGCGGAGCGACATGGAACGAAATCGCCACACCGCAGTATCCCGAAAAGCCGGCGGATTACGTCCCGAAGGTGAATCCGGCGGAGGGTAAACCAGCCGACTGGTCTCTCAAGCTGGTTTGGTCGCTGGCGCCGGGCGGCGGCGACGAGCCGGGCGTCCTCTGGTGCGGTACTCTTCCGGGCGGCCTGTTCAGATCCGAAGACGGAGGCAATTCATGGGCGCTGAATCGCTCGCTTTGGGATGATCCGCAACGGGAAGAATGGTTCGGCGGCGGGGCCGACCATCCTGGAATTCACTCCGTTTGCGTCGATCCGCGCGACTCGCGGCATGTGACCGTGGGCGTCTCATGCGGCGGCGTGTGGAGCACAAGAGATGCCGGAAGCACGTGGCGACTCACCGGCCGCGGGATGCGCGCCGAATTCATGCCGCCAGAGCGGCAGTTCGAACCCAACGTACAGGACCCGCACCTGGTCGCGCAGTCCCCAGCGAATCCCGATGTATTGTGGGTCCAACATCACAATGGGATCTTCAAGTCGACTGATGCCGCTGCATCATGGAGCGAGATTACGAACGTGAAGCCTTCGGCGTTCGGCTTTCCGGTCGCCGCCCATCCTGGCGACGCCGATACCGCATGGTTCGTCCCCGCGGTCAAGGACGAGAAACGCTATCCGATGGATGGACGCGTGGTCGTAAATCGCACGCGAGACGGCGGCAAGAGCTTCGAGACTCTCACGCGAGGCTTGCCACAGGAGCATGCCTACGACCTAGTGTTCCGTCACGCACTCGACGTCGATGAAACCGGCGACCGTCTGATGTTCGGGTCGACTACCGGCTCGCTGTGGGTCAGCGAGGACGCCGGTGATTCCTGGCAGACGGTGTCATCGAACCTGCCTCCGATTTACGCAGTGCGGTTTGAGAAGGTCAGCTAGAACTGAGAACGCCTTGCCGTTAGTTTGCGCGTTCCAGCGCTAGTACGGCGTAAGCCGTAGCTGCGTCGCTCATGAGACGGCCGACAGCGGAAGAAAGGTCGCGTTGCTTGTTCAGCGAATACGCGAGCCAGCGGCCTTCCGCCTTGTCCTGATTCAGCATCAGCCACGCGAGACCACGCTTCAGTTGGGGCTGTTGGCGTGCCACGCCGGCCTGCTGCAGCACGAAACTGACGACACCTGTGGCGTAACCGTCGCTCTTGGTCTCAAGGGGTGTATTGTCTCTCCGCTTCCACCCTCCGACGAACGACGACAGGCTGAAACCGCCGTCCGCCTGCTGCTTGCTGAGCGCTTCCTTAATGATGGATTCCTGCTCCGCGCGCGTCAGCAGCCCGGGTACTTTGGTCGACGCCCATAGCAGAATCACACGATTGATCAGGATTTGCGATTCGCGCTCCCGCACAAGATAATCGCGGAGCAAGTTCAGCCCGTCCTGAATTTCTGGGGTAGAGCGATAGTTGCCGGGTGCAGTCCCCACCGCGATTGCAGCGAGCGTGGCTCCGTAATACTGGGAGTCGCCCTCCCACGGCGAGTTGTGAAACTGAAGCCAGGACCAGGCCCCCTTGTCCTTTCCCGTCTTCAGTTGCTGCCCCCACATGTTTTCGAGCGCCAGCCGCGTGTCCGTGTTCAGATTGCCGGTGGTCACATCATAAACTGCGAGGATCAGAGCGTTGAGAATGGACTCTGTCCCCCGCGATTCAGCCGTCTTCGGGTCTCCAACTGTCTTGTCGGGATAGAAAGGCTGAACTTCGTTCCACATCCGGACGCGCTTGGTGACGTTGTCCAGAAGCTTGCGTTCCGTCGCCGAGGGACCCTGCTCAGCGAGAGCCGATCGAAGGGCGGGCCGGGCCACGGCATAGGGCGCTACGGTGTGACAGGAGACGCAAAACGTTTCATGATCGCGGGCAGCCGTGGGCCAGCCTATCCACCAGCCTAGGCGCCCATCGAGGTATGCGGCGGCCGCCTTCTCATTCCAGGACGTGGAGCCCGCGGTCGAGGAGGGTGTATCGTCAGCGAACAGGCTCACCGCGGAGCAAGTGGCCAGGATGCAGATTCCAAGCGTAACAGTCTTCATCGAAACGCAACTCCTTCACCTTTTGGGCATCACCTTTGACTCGAGCACACCCATCAGCTTATCGAAATCTGAGAGACGCGGGCTTTTCCTCAACGGTCCACATGGCCCAGGTCTCTTCCGGGCGCAACGCGGTCTCGAACCAGCCGCTTGAGATCCTTCATCTCGGGAAACTTGCCACAATCCTTCCGAGACCAGATCCGGGTTCCATCCAAACGGATTTCGAAGACGCCTTCTGAGCCTGGCACAAGTGTAACGCCGCCGATCTCCTGCTCGAACGTGAGAAGCAACTCTTGCGCCATCCAAGCTGCCCGCATCAGCCACCGGCACTGAGTGCAGTATTCGATTTCGATCCGCGGCCGGTCCGACAATGTCATATCGGTTCCATAATAACGGCGATCAGCTTGAAACACCGATCCGGCGCACTGTGATTCGGGCTAGACTGGCGTCTCAGTTGGTCGTGCGGGAAATACGGATGCCCAGCTTTTGCATCCGAGACTGAAGCGTGGAACGCTTCATGCCGAGAACAGCCGCGGCTCCGTTGGGCCCGGCGACGATCCAGTTGCTTTGCTCGAGAGCGCTCAGAATCTGCTTGCGCTCGGCATCCTGAAGAATGCCTCGAATGTTCCTCGCGCCTTGTGATTCGAGAACGTCACCATTGTCAGTGTCTTTCGCGGATCCACGAGGCTTCAGATCGCCGATGGGCACTTTGAGCACAGGTCCGGCGGAGACGATAACAGCCCGTTCGATGACGTTTTGCAGTTCCCGAATGTTGCCGGGCCAGTGGTACCGCACCAGAGCGTTCATTGTTTCGGAAGGAATCGTTTCGATGTTCCTGTTGGTGCGGCGGCTGAACTGCTGAACGAAGTGACGAACCAACAGGGGAATGTCTTCGGGGCGCTCGCGTAGCGGAGGAACGCGAATCGGAAAGACGTTCAAGCGATAGTACAGATCGGAACGGAACTTCTGCTCCTCTACCATCGCGGCCAGGTCGCGATTCGTCGCGGCGATCAGGCGTGCATCGGTCCGGAGAGTGCGCGAGCTTCCGAGCCGTTCGAACTCGCGTTCTTGTAATACCCGAAGGAGCTTCGGCTGCAACTCGAGCGGGATCTCGCCGATTTCGTCGAGAAACACAGTTCCCCGATTCGCCAGTTCGAAACGGCCGGTGCGTTGCGTGATGGCTCCGGTGAAAGCGCCTTTTTCGTGCCCGAAGAGCTCACTTTCAAGCAATCCTGTCGGTATCGCGGCGCAATTCAACTTCACGAAGGCATTCGATGCGCGCGAACTGAGATTGTGTACGGCGCGCGCGATCAGCTCTTTCCCGGTGCCTGTCTCGCCGTAGATGAGAACGGTGGAATCGGTCGGGGCAACGGTCTCAACCTGCTTTAGCGCATGACGAAGCGCCTCGCTTTTGCCGACGATTTCCTCGAAGTTGAGCTCACTCCGAATTTCGTCCTCCAGATAGAGCTTCTCCTGAGCGAGCTTATCTTTCAGATCGGAGATCTGGCCGTATGCAACAGCATTCTCAACCGCGATCGCCACTTGCTTCGCGACCTGGCTCAGGAAAGCGACGTCCTCCTGCGAGAATGCGTTGTCCTGCATACTGCCAAGACTCAGGGTGCCGAGGACCCGGTTCCGGCCGATGAGCGGCAGGTGGCAAACCGATTTAGTGCCTAGCGCGGCGGCAACCGAATCCTGGGCCAGTTCGTGAGCAGTTAGAATGGCGGGCTCACCGGTTTGGAAGACCTTAGCCGCAGCCGATTCCGTAGCGGCCGGCGGTTCCACTCCCTCGCGAATGATTCCTTTGCTTCCCGGAAAATCGAGCGCGTAGATACGGAGCCGGTTACTTTCCGAGTCCGGCAGCGCCACACCAACGCCGTCACATTGCATTACGCGCCTGATGTTTGCTGAAATCTCCCGAAGGAGATCGCGGAGATCCAGGTTTGAGACTACATGATTGGTTAAATCCAGAAGCAGTTCCAGGCGTTGCTGTGCGCGCTGTGAAGCCTGGAAATTGAGCGCGTCATCCATCGCGAGCGCGATCTGGTCCGCGACCAGCGAAAGAAACCGGACCTCTTCTTCTTCCGAATATCTGCCACGCTGTTCGCTTGCGATGATGAGGCTTCCTAGCCGGCGATGCACCGTGGTCAACGGAAGCGCGCATACGGACTCGATCCCAAGCTCTTTCAAACGCTGAATTGTCGCCGGGAAACGAGTCTCTTCCTCCACCAGGGGAATCGCCACGGCCTCCTGATGCTCGTATACCCACCAGGCCAACGTCTCTTCCTTTGCGACGTCGGACGGCGGACCAACGCCCGGCTGGTTACATCTGTCGCACAGGTGCCAATTGACCTTATTCGCGGCTTCGTCGAACTGCGCGATGGCGTCAAATTGGACGACCTGACTCAGTTCGCTGATGAGAAGGCGAAAGAGTTCCTTGGCGTCATGCTGTTGCCGAACCGCGTCGGCCAGACGTATGAGTGATTCATAACGTGCCGCGAGCGATTGCTCTTCCCGGGTTTCCCTAACTGCGCTAACCATGCTTACCTGCACGTTCCGACGCCACGGTGCTTAGATGCGAAGTATCTGCTGACGGATGCACTAGAGACGTATTATGGCGCCAACAAACAGGCAATGTGCCGGTTTTTGGCTTCCTATCTTCCTCAGCACGAAAGACTTCGAATCTTCTTCGGTGCTGTGACTCTCTGCGATAATGCGGGCGTGCCGGCTCAACTGAGGCAGAGAATGCAGAAAACCGTCCCGCCTTTTCGGGCGGACCATGTGGGCAGCCTGTTGCGTCCGGCTGTGCTCAAACAAGCTCGAATGGCGTACCAGGAGCGCCGCATCGCGTCCGCCGAACTGAAGAGTATAGAGGATCGAGAAATCAGAAGAGTCATAGCGAAGCAGCAAGCAATCGGATTGCAAGCCGTGACCGATGGTGAGTTTCGCCGGGCAATGTGGCACTTCGATTTCCTCGAATATCTGGAAGGCGTGGAGCCTTTCCAGGCAGAGCATGGAATCCTATTCAAAGGCGGGCTTGAAACGCAACCCAAAGGGCTCGGAGTTACGGACAAGCTGGGATTTTCCGGCCATCCCATGATCGATCATTTCCGGTTCGTCAAGGACAATTCGGAAGTCACCGCCAAAATGACCATTCCGTCGCCGAGCGTGTTGCACTTCCGCGCCGGCAGGGCCGCGGTGGACCCGAAGGTCTATCCGGAGATGGATGAATTCTATCGGGATCTCGGGGAGGCCTACAACGGAGCGGTCCGTGCCTTCGCAGAAGCGGGGTGCCGTTATTTGCAGATTGACGAGGTTAACCTCGCATATCTGTGCGATCCGGAGCAACGAGACATGCTCAAGCGCCGGGGTGAGGATCCGGACAGGCTGCCTGCGATTTACGCAGAAATGATAAACAAAGCAATCGCAGGCCGGCCGCCTGACATGATCATCACCATGCACCTTTGCCGTGGAAATTTTCGCTCCAGCTGGATCGCGGCCGGCGGATACGAACCAGTGGCGGACGTGCTCTTCAATCAAATTGGAGTCGACGGCTATTTCATGGAATACGACACGGATAGGGCCGGCGGGTTCGAGCCGCTCCGGCTGGTTCCGAAAAGCAAAACGGTGGTGCTCGGTCTGTTCAGTTCGAAGTCCGGAGTGCTGGAGTCGAAGGACGAGATCAAGCGGAGGATCGAAGGTGCAACCAGGTACATCGATTTCGAGCAGCTGTGCCTGAGCCCGCAATGTGGATTCGCCAGCACTGAAGAAGGGAACCTGCTCAGCGAAGAAGATCAATGGTCGAAGCTGGCCCTGATCGTCGAGACCGCACGCGAAGTCTGGGGTTAAAGGGGCTGTGCGTCAGATCGCATCGATCATTGGCTTTTCGGGCGCTGCCGATGTTAAACTTTGAGGCGCCAAGATCACTGACGTTAAAATGAGGAGGCTTCTATGACTCTGAGGGGCGTCATCCCACCGATGATGGTCTGCTCGACATTCTGTTTTGTAGCTGCATGGCCCGCCTCCGCGCAACAGGACTGGCGGAAGGCTTCCGGGCCCGTGAGGCTCTACAATACGGCGAAGCAGAAATTGGCGGCGGGCAAGCAGATTGTCGGCGGAACCGTGTCCTCGCCAGACCCGGACATTTATTGCGCAATGGCGAGCGCTGGATTCGATTTCCTCTGGATCGAGATGCAACACAGCCCGCTAACGTATGAGGACGTGGCCAAGATGATCTGGGCGTGCAGGGGAACTCCGGCTACTCCGTTTATTCGTGTGCCGGACGCGACGGAAGGCGACATTCAGAAAGCGACCGATATAGGAGCTCTGGGCATTATCGTCCCTACGGTCGACACAGTCGAGAAGGCACAGGCGGCGGTCAAGTGGGCCAAGTATCCGCCGATAGGACGGCGCAGCATGGGCGGCGGCCAGTACCGCGCGCTTTGGGGGGATGACTACCGCCAGACCATTAACGACAACATGGCCGTGGTTATCATGATCGAGACGCCGCTCGGTGTGGCGAACGCAAAAGAGATAGCGTCGGTTCCTGGTATCGATGTGATTTTCGCCGCAAGCACGGACCTGGGGAATTTTTCGGGATATCGTCAGGGTGATCCGCAGTACGAAGCGTTGGTCACAACGATTCACGATGTCACTCTGGGCGCCGGTATAAAGCTGGGCGGCCCGCTGGCATGGAAGGATCGCCAGGGGTTCACTTTCTTCCAGGGCCCCGGTGAGACGGCCCTGCTCAAATCGGGTGTGCAGACATTGCTGGGAACAACACCTGCTCAGGTCAAGCGATAACGTTGCGCCAAAATAGGCGGCCGCCTTCGCAATGCGCGGCCTATAGCTTCTTCAGCCAGATGTTCCGAAATTCGACTTTCATCGGCGGTCCCATATGAAGCTGTAATCCGATCAACCCACCCAAGGCCCGATTCTTTGTATCGTCGTCAATCACCACGGCGGTCACGCGTCCGTTTAGAACATGTATCAGCAAGTTGCCGCGCGCGATGATGTGATAGTGGTTCCAATCATCGGCCTTGATGAGTCCCTTCAGTTCGTCAGCAGTCTGCAGGCTGCCGGTCACCCTTGGTTTCTTACCATCCTCGATGTGGGTCATCTGGCCGCGTAGAGCGAGGAACCCGCGTCCGCGTTCTTCGTAGAGCTGACCTGTATATCGATTCTCGAAATCGATGTCGGCCTGATAGCCCTTCATCACCCATTTGCCGATATCGGTCAACTCAACGCTACGATACTGGATCCCGCTGTTGGTGGCATTAAGGCGATACTCCGCCTTCAATTCGAAGTCCTTAGGTTCACCGCCTCGCCAGATAAGAAAGGTGTTCCTGGTGAGGGGTTTTTCTTTCGTGCTTTCGCCGACCAGCGCGCCGTTCTCCACTCGC
>Ga0066710_100004356_pt1 | contig 12504 bp, 12 predicted proteins | sample GraSoiAngelo_159_FD_79666 | JGI IMG/M metagenome (GOLD analysis project Ga0066710, IMG submission 79666) | Grasslands soil microbial communities from the Angelo Coastal Reserve, California, USA - 14_1009_16_40cm | ecosystem: Environmental > Terrestrial > Soil > Grasslands | place: USA...
ATGGCCCTCCTGGTGGCCAGCGCCGTCCTCTCGGCGGCCGCCCTGCTGGCCTGCTTCCTCCCCGCCCGCCGCGCCACCCGGGTCAGCCCGATGTCGGCGCTGCGCAGCGATTAGGAAGTGATCAGAACGAGAAGCAGGCGGCCGGCACGGCGACCGGACGGACCACCATGCTGTCGCATTGCTTGCGGATGACCGCGGTCAGGTCCTGCAGCAGGGTGTGGTCGGCGTCGATGTCGGGATCGTCCCATGCCACCCCGAGCTCGTCCTCCGCGTTGTAGTACTGGTCGACGAGATAGGTGATGGTGAGGTCGGTGAGCGCCGCGAACCCGTGGGCGACACCCGGGGGGATGAAGACGCCGATCTCCGCGCGGTCACCGATCTCGAGGCAGAGCGTGGCTCCCTCGGTCGGCGAGCCCTGGCGCAGGTCGTGCAGCACGACCCGGGCCCGGCCCTTCGGCACGTACCAGTAGTCCGCCTGGTGCAGGTGGTAGTGGAGGCCGACGAGACTGCCGGCCTGCTTGTCGGAACGGTTGCCCTGCACCATCTCGCGGCCGTTCGGGAACCACGATCGCCGGTACGTCTCCTGGAAGCGACCGCGCTCGTCGCCGTGGGCGTCCGGCTCGACCAGCCACACGCCGCGGATCGCGTCGGACTCGTTGATGGTCGGCACCTCGCGCTCCCGCCCGACGCGTCAGGTCTCGAAGCGGCCGTAGCCACCGCGGAAGAAGGCCAGCGGTCCCTGCTCACGCGACAGCCCGACGTCGAGCACGTGACCGACGACGATCACGTGGTCGCCCCCGTCGTGCTCGGCTTCGGTGACGCAGTCGATCCACGCGAGCACGCCGGCGAGGATGGGTGATCCCGACTCGGCGGGACGCCAGCCCATGCCGCGGAACTTGTCGGCGCCCCGAGTGGCGAACAGCCGGCTCACGTCCTCCTGGTCTTCGCTCAGGATGTTGACGCAGAAGCGCCCGGCGGCCTGGATCGACGGCCACGTCGTCGACGACTTCGCCGCGCAGAAGACCACGAGCGGCGGGTCGAGCGAGAGCGACGCGAAGGAGTTGACCGCCAGGCCCGCCGGCTCGCCGTCGTGCACGGCGGTGATCACGGTGACGCCGGTGACGAAATGCCCGAGCACCTGGCGGTAACGGGCGGAGTCGACCGTCGCGGGGCGCCGCGGCGGCGTGTCGGGCGCCTCGGCCGCCGGACCCAGCGCGTCCTCGGCTTGGTTGGACACGGCTGCCGCCTCCTGACTGCTGTTACGGAACGCAGACCGCTCAGCGCTCGTACGAGACGGTCAAGCCTTCCGCGGCGGCGATGACCTCGTCCACTCCCATGCGCCCGGCGGTGCGCCGCGCCCCTTCGAGCAGGTGGTCGACCTCGTCGTCGTCGTGGCCGGGGTCGTGGTGGAAGAGCGCGAGCGTGCGGGCGCCGGCCTCGCGCGCCACGAACACCGCGTAGTCGACCGTGCAGTGGCCCCAGTGCGCCTTGTGCTCCCACTCGTCGGGTCGGTACTGCGCGTCGTGGATGAGCAGGTCGACTCCGTCGGCCAGCTCGAGCACGGCATCGGCGACCGAGTCCTGCTCCGGCGGAGCCTGGTGGTCGCTGATGTACGCGACGGACACACCCTCCCAGTCGATGCGGTAGCCGACCGTCGGCCCTGGATGGGGCACCGGCCGCACCATGACCTTGGCCGAGCCGATCGCCAGCTCCTCGTCGACGACGTCGTGGAACCGGATGTCGCCGCGCAGCTCGGCCGCCCGGACCGGGAAGTACGGAGGCTTCATCAGGTCGTTGAACACCTCGGCCAGGGAGCCCTCGTCCTGGGTGGGGCCGTAGATGTCGAGCCGGGCGCCGGGCCGGTCGACGGGGACGAAGAACGGCAGGCCCTGCACGTGGTCCCAGTGCATGTGGGTCACGAGGGCCGTGCCCCGGAAGGAGCCGTCGGTGGGGAGGGTCTCTCCCCAGAACCGGAGGCCGGTGCCGATGTCGAGGACGATCGGGTCCTCGCCTGCGACCTCGAGCGAGACGCACGCCGTGTTGCCTCCGTAGCGGCGGTTCGCCTCACACGGGCAAGGTGTCGAGCCCCGGACCCCGTAGAAGGTGATGTTCAGCTGTCGCTCCCCGCGTCACCCACGTCACCCATGGGGCACCAGTCGTGGGCACGTTACCCACGACGCCATGTTGCCGTAACCCGGAGCGGTTTGCGCTGTGGCGTTCGGCTCAGGTACGGCCGGCGGTCGCCAGGCCCCGCTGCTGCAACATGATCCGCAGATCGTGGGGGTTCGACGCCACGCCCAGAGCGCCGGCCCAGTCGATGACGCCCCGCTCGTAGAGCTTGGCCAGGTGCTGGTCGAACGTCTGCATGCCGTAGTACTCGCCGTCGGCGATGATCGCCTGGATGTCGCCCGTCAGCTGCGGGTCGAGGATGCACTGCTGGATGCGGCCGTTCACCACCATGACCTCGAGCACCGCCACGCGCGCGTCGCCGTCGGCGGTGGGCACCAGGCGCTGGCAGATCGTGCCCTTCAACGATCCCGCGAGCGTGGCGCGCACCTGGCCGTGCTGGTGGGGCGGGAAGAAGTCGACGATGCGGTTGATCGTCTCCGACGCGTCGGTCGTGTGCAGGGTGGAGAGCACCAGGTGGCCCGTGTCCGCGGCCCGCAGCGCGGCTGACACGGTCTCCTCGTCACGCATCTCGCCGACGAAGATGACGTCGGGGTCCTGGCGCATGGCCGAGCGCATCGCGGCCGCGAAGTCGACCGTGTCGACGCCGATCTCGCGCTGGTTGATGGAGGCGAGCTGGTCGCGGTGGAGCACCTCGATCGGGTCCTCGATGGTGATCACGTGCACTTCGCGATCGTTGTTGATCCAGTCGATCATCGCCGCGAGGGTGGTGGTCTTCCCCGAGCCGGTCGGACCGGTGACGAGCACGAGGCCGCGGTGCTCTCCCGCCAGTCGGCCCACCACTTCGGGCAGCCCGAGATCGTCGAACGAGGCGGTGCCGGTGCGCACGAGACGGAAGATCATGGCGACCGAGCCCCGCTGGAGGAAGACGTTCACGCGGAAGCGCCCCAGGCCCTCGACGCCGTAGGCGAAGTCGGCTTCGTGATAGCGCTCGAAGTGCTCGTACATGTCCGGGCGCATGATCGCCATCGCCATGTCGGCCGTGACCGCGGAGGTGAGCTCCTCCTCGCCCTCGAGCCGGTGCAGGGTGCCGTTCACGCGTATACGCGGAGCGGAGCCGCCCTTCACGTGCAGGTCGGAGCCTTCCGCCTCGGCGAGGGCGCGGAGGAAGCGATCGAGTCGTTCCCTGGCCATGTTGTTGAGTCGACACCGCTGCCTCGAGCCTTGACGGGAAATGCCTCGCGCCTTGGCGGGAAATAGAGTCAGCAGTTGTCGAAGGGTGGGGGCATGCGCGGTTGGGGAGGGCCCAAACACCGGCGAGCCATCGTGTTGGCCCTGACGGCTGCGGGCCTGACGGCAGTGGGCCTGCCGGGCCTGCCGCGAGCTCAGGCGCTCGTGCCCGCGTCGGTCGAGGCCCGGCTCACCGCCGGGGACAGCGACGACAACTTCGGGCCGGCCACCGACCTCGACGGGGACACCGCCGTCGCCGCCCTCAACGGCCGGGAGAACGGAGTCGTCGTCCAGCGTTCGGTGGTCGTGTTCCGGCGGGCGGGCACCGCCTGGGCCCAGGAGGCGGTGCTCGCGCTGCCGCTGGCGCAGACTGCGGTGACCGACCTTGCCGTCGACGGCGACACGGTGGCGGCCGGCACCTCCCCCGGCCCCACGTTCGTTTTCACCCGCAGCGGGACGACGTGGACCCGACAGGCGACGCTGACGGCATCCGACGCCGGCGCCTCCCGGTTCGGTGAGTCGGTGGCGGTCGATGGCAACACCATCGTCGTGGGCTCGCCGCCGCCGCCGAGCGGCGTGCCCGGCGCCGCCTACGTGTTCAGGCGCACGGGCAGCACCTGGGCACAGACGGCCAAGCTCACCGTGCCCGGCGTGAGCAACGCCGGCTACGGCGTGGCCCTGGACGCGGGCACGGTCGTGATGGGCTCCGAGCGGCCCAACGCGGCGCATGTCTTCGTGCTCGGTTTTGCGGGCTGGGCGCTCCAGGCGTCGATTTCGCCGCCGGCCACCTCCCTCGGCACGCGATTCGGTCTCTCGGGCCTCGCCATCTCCGGCGCCACCCTCATCGCGGGCGATGATTCTTTCGCGGTAGCCACGCCGGAGAGCCCCGGAGGCTCGACAGGCACCGCGTGGGTGTTCACCCGCACGGGCACGACCTGGGCCCGGCAGGCCCAGCTGCTCGCGCCCGACGGCAAGGCGGTGGACTTCTTCGGAGCTGCGGTCGCGCTCGCCGGCGACCTCGCTTTCGTCGGCGCGCCCCAGCCCTTCGGGTCCTCCACGGGAAAGCTGTACGCATTCAAGCGATCGGGCACGACGTGGGGGGCCGACATCGTCCCCTCGCCCCAGGGCTTTCAGGGCAGGAGCCTCGGCGAACGCGTCGCCCTGTCGGGCACCACCGCCCTCGCCGTCACCAACGACTTCGCCTTCGGCACCCAGGAGGCGGCGTTCGTCTACCGCTTGGGCGATCCCACCGCGAGACCACCGGGCCCACCCACCGGTGTGAGCGCCACTGCCGGGAGCACCCTGGCCGACGTCGCCTGGCAGGCACCCGCGAGCGACGGTGGCGCGCTCATCAACGGCTATCTCGTCACCGCCAGCCCCGGGGGCGCGAGCACGCGCGTCCCCTACACCGCCCGGTCGGCGCGCGTCACGGGACTGACGAACGGCGTACCGCACACGTTCAGTGTCGTGGCCACCAACGGCGCCGGCGACAGCGCCCCATCGGCGCCGTCGAGCCCTGTGGAGCCGCGTCCGCAGGTGATCGTCGACGACGTGTCACGGCTCGAAGGCGACTCAGCCACGGCTCCGGTGGCGGTTCCCGTACGCCTGTCCGACCCCACCACCGACACCGTCACCGTCACCCTCGCGAGCGTCGACGGCACGGCGAAGGCGGGCACGGACTACACCGCGGCCACCCGTTCGGTCACGTTCCCGCCGGGCTCGGTGACGGCGGCGGCGCCCACTTGGGCGGTGGTGGGTGAGACCGTGCAAGAGTCCGATGAGACATTCCGCCTCGACCTCTCGGCCGGCAACGCGGTGCTCGCCCGCTCCACGGCGACGGTGACGATCCTCGATGACGACGTGCCGCCGGAAGCGGTGAACCGCACCGTGCAGCTCGACCTCGATCCTGCCGGTGGCCCGCCCGACGCGTCGCTTCCCGGGTTCGGGCCGGTCGACCTCGACGCATCCGGCCGCATCGCGGCCTTCTCGTCACTTTCGACCAACGTCGTGGCCGGCGACACGAACGGGGTCTCGGACACCTTCGTGCGCTCGCTCGACGGCGAGAAGACCACGCTCGCCAGCGCCACGCCCGCGGGTGGGGTGGGTAACGGATCCAGCTACTCCGGAGTTCTGAGCGCCGACGGCAACGTCATCGCCTTCGAGACGAACGCGAGCAACCTGGTGAATGCGCCGGATGCCAACGGCACGAGCGATGTCGTCGCGCGCAACCTGACCACCGGCACGACCGAACTGGTGAGCGGAACCCCAGCCGGCGGGGCGGGCAACGGGTTCAGCCGGCTTCCCCTGATCACCCCCGACGGGCGATACGTCGCCTTCCTTTCGGATGCGAGCGACCTCGTGCCGGGTGACACCAACGGTACGACCGACGTGTTCGTACGTGACCTTCTATCCGACACCACCAGACGGGCGAGCCTCGGCGCGGGCAACGTCCAGCCGGAGAACTTCAGCGTCCCGCTCGGGCTCAGCTCCGACGGTCGCTACGTCCTCTTCCACAGCGCGGCTGACAACCTCGGCGGCCGGGTGTTCGATCTCTACCTTCGCGACATGGTGGCCGGCACGACCCGATCGCTCTCGGCGGCCCTGCCCGCCGACCAGCACTTCGAGCTGTTCGGCAACGCGGCCGCCTCCAGCGGCACCGGTCGCTTCGTGGCCTTCGAGTCGACCGACCAGATCGACGACGAGGAGCCCCCCACGAGCCAGGGCGTCTGGCTCTTCGACCGCGCGACTGGCACGACCCGTGCGCTCACACCAACCGGTGACGGCATCTGGCGCCGCGAGTTCTCCGACTTCATCGCCATGAGCCGCAACGGAGGGCGGGTGCTGTTCTCCAGCGAAGGACGCGCCTACCTCTACGACCGCCTGGCCGGCACCACACGCGCACTGCCCGCCGGTTTCGATGCCCTCGCCATCGCGCCGGGCGGTGGAGTCGGGATCATGAGGAAGAGCGGGCAGCCGTTCCTCACGCCGCTGACCGACCATGTCTTCATCGACCTCGACACCTTCACCACCGCGCCGTTGGCCGTGCCGCGGGGCACCGCGACCGTCCTCCCCCAGGAGTTCTCGTTGAGTGAGGACGGCACCCACGCGGGGTTCGACGAGTACCTCACCAGCTCCACCGACGATGCACACCCGTGGGTATCGAGCACTGCCGCCCTCTCTGCAAACGACGCAACCGGCCACGAGGGCGACGGCACCATCCCGGTCACCGTGCGGCTGGCCCGAACGAGCGCGACCGGTGTCAACGTCCGCTACGCCACCGCGAATGGCTCCGCCGGGCCCGCCGACTACACGGCGGTGACGGGCATCCTCCGCTTCCCGCGCGGCGTCACTGCGCTGACCGTGCAGGTCCCCGTCAACGCCGACGGCATCGCCGAGGGCACCGAAACCTTCTCGCTCGTGCTCTCGTCTCCCGTACGCGCGATCCTGGCCGACGACCGTGCCACCGTGACGATCACCCCCTGAGAGGGTGGGCGATAGCCTCGGATCGATGCAGCTGCCCGACGGCATCGTGGCCGTGGTCAAAGGCGACTGCCCGACCTGTCGCCTGGTGGCGCCGGTGCTCGAAGGACTGGCCGTCACCGTCATCAGCGAGGATGACGACGCGGGCCTCGAGGTGTCGTACCGCAACGAGATCGTCACCGTGCCGACCCTGCTGCGGGTCGAGGGCGGACGGGAGACGGCCCGCATCGAGGGTTGGTCGCGCCCGCAGTGGCAGGCGTTCACCGGCGTCGAGGGGCTGGGCCCGGACCTGCCGGAGCACCGCCCCGGTTGCGGGGCCCGCGCGGTCGATCCCGCGACCGCACGGGAGCTGGCGGTGCGGTTCGGCCCGCCGCGGGTGCGTCCGCGACCGGTGGAGCAGGCCGCGCAGCAGGACGAGGCCGAGGCGTGCTTCGACCGGGGCTGGTCCGACGGGTTGCCCGTCGTGCCGCCCACCGAGGGACGGGTGCTGGCCATGCTCGACGGCACGGCCCGGGCGCCCGACGAGGTGGTCGCGGTCGTGCCGCCCGACCTGGTGGAGTGCACGGTCGAGAAGGTCGCCGTCAACGCGGTGCTCGCGGGATGCAAGCCCGAGTACCTGCCGGTGGTGCTGGCCGCGGTGGAGGCCGCCTGCACCGACGCGTTCAACGCCCACGGCCTGCTGGCCACCACGTACTTCTCGGGCCCGGTGGTGATCGTGAACGGTCCCATCGCGCGCGCCATCGGCATGAACTCGGGCGGGAACGTGCTGGGGCAGGGCAACCGGGCCAACGCGACCATCGGCCGCGCCCTGCAGCTGGTGATCCGCAACGTCGGCGGGGGCCGGCCCGGCGAGGTCGACCGGGCGACACTGGGCAACCCGGGCAAGCTGACCTTCTGCTTCGCGGAGGACGAGGAGGGCTCGCCGTGGGAGCCGCTCTCGGTGGAGCGCGGCTTCCCGCCCGGCGCCTCGACGGTGACGCTCTTCGCGGGTGAGGGCCCGCGCGGCATCGTCGATCAGCTCTCGCGCACCCCCGAATCGCTGGCCCGCTCGCTCGCCGGCGGCCTCCGCGGCGTGGCCCACCCCAAGCTGGCCCTCGGCTTCGACGCGGTGCTCGTCGTCTCTCCCGAGCACGCGCGCGTGTTCCGCGAGGCGGGATGGGACAAGGCCCGGCTGCGAAAGGAGCTCCTCGAGCTCCTGACCGCGCCCGGCTCGGAGCTCGTGCGCGGTGCGGGCGAGTGTGCCGAGGGACTGCCCGAGTTCCTCGCCGATGTCGCCATCACCAAGTTCCAGCCGGAGGGCCTGCTGATCGTGCACGCGGGCGGGCGGGCCGGCCTCTTCTCGTCGATCATCGGCGGCTGGGTCAACGGCGATGCCGGGAGCCGGCCCGTCACCTTGGAGGTCGTACCTTGAGCGACGCACGCGTCTACGTCGATCCCACCGGCGAACGCGACCCGGCCCACCGCGAGCGCATCGCGCGACCGGCGTCGCTCGACGGCCTCACCATCGGCCTGCTCGACATCTCCAAGGCCCGCGGCGACGTGTTCCTCGACCAGCTCGACCTGCGCCTACGCGAACGGGGACTGCGCCTCGAACGCTTTCGCAAGCCGACGTTCGCCAAGCCCGCGCCACTCGACCTGCGCCATCAGATCGCCACGACCTGCGACGTGGTGATCGAGGCGCTCGCCGATTGAGGCTCGTGCACGTCGTGCAGTGTGCACGACATCGCCGACCTCGAAGCCCGAGGCGTCGTGGCCGTGTTCGTCGCGTCCGCCGAGTTCGCGGTGGCCGCCCGGGCCCAGGCACAGGCGCTCGGGGTCGACACCGCCCACGTCCTGGTCGCCCACCCCATCCAGGACCGCAGCGACACCGAGCTCCGGGCGCTCGCCGACGGCGCGGTCGACGAGGTCGTCCGGGCGGTGACGGCGGAACCCGCCTGACGGCTGGACGAGCGAACGGCTAAGGCAGGCTGAGCTCGTCGCCCTCGACGCGAGCCAGCCCGTCGGCAACCAGCTGCTCGACGACGCGCTGCGCCCGGCCGGGATCACCCGGCCAGCCCGCGACATCCGCGGCGCGGGCGGATGCGACGGGACCGCGGCGCAGGGCGTCGACCAGGCGGCCGCGCCCCTGCCGGTCGGAGCCGGCGAAGGTCGACTGCGGGCCGGCGATGCCGGCCGAGCCCGTGACGGGGTCGGGGTCGGGCCGTCCGGCGCTCTGCCAGGCGCAGTGGTCCGCGACCGGGCAGCGCCCGCACGCCGGGTCGCGCCGCGTACACACCAGCGCGCCGAGGTCGAACACCGCCTGACCCCACTCCCAGGCGCGACCCGAGGGCACGAGCGAATCCGCGACCGCCTGCGCCTCTCGGGCATCGAGCCGGCGGCCCGCGCCGGCGCGCGCGACGAAGCGACCCGCGTTGGTGTCGACGAGACCGAGGTCGCGCTCGAAGGCGAACACGAGCACCGCCCTGGCGGTGTAGGGACCGACGCCCGGAAGCGTCAGCAGCGCGTCGAGCTCGTCGGGCACCCGACCCTCGTGCTGCTCGACCATCGCGCACGCGGCCCGGTGCAGGTTGACCGCGCGCCGGTTGTACCCGAGGCCCGCCCACGCCCGCACCACGTCGCCGGCGGCGGCCGCGGCGCAACCGGTCGGGGTGGGAAAGCGCGCGAGAAAGCCCTCGTAGCGCGCGACCACGCGCGGCACCTGCGTCTGTTGCAGCATGAGCTCGCTCACGAGAACGGCCCAGGGATCGCGACTGCGCCGCCAGGGCAGGTCGCGCCGGTGGCGCTCGCCCCACGTGAGGAGCGCAGCTACGCCTGCTTCGTGCACCAGTAGAGATCGGTGCGGTGGGGCAGCGCGAAGTGCTCCGCCAGCCCCGCCTCGGAGACGAGCGCGCGCACGTCGTCGAGCAGCCGCGCCCGGTCGTCGTCGGCGAGGGCGGCGATGTAGCTGGTCGACGACACCCGGTCGAGCAGGAGGGGCAGGTCCATCTCCTGCTCGTGCCGGAACGACGTGAACTGCAGCGGCGTGAACCCACCGGCGTCGGCCACGAGCGCCGCCCAGTCCTCCGCCCCCGAGTCGTAGGCCGGGATCTGTCCCCTGTTCCACCGGATGACCTGGTTGAGGCGGGTCACCCACGGCACCGATACGTCGCGGGAGTTCCATATCAGGGCCAGGCCCCCGCCGGGGCGGAGCACGCGGTCGATTTCACCCAGCGCGTCGCGCGCGCGGAACCAGTGGAAGGCCTGCGCAACCGTGACGCAGTCGACGGACGCGTCGCCGAGGGGCAGCGCCTCGGCCGTGCCGTCGCGCACCTCGACTCCCGGCACCACCTCGACCAGCTTCGCCCGCATGGCCTCGACCGGCTCGACCGCGATGATCGTCGCCCCCGTGGGCACGAGCAGCCGCGTGAGCTTGCCGGTGCCGGCGGCGAGGTCGACGACCGTCGACGCGGGGCCGATGCCGAGCTCGCGGACGACGAAGTCCACCGCCGCGGGCGGGTACGAGGGCCGGGCCCGCTCGTAGGCGTCGGTGCCCTTGGTGAAGCCCTCCACCGCGACGTCGTGGACGTCGCTCACGACGACCAGATGTCGTCGCCGTACGGCCGCTCGCGCGTGGGCGCGTGGTCGCGCTTCCAGACCATCACCCGACGGCGGAAGTAGCAGACCTCTTCGCCGCGCTGGTTGAAGCCCTTCGACTCGACCGTCACAACCCCCCGGTCCTCCTTGGACTTCGAAGCCACCTTGTCGAGCACGCGGCTCTCCGCGTAGATCGTGTCGCCGTGGAAGGTGGGGCGCTTGTGGGCGAGCGTCTCCACCTCTAGGTTGGCGATGGCCGCGCCGCTCACGTCGGGGACGCTCATGCCCAGCACGAGCGAGTAGACGAGGTTGCCGACGACCACGTTCTTCCCGAATTGCGTCTCCTGCTCCGCGAACCACTGGTTGGTGTGGAGCGGGTGGTGGTTCATCGTGATCATGCAGAAGAGGTGGTCGTCGTACTCGGTGATGGTCTTTCCCGGCCAGTGCTTGTACACGTCGCCGATCTCGAAGTCCTCGAAATACCGTCCGAACGGCCGATCGTAGGTGGTCATGCCCGGAGACTACGCGCGCGCAACGGCGCTGCTCCCGAGCTGAACAGGCGGTTGACGCCCGGGATCACGGATATCTAGTATCCGGATAATGAAGCTCGGTGAAAGTCGAGGTCGGTGGTGAAGCTGGGTGACGGGGTCGAGTGGGGGCTCCACTGCTGCACCCTGCTGGCGCTGCTGCCCGACGACGCCGCGCTGCCGGCCTCGCGCCTGGCCGAGTTCCACGGCGTCCCCGCGGCGTACCTGGCCAAGCACCTGCAGGCGCTGTCCCGGGCCGGGATCGTGGAAGCGGTGGCCGGCGCCCGCGGCGGCTACCGGCTGGCGCGTCCGCCCGCCGAGGTCACCCTCCTCGACGTGGTGGAGGCGGTCGAGGGGCGCGCGCCGGCGTTCCGTTGCACCGAGATCCGCCAGCGGGGCCCCGGCGCGCTCCCGGCGCGCGAGTACCGGGTGGCGTGCTCCATCACCCGTGCGATGCACCGGGCCGAGGACGCGTGGCGCGCCGAGCTCCGGTCGCAGACGCTCGCCGACCTGGTGCGGTCGCTGGCGACGAGTGTCCATCCGAGAGCCGCGGCGAAGGCCGCGGCCTGGTTCGAGGAGGTGTTGCGGTGAGCTTGCCCGGCGAAGCCGAGAACAACTTGCCCGGCGATGCCAAGAAAAAGCAGAGAGTGTTTGTCGCGGGGGCGACGGGTGTGCTCGGCACGCGCGCCGTGCGTCGCCTGCGCGAGGCGGGGCACGACGTGACCGGCGTCGCTCGCAGCGACGCGAAGGCCGAGCTGCTGGAGGGTCTGGGAGCGACGCCGGTCCGCGTCGACCTCTTCGACGCCGATGCCGTGCGGGCCGCGGTCTCGGGCCACGACGTCGTGTGCAACCTGGCCACGCGCATCCCGACCACCGCGCACGCGGCGCGCGGAGCGGCGTGGTCCGACAACGACCGCATCCGGCGCGAGGCCTCACGACATCTGGTGGACGGCGCGCTGGCTACCGGCGCGGGCCGCTTCGTCCAGGAGTCGATCACGTTCCTGTACGCCGACGCCGGCGAGCGCTGGATCGACGAGGACGATCCCATCGACGCGCCTGCATTCACGCGCTCGACGCTCGAGGCCCAAGCGCAGGCGGAGCGCTTCACCGCATCGGGGGGCACGGGGGTGGTCCTCCGGTTCGCGCTCTTCTACGGCCCCGACAGCCACCACACCCTCGACGCCGTCCGCCTGGCCCGCCGCCACCTGGCCGCCACGTTCGGGCGCCGCGACGCCTACCTGTCGTCGATCACCACCGACGACGCGGCGACCGCGCTGGTGGCCGCGCTCGACGCCGGTGCGGGCATCTACAACGTCGCCGACGACGAGCCGCAAACCCGGAAGGAGCACTTCGACGCCCTGGCTCGTGCGCTCGGCGTCCGCGGCCCGCGCTTCGCTCCCGCGGCCGCCCGTAAGTTGGGCGGCGCCAAGACCGAGATGCTGGCCCGGTCGCAGCGGGTGTCGAACGAGCGGTTCAAGAAGGAGACGGGGTGGGCGCCCAGGAACACGAGCGCCCGCGAGGGTTGGCCGGCCGTCGTGGCCGCGATCGAGAACGGGGAGCGGACAGA
>Ga0066710_100004357_pt1 | contig 12502 bp, 10 predicted proteins | sample GraSoiAngelo_159_FD_79666 | JGI IMG/M metagenome (GOLD analysis project Ga0066710, IMG submission 79666) | Grasslands soil microbial communities from the Angelo Coastal Reserve, California, USA - 14_1009_16_40cm | ecosystem: Environmental > Terrestrial > Soil > Grasslands | place: USA...
CCGCGGCCGCCCGCGCCGGTGAGACGGTCGTGGCGCTGGGCGGCGATGGCCTGATCGGCGCGATCGCGGACAGGCTGCGCGAGCGCCCCGGCGCCCTGCTCGGCGTGCTCCCCGGTGGTCGCGGCAACGACCTGGCGCGGGTGCTGGGCATCCCCGAGGACCCGATCGCGGCCTGCGCGACGATCGCGCACGGGGTCCCGGCGGCGATGGATCTCGGAGCCGTGATCGACGCTGACTCAGGCGAGCACGGTCGGGCGTTCGTTGGCATCGCCTCGGCCGGCTTCGACAGCGACGCCAACCGGATCGCCAACGAGGCGCCTGCCTGGCTGGGCGGGCTGGCGTACGCGTACGCGGCGCTCAGGGCGCTGATCGCGTGGAAGCCCGCCCACTTTGAGATCCAGCTCGATTCGCTCGGCGAGCGCCGGCGGTTCACCGGCTACTCGGTGGGAGCCGCCAACTCGAGGGCCTACGGCGGTGGCATGCGCGCGGCCCCGCACGCGATGCTCGACGACGGTCTGCTCGACGTGCTCGTGCTCGAGCAGGTCAGCAAGCTCGCGTTCGTGACGTTGATCCTGTCGCGGGTGTTCAAGGGAACGCACGTCAAGCACCCGCGCGTGCACGTGTTTCGCGCCGCGGAGGTCGCGATCTCGGCGGACCGTCCGTTCACCATGTATGCCGACGGAGACCCAATCGGCGAGCTCCCGGTGCGGGTGCGCGCGGTCTCAGCCGCGATCAGCGTCCTCGTCCCGCCCACCGCGGCAACGGACCCGCCATTCGCCGCCCCCCCTCCCCCGCCGGTTGGGCGGGCGGAGACGGACGCGGGCGATCGCGGTCCTGCGGACGCGCGAGCGACCAGGGGCTGATGGCGAGCGCGCTCGAGCCCAAGCTTGCCCTCGCGCGCGCCGTGGGCGCGCTCTCGCGCCTGCGCGGTGGCGGCGCCACCAGCGCGCCGGGGAAGCTGCTCGTGGCCCTCGATCGGGATGCCATCGCCACGCTGGGAGCCCGGCTGGGGCGCGGCAGCGCGCTCGTGTCGGCCACGAACGGGAAGACCACCACCGCCGCGCTCGCGGCGCGCATCTTCGAGCACGCCGGTATCAGGCTGGTGCACAACCGCGCCGGCGCAAACATGGCCGGGGGGATCGCAGCGGCGCTGCTGGCCGCGGCGCGCCCGCACAAGCAGATCGCTGGCGAACTCGGCCTGTTCGAGGTCGACGAGCTATGGCTCGACTCGATCGCGAGCCAGCTCGGACCCCGTGCGGTGCTGCTCGGAAATCTGTTCCGCGATCAGCTCGACCGCTATGGCGAGCTGGAGGCGATCGCCGCGCGCTGGGCCGAGGGGCTGCGCGCGGAGCGACTCGTACTGAACGCCGACGATCCGCTCGTCGCGGACCTCGGCCGCGGGCGGGACAGGACATTGTACTTTGGCCTCGAGGACGAATCGCTGGCGCTTCCCGGCCTTGCCCACGCCGCCGACGCGAAGCATTGCCGGCGCTGTGGTGCGCCCTATTTCTTCGAGAGGGTGTACCTGGGCCACCTCGGCCACTATCGCTGCCCAAGCTGCGGACAGCAGCGTCCGGAGCCGATCGTCACTGCCACCGACGTGACCCTGCAGGGCGTGCGCTCGGCGTCCTTCACGCTGCGGACCCCCGCGGGCTCGGGACGCGTGGCGCTGGGACTGCCGGGTCTCTACAACGTCTACAACGCCCTCGCGGCCACCGCCCTGGCGAGCGCGCTGGAGGTGGAGCTGAACAGCATCCTCGCGGGGTTGGATGGCGCCACGGCCGCGTTCGGGCGGGCGGAGGCGGTGACGCTGTCGCTCGCATCCGCTGCCGCGGGCGCCGGTCCGCTCACGCGAGAGCTGCGCATCCTGCTCGTCAAGAACCCCGCCGGCGCCAACGAGGTGCTGCGCACGCTCGCGCTCGAGCCTGGCCAGCATGACCTGCTGGGCGTGCTCAACGACAACATCGCCGACGGACGCGACGTGTCCTGGATCTGGGACGCCGACTTCGAGCTGCTGGCCCCGCGCGTGCGGCAGATGAGCTGTAGCGGCACGCGCGCGGCCGAGCTGGCGCTGCGGATGAAGTACGCCGGCATCGCCGAGCAGCGGATCAGGGTCGAGCCCGACCTCTCGCGCGCGCTGGCGGCGGCCGCGGCGGACACGGCGGACGGCGCACCGCTGTATGCACTTCCGACCTACACCGCGATGCTCGCGCTGCGCGAGCTGCTGGTCGCGCGCGGCGAGGCAAACAGCGCGTGGGGCTGAGCGTGACCCATCGCACCCGCGTCCCGGCGACGCCCGCGAGCGACCACGCCGAAGTCGTGTGGCACGACCTCGAGTGCGGCTCCTACCGCGCGGACTTGCCGTTGTGGCGCGAGCTGGCGGCCCGCAATCCAGGGCCGATCCTCGAGGTTGGCGCGGGCACCGGCCGGGTGGCGCTCGAGCTGGCCCGGGCCGGACATGTGGTCACGGCGCTCGAGCGCGAGCCGGCGCTGCTTGACGCGCTGCGGCGCCGCCCGGGCGCAGAGCGGGCGCGCACTGTGTGCGCCGACGCCCGGGGCGTTGAGCTTCCGCAGGCGCGCTTCGCGCTGTGCCTGGTGCCGATGCAGATGATCCAGCTGCTGAGCGGGCCGAGTGAGCGAGCGCGCTTCCTGAGCCGCGTTCGCGCCACGCTGCGCCGCGGCGGGCTGCTGGCGTGCGCTGTGCTCGCGCGCGTGGACCCGTTCGCCTGCGCCTCGGGGGAAGCTGGGCCCGCGCCGGAGACGGTGCGAATCGACGGACTGCTCTACACGAGCCGGGCGACGCGCGTCGCGGTCGGCAGGACGCAGATCGTGATCGAGCGCGAGCGCCGCATCCTCGAGCCGCGGGGGCGCAGCACGCTCAAGGCGCTGGCTGCATCGCGCACAAGGCTGCTGCGCGTCGAGCACAACGTGGTCGGGCTCGAGCGCCTCAGCCCGCGCACGCTCCAGCGCGAGGGCGGCGCCGCCGGCATGCGCGTGGAGCCGGTGCGCGAGGTGTCGGCGACCGCGGACCACACGGGCAGCACGGTGGTGATGCTTCGTGCATGAGTCTCCTGCTGGCCTCGGCGCCGCACGCGTGCTGCGCGTGTGCGCGCTGTATCCGGACCTGATGAACATCTACGCCGACCGCGGCAATCTGCTCGTGCTGGAGCGTCGCTGCCTCTGGCGCGGCATCGGCTTCGAGCTGTCCGCGAGCGGCCTCGGGGAGCCGCTGGACGCGGAACGCCACGACCTGTACTACCTCGGCGGCGGCCAGGATCGCGACCAGCGCTTGTGCGCCGCTGACCTGGTCGAGCGCAAGCGCGAGGCACTGCATACGGCCGCCGCGCGCGGCGCCGTCGTGCTCGGCGTGTGCGGCGGCTATCAGTTGCTCGGGCACTCCTACACGCTCGGCGAGGAGCAGATCGCGGGAGTCGGGCTGCTCGACGTGCGCACCGTGCGGTCCGAGGGCCCGCGCCTGATCGGCAACGTCGCGATCGAGGCCTCGCTGCCCGACGGCGCCGGACCGGCCGCGCAGCGCGGGACGGCCGCCGCGCGCGACCACGTGCTGGCTGGCTTTGAGAATCATGGCGGTCGCACGCAGCTGGGAGCAGAGGCGCTGGCGTTGGGGCGCGTGTTGAAGGGACACGGCAACGATGGACGCAGCGGGCTGGAGGGCGCGAGGCGGGGCAGTATTGTCGGCACCTACCTGCACGGTCCGCTGCTGCCCAAGAACGCGTGGTTCGCCGACTGGCTGATCGCCCGCGCGCTGGCGATCGATCCAGGCGAGCTCGCGCCGCTCGATGACCGGCTGGAGCGCGCCGCACATCTCGGCGCGCGGCGCGCGGCCGGCGTGTGAGGCGCCCGGCCCGCCGCCGGCGCGCCCATCGTGCCTCGCCGCGGCGGCTCGCCTGGCGAGCCGTTTTTTCCGGCATTTTCGACAACCGGCCGGCCCCTCGTCCCGGCGGGGGCCTTAGGCTTCGCGTCAGTGGACTTCCGCGAGTACCAGCGCCTGTCGCGGCGAACTGCGCGGTATCCGCGTGCGGCGTGGCTGGCCTACCCCGCGCTGGGTCTCGCGGGCGAGGCGGGCGAGGTCGCTGAGCATGCTAAGAAGGCGATCAGGGACGACTCGGGGACGATCACCGATGAGCGCAGGGCGGCGATGGCCAAGGAGCTCGGGGACGTGCTCTGGTACGCGGCGCAGCTGGCCACCGAGCTGGGGCTCGAGCTGGACCAGGTGGCAACCGAGAACCTGGAGAAGCTGCTCTCCCGTCAGAGCCGCGGGGTGCTGAGCGGCAGTGGTGATGAGCGCTAGTTGGCCGCCCGGCCGCTAGGCGGACGGCGGGGCGACCACGAAGCGCGCGAAGCGCGCCGCCAGCCGGGCCGGCAGCAGCGCTCGCACCCGCACCCCCTCGGGGGTGTCCTGGCGGCTCACGTCGCCGGCGAGCTCGTGCAGCTCGGCCAGTCTTCCGCCCTCCGCGTACGGCACCAGCAGCTCGACGCGGCGCAGGAAGTGAAGCAGCGCCGCCTCGATGCGCGCGCCGAGCTCCTCCAGCCCCTCGCCCGAATGACCGCTCACGAGCACGGCCTCGGGGTGGTGCAGCCGCAGCTCCTCGCGGGCGGCGTGATCGAGCAGGTCGATCTTGTTGAGCACCAGCAGGCGCGGGCGATCTGCCGCGCCGATCTCGGCCAGCGTGTGCTCGACCGCGCCCTTCATGACCTCGATGCGCGCCTCGGTCGCGGAGGCGTCGAGCACGTGCACGAGCAGGTCCGCCCTGCGCGTCTCCTCCAACGTGGCCGCGAACGCGTCGACGAGCTGGTGCGGCAGCTTGGAGATGAAGCCGACGGTGTCGGTGAGCAGATACGCCCTGCCGCTGAGGCGCAACATCCGGATCGTGGGGTCCAGCGTGTGAAACAGGCGATCGCGGACTCCAACCTCGGCGTCGGTGAGCGCATTCAGAAGCGTGGACTTGCCGGCGTTGGTGTAACCGACGAGGGCGATCGTCGGCGTAGCCGCGCGCTCGCGCTGCGAACGCTGGACGGCGCGCGTCCGCTTCACGCGCTCGAGTCGGCGCCGCAGGGCCGCGATGCGGTCGCGCGCGAGGCGCCGGTCGGTCTCGATCTGGGTCTCCCCCGGCCCTCTGGTCCCGATGCCGCCGCCGAGCCGCTCGAGGTGACTCCACAGCCCGCGCATGCGCGCGAGGTTGTACTCGAGCTGGGCCAGCTCCACCTGGAGCTTGCCCTCGGCGGTGCCCGCGTGCGAGGCGAAGATGTCGAGGATCACGGTCGTTCGGTCGACCACCGGTAGACCGAGCGCCTCCTCGAGCGTGCGCTCCTGGCGTGCGCTGAGCTCGTCATCACAGGCGATCAGGTTGGCGTCGCACGCCCGCGCGACGACCTTGATCTCAGCGACCTTCCCGGGGCCAACATAGCTGTTGGGATGAGGCTGCTCGCGCCGCTGGACGAGCTCGCCCACGACCGCCACGCCCGCTGTCCACAACAGCTCGCCGAGCTCCCCGAGGTCCTCCTCGTCGCCGCTCGACACGGCCGCGACGCACAGCGCGCGCTGGCGCGCGCGTGCGGCCGCCTGGGCCCCGTCCGCGACCGTCGCGGCGACAGGCCCGGGCGTTACGGCGCGGCGGCCGTTGCGGCTCCTGTCCATCCACGTGCCAGTCTAGGGCGATCCAGGCGCCGACCCGCGCGGCGGCGCGCAGCTGCGCTGCTCCCGGATTGCCCGCTGTCGCGTCTTGGGGCTAGGCGGCCAGGGCGCCGAGCCTGTGGACCGCCTCGAGCAGGCGGGCATCGGGCGTCGTGAGCGAGATGCGAAACCAGCCCTCCCCCGCGGGGCCATAGATGGCGCCGGGCGAGAGCACCACCGCGGCGTGCTCGAGCACATGCGCGCAGTAGGCCTCCGAGCCCGAGAATCCCTCCGGCACCGGCGCCCACACGTAGATCGTCGCGCGCGGAGGGCGGACCTGGACACCGATCGCGCGCAGCGCCTCGCACACGAGATCGCGCCTGCGCAGGTAGAGCTCGCGCATCGAGGCCACCTCCGCATCGGTCTCGGGCGACAGCGCCGCGATGCCCGCCAGCTGAACGGCCTCGAACAGGCCGGAGTCGATGTTTGTCTTCAGCCGCCAGTAGATCTCCAGCGCCTCGGCGTTCCCCACCGCGACGGCGCAGCGCCAGCCGGTCATGTTGTAGCCCTTGGACAGCGAGAAGATCTCGATGCCCACCTCCTTGGCTCCCGGCGTGGCCAGGAACGAAGGCGCGCGATAGCCGTCGAAGGTGATCTCCGAGTAGCTGTTGTCGTGCACCACGAGGATCTCGTAGGCGCGGGCAAACTCCACGACGCGCTCGAAGAGACCCTCCGGCACGATCGCCCCGGTGGGGTTGTTCGGGTAGTTCAGGAACATCAGCTTGGCGCGCCGCGCCACCTCATCGTCGACCGCTGCGAGGTCCGGCGCAAAGCCCTGCTCTGGCTCGAGCGCCATCAGCACCGGCTCGGCTCCGGCGAGCCACGGACCGCCCGTGTACACGGGGTAGCCGGGGTCCGCCGCCAAGGCGAAGTCGCCGCCGTCGAGGAAGGCGAGGCTGACGTTGAAGATCGCCTCCTTGGCGCCAATCGCAGGCATGATCTCGCGCTCGGGATCGAGGCTCACGTCGAAGCGTCGCTCGTAGAAGTCACGTACCGCGCCTCTGAAGTCTGCACGGCCGCGGTTGCTCGGATAGCGATGTGTCTCAGGCTCGCTCACGGCCTCCTGCATCGCCTCCACGATCAGCGGCGGCGTCGGCCGGTCGGGGTCTCCGATCCCCAGGCTGATCACGTCGACCCCGGCGGCGCGCTTGGCCGCGATCTGGCGCTCGAGCCGCGCGAACGCATACGGCGGGATGCGCTGCAGGCGCCCGCTCGCTTTCATGGCATCCGCCACCCCGGCTTGCCGGCGGGCATGCGTACGGGTCGCGTCGCGTTCATGCGGCTTGCCGCAGCTCGCTGACGAACTCCTCGCTGAGGCGACCCTCGAACACCGGCAGCGCCCAGCCCGAGAGGCACACATGCAAGCGTGTGTCTACCTCGACCTCGAGCTCGCCGCCATCGAGCACGACGGTCACCCGTGCGGGTCCGCTGCCCGCCCCGAGCAGCCGCTCGCGATTGCCGAGCACGTAGGCCACCGCAGCGCCGCTCGCTCCCGTGCCGGAAGACAGCGTCTCCCCCACTCCCCGCTCGAATATGCGCGCGCGAATGCGTGCCTGCGATCCCGGCTCGAGCTCGGCGTACCAGGACACGTTCGTGCGGTTGGGAAAGGCCGGGTTGCGTTCGATCGGCGGGCCCAGCTCTGCGAGGTCGAGCTCCATGAGCGTGGCCTGATCCTGCACCCGGATCGCGATCTGAGGATTGCCGATCGAGACGTGCTGAAAGCGCCAGCCGTCAAACTCGCCCAAGCCATCGGCGGGGCCGGCGGGGAAGTCCTTGGACTGCAGCCTCGCCCGCCCGAGCTCCATGCGACAGCTCAGTGGACCGGTGATCGTCGGCTTGACCGGCCCGGCGGCGGTGTGAACGGTGAATTCGTCGCGATCGGTCCAGCCGCGCCGGCGCAGGTATAGGACGGCCTCGCGCGCGCCGTTGCCCGACAGCTCCGCCTCCGAGCCGTCGGGGTTGAAGATGCGCAGGTCTGCCACATGGGCCGGATCGGCCGGCGCCGACAGGAGCAGGATCCCGTCGGCGCCGACGCCGCGATGGCGCTCGCAGAGCAGGCGCACGCGGGCGGGCGTGACGGGGAACGGCATGGCCTCGCGCTCGACGATCAGATAGTCGTTGCCCAGCGCCTGCCAGCTCTCAAACCTCATCCGCGACTGCCCGCGCCGGCGCTCCAGCACGCACGCCGCGGGCTGAAGGATCGAGGCTGCATCACCATCGGGGGCCTGAGTCTAGCCCCAGGCGGCGAGGATCTCGTGCGCCACCGAGGCGGGATCGCGGCCACTTGCGTCGATCAGGTGCAGCCCGGCGAGCTTGCGCATCCACGTCAGCTGGCGGCGGGCGTAATTGCGAGTACGGCGGCGCATGCGCTCGACGTCGCCGGCGAGCAGCTCCTCGAAGCCGAGTGCCTTGCGCGCCGTGTCCGAGGCGCCCGCCGCGTGCGCCCGCAGGACCTGCTCGCGAGCGCCCGCGGCGAGCATTTCGCGCACGCGCGCGTCGATGCGCGCGTGCAGCGCCTGGCGCTCCATGACCAGGCCGACGAGCAGCGTCGGATGGCGCAGCTCGCCGCTCCACAGCTGCGAGGGCCCCTCCGGCGGCTCGAGCTCGCCCGCGTCCAGCAGCTCCAGCGCGCGCACCAGCCGTTGCGCGTCGTGCGGGTCGATCTCCCGGGCCGCCCACGCCGCGCGCCTTTCGAGCAGCCCGTGAAGGGCAACTGCGCCGCGCGCGCGCAGCTCCGCGCTCCAGCGCTCACGCGCTCCTTCCGCAGGCGGCGGGCGCAGGTCAAGCTCGCCCAGGGCGGCACGCAGGTAAAGGCCCGCCCCGCCCACCACGAGCGGCCGCCGCCCGGCAGCGAGCAGGCCATCGATCTCGGCATGTGCGAGCGCCGCGTACTGGCCAGCGCTGAACGTGGCGTCAAGCGGCAGGAACGAGATCAGCCTGTGCTCGAGCGCCGCGCGCTCGGCCGGCGAGGGAACGCCCGTGAGAAGCTCCAGGCCGCGGTACACCTGCAGGGCGTCTGCCGACACGGCGACGGGGTGCTCGCCGCGGCTGCGCAGCAGCTCCGCTAGCGCGATCGCGATCGCGGTCTTGCCCACCGCGGTGGGGCCGAACAGGGCGAGCACCTCAGGGCGCGCCGGCGGCCCAAGGCGCGTCTGCGGCTCAGCACGCGTCGTTGAGGAATGTGCGTCCATGGGTTCAAGTATCGCGAGGTGCACGCCGCGCGCAGCGGCTCTTCGCGCGGTGTGCCGCGGCCGTCGGGCGTGCACGCAGCGAGTCATTGGCATACGCTTGCCGCCCGCGCATGCAGATCTCGGGTTCGACCGTCCTGCTCACCGGCGCCAGCGGCGGCCTTGGCCAGGCCATCGCGCGCGCGCTCGCGCGGAGCGGGGCCAGTCTGGTTCTCACGGCTCGGCGCACGGACGTGCTGCAGCGGCTGGCCACGGAGCTCGGCGCGCGCTCGCTGGCGGTGGACCTCGCGATCCCAGCGGAGGTCGATCGTCTGCCGAGCGAGGCCGGCGAGGTCGACATCCTCGTTGCCAACGCCGCGCTGCCGGCCTCGGGAACGCTCGAGTCATTCAGCGTCGAGGAGATCGACCGGGCGCTCAGCGTCAACCTGCGCGCGCCGATCGTGCTCGCTCGAGCGCTCGTACCGCCGATGGTCGCACGCGGCAGCGGGCATCTGCTGTTCATGTCCTCGCTCGCCGGCAAGGCGTCCACCGCTGGCGCGGCCCTCTACAACGCGTCCAAGTACGGGCTACGCGGCTTCGCCTCCGGTCTGCGCGCCGACCTGCATGCGACCGGCGTGGGCGTCTCGACTGTCTTTCCGGGCTTCATCCGCGGAGCCGGGATGTTTGCCGACTCCGGCGCCAAGCTGCCACCTGGCGTCGGCACGCGCTCGCCCGAGGACGTCGCGAAGGCCGTGCTCGAGGCGATCGAGCGCAACCGCGCAGAGCTGGACGTAGCCCCGCTGGCGCTGCGCGCCACCGCCGCCTTCGCCGGCCTTGCGCCCGAGCTTGCCGCGAGCCTCGCGCGCCGCCTGGGCGCAGAACGAGTCGCCAGCGAGCTAGCGGCGGGCCAGCGCGATAAACGCTGAGCCGCCGTTCGCCGGACCGGGCCCGCCCCCCGCCGGGCCAGTCCGTTGGGTGATCCCGCCTCCCCCCGGCACCTGACAGGCCGCCACGACCTCAGGCTGCGACGGCCAACCAGGCGAGGAGGACCAGAGTCAGAGCATCGCCGAACTCGGAACTCGAGCGGCGTGAGTGGCGGTGAACGGTAATGACACCTGACCCACGCTTCGGCAGTGCCCGTATGTAAAGCCGAGTTTATTCACTTCGGCGGGTTTGTCCAATACTCTTTGGACGTTGTGTCATAAGCCGAGCCTATGGGGCCTGGGTCGCCAGTGACCAGCCTGCGGCAGCTGCACTATTTCGTAGCGGTGGCTGAAGAGGGGCAGCTGACGCGTGCGGCCAGCAGGCTTCACATCGCGCAGCCCGCGTTGTCGCAGGCGATCGCCCAGCTCGAGTCGCAGTTTGGCGTGGAACTGCTCGCGCGTCACGCCCGGGGCGTCAGCCTGACGCCCGCTGGTGAGGCGTTCTTCGCCAAGGCGCGCGATGCGCTGGCGGCTGTGGCGGACGCTGATCTCGCTGCGCAATCGCACTCGCGGGCCGACAGCGGCCGCGTCGAGTGGGGATTCAGCGGCTTGCCGCCGATGGTGCGCGCGCCTGAGCTGTTCGCCACGTTCACGGCAGCGAACCCGCAAGCGCGGGTGTCGTTTCGCGATCTCTCCTGGCCGCGCGGCACGACGGCGGCGTGGCTGCAGCCGGTTGACATCGCACTGCTCTTCTCCCCCACGCCCCATCCCGACGTCGAGGTCTACGTACTGCGAGCCGAGTCCCGCGTCGTGCTTGCAGCGAGCACCCACGCGCTGGCTGGACGGACCGAGCTGACCGTCGAGGAGATCCTCGATGAGACCTTCTGCGGTACCCATTCCGCGCTCGAGCCGGTCAGAGCGGGGTTCTGGCGGCTCGATGACCATCGCGGCGGACCTTGCCATGCAATCGTGGGCGAGGCGGCCAACCCGCAAGAGATGCTCGCAGTGATCGCCTCGGGCTGCGCGATCACCACCGCGCCGGCCTCGGCCGGTCCCACGTTCGGCTCGGCGGTACCCGGGATCACGGCCATCCCACTTCCGGACGCGACGCCCACCGTGCTCGCGCTGGTTTGGCACAAGCACAATCCAAATCCTCTCGTCGACGACATCGTCGCCACCGCCAGAAGCCTCGCCGCCTCCGCCAGTCCGACGAGCGCATCGGCCACGTAGCACTCGCCACCGGCTGGTGCGAACGCGCAAGGGGCATGCGGTCCCGGCGGCGCACTCAGAACAGGGTGCCCTGGCGCGCGATGCGTCCCTCGCCCGGCGCCGCGGGAGCGCCTTGCCGTGCGGGCGCGGGTGCGGGCTCGACCGCCCTTGGCCCGCTCGGTCTCTCGCGCCGGCGCACCAGCTGCGCCAAGCGCTCGCGTTCCTGTCGCGGCGCATACGCGCCGCGCCGATAGAGCTCCCTGTATCGCTTGAGCAGGTCGGGGCGCTTCGCCGCCAGCCAGCTCATGAACACCTCGCGCGTCTCCCCGCGCAGATGCAACGCCACCCCGCCCACGCTCGTTGCCCCCGCCGCCTCGGCTCGCGCGAGCAGCGGCTCGAGCTGACGTGCGCTGTCGTTTATCCCGGGCATGAGCGGCGCGATCAGCACGCCGGCGGCGATGCCTGACCGATTGAGCTCGGCCACGGCCTCCAGGCGCGCGCGGGGATGGGGCGTGTGTGGCTCGGTTTCCCGCCATGCCTTCTCGTCGAGCGTCGGGATCGACAGGCAGGCCGTGAAGCTCGTGCGCTGCGCGATCTGCAGCATCAGCCGCAGGTCGCGCAACAACAGCGGCGACTTCGTCAGCACCGAGCACGGGTTGGCCGCGTCTCGCAGCGCCTCCCAGATGCCCTCCATCAGCCGGTAGCGCCCCTCGACCCACTGGTAGGGGTCGGTATTCGTGCCCAGCGCGACGTGTTCGTGTCTCCACGAGCGCCGCGCCAGCTCGGTGCGCAGCAGCTCCGGGGCGTTGACCTTCACCACGATCTCGCGCTCGAAGTCGCGGCCGGCGTTGAAGCCGAGGTAGGTGTGCGTGGGCCTGGCGAAGCAGTTGTGGCTGACGACGCCGTTGGCGATGAAATCTCCGGTTCCTGTCGTGAGGTCGTACAGGCGTTGCGTCATGCCGAGCGGGCGGATCGACACCACGCGGAGCCGTGCACCCGTCTTGAGCGCGTCGCCCTCGATCGTGCGCTTGCGGGTGATCGCCGGGTCCGTGCCGAGCAGGTAGCGCATGCGCTCCGGCAGACCGCCGCGCAGGCGGATGCAGGTGAGCCCGTTGCGGTTCGCCCGAGGCTCGACGGCGTAGTCGAAGCCTAAGCGAGCAAGACAGGCGCGGACCCAGGCGAGCATCTCAGGATCTGCGTTCGCGATCCGGAGCGTGTGCAGGCTGTGGGAGCCCTCGGCGTCGAAGATGCCTGCGAGGAACCCCCTGATCCACGACAGACTTGGAAGGATCGGCCAGCGGATCAGCTCAGAGACGCGCTCGACGCTCGCTCTGCTCTGAGGACGGATCGCGCTCATCCCGCGGCGGTTGCCCGCGGCAGCTGACAACGCAAATTCGCTCGTGAGCACGCCGAGACAGGTCAGGTAACCGCGTGCGCGCGTCAGCGCCTCGGTATCGGCCAGCGCAAGGCGGAACCGGTGGGCTTCGCTGGTAGCGCGGCGCGGGCGC
>Ga0066710_100004358_pt1 | contig 12501 bp, 8 predicted proteins | sample GraSoiAngelo_159_FD_79666 | JGI IMG/M metagenome (GOLD analysis project Ga0066710, IMG submission 79666) | Grasslands soil microbial communities from the Angelo Coastal Reserve, California, USA - 14_1009_16_40cm | ecosystem: Environmental > Terrestrial > Soil > Grasslands | place: USA...
GCCGGGGTGAACCCGTCCGTGTGCGATAGGGGAAACGCTCCGCTGCGCGCGCCGAACGCTCCGAATGCGGCGCGCTCCGCTCCGCGGTAGACGTCGTCAAACGCACACGGCCGGGGTGAACCCATCCGTGTGCGATAGGGGAAACGCTCCGCTGCGCGCGCCGAACGCTCATGCCGAACCGTCCGAATGCGGCGCGCTCCGCTCCGCGGTAGACGTCGTCAAACGCCCACGGCCGGGGTGAACCCGTCCGTGTGCGGCAGGGGAAACGGCTCCGCTGCGCGCGCCGAACGCTCCGAATGCGGCGCGCTCCGCTCCGCGGTAGACGTCGTCAAACGCCCACGGCCGGGATGAACCCGTCCGTGGGCGGCAGGGGAAACGGCTCCGCTGCGCGCGCCGAACGCTCATGCCGAACCATCCGAATGCGGCGCGCTCCGCTCCGCGGTAGACCGTCATCAAACGCACACGGCCGGGATGAACCCGTCCGTGTGCAACAGGGGAAACGCTCCGCTGCGCGCGCCGAACGCTCATGCCGAACGTTTCATGCGCGCGCGGACGCGCCGGCGGAGCGTCCGCTATACTGCCGCGGCGAGTGGGCGCGCCGGAGGCCGCCCGAGGAGCGTCCGAGATGACCCGGCGCGCGCGGGACCTGCGGTTCGTGGCCGCCTCCGCGGCCGCCCTGGCGATCCTGACCAGCGTCCCCTACGTCGCCGCCCACGCGCTCGACGACCGTGACTCCCGGTTCCTGGACACGCTGGTCTTCGAGCAGGACTTCAACTCGTACTGCGCCTTCGTGCGCCAGTCCGCGGAAGGGGCCTGGCTCTTCGACAACCCGTTCACCCCCGAGCCCCACCGAGCCTCGTTCCTGAACCTGGAGTTCCTCGTCACCGGCCGGCTGGCCGGGCTGCTGCGGCTGGAAGCCGGGCGGGCGTTGCAGATCCAACGCGTCGCCGCGGGGACTCTCCTCGCGTTCGGGCTCTGGGGCCTCGGCGCGCAGCTCATCGCCGCGCCGACCCTGCGGCGAGTCTTCTTCATCGCGGCGCTCACCGGAGGCGGGTTCGGGTGGATGCGGGTCCTGCCCGGGCTCGGGCGCGCCGTCGAGCGCATGCGGCCCGTCGACCTCTACGCCGGCGTACATCCGTTCTTCTGGCTCTTCCTGCATCCCCACTTCGTGGCCGGGGAGGCGATGGTCGTGCTTGCGCTCGGTGCGCTGCTGGCCGGCGAGCGCACGGGGCGTGGGGCGTTCCACTTGGCGGCCGGGACGCTGGCCGCGCTTGTCGGCCTCGTGCGTCCCTACGACATGCTGTTCCTGCAGGTCACGGCCGTGCTGTACGCGGCCGCCGTCGCCCTCCAGGAGCGACGAGCCGAGAAGGCGCCGGCCGCACGTCGCTTGCTGCCGGCCGTGCTGCCGCTGCCGGTCCTCGCCTACTCGTTGTGGCTCTTCCGCTTCGACCCCGTCTTCCGCTGGTGGGGACGCCAGGGCGTGAACGGCCCCCCGCCCGCCCGGTCGATGCTGGCCGGCCTCGGCCTGCTGCCCGTACTCCTCGCGGCGGCTCTCGTCGCGTCGCGGCGCCGGCCCTGGACGCGGGGCGAGACCCTGATGGCGTGCGCCGTCGCGACGAGCCTGCTCCTCGTCTATTCGTACCCGTGGCTGAGCTTCAGCTTCCAGTTCGTCACGACTCTCGTCGTCCCCGCCCTGCTCCTCGCCCTGTCGCGCCTGGAGGTCGACCTCCTCCCGCTCGGGGCCACCCGCCGCGGCGCGGTCCTGGCTGCGCTCGTCCTCGCCATGAACGCGCTCAGCTCGGCCGCGCTGTGGGCGATCAAGCTGGCCGAGGCGCAGGGGGCCGAGTTCCGGATCGCGGGCAGCGAGCGGGCGGCCCTGGCCTGGCTCCGGGCCCACTCGCGCGCGCGGGACGTGGTGCTGGCGGGGCGCCGCACGTCGAACCGGGTGCCTCGCTACACGGACGACGCGGTGGTGGCGGGGTACGAGTTCTCCACGGTGCGCTTCGCGGAGAAGCTGGAGCGGGTCCAGCGGTTCTTCCGCGCCTCGACCGCGGACGCCTTCCGGGAGCGCCTGCTCGCCCAGCTCGGCGTGCGTTACGTGGTCCACGGCTCCGAGGAGCGCCAGCTCGGCGGCTATGATCCCGCCCGCTCCGCCTTCTTGGGGGAGGCCTTTCGCGACGGAGACATGGCCGTCTACGAGGTGAGGCTAGGGAGCGATGCGCTGGTCGGCGAGGACGACCACGCGGGAGTCGAGGGCCAGCGTGCGGGGGACGAGGAAGCGGCCGCCGCCGTGAGCCGCGGGAAGCGGGCGCGCCCAGCGGACCAGGCGGTAGTGGCTCCGCAAGCTCACGGCGACCGCCCGCGCCTGCTCGGGGGTGAGGAACCCGTTGGCTACCGCATAGGCGATCACGTTCCGGTGGCCGGAAGCTTGGGGCCAGGGATCCCACTCGATCACTCGGGCCTCCGCGGACCGGAGCATCTGCGCGAGGTCGGGGTTCAGCCAGCGGTTGAAGGCGGGCTCGCGCAGATAGCAGTACCACCACGCGTTCCAGAGCCGCCATGCGTTGGCGGCCTTGATGGGATGGAAGGGCGCGACGCAGGCCACGGGGCCGCCACCCGCCGCGTCCTTCAGCCAGTCGACCAGGGCCAGCTCCGAGCCGAGCGTCGACGGCACGGTACGCACGACACCGGCGCCCAGCAGCGGAGCCACGCCCAGCAGGCCGAGCGCGACCGCGTACAACCGCTGGGAGACCGGTGAGGCCGGCGACGGCGTGGCGTGCGAGGCGAGCGCGGCGGCCAGGACGAGGGAGAGGGCGAGCCAGGGGCCGAGAGCGTAGTTCAGCGTGAAGGGAACGAGGACGGCGAGGGCGGTCGACGCGGCCCAGAATGCCGACAGGCCTGCCGCTCCCGGGGACCTCGGCCGGCGCAGCGCGAACGCGGCTCCGGCCACCCCGAGCAGGAGCAGCAACCTCGGGAACGGCACCCCCAGGCCCTCGGCCGGGATCCAGCTCTCGCGCACGACGAACGTCCAGTTCCAGTACCAGATCGCACCGAGCGAGTCGCGCGTGGCCACGTAGAGGAGGCTGGGGAGCGACCCCAGGGCCATACCGGCCCCCGCGCGCGCGAGGTCGGCCCGGCGGCAGGAGCGCGGCGCGAGCCAGACGAGGATGGCCATCGCCGCGGGCAGCAGGAGGAGCCGCCGATGGCTGATCGAGGCCGCGAGGGTGAGCAAGACGAAGGCGCCGCCGACCGTCGATCCGCGGGACCACCGGGAAGGCGGCGCGACGAGCAGCGCGATCCCGAGCAGCACGGCAGCGCCCGCGAGCTGCTCGGGGCGAAGCAGGGCCGCTTCGGCCCCGGTGGCGAGCCAGAGGAGCGTGAGGGCCCCGGCGAGACGGGCGTCGAAGGCGGAGGCGGACTGCCTGCGCGCGAGGCAGACGGCGACGATCGCGCCGACGAGGGCGACGATCGCCATGGCGACGCGGCCCGCCACGAGCGTGGCCGACGGCGGCCACGGGGGGAGGAGGAAGGGCCGGAGGACGAGGTACCTCATCGGCAGCGCGCCGGAGGTCTCGCCGCTTCGCGCGGCCCAGCTGTCGGCGAGGTAGAAGACCTCGTCGTCGTTCAACGACGTCCGGAACGCCTCGAGCAGCAGCGCGGCCCCGGCCAGCGCCCAGGCCACCACGGCGACCACCGGGCGGCGCTCGCCCTTCGCGTCGAATACCAGGCGGGGGGCCAGCCCGATCAGCAGGCCGGCGACGAGCGGCCAGGGCTCAGCCACGGCAGGGGAGCCAGGACCTCACCACGGGCGCGATGGTCCGGGCGGCCACCGCGTTGCCCGACGCCGTCCAGTGCACGTCGCGCGTGTAATAGGCGGGGGCGCCGGCGGACTCCTGCCGGCGCAGCTCGGCCCGCGGGTCGGCGAAGGGGATCCCCAGCTCCTGGCAGACCGAGGCCAGCCGCAAGACGACCGCATCGCGGTCCCAGCGCCGCCCCATGCGGTAGCGCTGGCGGCTCAGGTCCCACACCGCGTCGTTCACCTCGAAGCGCACCGGCACATAGAGCACCGCCAGGCGAGCCGCGTGAGACTCGGCCTCGGCCTTCAGCGCGGCGAGGATCGACCGCGTCCGCTCCCACATGTCGTTCACCTCACGCGGGTGGTCGCGGCCGAACGGCCAGTACTCCCTCGGCGCTTCGGGCGAGACCGGCTCGACGAGGCCGAGCCGCGCGAGCAGCCGGTGCAGCCCCGGGCTCGAGTCCACCGTCCGGTTGGACAGCAGCCGCAGCGCGACCGAGCCGTGCCAGGGCCGGGGCGGCGGGATCCCGGGCTCCTGGCGGTTCAGGAGCCCCCTGGTCGGAGCCGGCACCGGCGAGTTGCGGAGGGCCAGCCGTCCGTCCTCCACCTCGAAGTACGGCTTGGCCTCGCCTCCGGGCCCGAGGGGGCTCGCGTTGTAGTAGAGGTCGTTGTAATAGAAGAGCAGCACCACCGCTTCGGCGCCGTAGCGCTGGCCCTCGGCGCGATAGAAGAGGTATTCCTGGTCGGTGCTGTAGGCGATCGTGCCTCCGTTGATGACCTCCCAGCGCCCGCAGCCGTCCCGATCGAGCAGGTCCTCGAGGACGGCGCGCACCGTCTGCTCCTCCTGGACGTAGTACCCCTCGGCGAACGAGTCACCCAGCAGCAGGACGCGGTGCGTCCCCCGGGGCCGCGCGTAGTCGCGCTCCGGTCCCCGCAGGCCCTTGGAGTTGAACTTCAGCGTGATCTGGAACTCGGGGCGGCGCACGGTCTGCTCGGCCCCCGGCGTCTTCTCCCAGCCGAGGACGTCGTGGTATCGGCTGAGTGGCCGGGCCGCAGCCTCGCGCTGGGCGCGGGCCAGGCTGGCGTGGACCCACGCCCGGGCGGCGCCTTCGATGGCGAGCGCTCCGGCCAGGAGCGAGACCGACGCGAGGCCGGCGTTGGCGACGGCGCTCCGCGCGCGGCTCACGGGGCGCTACCTTAGCACGGCCCTCCGCCGTCTCTGCTCAGCGGCCGGGACAGCTCGCGTCGAGGTTCCGGTAGAGCGTGCCGATGGGCGTCGAAGCGAGCGGGGCCAGGTCCAGGGACAGCCAGTCCGCGACGGTGATGCGGACGCGGCCGGGCGTGATCCGCGTGAGGGTCGGCTGGCCGAGAGACCAGCGCTCGGGGTGCTCGGCGTCGAGGAGCACGTACTGGGAGCGAAGCCGGGGCGGCGAGACGGCCGGGGGCCCGAAGAGCATCGTGACTCCGATCCCCGGCGGAAGGCCGACCATCTCGGGATGGAAGTAGGGAGGGTTCACGGACACCAGCGTGTTGCACCAGGGATCCTGGCCCGCATCGAAGACGACGGCCCCCCGCGCGGCCTGGCCGAACACGTCGATGCGTCCCGCGTCGTAGCGGAAGGACCCGCGCAGACCCGGGAAGTCCGCCATGAAGCTGCCGAGGCTGGCGAGCTGCGCGAGCAGGACGAGCACCGCGAGCCGGCGGGGCACGGTGGCCCGTGAGCCGGCCAGGAGCAGGGTCGTGAGCAGCAGCGGCGCGCTCAGGACGCGGTAATCGGCCCACCGCCCGAAGGAGTACGTGAAGAGCGTGGCGAGGAGGATGCTGCCCAGGTTGTAGGCCTGGAAGGCCAGCTCGCGCCGCGGCCGCGCGCGAAGGGCGAGCCCGGCGCTCGAGAGCGCGAGGGCGAGCGCGAGGAACCGGCTGCGGATCTCGAGGGCCATCCCGGCCTGGACGAAGCGCCTGGCGTTCAGGGCCGCCCGGGCGGCCAGGGCCGAGACGGTCTCCTGCAATCGTGCCGCCTTCACGAAGAAGAACTCCTCGCGCCCGAAGGGAGCGGCCGTGCCGGCGAAAAGGGCGACCAGGCCCGCGCCCACGAGCAGGCCCGCCGTCGCGGGGACGACGCCCCGGCGCCAGGACGTGGCGCCGGAGAGCAACCCGAAGGCAGCCGGTAACAGCAGCGCCCAGCTCGGTCGAATGAGGCTGGCCAGGACGAGGATCGCCAGGACGCAGGCGCGCATGGCCCTCGGGAGCGGATCGCCGTCGAGCAGCGCGCGAAATGCCGGCGCCAGCAGGATGGCCAGGGCCATGTGAAGCCCCTCTTGCAGGCTGGTCGGCAAGAGGAACAGCAGGGGCCAGAAGCTCCCCAGGCAGAGAACGGTCAAGGCGCGGCCGCGGCGATCGAGGGGCGTGCGCCGGGCGAAGAACAGGAGGGCCGCGGTCACGAACCCGACGTGAAAGACGGGGATGGAGCAGGGATGCCAGCCGAGGACGCGACCCAGCGCGCCGTGGAGCATCGGGAACAAAGGCCCGTGCGAGCCGAAGTGCACGAACGACACGGGGGCCGGCCTCTCGTCGATCGTGAAGTAGCCGCCCTCGAATCCGGCGCGGGTGAAGGCCCGCGCCTCCAGCCAGTAATCGACGGCATCGTTGACGATGGCCGGCGTGTGGTCGAGCAGCGTCCGTCCGAAGAAGGCGGCCAGCAGCACGCTCGTCTCCAGCGCCGGCAGGGCGGCGAGCGCCACCGCCCAGGACCAGGCCCCGAGTCCGCCGCCCTCATGCCTCATGACGGCGACACCGTAGCATGGGACTCTCGCGCGACTCCGGCCGTATGATCGCCGCGCGCCGCATGACCGGACCGGCCTCCCTCCACGGTTCCGCGCCGAACCCGTCCCGGCTCGTCCGCGCCATCGGCCGCTGGGACCTGGCCGCGTCGGTCGTCAACAGCGTCATCGGCAGCGCGATCTTCGGCTTGCCCGCCGTCCTGGCCGGGCTCACCGGCGCCTGGAGCCCGGTGGCCTACCTCCTGGCCGGCACCGGCATCCTGGCCATCGTCCTGTGCCACGCCGAGGTGGCCAGCCGGTTCACGGAGCCCGGTGGTCCGTACCTCTACACCCGCGAGGCGTTCGGGTCCTTCCTGGGCGTGCAGGCGGGCTGGCTGAGCTTCTGCATCCGCGTGACCTCGATGGGAGCGAACCTCAGCATCTTCGCCGACTATTTGGCGCAGATCCTGCCCGGCGTGGAGCAGGGCGGGGGACGGATGCTCACGCTCCTCGCGGTGGCCGCCCTCGTCACGGCGATCAACGTCTTCGGCGTGCGCACCGGCGCCCGCACCGTCGACCTTTTCGTGGTGGCCAAGGTGCTGCCGCTGGCGCTCCTCGCCGTCCTGGGCCTGCCGCGCCTCAGCTCCGGGGTCGTCGCGTCGCAGCGCGTGGCCGAGGCGAACTGGACGCAGGCCATCCTCCTGCTCGTCTTCGCCTACGGCGGCTTCGAGGCGGCGCTCATTCCGGCGGGCGAGATGAAGGACCCCCGGCGCGACACCGCCTTCGCCCTCCTGGCCGGCATCGGCGTGGTGGCGGCCGTCTACATGCTCGTGCAGATCGCGGTCGTGGGCGTCCTGCCCCACGCGGCGGGCACCCGGGCGCCGGTAGCCGCGGCCTACCGCGTGCTGCTCGGCACGCCCGGGGTGACGCTGGCCAGCGTCGCCGCGATGGTGTCGACCTACGGATGGGCGGTCGGCTCCGTGCTGAACTCGCCGCGCATCCTCTATTCCATGGGCGAGAGGAGCGAGCTGCCCCCCGTCCTCGCTCGCGTCCATCCCCGCTTCCGCACGCCGTACGTCGCCATCGTCGTCTACGCCGCGGCCGGGCTGGCCTTCGCCGCCTACGGAGGCTTCGCCGCCAACGCGACCCTGGGCGCCATCGTGAGGCTGGTGACCTACGGCCTGGTGGCGGCGGCCCTGCTCGTGTTCCGGCGGCGGAAGGCCGAGCCGCCGGGCTTTCGTCTGCCGCTCGCCGGCCTCATCGCCCCCGCGGCCATCGGCTTCTGCCTGTGGCTCCTCAGCACGCGGACCTTCACCCAGGCCTGGGTCCTCCTGGCGATGATCGCGATCGGCGTCCTGCTGTGGTGGTCCGCGGGTCGCCCTCGCGAAGCCGCGGGGACGGTTTGACTTCGGCGGGGCCGGCCTCAAAATGTTCCCCGCCCCATGAAGCTCCCCACCTATCGAGAGGTGGAATCCGGCGTCGGCGCGATCCTGCGGGAGCAGAGCGGCATCGGCGCCGTCCTCATCGACCTCGGCTCGCTGGCGCGCATCGAGCGCAGCTTCGGCGAGAAGGCGTACCAGGCGCTGCGGGAGCAGATCGAGCCGGTCCTGACCGAGGTCAAGGACCGGGTCCGGGAGGGCGACCTGCTCGTCCGCGACCCCGACGGCGACCGGTTCGTGCTCTTCCTCAGCCGCCGGCGCGACGGAAGGAACGCGCTGTCGGCGAAGGACCTCCAGAAGCTGGCCGACCGGGTCGAGGACCACCTCCGGCCGCGGGTGGCCCGGCTCACGATGCCGTACCTGCGCGAGCGGCCCGCGGTGGACGTCGGCTACGGCTTCGTCATCCACAGCCCGCTCGAGAGCGACGACCGCCAGGTCCAGCGGGTGATCGAGGAATGCCGGGCCTCCGCCGAGCTGCGGCGGCAGATCCGGGAGCGCGACGAGCACGAGGGCCTCATCGAGATCATCCACAACCGGCAGCTATGGACCGCGTTCCAGCCGATCGTGGAGCTGGAGACCCGGCGGGTGGTCGGCCACGAGGGACTCTCCCGCGGTCCCCGCGGGACGGAGCTGGAGTCGCCGGGCGCCTTGTTCGGGGCGGCCGGCCGGCACAGCCTGACCGAGGAGCTGGAGCGCGCCTGCCGGCGGCAGGCCTTCGTGGACTGGGAGGTCTTCGGCGCCGCCGGGCGGCTGTTCATCAACACCGTGCCCGCCACCGTGCGGGACACGAGCTTCCTCGGCCGGGGCGTCCTCGACTACCTGGGGCCGCGGCTCTCCCCCCGCGACGTGACCCTGGAGATCACCGAGCAGCGCGTCATCGAGAACCTGAACCTGTACCGGGAGGCGATGCATTCGTTCATGGACCTCGGCTTCTCCTTCGCCATCGACGACGTCGGCGCCGGCTACTCGGGCCTGGAGACGATGGCCACTCTCGGGGCGGCCTATTTGAAGATCGACATGGCGCTCGTGCGCGACGTCCACCACAAGCGGGTGAGCCAGCAGGTCGTGAAGGCGATCCTCGACATGGGCGCCGGCGCCGACGCCGTCGTCATCGCGGAAGGCATCGAGACGCAGGAGGAGTCCGAGGCGCTGGTGGGCCTGGGCGTGCGCTGGGGCCAGGGCTACTTCTTCGGCCGCCCCCAGGACCCCTACGCGCCCGGCTTCCGCCCCGCCCCCCGCCCGGCGACGTAGGGCTTCAGCGCTCGCGGGGAAGCTCCTTGACGGCCCCGCCGACCTCCAGCCGGAGCAGGCGCGGCTCCTTGAGCTTCGCGTCGTCTTCCATCGTCTTGCGGAACGTCACGCCGCCGCCGTCGATGGATACGATCTCGCCGTCGAGGAACCATCTGTAGGTGGCCGGCACCTGGTAGGTCGTCTTGCAGGCCGTCTCCTCGAACAGGGCCACGTAGCCGCGCGGCGATTTCACGACCCCCCGGAGCACCACGTCGCTCAACCGCAGGCCGCCGCGGTAGCCGATGCAGTAGCTGGGACGCGTCGGGCGGGCCTTGTGGCTGCCGAACGGATCGCGGGCCGGACGTCCCTGGTACGCACCGCCCGGGACGGCGAGGGCGGCGACGGCGAGCCACGCCGGAGCGGGCCACATTGCTGGCTGGGGCCTCCTGACGGCTCCCGATTCTACGCCCTTCGCCCGCGCCGGTCGCGATTCACCGGGCCGGCCAGGAGACGAGTGTATGCTGTCGGCCGACAAGAGCGCGATGCAGGAGCCATTCCCACCGGGCCCGGCTCCGCCTCCGATGCAGGTCCGCATCCTTATTGAGCAGGAGATACGCGGGCTCATCGGCCCGTCGGCCGCGCTGTCCGCGGTCCGGGACGCCTTCGCCGCGCTGGCCCGGGGAGAGGCCACCCTGCCGGGCGTGATCGGCTTCGACGTCCCCGACCACCGCGGGGAGGTCCACGTCAAGGGCGCGTACCTGCACGCTCAGCCGTTCTTCTCGGTCAAGGAGGCGGCCGGCTTCTACGCCAACGCGGAGAAGGGGCTGCCGATCGGCAGCGGCCTGGTCCTCGTGTTCGACGCCACGACCGGAGCACCCGCCGCGGTCCTGTTCGACAACGGGTACCTGACCGAGCTGCGCACCGGCGCGGCGGGGGCGCTGGCCGCCGACCTCCTGGCCCGCCCGCGCCTCCGGCGGGTTGGGATGGTGGGGGCGGGCAGCCAGGCCCGGTTCCAGCTCGAGTCGCTCTGCCTCGTCCGTCGGCCGGAGGCGGTGGCCGTCTTCGGCCGTACCCCCGCCCGCGCGGCGGCCTGCGCCGCCGAGATGCAGGCCCGGTTCGGAGTGCCGGTGGCGCCGGTGGCGTCGGCCCGCGAAGCCGTCGAGGGCTCGGACGTCGTGATCACGGCCACGCCGGCGCGCGCGCCGATCGTGAAGGCGGAGTGGCTGGACGAGGGCACCCACGTGACCGCGGTCGGGGCCGACGGACCGGACAAGCAGGAGCTGGAGTCGGCCGTGCTGCGCCGAGCCGACAAGGTCGTGGTCGACCGCCTCGAGCAGTGCCTCCGCCTCGGCGAGCTGCATCATGCCGTCGAAGCGGGCGTGCTCGCTCCCGCCGACGTGTGGGCGGAGCTGGGGGAGCTGGCCGCGGGAATGAAGCCGGGGCGGGAGTCGGAGGACGAGATCACCGTCGCCGACCTCACCGGGGTCGGGATCCAGGACGCGGCGGTCGCCAACGTCGTCGTGGCGGAGGCGGCGCGTCGCGGGGCGGGCCGGACGATCGGAATCTAGCGCGATGCGGCGGCCGGGAGCCAGCCGAGGGCGGCGGCGCGGGCGTTGACGAGGCCCCACCCCAGCAGGTTGTCGGGGGCGGAGGCCTGGCTGGCCGTCGCGCGCAGCACGCCGGCCACGTCGTCGACGCCGGCGCCCGGGTTGATCTCGATCAGCAGCGCCACCACGCCGGCGGTGAGCGGACACGAGAACGACGTCCCGCTGGCCGTCCCGTAGCGGTTCACGGTGCCCGGAAAGGCGACCTTCACGGACTGCCCCTGCGCCGCGAGGTCGGGCTTGATCCTCCCGTCGGCGCTGGGGCCCACCGAGCTGAAGGACGCCCGCGTCCCGCTGGGCCCGACGGCGGCGACGGCCAGCACGTGCGGGCCATCGGCGGGCGCGCCCAGCGTGTTGTGGGTCGCGTCGAAGCCGGAGTTGCCGGCCGAGTTCACGACCGCCACCCCGCGATCGGCGGCCATCTCCGCCGCCCGGGTGCTGATCGCGGTCTGGCCGTTCATGTCGCGGAAGCTGTAGCTCGGGAAGGGGCTGTCGAAGTCGAGGTAGCCGAGCGAGCTGCTGATGACGTCGGCGCCCAGCGACTCGGCCCACTCCGCCGCCGCCGCCCAGTTGTCCTCCTCCACCGGCGTCTCGCTGTCGGTGTTCTCGGTCTTGGCGAGGATGAAGTCGGCGGCGAAGGCGGGGCCGACGAGCTGGCCTTCCTGCAGGCCCCCGAGCACGGACAGGGTCATCGTGCCGTGGCCGCCCTCGCCCTGGTCGGCGCCATCGGCGACGTCGTCGTCGCCGTTGACGAAGTCGTGGGCGGCCACGATGCGCAGGGACGAGAACACCTCGTGGTTCAGGTTGCTGAAGCCGGCGTCGAAGACCGCCACCACCACGCCCTCGCCGTGGAAGCCCAGGTCGTGTACGGCGGGCACGCCGATCTGCGCCAACTGGCCGAGCGAGGTGCCGTAGTCGAGCGCGAAAGTGGACCTCGCCCGGGCGGCCGAGGCCGGGGACGACCCGCGAGCGGCTCGCTCCGGCTCGGCCTGTACCGGCTCACTCGCGCGCCGCCGGTAGCGGCGGACGAGGTCGAGCCGCGCCACGAAGGGCAGCGTCTCCACCGCCTCGAGCTGGACGGCAGTCGCCTCGACGCTCACGGCGTTCAGCCACCGCGAGCGCTGGCGGACACGCCCGACCATGGCCGCGACCCGATCGACGTAGGCGGCGACCACGGGCAGGTCTTCGACCGTGGCCGAGGCGACGCGGCCGCGTACCTGGCGCCGCGAAGCGGCACGCGGCGTCATGAGGCCCCGGGCCTGGACCGCCCGCGCCTCGGCCGAGACGCCCTTGTCCGTGAAGAACACCCACGCGACGAGCCTTCCTCCGGCCGGCGCTGCCGCCAGGGCTTCGGCCAGGGCCGGGCTGCGCTTGGCGACGTCCTGCGGAGGCGCCAGGGGGGTCGCGGCCAGGAGCAAGAGGCCGAGGAGGGCCGCCAGCGCGCGTCTCATGTGGCCTCCATGGTCTCACGATAGAGGCCGGTCGCGGGAGCGGACTCCGCCTGTGACGAGGCGCACCCTCCACCGGCGATACAATCGCCCGGGGGTTGCGCGGCATGACGTCGGCGGCGGGCGCGGCGCGTCGTGGTCGGGCCGGCATCCTGCTGGCGCTGCTCGGGTGGGCCGTCGCGGCCTCGGGCGAGGAGCGCGTCTACAAGGTCGTCGTGAACGCCA
>Ga0066710_100004360_pt1 | contig 12500 bp, 11 predicted proteins | sample GraSoiAngelo_159_FD_79666 | JGI IMG/M metagenome (GOLD analysis project Ga0066710, IMG submission 79666) | Grasslands soil microbial communities from the Angelo Coastal Reserve, California, USA - 14_1009_16_40cm | ecosystem: Environmental > Terrestrial > Soil > Grasslands | place: USA...
GAACCAAAACCGACATCGATATCGCCATTTGCAATCGGCTCGATCAGTTTCGGTGTCTCTCCCAGCGGCGTGGAAAGGTCCGCGTCGAAAAACAGTCCGATTGGCTTTCGGGCCGCCAACAATCCTGCACGCACAGCGGCGCCCTTGCCGCGATTCGGAAAATTCTCAAGCAAGCGGGTTGCGATCTTTGCGAACTTCAACCTTTCTCGCGCGATTGCGCCAGTGGCATCGGTTGATCCGTCATTCACGACGATCAACTCACTTTCCGGCGCGTCGGCGGCAAGATAATCAAGCGTAAGGAGGAGCGTTTCCCCGATGCGCGCCGCTTCGTTAAAGCAAGGAATGACGACGGAAAAGGGCGGAAGCATGGGGGGAGCGTGGAGTGTTGAAGCGTTAAAAGGTTAAGCGTTGAAGCGTTGCAACTTTGAACTGCTAATGAGATTGCAACCGCTTCACGGTTCAACGCTTAAACGAGTCACGAACTCATTTGTAAATCTCGACGACAAGCTTGCCGTTTGGATCAACATAGCCTCGGTACATTCCAGAGGTGTTAAACGGCAGGGCTATGTTGCCTTCACGGTCAATGGCGATCAATCCGCCGGTACCGCCGAGCCTAGCTACTTTATCCAGAACACTCTGCGCGGCTTCCTTGAGCGACATTCCGCAATATTCCATCAGCGCCGAAACATCGTGACCGACGGTTGCGCGAATAAAATATTCGCCGTCGCCCGTGGCGGAGACGGCACAGGTGGCATTGTTTGCATAAGTGCCCGCGCCAATTACGGGCGAATCACCTACGCGGCCGGGCCGCTTGTTGGTAGTGCCGCCAGTTGAAGTCGCTGCGGCGAGGTCGCCATGCGCATCGAGCGCGACAGCACCCACCGTTCCATGTCGATCCTGATCAGTAATGGCCAAACCTTTACCGCCGCCACCTGTGCGGTTTTTTTCCGCGGCTTTGATTTTTTGCAAAGCGTCCCAGCGCTCCGGCGTGTAAAAATATTTTTGATCAACCAGCTCAATCCCGTTTTCCTTCGCGAACGCTTCTGCCCCTTCGCCATCCATCATCACGTGTCCTGATCTTTCCATGACCAGCCGCGCCAGGCTCACAGGATTTTTGATGTGTTTTAGAGCGGCGACCGCGCCTGCGTTGAGCGTTTTGCCATCCATAATGGCTGCGTCCATCTCGTTCGTGCCGACGCTTGTAAACACGGCGCCTTTGCCTGCATTAAAATGTGGATCATCCTCGAGCACGCGCACAGCGGCTTCCGTCGCATCGAGGCTTGACCCACCGCGCTTCAAAATTTCGTAACCCGCCGCCAGCGCACGCTCCAGCCCGGCGCGATATTCGCGCTCTCTTTCCGGCGTCATCTTGCTGCGCTCGATAGTTCCGGCGCCCCCATGGATCACCAGCCCGACTTTTTCATTTTGCATTTTTCGCTGATCATCTGACCGCAGTTCATTTGCAGCAGGCGGTAAAGCTAACTGGTCCTGAGCAAACACCAGCGCCCCGGCACTAAATAGCGCGAGGACAAAGAAGCAATTCGTTATGCGAAACAATTTCATGTCATGCTATTTTGGTTCGTCCAGAATAGCCGTCGATATTTCGTGTGTGACGTTTATCTCGCCCCCGCCGCGGCTTGGTATCTTCATGATACTCCGTAACCGGCGGCTTGCGCCACCGGCTAATTTGCACACGATCTTTCAGGTCTGGTCATTTGCGTCTTTGGCTAAGCGTCAACTGTCCAATAGTCGCCCCGTCAAGTTTATGCTTTTCCCCACCGGGAAGTGAGGCAACGTTCCCCGCGATGGCGAATGCCCACCCCCCCGTTGTTATCGGTCAGGAAATCACTCAGATCGGGCGCAATTTTCTGCGCGAAGTGGGCAGCTTGTTCTGGTTCATCGTGAATACGTTCGAGGAAACGCTCGAGCGCATTCAGCGCGGGCGCGTTCCCTTCCGCGCCGCGAGCTTTTTCCGCCACACCGAACGCGCCGGCGTCGATTCGGTGCCATTGGTCGGGCTGGTTTCCTTTTTCCTAGGCCTGACCATGGCGTTGTTGACGGGCTACCAATTACAACGCTTCGGGACGGAGCGGCTGATTCCCGGTCTGGTCGCAATCGCTTTTACGCGCGAGCTTGGGCCCCTGATAACCGGCATCATGCTTGCCGCGCGAATCGGTGCCGCGTTTACGGCGGAACTGGGAACCATGCAGGTTTCCGAAGAAGTTGAAGCGATCGAGTCCATGGGAATCGGTCCGCTGCGTTTCCTCGTCGCGCCGCGAATGCTCGCGCTGTTTCTGCTGATGCCGTGTTTGTCCACGATTTCGAACATCGCGGCGATATTCGCGAGCAGTCTGATCTGCAAAGCCTATTTCAGCATCGCCTTTCCTTATTTTCTCGATCTCGTGAAAGATTCATTGCTCATTCGCGATATTGTCACAGGCATTCTGAAGAGCTTTCTGTTCGGTCTGTTGATTAGCGCGATCGCTTGCTACCGGGGACTGACTGTAAAAGGCGGCGCGGCGGGGGTCGGTACTTCGACCACTTCGAGCGTTGTGACGGCGGTCACTACAGTGATCGGCTTCGATACACTCTACAACATCGTTTACAGCACTTTTTATCCGACGTGAGCACGCTATCGCACATGGTCGAGCTGCGCGATGTGGACATGCAGTTCGAGGAAAAAAAAGTGCTCGCCGGCTTTTCGCTCAAAGTCCAGCCACAGGAACGTCTGGTGATCATGGGGCAATCCGGCAGTGGCAAGAGCACAGTTTTACGGTTGATTCTGGGAATCCTCCGGCCTGCTGCCGGTTCGGTTTTTTTCAAGCGATTTGAAATCACCCGGCTCCGGCGCAGGAAGCTTCAGCGCGTCCGACAGCACATGGGCATGGTGTACCAGTACTCGGCACTGTTGAGCTCGCGCAACGTGCGCGACAACGTTGCGCTGCCGCTCGAAGAACTCACGGATAAGCCGCGCAGCGAGATTGGCAAAATTGTCGATGAAAAACTGGACCTCGTGGGCATGAAAGATACAAAAGATCTGCTGCCCGAGGAGTTGAGCGGCGGCATGCGAAAACGTATTGCTCTGGCCCGTGCGCTCGTGCTCGAGCCGGAATTAATCCTTCTCGACGAGCCCTCGGCCGGCCTCGACCCTGTCATTGCCTCTGTGATCGACGAATTGATTATCAGTCTTAGCGAAAAATCGAAGGTCACCTCAATCACCGTCACTCACGAAATGGACACCGCCTTTCGCATCGGCACGCGAATGGCTATGTTGTATCAGGGAAAAATCATTGAAGAAACCGAACCTGAGAAATTTAAACAATCCAAAAATCCGGTGGTGGCTCAATTTCTGAGCGGGAGCACCGAAGGTCCGATTCTGGAAGGCAGCCTGGATGCAATTACAAAGAAATGAAATCATGACCGGCCTTTTGGTGATCGGGACGATCGCCGTGGTCGCCTTCCTTTTGGTTTTGCTCGGCGCACCGGGTTTGTTCCGGCCTTTGGTGAGTTACAAGATTTATTTCGATAACGCGGTCGGAATTAAACAGGGAGCACCGGTAATGCTTGCAGGTCGCAAGATTGGACAGGTGCAGAAACTGTTCTCGCCGGTCTCACCGGAAGAAGAAAAGCGGGCGCAGGAAGCCGCCGCGGCCTTTCATCTACCAGAGTCCAGCGCTACTCCCGCGCCGTCGCCAAACCAGCCGAGATTCGAAGTGCGCGTCGATGTTCAGGTGGACAAGAACGCCAGGGTCTATCGCGACGCCAGAGCACGATTGATGCAGCTCGGACTGCTGGGCGACATGGCCATCGACATCACGCAGGGCACCGAAAGCTCTGGCCGCGCAAAAGATGGCGAGATGTTCGCCGGAGAGCGCACGCCCGACCTGGGCGAAGCTGCAGCCAGGATGCTGGAAGTCATCAAACCGGTCGCCGCCGAAGCCACGAACACGATGAAAGACCTTCAGCAGACCGCCTCAAATCTTAATCGTCTCACCGACGAAAATTCCGAGCTAACCCTTGCGCTCGGCCAGTTCAAGACGTTCGGCGAACATCTTGTCGATCTGACCGCTCCCGACAGCTCGCTCTCGCATTCGCTCACAAACATTGAAAAGATCAGCACCAGTATTTCGGAGAACGACAACATCGAGGTCACACTGCAAAATTTTCGGACGTCGTCGGAAAAACTAAAAACCACGGTCGCGGACCTCGGCCCGGCTGGCCAAAACATTAAGCAATTCAGCGAGACAATAAAAACCCAGCCGTGGCGACTCATCTGGCCCAGCACAAAAAAATACACCGAAACATCACCGACTCCTGCCGCTAATCAGGGAACCATCACTGTGCGAAAAAGCGCGAGATCAAGATCTCGCCCGAGCGCGACCCCCAGCTCGCGTGCTAGCAGCCGATAGGGTAGCGCATGCGTCTCGCGTGCCTGGTTTCGGCGTCACGCCGAAACGAACTTTGCCTGGAATCCCACTCTCGGAAACTCTTCGCGCGTAAGAAAAGTTCGTGATCGCAAGGACGCGCTCACCAGCGCGCGAGACGCACGCGCTACCCAGACATTCACCCGCGAAAACAAACGAACTAAAGTGAAGATGAAGCGCTCCAGAGAAACCTTCCGCCTCCCGTTCAACCAACCTTCCTAACTAGCTACTCACTTACCACCCTACATAGCGTTAGATGTTACGCGATGTTATCGGGTTGTATTCCTCGAGTTCCTTGTGCAGCTCTCGCCCGCGATTGAACGCCCAAAGTCCGACGATGGTGGTTACGACTAAACTGTACGTGTGAATTTGGCTGTAGCGATATGCTAAGGAACTCACTTCAACGTAGCGACCGTGCTCGCGAAGAAAGTAATGGCCGTTCTGAATCATACCATTAGCGCGGAGCCACCAATGAACTGACTAATCGTAAGGAATAGCAAAAAGTTTGCGAAGCCAATCGCAGCAATCGCATAGTAAAGGTCACGTTTCTTCGTCGCATGCATGTGTTCTAAACGCCTCTAAATCTAACAACGTTTATATGGAATTTCTCGGTCTAATTCCCATCATAGATCCGAAAATTGAGTAGAGACGCGCCACTAGAATGATCGCAAGCGATCGACGCAACGCGAGCCACCACGTCAATGCGCGGTCATCCTGAACCGAGTGAAGGAGCTCACACCGGCCGGTTGAAGACCCCAATTGCCATGTTCGTCGCGCGCTTCGATCGTGGGGTTCCTCGCTGCGTTCGGGATGACACGCAAAGTCGATAGTCGATCACGGCCCGTAGCTCTTGCTGAATTTCTTCTTTGACTCTGTCTCAGGCTCGGCCGAACTAATCCGCGTTGATGGCTCGGGCGTGCCTTCTGACCGTTGTTCCTCGGGTGTAGGTGCCGGCGCGGATTGCTCCGGTTGCGGCTGCGCGGCGGCTTTGGGAGTCTCCCGCGCGACTTCCACATACGCCATTTGCAAATTGGAAAGAGCGTTGCGCAACACGGTCGCCTCTTCGTTCGTCAGGTTTCCACGCGTTTTTTCCTGAATCATGGCCAGTTGATCGATGAACATCCTGGCTAAATCCAGGTTCACTTCGCCCTGGCCAGTTTTTGGATTTGGAATTTGACCAAGAAAGAGCGCGGCGTTCTGCGCGTGCATCATAACAAATTCAATGAAGCGCTGTGATAGCTCGCCGCTTTGCGTGGTTTTTTGGACTTCAGCCATGGGTCATTTCTGTTTCGCGGCTGCGGAACTTTCCGGCGGTCGCACCGTGGCCAAAACATACGATTGATCGCGAAAATATTTCGCGGCCACGGTTTTGATATCATCGAGCGTCACTGCATTAACATCCTGTTCGAGTCGTTTGTAATAATCGAAGCCGAGTCCATAGAGCTCGTCGAGCGCGCAATGATAACCGAAAGCGTCATTGCTTTGATTCGCGATCTCTTGTTGCCCAATCAATTTCTTTTTCGCTCGCGCCAGTTCCTCGTTCGTAAGACCTTCGTTGGCAAGTTTGTGGATTTCATCGAGCAAGGCGGTTTTCACCGGCTCGATTTTCTGTGGATCAGTGCCCAAATAAAATGCGAAAAGGCCGGGCACCAAGCCTTGCATCTGGCTTGCGCCCACATAATAGGCCAGCCCCATCTGCTCCCGAATACGAATGAAAAACCGCGAGCCGAGATCGCTGCTCGCTTCGTCGATTAACTCCAGCGCGTATCGGTCGGGGTTCGACACGCTCACGCCGCGAAACCCGACCATGATCACGCTTTGCGCCTTGTCCTTCCGGCTTTCCACGGTTTCTGGCTTGCCAAGGGGCACGGAAGGCTTGGCGTCTGTCAGTGCAAGCGTGCCCGGTTTCATTCTGCCAAGCCCTTGCTCGAAAAGCTGTTTTACGTCAGCCGCCTTAACGTCTCCAAAAACGAAGATGACGCCGTTTTTCGCGACCAAGTAACGGTCGCGAAATGCGAGTAGATCTTTTTGCGTGAGACCCTGAACGGATTCAACCGTACCGTTTGCGCGCAGGGCATAAGGATGTTGTGGGAAAAGCGCCTGCCGCATAATGTTACGCGCAACCGCCGTCAACTGCTCTTCTTCCTGTTGGATCCCAGCGATCTGGACTTCTTTTTCGCGCCCGATCGCTTTTTCCGGCATGGTGGCGTTGAGCAACACGTCCGAGAACAACTCGACGCCCAGCTTCAGATCGGGCTTCGTGACATCGACCGAAACATTGAAGCTATTGTTGCCTGCATCGCTCGAAATGGAGCCGCCAACTGCCTCGATCTCATTGGCGATTTGCTCCGCGGTGCGCGTTTTAGTTCCTTTCAACAACACTTTTGCCATCAAATGCGTGATGCCGTTGTCCTGCGGAGTCTCCGCGAGAAGGCCCCCGCGAAAAACAGCGCCAATCGCCACCAGTGGCAGCCGCGGATCTTCGCGCACAAGAAGACGCAGCCCATTCGATAGCTCGAATTTCTGAATCTCAGCCGCCGCCGCGACCTTCGGGCCCTCCGCTTTAGCGCCGAGCGATCCCTTTGGATTTAGCGAGATGACCGTCAGGTTGTGCTCGGTCAGGTAATTTGCGGCGACGCGTTTAATGTCATCGAGCGTCACCTTCTGGACAGCATCCAGATAGTCCCGGCTGAAATTAAGATTGCGCGTAAGCAGCCAGTTCGAGCCGATGTCTGAAGCCTCGCCGCGCATCGTGGTGAGCGCGCCGAGATGATGACTAAGCGTAATTTTTTTTGCCTTCGTCAACTCCTCCGCCGTGACACCCGCCTGTTTGACCTCCTCGACTATTCGCAGGACCAATTGCTCAGCCGCTTCGCGTTTCTTTGGATCGACAGTGGCATCAATGCCAAATAGACCTGGATCGCCCGGCGTGTACGAGAACGCCGATATGTTGAACGCCAAACCAGCATCTTCACGCACGCGATGATACAAGCGCGAACTGCGCCCGTCGCCAAGGATGGTCGAGAGAAGATCGAGCGCGGGAACATCAGGATTCGTGACTTCCGGAATGTGCCAGGCAAGCGAGAGATGAGTCAGCTCGGTGGCAAATTCCTGGTGTATCTCACGCCGGCCAAGCTGCGGCGGTTCCGCGGGAATAAATACTGGCTTAAGTGACTTCTCGGGGTAGGGCTTGAACACTTCCGCGAGCTGTCGCTGCACTTTTTGCGCATCGACATCTCCAACGACGATGAACGTGAGGTTATTCGGGACGTAGCGCGTTTTATAATACTGCATCACCTGCTCTTGGGTCAGCTGATTGTAGATTTCGATGTCGCCGATTACCGGGAAGCGGTAGGGATGGCGCTGATACGCCGTCGCAAAAAGAAGTAGCCCGGCCACTCGATCCGGGTCGTCCATGCCCATGGCGAATTCGCGCCGGATCACTTCCTGTTCCTTCACGTATTCCTCGGGCGGCAGAGTCGAATTCACCATCGCGTCTGCCAGGATATCGAGTGCAGTGGCCACACCATCTTTGGGCACGTCGATCCAAAAAACAGTGCGATCAAACGACGTATAAGCGTTGACGTAACCGCCCACATCTTGAATCCCTTGCGCAATCTTGTTCTTCGATCGGATCTTTGTTCCCTTGAAAAGCATGTGTTCCAGAATGTGGGACAAGCCCGCTCCCAGATGTGTGTCTTCGTCGATGCTCCCGGTGGCGCACCATGCCTGCACACTTGCTACCGGCGCGCTGTGATCTTCCTGCACGACAATCGTGAGTCCGTTTGGCAGCACCCATTTTTGCGCCGAGCTCGGCGGGAACGTGATCACCGGCGAACTGTCGGCTGGAGCAGCTTTCAAATTGACCATGCTCAATAATAAACCTGCGTAGAGAAACTTCGCCACCGGCATGCGATACATTGTTTAGATTGGAGGGCGTCGATCCCAGCGATTACTTGCTGGAAGTAGCGGCCTTCGGTATCGGCGTTTCCGTAGACGCTTTCGCCGGTGCTGATTTTGCCGGGGCAAACGGTTTCACAAATGCCTCTTCAAAATCGTAGACGTTCTTGAAATCCTCGATCGCGTCCTCCTCGGTTTTCCCGAATATTCCGGCGCTGATCAGGTTAAAAACCGTGTTTCCAACGTCCTCACATGAATGAATGCCCCAGTTGTCGAAGACCGTTATCACCATTGGTCCAAATTCCTTCAGGGCGTACTGCCGCACTCCTTCGAGCAATTCCGGCCCACTCACATGACGCACGCTGGCGCCCTTAATTTTTTTCTGCTGTTTAGTCGTGAAATCGAGCGCGTCGCGCAGAAAGACATATGCATCCCGCTGGTAGCGCGGGTCGCTGGCCACAATCGAATCGAGAGCTTCGGCGAATCCAATCTTTTGCATGGGAACGAAAAAAGGCGCGTTTTTGACGCGCTTTTAACAATACTCAGGAAACTGGCTGGCGGCAACTGTCCAAGAGAAGTGTTAAGCAGAAGTTAATAAAGCAAAACAAATGTGATCTGTTCTTCAGAAAACCTTCGTCGCGTTTGTTACCTTCTGTTCGCATTGCTTCAATCTCGAAACTGATCCTCCAGCGCATCAAGATAAGTAGAAAGTGGATCGCGCCGCCTTGGAGCTAACGGCTGCGATTGATACGCCGCCTTGAGATAATCGGTGAAATTGCCGCTGCCATGCGTCATTTGCGTCGCTTCGAACCAGTTCATGTAATCATCGATATCGCGCATCCGAGCGGTGAGTTTTTCCCGAGTATCGTCCAATCGCACCAGGCGCTTGGCGATTCCTCTTCGCCTGTCTCGGGCAAGCAGCGTTGCGATTTGCTGGTATTCGCGCACGACCGGCCGCAAAGCTGGATTCGCCTGAACAGCAAACAAGAGTAAATCGTGGCTCAATTGACTCAGCGCCATCTTCTCATTTTTGGAAGTCTTATGCTGCGTGAGTTCGTTAAGTCTGATCACTTTGACCGGCTTATTGACGTCTGAAAGCTTCACCAGCAATAATTCACCAAGGCGCTGCTCGCTTTGGGCAAACGTGAGCAACTGGTATCTGTGCAAGCTGCTTAGTCGAGTGATGGCCAAATGCCAGCGTTCCTCCGTCTGTCCCGCCAATAACGGAAACTGCGCCTTCAAATCCACGAGCGAATCGTTTGAGGCACGCGATAAATTGCCGATGTACCGCGTCAAACGGGCGGGGCCATCCATTCCATCGATAAGCAATTGCAGAAGGGCAAGAGAATATGCGCTGTGAAGCACGCGGCCGGCGGAATCGAGAACTCCAGAGCGTTGGTGGAGAAATTCTTCCAGCGGTATTGCCTTATCTGCGGTTGAAAGCGCCTCGATCAGCGCCCTGCGATCGCGCCCAGGCGCAAATGCAAGCAAGCCATCAACCAGCCAATCGGGCGGCTCAACGTATGCCGTACCGGGAACGATGTGCGGTTCATTCCGATAAATCATCTCCAGCAAAATCGCGCGCAGCAATTCCCGCTCCACTAATGAAGCGTCGAGGTTTTGGGAAATCATCAGGTCGAGCTGCAGCTTCACGCCAAAACCGGTCTGACTAAATCGTAATGCAGCCGGCGGAACCTCGGGTAGATTTACCTGCTGCGGTTGTAAATTCACCAAAACAGGCGCCTTCCAATTGTCGCGCTGCTGCAGCACCGCGAGAAGATTGGCCTTTGTCTGTTCTACAAGCTCGGAGACTGCGCCTCGGAGCGCCGCATCGGCGCCGTAAATAATAAATTGGCGCGAGGGACTTACGCTGCGCGCCGACGGCGCAGCATGAAGCGATTGCCACGCGAACATCGACAACGTAAAGATCGCAGCGCGCCTCATATTTCGTTCGCCGTCATAATAATCACGGCGGCGGCATACTGGCCAGCATGAATCGCTGCGAAACTCCGGTCCGTTCCCGGTTTTTAATTACTGGAGCTATTCCCAGCACTGGCAGCCATCATGCGAATGTGCGCACCGTTCCGAACCGCTTCGGTGAGTCGGAGGCCACACCGACCAGGATGGTCACAGCGCTTGTGATCGGCAATCGCTATTATTAAAGCGGCGGATTCGGCTACCCATCTTACGGCTATTCATACTGGCCGTATTCATACTATGGGTACGACCCATATTCGTACTCGTACTATGAGGGTTATCCCTACGCTTACTCCTATTACAGCGAGCCGGCGTATGGCTACGACGCCTCACTGGTTGCACAGGTCCAGCGTCGCCTCGGGGAACTGGGCTACTATCATGGCGTGATCGACGGAATCATGGGACCGCGAACCCGTGCCGCGATAAGCGCGTATGAAGACACGCACAACTTTGTCGTGGACGGCACGATCAGTCCGCGGCTTCTGGCCCGAATGGGCCTCGCGTAATCCGAGACTAGGGCATTGAGTCGCGGTTGATTTGACCGGCGGATTTCGCAGGGTGAAAAGGGAGTGGAACCGTCGGTCTCATTTATTCCTCGCCACGGTAAATCGAAACTTTCGCTGATGGCCGGGGTTTGTATATTGCAAGCAGAAAAATTATGAACTCAAAACGTATATTTTGGATTAGCAGTTTTGCCGCGGTTGTATTGAGTGCGTCACTGGCCATGGGAGCGCCGCGCGGCGGCGGGCACTTCGGTTCGATGCCAATGGGCCGAGGCCAGACCTTCAGTCCTGGCGGAGGAGGCACATGGAGTGGGCGCAACTGGAGTGGCCAGCGTTGGAGCGGCCAAAACTGGAATGGCCGCAATTGGAGCGGGCGCAATTGGAATGGGCGCAATTGGAACAACTGGAATGGCAATTGGCATCATCATAATCACAACGACGTCATCTTTATCGGTGACTTCGGCTTTCCGTGGTGGTGGGGCTGGGGCTCGTTTTATCCCTGGGGATCTCCTTACGGGTATTACGGTTATGGGTATCCTTACGGCGGTTACGGATATGGTGGCGGCTATGGATATGATGGAGGCTATGGGTATGGCGGCGGTTACGGATACGGTGGCTACGGAAATAACTACAACCAAGGCCAGGCTGGATATGGCTACGGATCCGGCACCCGATCAAGGGTGGCCGAGTTGCAACGCCGACTCGCCCGCGCCGGCTATTACAATGGCTCCGTGGATGGAGTCATGGGACCGCAAACGCGTCGGGCAATTCGCGCTTACGAGCGCGCCCACGGATACGCAGACGCACGCTGATCCAAGCTTCTCGCGCTGATTGCGATGACACTGGCAGATTAGTTGTCGATCTTCGGTTGGTTGACCGGCGGATTTCGCAGGGTGCAAAGGGCGAACCGCCGGTCATCCATTTTCGCTATAGGAATTGTTGGGTCGCGGCCAAATAGCTTCGGCCTATTTATTTTCGGATCCGTCGAGCGATTCTGCCAGCCAACCGGGTGCCTCCATCTCCAGGTGGCGCTTTAGAATACCACGAATGAAAGAACGAAAATCGCCGCCACAATCTGTGCAAAGTTTCTCCATAGTGTATACCCCAAGCATCCGGTAGCTCTCGAACTGCGATTCTGAGAAAAACTGATCGCTCGTACTCTCGTGCGGGAAGGTTTCGTTCCTCTTGAAATATTCATAGATGTCGCGCGGCTCGTCGCCGTAACACGCTGGTTTGATATAAACAAGAACGCCATCCGGGGCCCCGGCCCCGTCCACCATTGAATAGCGAATGCGCCCGATCGCGCAGTTGTGACCTGAAGTCTTGAGCGTTTCGAGTGCACTGCGCGGATAAATACTCATTGGACCGAACTCGATCGGGATTCCAAAATCGATGCGAATCTTGCGCACCGCTTCGCCTAGATCGGCGAAGGAACATTCGGGGTCCTCGCCTCCATCACTGACCACAACGTAATGACAGCGGCGCAGCACCATCTGGTAAAGGCCGAGGTTTTCGAAGTGCCCGCCATCGGAAAGATTAACGTACTTGTAGCGGTCGGTGGTATTGCCTGCTGCCTCAGAGAAGAGCGGTCCCACCGAATATCGAGGACCTGAGCGTTGCCATGTGCTGCCGCCTGGCGATCCGGGATTGCCCAGCCACCATCCCAGACGCACGTTAAACAGCGTCATCAAAAGAC
>Ga0066710_100004362_pt1 | contig 12498 bp, 13 predicted proteins | sample GraSoiAngelo_159_FD_79666 | JGI IMG/M metagenome (GOLD analysis project Ga0066710, IMG submission 79666) | Grasslands soil microbial communities from the Angelo Coastal Reserve, California, USA - 14_1009_16_40cm | ecosystem: Environmental > Terrestrial > Soil > Grasslands | place: USA...
GGCCAAGATGGAAGAACCAAGTTGGAAGATGCGTTGCGCGAGCTGGGCCATGGACCGGACGATATTCGCTGGGTGATCAATACCCATCTGCATTTTGACCACGCCGGCGGCGATAACTGGATCGATCCCGCGGGGAAGGTGGGCTTGGCATTTCCCAGGGCCCGCTACGTGGTGCAGAAGGACGAGCTCGCCTTCGCGCGGCACACCAATGAGCGCACCGCGGGCAGCTATCTCGCCCACAACTTCCAGGGCGTGCCGTTTCAGCTGATCGACGGCGAAACCGAGATCCTGCCGGGGATCCACGCGCTGCCGACGCCGGGACATGTCCCGTATCACCAGTCGATCCTCATCGGGAGCGGCGGGGAGAAGGCCTGCTTCATCGCCGATCTCGTCCCGACAGCGGCGCATCTGCCGTTGCCCTGGATCATGGGCTACGACTTGCAGCCCCTCGTGACCCTCGAGACACGGCGGCGGATCTACCAGCGGGCCGAGGCGGAGGGGTGGTTGCTGGTGTTCGAGCACGACCCTCAAATCGTGTCCGGTCGCCTGGCGCGGGAAGACAAGGGGTTTGGACTTGTCGAGCCGCGAGTGCTCGGCTAGTTTGGTGTCGACAATATGGTAAGTGGGCTGCGAGCCCCACCCCCAAGCCTCTCGTTGAGAGTGCGTCAGGGTTCTCGAGACCTCACCGGTCGGTGAGGAATTGCGGATCTTGGGGTAATCGGGGTCCGCTTTTTTTACTTCTGTAAAGGAGATCGCACAGCTGCCACCCATCGACAACAGCAAAGCACCGCGCACCCGCGTCAATCGGCAGATCCGGATCAGTCCGGTGCGCGTGATCGCGGACAACGGCGACCAGCTGGGGGTGTTGACGATCGATGAAGCGATCGCCGCTGCGAACGAACGGGGCCTGGATCTGGTGGAAGTCGCGCCGCTCGCCCGGCCGCCCGTCGTCAAGATCATGGATTATGGGAAGTTCAAGTTCGAGCAGGCGAAGGCGGCGCGTGCCGCCAAGAAGAAGCAGCACGTGATTCACCTCAAGGAAGTGAAATACCGCCCCGGGATCGACGATCACGATTTCGACTTCAAGACCCGGCATGCCCGCGAGTTCCTGGCGGACGGCAACAAGGTGAAAGTCACGATGATGTACCGCGGCCGGCAGATGGCGCACATCGAGCTCGGCCGGGAAGTCCTGGATCGTGTGGCGCAAGAATTGAAGGACATCGGAAAGATCGAGCAGGAGCCGAAACTCGAGGGCCGCAATATGTCGATGGTCCTCGCACCGAAATGAGCTAGCAATGCCGAAGATGAAATCGAAGCGCGCTCTGCGGAAACGGATCCGCCTCACCGGCACCGGCAAGCTGCGTCGCTATCGGGCCTATAAGCGCCACATCCTGACCTCGAAGCATCCGAAACGGAAGCGCCACCTGCGCAAGGCGACGCTCGTCTCGCATGCCGACCGCCGCCTCAAGCGCCTGCTGATGGCGTAAGGAGATCTCATGCCTCGCGTCAAAAGCAACGTTGCGCGCCTGAAGCGCAAGAACAAAGTGATGAAGCTCGCCAAGGGGTACTGGGGCGGGCGCAGCAAACTCTGGAAGGCCGCCAAGGAAGCGACCGAGCGGGCCGCCAAGTACGCCTATCGCGACCGCCGCAGCAAGAAGGTCGAGTTCCGCCGCCTCTGGATCACGCGCATCAACGCGGCGGCGCGGCTGCACGCGCTCTCGTACAACCGCCTGATGAATGGTCTGCGTAAGGCGGGCGTCGAGATCAACCGGAAGATCCTCGCCGATCTCGCCGTCCGGGATCCGGCGGCGTTCGAACAGTTGGCGGAGGTCGCGAAGAAATCCTTGCAGCCCTAGAATCGTTGCGGGAGCGTCTCCAAGAGATCCCGCACGCGGACGAACGCCGTCTCCAGGAGCTCAAAACCGAGCTCCTGGGCCGCAAGGCTGGTGCTCTCACCGATATTCTCAAAGCTCTCCCCACGCTGGACCCCGACACACGCAGGGAAGTCGGCGGAGCCGCGAATGCCTTGAAGCGGGAGCTCGAACGCGCCATCGAAGCGCGCGAGAGTGAGCTCAAGCGCGGCGCGACGAGTCTCGCCGATGTCGACCTCACCATGCCGGGCCGGCGCCAATGGCGCGGCGGGCTGCACCTCGTCACGCAAGTGGTGGACGAGATCTGCGACGTCTTCCGCGAGCTGGGCTTCACGCGCGTAGTCGGACCGGAAGCCGAGACGGAGCGCTACAACTTCTACGCGCTGAACTTTCCCAAAGACCATCCGGCGCTCGACGCGCAGGACAGCTTTTACCTGGGCGGCGACGTCCTGCTGCGCACGCACACCTCGCCCGTGCAGATCCGCACCCTCGAGCGCTACGCGCCGCCGATTCGCATCGTCGTCCCGGGACGCTGCTACCGCCGAGATCCGTTCGACGCGTCGCACTCGCCGGTGTTCGAGCAGATTGAAGGCTTCGCAGTCGATGAAGGCATCACATTCGTCGACTTCAAGGCGACGCTGGCGGCATTCGCTCGGCGTATCTTCACGCCGACCACGAAGGTGCGCTTCCGCCCGTCGTTCTTTCCGTTCACCGAGCCGTCCGCCGAGATGGACGTGCAGTGTCAGATCTGCGGCGGCTCCGGCTGCGCGGCCTGCAAGCAGACCGGCTGGATGGAAATCCTCGGCTCCGGCATGGTGCATCCCGCCGTGCTCGAGAACTGCAACGTCGACAGCGAGAAGTACACCGGCTTCGCGTGGGGCATGGGCCCGGAGCGCATCGCGATGCTGCGCCATGGTATCCCCGATATCCGGCTGTTCTTCGACAGCGACGTGCGCTTTCTCGAACAGTTCATCAGATGATCGTCTCGCGTCGTTGGCTCGAGGCCTTGCTGGGGAAGCCCCTCGAAGGCCAGGACGTCGCCGACCGGCTGGCTCGGCAAGTCGCGCCGGTGGACGGCGTCGTGCCGATCCATCAGGACTTGCGCGACGTGGTGGTGGCGCGCGTCCTCGAGGTGCGCCAGCATCCCAACGCTGATCGACTCACGCTGTGCATGGTGGATGCCGGTGGCGCGGCCCCGCTGGAGGTCGTGTGCGGTGCGCAAAATGTGCAGGCGGGGAAGACCTACCCCTTCGCCCCCGTCGGCGCGACGTTGCCCGGTGGCCTCAAGCTCGAGCGCCGCAAGATCCGCGGCGTGGAGTCGAACGGCATGCTCTGCTCCGCCAAAGAGCTGGGGCTCGGCGTGGACCATGCCGGCATCCTCGAGTTGCAGACCGACGCTCCTCCGGGTACTCCGTTTCTTGAAGCCATTCCGATTGCTGATGAGCAGATCATCATCGATGTCTCGGCGAATAGACCGGACTTGCTGTGTCATCGCGGTGTGGCACGAGAGTTGGCGGTGACCTTGGGAGCGACGGTGAAGCTTCCGGAGATCGGCGGTTCGGCGGTTCAGCGGTTAGGCGGTTTGAAGAAACCAACCGCCCAACCGCCCAACCGCCCAACCGCCAATGTCGATGGAGTGGAAGTCAGGCTTGAGGATGCAGTCGGCGCCCCTCGCTACATGATCGCGGTCATCCGCGGCGTCAAAGTCCAGCAGAGTCCCGCCTGGCTTGCGGCGCGACTCCAGAGCGTCGGCCAGCGCTCAATTAACAACATCGTCGACGCCACGAACTACATCCTGTTCGAGGTCAATCAACCGCTGCATGCGTTCGATCTCGCCAAGCTGCGCGGGCCGGCGGTGGTGGTGCGTCGAGCGAAGCCGAACGAGCCAATCGTCACGCTCGACGGCGTCACGCGGAAGATGACGGCCGAGATGACGGCGATTTGCGACGCCGAACGACCCACGATCATCGCGGGCGTCATGGGCAGCACGGACTCCGAAGTCTCCGAGAGCACAACCGACATCGTGCTCGAGTGCGCCTACTTCCAGCCGACGCGCATCCGCCGCACGCGCCGGGCGCTTGGCCTCACGAGCGAATCGAGTTACCGCTTCGAGCGGGGCATCGATATGCTGGCGATGCCCGACGCGCTTGGGCGCGCGATCGATCTGATCCGAGCGGTCGCCGGCGGCGAAATGCGCGAGCCACCCGTGGACCTCTGGCCGGAGCCACAAAAGCCGCGCTCGGTTTTCTTGCGCGAAGCCCGCGTCAGTCACCTGCTCGGTGTGGCCGTGCCGCGGAAAGAAATCGAGCGGCTGCTCTCGGCGGTCGGCTTCGTCGCGGCGCCCAAGGAAGACCGTCTGGCGGTGCAGATTCCCGGCTGGCGTCCCGACGTCACGCGCGAAGTCGACCTGATCGAGGAAGTCGCGCGGCTGCGGGGCTATGACTCGTTCCCCGACGAGCTGCGGCCCTATCGGCCCGGCACCGTCCCCGATGCGCCCTCAGAGCTCACACTCGGCCGCATCCGCGAGCAGCTGGCCCGGGCCGGCCTGCTTGAGGCGCGCACGCTCCCGCTCGGCCCCGCCGATTCACCGGATGCCATCAGGGTTCAGAACCCCCTGTCTGAAGACCAGGCGTACCTCCGGACGCAGATTCTGCCGGGGCTGATCCGGCGGGTCGAGCACAACTGGGGTCAGGGGAATCGCGATATCAGACTTTTCGAAGTGGGCACGGTTTTCCGGCCGTCCGGGCGTCCGGCCGACCGCCCGGCCGAAGAGCTCCACGTCGCCGTCATCCTCACCGGCGCCCGCCATCCGGCTCATTGGAGCGATAGTACCGACGCTGCGAAACTACCTGATATGGACATATGGGACCTAAAGCACCACTTTGAGTTAGCTGTAGGCGTCGCGGCCCCCGGTTACGACGTGCAACGGGCAGCGAATGGCGCCGCATCCGGTTGGGTGGCCCTGCGCAGGCAGGGCGGGGAGCCGGCGGGAACGGCGACGCGCCTGGATGCGGACGCACCGCGGTGGGCGGGGCCGTTGTGGGGACTGGAAGTCAGCATTGCCGTCGCGCCGCCGCCAATGGTGCGCTATGAGCCGTTGCCGACTCAGCCACCGGTCGTACGCGACCTGTCCCTGGTAGTACCGGGGGGCGTCACGGCGGCCGCAGTGGAAGCGGTGCTGCGTCTTGAGGGCGGTGCGCTGCTCGAGCGGCTCGACGTGCTGGATGAATACCGTGGGAAAGGGTTGCCGGCCGGGACACGCGGCGTCACGTGGCGCTGCACGTTCCGCGCACCTGATCGGACTTTGACCGAACCCGAAACTGCCTCAGTACTTGAGAGAATGCTGAGAGCAGCGGAGGAGCGACTTGGCGTACGACGGCGACAGGCTCCCCCCGCCGAGTGATGCGCGGGATGCCATCGATCAGCTCGAAACGATTCTCCGTGAAGTGGCGGAGGAGTTGGCGGGCTGGCGTTCGCGCGCCCAGAAAGCCGAATCGGAGCTGAAGTCCCGGGGCGCCCCGGTCAAGAACACCGAGCTCGAGTCGGAGAACAAGTCGCTGCGGCAGCGGGTCGAGGGGGCGCGCACCCGCGTTCACGACCTCATGCAGCGGCTCTCGTTCCTGGAAGAGCAAGCACGAGACAACGGAGGGCATAAGTGACGACGGCAAAGAAGCACGCCGTCCGCGTGATGATCGGCGGGGAGGAGTACACAGTCCGGTCGGACCTGTCTCCCGAGTACACGCGTGAAGTCGCCGCCTACCTCGATCAGGCGCTGAAGAAGGTGTTGAGCCAGGGTCCATTGGTAGAGACGCACAAGGCCGCGATTCTTGCGGCGCTCGACATCACGAACGAGCTGTTTCAGGCGAAGCAAACAGAGCGGGAAGTCGCGGCGCGCCTGGCAGCCGTCGCTGACGATCTCGCCAAGATGCTACCCCCGGCGAAGCGTAAGGCGCTGACCGCCGGCTGACATTCCTCGCGTGCTTCTGAGCACGCGCGTTGGAGATAGATCCATGGCCGAGCTGTCCAGTATCATTGCGGCCGTGCTCAGCGGCGTCCTCGTCGCGGCACTGGCCTTCTACATATGGGGGCGACGCGTCGAGCGTCGCGCGGTGGACCAGAGTCAGCGCCTCGTGCTGGCCGCCAAAGAAGAGCTCATGGCGGTCCGCGAGAACCTCCACAAAAGCCTCGACCAGAAGCTCGCCGGCGTGGACCGCCGCGAGCAGGATCTGCACAAGCTCGACCAGCAGCTGCAGGAGCGCACGCGCGACATCAGCAAGCGCGAGCAGCAGATCGGCGTGCGGCTCGAGCAGGTCGCCGGCTTGACGGCGCAGGAAGCCAAACTCGAGCTGATCCAGCGGATCGAAAACGAGGCGCGCGACGAGGCCGGGGCGCTGGTCCGCAACATCACGGAGCAGGCGAGGAAGAACGCCGACCGCGAAGCGAAGAAGATCGTCGCGCTCGCGATTCAGCGGATCGCCGCCGAGCAGACGGCCGAGGCGAGCGTGTCGGCGGTGCTGCTGCCGTCGGACGAAATGAAGGGCCGGATCATCGGGCGCGAGGGGCGCAACATCCGCGCGTTCGAAGCGGCCACCGGCGTCGACGTCATCATCGACGACACCCCCGACACCGTGGTCGTGTCCTGCTTCGAGCCGGTACGGCGCGAGATCGGCCGCCTCGCCCTCGAGCGCCTGATCGCCGACGGCCGCATCCATCCGGGCCGCATCGAGGAGATCGTCAAAAAGGCGAAGGCGGACGTCGACGCCGGCATCGTGGAAGCGGGCGAGCAGGCGGTCTACGACATCGGGATTCGCGGCATGCACCCCGAGCTGGTGAAGCTCGTGGGCCGGATGAAGTACCGGACCTCCTACGGGCAGAACATTCTCGAGCATTCCAAGGAAGTCGCCTACCTCGCCGGCATCATGGCCGCCGAGCTGAAGCTCGACGTCGCGCTCGCGAAGCGCGGCGCGCTGCTGCATGACGTCGGCAAGGTGCTGACGCACGAGCACGACGGCACGCACGTGCAGCTCGGCATCGAAATGGCCACCAAGTACGGCGAGCACCCGATCGTGATCAATTGCATCGCGGCCCATCACGACGACGTCCCCCACGACACGCCCGTCAGCGTGATCGTGCAGGCGGCGGATGCCGTCTCCGGCTCGCGGCCGGGCGCGCGGCGTGAGGCGTTCGAGACGTACGTGAAGCGGCTGACCCAGCTCGAAACGCTGGCGTCGGAGTTCAAGGGCGTGGAGAAGGTGTTTGCGATCCAGGCGGGCCGGGAGGTGCGCGTCGTGGTGACCCCGGAGTCGGTCGACGATGCCGCGGCGGTGCGGCTCACCGACGAGATCGCGCGCAAAATCGAGCGCGAGCTCCAGTATCCGGGGCAGATCAAGGTGGTCGTGATTCGGGAGACACGGGCGGTGGGCGTTGCCCGCTAATCCGTCGGCCGCGGTGCATGCCGGCGCGAAGCTGATCGACGGCAACGCGATCGGCGCGACGATGCGCGCGGAGCTCGCCGGCGAGATCGCGACGCTGAAGCAGCAGGGCATTACGCCCGGGCTCGCCGTCGTGCTCGTCGGCGACAACCCCGCGTCTCAGGTCTACGTGCGCATGAAGGGCAAGGCGTGCGAGGAGGCCGGTTTCTACCACGAGACGATCAAGCTCAAGAAAGAGACGTCCGAGGCGGAGCTGATGGCGCTGATCGAGCGGCTCAACGCCGACTCGCGAATTCACGGCATTCTCGTGCAGCTGCCCTTGCCCGCGCACATCGACACCAATCGGGCGTTGCATCGCATCGATCTGCGCAAGGACGTGGACGGGTTCCATCCCGAAAACGTCGGCAAGGTCGCGCTCGGCGATCCGACCGGGTTCCGCCCGGCGACGCCCTACGGCGTGCAGCAATTGCTCATCCGCACCGGCGTCGAGACCAGCGGCCAGCACGCCGTCGTGCTGGGCCGTTCCAACATCGTGGGACGACCGATGGCCCGGCTGTTGTTGCTGGACGCCCCCGGGGGCAACGCGACCGTCACGGTGTGCCACTCGCGCAGCCGCGCGATCGAGCAGTACACGCGGCAGGCCGACATCCTCGTCGTGGCGATCGGCAAGCCCGAATTCGTGACAGGCAGCATGATCAAGCCGGGCGCCGTCGTGATCGACGTCGGCGTCAATCGGGTGGACGATCCCACCAGAAAACAGGGCTATCGGCTCGTGGGCGACGTGAAGTTTCAGGAAGCGAAGCAGGTGGCGTCCGCCATCACGCCCGTGCCCGGCGGCGTCGGACCGATGACGATCACCATGCTGCTCTACAACACCGTCCAGGCAGCCCGGCAGTGGGCGCGCCCGTAGATCTTTTCGCCGCCGCCTCCGCCGAAGGCGCGTGGACCGTCGGCGAAGTGACGCGGCGGGCGCGGGCGGTGATCGAAGCGGGATTGCCGCCGCTGTGGGTGCGCGGCGAGATCGCCGGCTTCAAGGCGTGGCGCAGCGGCCACTGGTACTTCTCGCTGCGCGACAAATCGGCCCAGCTGCGCTGCGTCATGTTCGCCAAGCAGAACTTCAGATTGCCCACGCCGGCCGACGGCATGCAGGTCTTCGTGTTCGCCCGCCCGTCGCTGTACGAGGACAAGGGCGAGTTCCAGCTCGCGGTGATGGAGCTGCTCTCGACGGAGCAGGGCGGCCTCTGGAAGCTCGCGTTCGAGAAGGCGAAGGCCGCGCTGACCAAGGACGGGCTGCTCGATCCCGCCCGGAAACGCCGCCTGCCGCTGTTCCCGAACCGCATCGCCGTCGTCACGAGCCCCGACGGCGCGGCGCTGCGCGACATCCAGGCGGTCATCGCGCGGCGCTGGCCCGTCGCCGAGCTGATCGTCGTGCCCGCCCAGGTCCAGGGCGCCAAAGCCGAGGCGTCGGTGTGCTCGGCGCTCAACCGCATTCGCCGCCTGCCGGTCGACGTGCTGATCGTGGGGCGGGGCGGCGGTTCGATCGAAGACCTGTGGGCGTTCAACAGTGAGCGGGTCGCGCGCGCCGTCGCTGCCATGCCAATGCCGGTGATCTCCGCCGTGGGTCATGAAACGGATGTGACGCTGTGTGACCTGGTGGCGGACCTGCGGGCGGCGACGCCATCGGCGGCGGCCGAAGCGGCGACACCCGATCGCGCCGAGGTGCTCGCCCAATGCGGCGTGCTCGGCCAGCGGCTCGCCCGCGGGCTGCGCATCGCGTCACGGCACGTTGTGGAGCGCCTGGATCGCACGGGCGATCGGCTGGTACGCTGCATGGAGAATCGCCTCGAGAAGTCCGGCGCACTGCTCACGGCGCACAGCGCACGCCTCGATGCCCTCAGCCCGCTGCGGGTGCTCGGTCGTGGCTATGCGGTTGCGAGGGATACGGACGGCCGGGTGTTGAAGCGTGTCGCGCAGCTGCCCACGGGCAAGGAATTCCGGCTGCGCGTGACGGACGGAGAGGTGAATGGCCGAGTTCAGTAAGCAGCTGGAGCGGCTCGAAGCCATCGTCCGTCGCCTCGAATCCGAGGAGCTCGATCTCGACGAAGCGTTGCAGCTGTTCGAAGAAGGCGTCGAGCGGCTGCGGGCGGCGCGCGAGCAGCTCGCGCAGGCGGAGCTGAAGGTCAAAAAAGTCCTCGAGATTGAAAGCCCTAGCTAAGTATCTCGCCGACGCCCGCCTCCGGGTCGACAACGTTTTGGCGGCGGCGACGAGTGACGACGAAGTCGTGCGCTACAGTCTGCTCGGTGAAGGCAAGCGGCTGCGCCCCACCCTCGTCTTCGCCGCGCACGAGGCGCTGCACGGACCGTCCTCGCCGGGCGTTGCGGAGCTCGCCGCCGCCGTCGAAGTGGTGCACGCCTACTCGCTGGTTCACGACGACCTGCCGTGCATGGATAACGACGACCTGCGGCGCGGGCGTCCGACCGCGCACCGAGCGTTCGACGTGCCGCGCGCGACGCGCGCGGGCTATGAGATGGTGGCGCTCGCGGCACGCGTGCTGGCGCACGGGCTCGCCACGTTGGGGCTGCCCGCCGAGCGCAACCGCGAGATTTCGCTCGAGCTGTTTCGTGCCGCCGGCGCCGGCGGGATGATCGGCGGGCAGGCGCTCGACCTCGAGGCCGAAGCGAAGGCGTTGCCCGTTGCGGCGCTCGAGGAAGTGCATCGTCGCAAGACGGGCGCCCTCATCGCCGCGTCGTGCGTGATCGGGGGGCTGTCGGCGGCCAGCGCGCCCAGTCATATCGAGGGGCTGCGCGCGTACGGAGAGGCCATTGGTCTCGCCTTTCAGGTCGCCGACGACGTGCTCGACGCCACCGCCACGTCGGATCAGCTCGGCAAAACCGCCGGGAAAGACGCGGCGCACGCCAAAGCGACGTTTGTGACGCTCCTGGGCGTCGGGGCCGCGCGCGCCGAGGCGGAACGGCTGGCCGCGAAGGCCGTAGACCACCTGCGGGATGTCGGGTTAGTTTCCCCCATACTCGTGGAGCTGGCGCACTACATTGTCACGAGGCCTAACTAAATGCGAAATGTGGAATTCGCAATGCGGAATCGACACTCACAGTTCAATTTCGCATTCCGAGTTTCGAATTTCGCATTGAGGACACCGTGATCCTAGAGACAATCCGCAGTCCCGATGACGTAAGGAAGCTCGAACCGGACCAGCTGCAGCAGTTAGCGGACGAAGTGCGGCAGCGGCTCATCGACGTCGTCTCGCAGACGGGCGGCCACATCGGCGCCGGGCTGGGCGTCGTGGAGTTGACGGTGGCGCTGTGTGCCGCGTTCGAGTCGCCCCGCGACAAGATCGTCTGGGACGTCGGGCACCAGGGCTATCCGTGGAAGATCCTCACGGGCCGGAACGACCGGCTGCAGACGCTGCGCCAGCGGGGCGGGCTGTCCGGTTTCCTGCGGCGCGATGAGAGCGAGCACGATCAGTTCGGCGCGGGCCACGCCGGCACCGCGCTGTCGGCCGCGTTCGGGATGGCGACCGCCCGCGACCTCCGGGGCGAGGATTTCGCGGTGGTCGCGGTGGTCGGCGACGGCGCCATGACGTGCGGGCTGCCGTACGAGGCGCTCAACAACGCCGGTGATTCGGGCCGCGACATCATCGTCGTGCTGAACGACAACGGCATGTCGATCGCGCCCAACGTCGGCGCGATCAACAAATACCTCGGCTCCATCATCGCGGCCCCGATCACCGTGCGGATTCGCGAGCGGGTCAAGCATCTGATCGAGCGCGCGTCGCACATCGTGGGCGGCAAGAAGCTCGTGGACTTCGCCAAGAACGTCGAAGAGAGCATCAAGAATCTCTGGTCGCCCGGGATGCTGTTCGAGGAGCTCGGCTTCCGCTACTTCGGGCCGATCGACGGGCATAACATCGCGCAGATGCTGCACACCTTCGACATCGTGAAGACCCTGAAGGGGCCGCGGGTCGTACACGTGATCACGCAGAAGGGGAAAGGCTTCCCGCTCCCCGAGCCTGATCTCGAGAAGTATCACGCCCGCGCGCCGTACGATCCGGTCACCGGCAAGCTCAGGCCGGTGAACCCCGGCCCGCCGCAGTGGACCAAAGTGTTCGGCGATGCGCTCACACAGCTCGCCGCTGAAGACGCGAACTTCGTCACGATCACTGCGGCGATGCCGTCGGGGACGGGCACGAACATCTTCCAGAAGAAATGGCCGGAACGCTTCTTCGACGTCGGAATCGCCGAGGCGCACGCCACGACGTTCGCGGCGGGCCTGGCGACGCAGGGCGTGCGGCCCGTCGTCGCGATCTATTCGACGTTCCTGCAGCGCGCCTACGACAGCATCATCCATGACGTCGCGATCCAGAAGCTGCCCGTCATTTTTTGCCTCGACCGCGCCGGCATGGTCGGCGAAGACGGCCAGACGCACATGGGGCTGTATGACATCGCCTACATGCTGGCCGTGCCGCATATGACCGTGACGGCGCCGAAGGATGCCGCGGAGCTGATCGGACTGCTGCGCTGCGCCTTGCAGCACACCGACGGTCCGTTCTCGCTGCGCTATCCGCGCGACAAGGCGCCCGGCGAAGCGCCGCCCGCGGCCGAAGTGCCGACCGTGCCGTATGGGACGTGGGAAGTGCTCAGAAAAGGAAAGGACTGCGCGATTCTCGCGGTGGGCGTGATGTGCAAACCGGCGCTGGAGGCCGCCGAGCTGCTCGCGGCCGACGGTCTCGATGTGTCGGTCGTCAACGCGCGGTTCCTCAAGCCGATGGATCGCGAGATGCTGGACGCCCTGGCCCAGACCCACAAACTGCTCGTCACGGTCGAAGACGGGACCGTGGTGAACGGCTTCGGCGCGGCGCTCGCGGCGCTCGTGCAGACGACCGCCCCCGACCTGCGCGTCGTGGCCCTCGGCGTGCCCGACCGCACCTACGAGCATGCGCCGCGCGCCCAGCAGCTCGCCGATGTCGGCCTGACGGGCGGGGGCATCGCCGCGCGCATCCGCGCCCTCGCTGCCGAAGAGTCGCTCACCACGCGATGAACGTCGGGGTCGTCGGCAACCCCAACTATCCGGATCTCGGCGCATTCCTGGCGACGCTGCAACAGAAAGCGTCGAGCCTGGGCCTCAAGCTCTACAGCGAGGAGCGTGTCCTGGCGTTCTGGCCGGCGTCGCCACCGAC
>Ga0066710_100004363_pt1 | contig 12497 bp, 10 predicted proteins | sample GraSoiAngelo_159_FD_79666 | JGI IMG/M metagenome (GOLD analysis project Ga0066710, IMG submission 79666) | Grasslands soil microbial communities from the Angelo Coastal Reserve, California, USA - 14_1009_16_40cm | ecosystem: Environmental > Terrestrial > Soil > Grasslands | place: USA...
CCGAAAAGCTCCTCTCGATCATCCTCATCGGACAGTCCGAATTGTCGGAGCGGCTGGACGCTGCCGAGATGCGGCAGCTGAAGCAGCGTGTCGCCCTGCGGTGTACGCTTGCCGCGCTCGACCTCGGCGAAACGACTGCCTACATCAGCACGCGCCTTCGGGTCGCCGGCGGCGACGCGTCGACCATCCTGACTCGCGCTGCGATTGAGGCAATCTACGCGGCCTCTGGCGGGATTCCACGCACGATCGGTGTCATCTGTGAGAACGCGCTCGTCAGCGGCGTTGCCCTCCGGCAGCGTCCGATCGGCACCGACATCATCTCCGAGGCGTGTCGCGATCACATGATCGCGATGCCGGCGGATGTTGGCACTCCTCCGGCGGCGGCATCGGACGACCGACCGCCGGCACCTTTTTCATTTTTCTAACGGGGGCGTGACGTGTCTCGACTCGCAGAAGCGCTTCGGCAGGCTGAAGGTTCCTCGATAGCTGAACACGACGTTGTCGCCGACCCGGACGTGCCGGGCGCTGACGAGTGGAGCGAACCGAATCCCGGCGCCCGACACGCCGACCAGACTCGCGCGATCGACATCGCTCCGCACAAGTTCAGCCCAAACGCGACCGGAAAGCTCGTCGTCATGCCGGCCGTGCCGGCTTCAGCGGTCGAGCAGTACCGTCGTCTCGCCGCCGCGTTGCACCACACGCAGCTCGAGCGCGACACGAAGGTGCTCATGGTCACGAGCGCCTCTCCGGGCGAGGGAAAGACATTGACGGCGACGAACCTCGCGCTGACGCTGAGCGAATCGTATCGCCGCAACGTGCTCCTCATCGATGCCGACCTCCGGCGGCCGAGCATTCATCAGATGTTTCAGCTGCCGAATGTCTTGGGACTGAATGATGGCTTGATGAGCGAGACCGAACAGAAACTGTCGCTCATTCAAGTGTCCGAGCACCTGACGGTGCTGCCGGCGGGGCGACCAGATAACGATCCGATGGGCGGTCTGACGTCCGAACGGATGCGACGCATCGTGCACGAGGCGGCGTCGCGTTACGACTGGGTCGTCATCGACACCCCGCCGGTCGGCTTCCTGTCGGATGCGAACTTGCTCGTCGCAATGGTCGACGTCGCGATCTTCGTCGTCCGCGCAGGCAAAAGTCCGTACCGCTTGATTCAACGGGCGCTCGATGCCGTCGGCCGGAACCGGATCCTCGGCGTGGTGCTGAACGCCGTGGACGAAAACGTCGATCAGGCTGGCTACTACTATTACGGCTATTACGGGACTCCGCGTCGTCAGATCGGAAGTACTCACGCATGAGTGTGTCCTTGGATACGGCGGCGAGTTCAGCCAACGCGACGCCGGCTCGTATACACACCTACGGCGAGATTCTGAAGTCCTCCGCCTTGATCGGAGGATCGTCGGTCGTCAACATCGCCGTGAGCGTGGTGCGCACCAAAGCGATGGCGCTGTTGCTGGGCCCCTCGGGTGTTGGATGGGTCGGACTCTATAGCTCGATCCTCGATCTCACGCACAGCATCGCCGGAATGGGCACCAATCGAAGCGGCGTGCGGCAGATTGCGGAAGCGGCCGGGTCGGGCGAGACAGAGCGGGTCGCTCGAACGGCCGCAGTCCTGCGACGTACTTCATTTGTTCTCGGCGTGTTGGGCACGGCTTTGCTCATCGCGTTCTGTCGCGCCGTTTCGATGTGGACATTCGGCACCAGCCAATTCGCCGTACCCGTGGCGGTGCTGTCGGTCGCTCTCTTCTTTTCGTCGGTCAGCGATGGTCAGGCAGCCCTCATTCAGGGATTGCGACGCATTTCGGATCTTGCGCGGATCGGTGTCCTCGCGGCGATCTTCGGCAGCGCGACCAGTCTGGCTCTCGTCTATTTCTTCCGCGAACAGGCCGTCGTGCCCTCGCTGGTGATTGCCGCTGCTATCACGCTCGTGATCTCGTGGTGGTACCGGCGGAAGATCCACATCCCGACAACACTCGTGACCGTTCCGCAGATTCGGGACGAAGCCAGCGCGCTCTTGAAGCTCGGCTTCGCATTCATGGCGAGCGCGGTGCTGACAACCGGGGCGGCGTACGCCGTCCGGATTGTTGTGCGGGAGCACATCGGTCTCGAGGCCGCGGGCTTGTACCAATCCGCCTGGGCGCTTGGCGGACTGTATGTCGGGTTCATCCTCCAGGCGATGGGAAGCGATTTCTACCCGCGCTTGACCGCCAGCGCCAACGACCATGCCGAGTGCAACCGGCTCGTCAACGAGCAGGCGCAAATCAGCTTGCTGCTCGCCGGACCGGGTGTGCTTGCCACGCTCACATTCGCGCCGGTTGTCATCGCCATTTTCTACAACACGAGATTTGCCGGCGCGGTCGAACCGCTGCGCTGGATCTGCCTCGGAATGACGCTTCGTGTGATCGCATGGCCGATGGGCTTCATCATTCTCGCGAAGGGCGCACGCGGCATCTTCTTCTGGACCGAGGTCGCTTGCACCGTCGTACATGTCGGACTCGCGTTGTTGTTGGTTCCCAGATTCGGTTTGCCAGGCGCGACCATGGCCTTCTTTGGTCTCTACGCCTGGCACAGCTCTCTGATTTACGTGATCGTTCGGCGACTCACGGGCTTCCGCTGGTCTGAAGCAAACCGGCAGATGGGTCTGCTACTGCTTCCGCTCATCGGATTCGTGTTCTGTGCGACGCTGTGGCTGCCGGTCGCCGCGGCGACCGTGATTGGCGTGATGGCGTCGTTGGCGGGCGGTATTTACTCGCTGCGCGTCCTGTGTCAACTCGTGTCGCTGGAACGAGTCCCTCGAATGGTGCGAGACCTGCTCGACTGGTGCCGAATTACGCGGCGCGTGAGTTATGACGCGACGCTCGGTTGAAAACCCTTGACCGGCGTGTTCGTTTCACTCGACCACCACTGCACGAGCTGACGGAGTCCGTCTTCGAGCGACACTCTCGCTTTGAAGCCGATGAGGCGCTCCGCTTTCTTCACGTCGGCCAGCCGCCGCCAGACCGGCGTCGCCTTTCGCGCGGGCCCATATTCAGCCGGAAGGGTCACGCCCATGACGCGCCCCAGAACGGCAGCGAGCTCGGTCAAGCTCGTCTCCGTGCCGCTGGCGATATTGAGGACATCGTCGGTGATCGACGAATTGGCCGCTGTCAGATTTGCGCGGGCGATGTCGGTCACGAACACGAAATCCATCGTCTGCGCGCCGTCCCCGAAGATCAGGCACGGCTCGCCCCTCGACAGCCGCTCCATCCAGCGAATCATCACTTCGGTATACACGCCGAACGCATCCATGCGCGGACCGTAGACGTTGAAGTATCGCAGCGCGACGTAATTCAAGCCGCACATCTCGTAGAAGCTGCGCAGCAATCCTTCGCTGTACATCTTCGTCGCGCCATAAATCGTCCGGTTGCCGTAGCCGTGGTGCTTTTCATTCGTCGGAAACTCTTCGGCCTGGCCATAAATCGAGGCCGAAGACGCAGACACGACGCGTTTGACCTTGGCCGCGACGGCCGCTTCCAGAATGTTGTAGGTGCCTGTGGCGAGCACGTCGTGGGCGAGTCTCGGGCTTTCGGCGCACTGCGTGATACGAATCGCCGCTTCGTGGAACACGATGTCGATGCCTTCCATGGCGCGCGACACCAGGTCCATATCGCGGATGTCGCCGTCGATGATCGTCACTTTGCCAGACGCGAGTGCCGATTCGAGATTCTCGCGGCGACCGCGCGTCAGATTGTCCAGAACGACGATCTCGCGGAATCCTTCGGCGACCAACCGGTCGGCGATGTGCGATCCGATCAGTCCTGCCCCGCCTGTCACCAACGCTCGTTTGTTGTTCATCCATTCCACTTTCTGATCTCGCCGACGATTGCAGCCCCACATTATCCCCGCAGCTTCGTACGTGCGTCAACGCGAGGACGAGCACGGATTCGATCGCGACGCGTCCGTGGGCATTTTCGCGTCGTGATGCGGTCGTACGCGCGCGAATGTGTGCAGTTTTGCGCGCGTCGCCGGCGTCGGCCACAGGCTGCACCAAGAGGTCGACTCGGTTGGAACTAAAGTCAACCCGGCGGTTGACATTTCGGCGGCATGGCGAGCGTTTGTTGCGACTTTCGGCGGTTAACCCGCTGCGCCTGAAGAAGTTCTTTGATCGCAACCAGGCCTGATGCGTCCGGTCGGATCTTTGCTCTCATGGTCGTGAGATCAGTGGACACGTAGGCAACACACACTCCGCTGCTCAACGGACGAGGGCGCGTTCGGACGGAGCTCTCGGCCGGTTCTCGCAATTCAATCCGAGTCGCGCCTTTCGATGTAAGTGAGAGGGCGAAGCTCTGTGCGGTTGCTCGAAGACGCGCGAAACGAGAGAGACCCACATGACAGTCGCAAATTCCGCCGCGAAGCTGACTTTTCGTCACAGTCGGTCCGACTATTTTGACGCCCTCCGCGATTCGGTCGTGGAGCGACATCGACGCCTGCAGCGCTCGTTTGCGGTAACTGGCTCGTCTGCCGAGCCTTTCGGAACATCGCCGCTCGGTGCGGGAACAACAGGCGCGAGCGGTCACGCTGGCGCGAGCTTTGCCATTGTCGAGTGGCCAAAGCAGTCATCGCAATTCGAGGTTTGACGGCGAGAGCAAACGTGCCAGTCCGTCATGACGTGTTGAACAAGGGCGTAGCCACGCGGCAAACCAACGTGAAGGTGTTCCAATTCATCGGTCTGCCACATCGGGCGACTTCTCGCGGGTCGAAGGCATTGGATTCGCGCGTGTGCGGCTTTGCGCTGCCCGCCGGAACGGGCGAGGCGTACAACGAGGAAGCCTTCCACTATCTGCTCGAGCTCGAGCGGAAACGATCTGAAATCTCGAATCGGCCGTTCCTGGTGCTGCTCATCGAATTCAACGAACACGCTGGCGGGACGCCTGCCGAGATCGAGGCCGTCACGGCCGGCAAGCTCTTTTCGATTCTCGCGCAGTGCCTTCGGGAAACCGATTTCATCGGCTGGTACGACGAATGTCGCGTGGCGGGAGCAGTTCTGACGCAGAACGGCGAGGCGGACTGGGACGACATATCGGAGGCCGTTCGCCGCAGAGTCGGCGAAGCGCTCGAGAAACACTTTCCACCCAACCGGGCCCGAGGGCTCCAGATGCGCGTGTATCCACTATGACCCCACGCTCAATTGCCGAACGAATCGTGGCAGACACACAACGACAGTCGCACTACTCGGATGTCTTGCCGAGCCGTGAACTGTGCCGGACCGCCGCGCCAATCTTCAGCGAGGATCTGTTCCGAAGCGTGCTCGTCCGGGAACGCAAGCGCGCCGATCGGTCGAATCAGGCGCTGCTTCTGGCGTTGACGACGCTTCCCGACGTGCGCGAAGCCGACGCCGGTCCCCTCTGGCCGGCCGTCGTGGACGCGATGGACGCAGCCAAAGGCGACACTGACGTGCTTGGATGGTTCGAGGAGCAGGCGACGTTGGGGCTCATCCTGCCGGAGGTCGGGTCGTCGCCGTCCGTGCTGGCTCGCGAGCTCCATGATCGAATCCGCCGCGAGTTGTTTCGGCGATTGGACGCCCACACGGCCAGCCGTGTGTCGATTCAGTTGCACATCCATCCAGGCCACAGCGCACCGGAAGACGAGGCGATCAGCACGGTTGATCCGATCGTCGATCGGCCGTTCGCCGGCGATCAGCGGCGCAGCCGATATGACGTCGCGAAGCGAGCGATCGACACAGTCATCAGCCTGGCGTTGCTCGCCCTTCTTTCACCGCTCTTCCTCGTGATCGCCGCGCTCGTGAAGCTCACATCGTCGGGTCCCGTGTTCTTCAGACAAGAGCGTGTCGGACAGCTGATGAAGCCGTTCATGATGCTCAAGTTTCGAACGATGCAGGTGAACACCGACGATGCGATCCATCACGAGTTCGTCAGCTCATTCATCAAGTCGAGCAGCCAAGCGGTGTCTGCCGGTCAGAACGGATTCTTCAAGATCGCGAACGACCCTCGCGTCACGCCGGTCGGGCGCGTGTTGCGCCGGACGAGCCTCGACGAGCTGCCACAACTCTGGAACGTGCTGCGTGGCGATATGTCGCTCGTCGGTCCGCGGCCTCCCCTCGCGTACGAAGTCGAGCAGTACCAATCATGGCACCGCCGCCGCGTCCTCGAAGCCAAGCCGGGAGTGACAGGGCTGTGGCAGGTGACCGGCCGTAGCCGCACGACGTTCGACGAAATGGTGCGACTCGACATTCGTTACGCGCGCACCTATTCGGTTTGGACGGACATCAAGATCCTTCTCGCAACGCCTCGCGCCGTCATTTCCGGCAAAGGCGCCTGTTGAGGCCTCGCAGACGGATGAAGATTCTCGTTTTCGCGCATCAGCTCGAAGTCGGCGGCACTCAAGTCAACGCGATTGAGCTCGCCGCGGCGCTGCGCGACTTCCACGGCCACGATGTCGTCCTCTTCGCGGCGCCGGGACCGATGGTCAATTTGGTTCGCCAGAAAGGTCTTCGGTTGCTGCTGGCGCCCGAGGCGCGCCTGTCTCCATCGTTTGCGCGAATGCGAGCGCTGCGTGAGGTCGTCCGTCAGGAACGTCCCGACGTCATCCAAGCGTGGGACTGGTGGCAGTGCGTCGACGCGTACTACGGGGTACATCTCCCGATGCGCGTGCCGATGATCGTCTCCGACATGTGCATGAGCATCACGCGGTTGCTGCCGAAGACGATTCCCACGACCTTTGGCATCCCGGAGCTCGTCGACCAGGCGCGCGCGTCCGGCCGGCGGCGAGTCGAGCTCCTCTTGCCACCGGTGGATGTTCGATCGAATGCGCCCGGCGTGGCGGATCCGCGTCCGTTTCGCGAGCAACACGGCGTTGCCGATCGAGAGATTCTGCTCGTGACGGTTTCGCGCTTCTCGGCCTCGCTGAAAGGCGAAGGACTTCAGCGAGTGATCGATGCGGTTCGCGTGCTCGGCCGTCACCTGCCTTTGAGATTGCTCCTCGTCGGCGATGGCGCGCTGCGTCCCAAACTCCAGCAGATGGCCGACGCCACCAACGCCGAGCTCGGACGCACGGCTGTGACATTGAGTGGCGCGCTGCTGGATCCGCGCCCGGCCTATGCCGCAGCCGACATCGTCGTGGGCATGGGCGGCTCGGCGCTTCGCGCGATGGCGTTCGGTAAGCCGGTTGTCATTGTCGGTGAAGACAATTTCTCCGCGCCATTTACTCCCCAGACCGCCGAGTCGTTCTACTACAAGGGCATTTACGGCGTCGGCGACGGCACGTCGGGCAATGCGAAGCTCACAAACGACATCAAAGAGCTCGCCGAAAACCCGACGCGGTTACCGGCGCTCGGCAGGTTCTCGCGGCAGTTCGTCGTCAAGCATTTTTCGTTGGAGGCCGGCAGCGCGACGCTGTCAGAGCTGTGTCGTGCCGCGGCGTCCGAGACGGTCAACGCGAGCCGCGCCGCCGCGGATGGACTTCGAACGATGGCCATCTGGGTCAGAGAGAGACGATTCGTGCCTGGCCAGAAGGCATTCGTGGCAGATGTGGCACCGCCCTCCTCTCGAACCGACGGCACGCCGGAACTGTCGAAGGCCTGAACGCGATCACCACCCACGACATCATGATTGGAGTAGCGGCGAACACGACTGATCTGCGGATGGCCGAGGAGTTCTTCGAGCTGTTCAAGACTCCGTGGGAAGTCGCCGTGCCCGGACGAAAGTACCGGGTCGTCCTGAGCACGAACGGGTGCCTCGAGAACATCGAGGCAGATGTGTTGTTGGTCTACGGATCGGAAGAAGCGCGCACCGATCGCCAGGCAGGAATCCCGGTGGCCCAAGCGGATGGCACTGTCGACGTCGACTGGAACGGTTCGACCTTTCCAATCTACGGCCGCGTGGCCGTGTTCGACGCCGGCGTGAACGCCTGTGTATTGACGTGGAAGGGCAAGACGCTGAGTTACTCGTATCGAGCCGGGAACCGCGTCGTTCAGCGGATCGGTTACGACCTCTTTGCGGAAATCGGCACGCTGCTCACTGACGGACAGCCGCCATCGAACGCCTCGATTCCCACGCTCGAGCTGCACATTGCGTTGTTGCGTCATCTGCTTCTCGAATCGAACGTCTCGTTCGTCGAGATTCCTCCACGACCCGACGGGTACGAGTTCATTTGCTGCCTGACGCACGACGTGGACTTCTTCGGCATTCGCCGCCACAAGTTCGATCGCACGCTCGCGGGCTTCGTGATACGCGCCTCCATCGGCACGTTGATCGATTTCCTCCGCGGCCGGCGTCCGTTGAGCGAAGCGGCTCGGAACTGGATGGCCCTCGCTTCGCTGCCTCTCGTCTTTCTGGGGCTCGCCGCGGACTTCTGGCATCCCTTCGACGACTACGCCCGTACCGAGGACGGCCGGCAATCCACGTTCTTTCTCGTGCCGTTCAAGAACAGGCCAGGCGTTGCGCCAGATCACACGATCAAGTCGGCCCGCGCGGTTCGCTACGACGTCAGCGAGATCAAAGAGGACGTGAAACGAGTGGCGGCTCGCGCGAGCGAGGTCGCGGTGCACGGCATCGATGCCTGGCGCGATGCGAATACCGGAACTGCGGAAATGCGGCAGGTCATCGCGCTCACGGGCGCAAAGACTGCCGGTGTCAGGATGCACTGGCTGTACTTCGACCGCGATTCTGCGCGGCGATTGGAAGCCGCCGGCTTCGATTACGACTCGACCTGCGGCTACAACGAAGCGGTCGGGTATCGGGCTGGCACGTCGCAAGTCTTTCGTCTGCCCGGCACCGAACAGCTGATGGAGTTGCCGTTGTCCATCATGGATTCGGCGCTGTTCTTTCACGACCGAATGGATCTGGACCGGAAAGACGCGTCACAACAGTGCGGACGAATCCTGGCCAACGCGAGGCGGTTTTGCGGCACGGTCGTCATCAACTGGCACGACCGGAGCCTCGTTCCCGAGCGCCAATGGGGCGGGTTCTATCAGCAGTTGCTCGACGAGGTCGGGGCTGGCGACCGCGCGTGGTTCGCGACCGGCGGGCAGGCGGTTGATTGGTTCCGCTGGCGTCGCTCGATTCGCTTCACCGCGCGGAGCGCGCAAACGCTGTCGATTACGGCAGCGGGACGGCCTTCAGTCGTTCCGGCGGCCTTGCTCTCCGTGCATCGCCCACGACATGGCGCCAGCGCCTCGACAGACGCCATTCGTTTCGACGGTCGCGAACCCGTGGAGCTGGCGCTGTGAGCAGGAAGCGGTTCGTGTGCATGGTGGCGTACACCAACTATGCGTTCGACGCACGGGTGCGGCGCGAGGCGGAGACCCTGGCATCACAAGGATTTCAGGTTCTGTGCCTGACGACCAAGAACGGCGAAGCGGCGGCGCGATTCGTATTGGACGGCGTGGAAGTGCGGGAGCTGCAGGTCCCCAAGTATCGCGGCAAGAACCGTGGCGCGTACATCGGATCGTATCTCCGATTTCTCCTCGCGTCCTCAGCGGCGTGCCTCGGCCTGCTCGCCAAGGGCGAGCTCGACGTGGTCCACGTCCACAACATGCCTGACTTCCTCGTGTTCGCCGGATTGTTTCCGCGACTGGTCGGCAAGAAAGTCGTGCTGGACGTACACGACTCGATGCCGGAGACGTTCGCGACGAAGTTTGCCGGCGCCTCGATCTTCACGATGCTGCTCCGGCTCGAAGAGAAGCTGAGCGCGTTCGTCGCTCACAAAGTGATCTGCGTCAATCACCCGCAGCGCGACACGCTGGTCGCTCGCGGTATCCCGCAGTCCAAGACCTTCATTTCGATGAACGTCCCCGATCCGCGGATCTTCAAGCGCTCGTTCGTTCACGCCGCGCCGCAAGCGGACGCGGAACACTTCAACCTCGTCTACCACGGCACGATGAGCGAGCGCCTCGGCGTCGACCTCGTCATCCAGGCGGTCGCGCAGCTCCGCGATCGGATCCCGGGCCTGCGCCTCCATTTGTGGGGCGACGGGGACGATCGCCGCCGGTTCGAGGCGCTGGCGTGCGCGCTCGGGCTCGAACAGATGGTCTTCTTCAAGCCGAACGGCGTGCCGTTGCCAGAGCTCCCGCGTCACATCGGCGCGATGGATGTCGGCGTCGTCGGCAATCGACAGACGATCGCGGGCGATCTGATGCTGCCGGTCAAGCTGGTCGAGTGCATCTCGCTCGGCGTGCCGGTCGTCGTCCCGCGGCTGAAAACCATTCAGTACTACTTCGCCGACGACGTGGTGGCGTACTTCGAGCCCGACAACGTGCAGTCGCTGGGCGACGCGATTTACCGGCTTTACAGCCAACGGTCGGCGCGCGCCGACCAGGCGGAAAAGGCGCGCGAATTTCTTGGTCAATACGGATGGGAGCGGCAAGGCGTGGAGCTGGTGAGTTTCTACCGCAATCTTCTGGAGAACTGAACGAATGAGCACACTCAAATTCGCCTTGGTCGGGTGCGGCAACATCGCGCGAAAGCACGCCCATGTGCTGACCAATTACCTGGAGGATGCCGAGATCGGCGCCTTCGTCGATCTCGATCCTGCGCGGGCCGAGAAGTTTTCGAAAGACTACGGCGCGCCGGCCTTCACCAGCGTCCGCGACATGATGCAGGCGATGGGTGATCGCATCGATGTCGTCAGTGTGCTGACGCCGAGCGGCGCTCACTGCGCGAACGTTCTGGAGCTAGCGGAGTACGGCCGGCCGATCGTCGTCGAAAAACCGCTCGCGCTGCGGCTGGACGATGCCGACCGCATGATCGAGACGTGCGACGCGCGAGGCGTGAAGCTGTTCGTCGTGCATCAGAACCGCTACAACCTGCCGGTCGTCAAGGCGCGGCAGGCGCTGCACCAGGGACGCTTCGGCCGACTCGTGATGGGTACGGTGCGGCTCCGATGGACGCGCGACCAGGCGTATTACGACTCCGCCTCATGGCGCGGCACGTGGGCGCACGACGGCGGCGTGTTCATGAATCAGGCCGTCCATCACATCGACATGCTGTCGTGGTTCATGGGGAACGTCGAAACCGTACGGAGCATGGCGGCCACTCGCCTGGTAAATATCGAGACGGAAGACACCGGGGTCGCGATTATTCGGTACAGCTCCGGCGCGCTGGGCGTCCTCGAAGCGACGACGGCGACGCGGCCGAAAGATCTCGAGGGCTCGATCAGCATCCTCGGCGAGAACGGCACGGTCGTGATCGGCGGATTCTTCATGAACGAGCTCGTGACATGGAACTTCGCGGACAAGCAGCCGATCGACGATGTGGTGTTCACGCAGTTCGGTAGGAATCCGTCGGACTTCGGCTACAACCTCGGCGAGTACCTTCGCGGCGTCGTCGCGTCCGTTCGGGGCACGAAGCCGGCGCTCGTCGACGGCCTCGAGGGACGTAAATCGTTGGAACTGATCACGGCGCTCTATGAGTCGATTGAAACCAATGCCGATGTTCAGGTTCATTTCCGGGCCAAGAAATGCCGTCTGGGGTTGGCTTCATGACGACTTACAAACTCTACGAAAACGTGACGCTCGGCGCCGGCTCGATCATCGAAGACTTCTGCATCGTGGGCACGCCGCCGCGCGGCGCACGCGACGGCGAATGGGCGACGACGATTGGCGACGCGGCGGTGATTCGCTCGCACACGGTCATCTACGCCGGCAACGTCATCGGACGGAATTTCCAGACCGGCAACAAGGTGAACATCCGCGAATCGAACCGGATCGGCAATAACGTGAGCGTAGGAACGCTGTCGGTCATCGAGCATCACGTGGAGATCGCCGACAACGTGCGGATTCATACCCAGGTCTTCATCCCCGAGTTCTCGGTGCTCGAAGAAGGCTGCTGGATCGGACCGAACGTGGTCTTCACGAATGCCAAGTACCCGCTGTCGCCAGGCGTCAAGGACAGCCTTGCGGGTCCAATCATCGGCAAGGGCGCCAAGATTGGCGCCAACGCGACGCTTCTGCCGGGCGTGAGGATTGGGGAGTACGCGCTCGTCGGCGCAGGCGCCGTCGTGGTTCGCGACGTCCCGGCCGGCGCCGTCGTCGTCGGCAATCCCGCTCGTCTTACTCGTCAGGTGTCGGAACTTCCGTATTCGCTCGTTGAAGGTCGATAGGTTCGTCCACATTTCAGAGGCGCGAGATCATGCAAACAGTCGAGACCGCCAGTATTCCGTTCGTCGATTTGAAGGCACAGTACGACTCGATCAAGCCGGAGGTCGACGCCGCGATCGCGTCGGTGATCACGCAGACCGCGTTCATCGGCGGCCCCTTCGTGAAAACATTCGAGGAGGCGTTCGCACGCTATTGTGGCGTGGACCATTGCGTGGGCGTCGCGAACGGAACCGACGCGCTCTTCATTGCTCTGAAAGCGCTCGGCGTCGGCCCTGGGGACGAGGTCATCACTGTCGCGAACAGCTTCATCGCCACCTCAGAGGCAATCCGGATGGCCGGCGCGCGGGTGGTGTTTTGTGACTGCGACGCCGTCACTTACAACATCGAC
>Ga0066710_100004364_pt1 | contig 12496 bp, 15 predicted proteins | sample GraSoiAngelo_159_FD_79666 | JGI IMG/M metagenome (GOLD analysis project Ga0066710, IMG submission 79666) | Grasslands soil microbial communities from the Angelo Coastal Reserve, California, USA - 14_1009_16_40cm | ecosystem: Environmental > Terrestrial > Soil > Grasslands | place: USA...
CGGTGGCACATGGCCACAATGTATTCCGGGCGACAAATGTATCTTCACTGTATCAAAGGGATCGGACTTGATCTTCGTAAGCGCCTGGCTCTTGAACTTGTGAATTTGGCCGATCGCTTTGGCATCCTCGATCCGCGCGGAGTCGTGATTTTCCTCCAGATCAGCCATGAAGTTCTCGCGGGTCTGGTAGGAGCGTCGCGCCAGCAGGTCACGGAGCACCTGAATGAATTTGACCGTGAGAAGATCATATCGAGGGATGGGCGTCGCATTATCATAGACATGCATAAACTTCGTAGAATCGTCGAGGTTGCGATCGAGGCATGAAGGTGCCGCTCTGCCCGTAGTTAAATCTTCTTTATACTCAGTATTCACCGAGTCGCTTGCGAGCAGGTGAACCCGCGACAACAATGCCTGTTGGCTATTAACGCCCTCCATAAAACAGCGTCCTATCGACTTCCCTACTCGCCAAAAAACTTGTCGGAAATGGGGACCGACGCCCTTTTCTCCCACTGACGGAACTTCTCGATCTCGCCTCTAACAGAGGCGATTACAAATCCTATGACGGCAATGTCGTCCATGAATCCGACGACCGGTATCACATCGGGTATCGCATCTATAGGCATCAGAAAATAGATGACAGCAGCTATCAGAAGAATGACCGTTTCCAACGAGACATCTCTATACGCACCGCTCGCCCACGCGCTTATCAGGCGACAGCTAGATCTCAGGTTATCCAAGATCTCTCCTGCGATGTCCTTACGGCTCCCCATCTTCCTAATCGCTTCTTCAACCAGGCGGCGAAGCTCTTTCGGATCCCTGACGATCTTCGCTGCCCTGGCTTTCGCCTGCTCAAAAACCAATCGCCACAGCCGAATGCGCCGTTGAGTTCTCATTGGGAGACCTCCTTGCCTTTTTGAATACCGTAACGCCTCGGGGCAAACACAGCGAGCCCGAGTTCCCTGAGTGAGGCTTTCGCGCCCCGTCCTTCTTGGGACTCTATGGCGACTCCATAAGCCCCAACGATTTCCGAATATTACCGCAATTTCCGAATTGCGCAACGCGGAAGAGTTCGTCTAAACCTCAGAACGGCCCATCTTAGATTCGGAAATTCGACGCTCACGACCGGGCTCTCATGTCTCGATCCTTTCTTCTGCGGAGTGGCTTTGATAAAAGAAGATAAGAAATACAGGCCATGGCAAAGACGCGCTCCATTCGCTTAAAGCGCATGGATCCGGGCGAACAGCCTGGAGAAAGGAGAATCGCTTCATGGGTCTCATGATCGATGGCGAGTGGCACAGCGACGACGATATCGCAAGCGACGCCCGGGGACATTTTATGCGCGAGGCCTCCAAGTTTCGCCATTGGGTCACGGCGGACGGAAGCCCGGGACCTTCCGGCGACGGCGGATTCAGGGCCGAGCCCGGTCGCTACCACCTCTTCGTTTCCCCCTCTTGCCCTTGGGCACATAGGACGATCATCATGCGCAAGCTTAAGAAACTTGAACACGTCGTTTCCATGTCGATCGCTGACCGACCGAAAATCGAGGGATGGGCCTACGCGAAGGCAATCGACGATCTCGAGCCGTGCGCCGACGGTATTTTCCGCCTGCACCAGATCTACAAGTTGGCAAACCCAGCATATACGGGCAAGGTCACCGTGCCGACGCTGTGGGATCGAAAGCGCCGCACGATCGTCAACAACGAATCATCCGAAATCATCCGGATGATCAACTCGGCCTTCAATGCGTGGGCGGACACCAGCTTCGATTTCTATCCAGAGGGGTTGCACGATGAAATCAATGAGATGAACAATTTCGTCTACGAGCATTTGAACAACGGCGTTTACCGTACCGGCTTCGCCAAGACCCAGGAGGCTTACAATGAGGCGGTGCGGAAAGTATTCTATGGGCTGGACACCCTGGAGAAGCGTCTCGACGGGCGCCGCTACCTCGTCGGCGAGCGCATCACCGAGGCCGACTGGCGCGCCTTTCCGACGCTGCTGCGTTTCGATCTCGTCTACTATAGCCATTTCAAGTGCAACATCCGCCGCATCCAGGACTATCCGAATCTCGCCAACTACTTGCGCGAGCTCTATCAGTGGCCGGGAATCAAGGACACCTTCGACCTCCATAAAATCAAAGCGGGCTACTACAGCCAGCGGAACATCAACCCGACCGGTATCGTGCCCGCGGGGCCGACCCTCGACCACCTCGACTCGCCGCATGATCGCAACCGCCTTCGCGCCGCGGCGTACACGAAGGATGTACGGGAGGCATCTGGACCGTTTAGCTGAACGCATTTTGGAGGAAAATCCCTTCAACAAAAGATTGCTCAAGGGATCAGCCGGAGACAAGACTCTCTTTAAAATCGATGAATTAATCGTACGACATTGGCTTGGCATAAGCCTTGCCTGTTACAATAAAAAGTGGCAAGGGAAAAGAAGGCGGGCGACACGTCCCCCTCTCTCCCGTGTAGGTAAACCATAGTAAGGAATCACCATGCCACACCTGTTCCCCAATGAAAGGCTCCATAGCGTTAGCTTGGCGTCACATTGATCGGCTCACTACTGGAGGAGTTTACTTATGGCCCCTAACTACGCCCAAACCCTACGGGTCATCGGACAGGCTCTGGAGGAACGGCGTTTCAAAGACTTCGACATCAAGAGCGAAGGCAAGCACTATCTCATCCGGGATCTGACTGAGACGGAGCCATCCTCTCAGCCGGTAGAATTTCGGTATACACGTGAAGATATAGAGCGCCTGGAGCAAGAAGCTCAGGCAAGACGCAGGGACCCGTCCAGAACACCTGATTTCACCAGCTTGTCCCAACTCCTGCGCACTGTTGGCGATTACCTCGATGCCAGAGATGGCCGTCTCTTGGGGATTTCGAGGCGATCCCCATTGCTCACAATCGAATACGAAACAGGACAACGCCGTCGCAGGGAGGAAGAACACCTGGCCTCGAGTTTCTACGACCTTTCTGTCCGGATGTACAAGCAAAGGAAGAGACGTAGGGCGTGATCCCGATGCTCTCATCCTGAAGATCCTTTTGTTCGAATCTGCCTCGCACTAAAATCTTTTCCAAGGATTGATCCCCAACTCTTTATGTTTTGCAAATAACATGACTAGATAAATCAGGTCGAAAATAAATATCGATACGTAAAGAAAATTCAGCAGGACCGACAAAGGAAAGCGGAGAAAAAACAGTATCGACGGCAACAGCGTGCCGAACATCTTGAATAACCCTATGTAAATGGACTGACCGCTCACGTCTTTCCGTCTCAGCAGCATCGATATAAACAAAACCGACATCATAAAATTTTGCCCGAAAGCGGCGTATTTGCCATCCCAATCTTTGAACTCGTAGGTTATAGCCCAGATAGCACCAAAACTTATGAGCATGGTCAAAAGAAATGCGGGATAGAACAAGTGCGCTGGCAGTTCCCGACTAAAGGCAGCCTTACCGAAGCGAAGAGCTTGAAAGACGACGATCAAATCAAAGGCAAACCAAATGACATTGATGTAATTTTGAGGGAGCTCGTGGGGATACATAAACGAAAAGATAAATTCCCACGAGATATTTGCACATAGAGCCGCTATCGGCATGCCATAGGTCTTCTCTTGAAACCCCAGTCTGATGATCAAAATATAGACTAGAGTCCACAAGACGCCGGATCCGATTTGCAAGCTCCAGCTTATCTCAGGCGGAACCGTCATACTCTTAACGGCCCCAGATGTTCATGGCATCTCCGCTTCCAGAAATGACAATTATAATGATCTGTCCCGCCCTCCCTGTACGAGCCTGCAGCAGCGCCTATGGCGAGCATAGTCGGGAGCTTGACCCGTAGGATCTGATTCCAAGTGAGTTGTAGACGGTCAAGCTCGTTTGGAGGAGCTCGTCATCCCGCCGTTGGATTGATTGAGTGCTAGTCCTGCTGGAACTGCTTCAGCTCCTGTTGGATGGGGGCGACCTGCTGCTGGTGCTGGAGCTGCTTCAGCTGTTCGTCGCGCCGGAGCTGGTTTAACTGCTCCTTCGATTGGAGCTGATTTGGCTGCTGCTCGTCCTGGAGCTGTTTCAGCTGCTGCCGATCTCGAAGCTGATTCAGCCGCTGCTCGTTCTGAAGCTGATTCAACTGACGCTGGACCTGGTTCAAATCCTGCTGCTGTTGCGACCGGTCCACCTGTTGATTCTGGAGCTGATTGAGTTGCTGCTGAAGCCCGTTTAACTCCTGCTCGCGCTTTAACTGGTTGAGCTGCTGCTCGCGTTGTAACTGGTTGAGCTGCTGCCGGATCTGGATTTGCTGCTGCAAACCACTGAGCGGGTCAGCTGCTGCGCACGGTAGGGAATGCGCGCCCAGAGCTACAACGGCAGCCAGGATTGAATAGAGTCTTTTCAAGGATGCTCTCCTCAATACGTACAATGAATACTTTGCACCTTCACTGAAGTATATTCAAGCTCCACCGGTCAATCTTGACGGACGCCGCGCGGCACGTGCCGGAATCGCCTTTACCTGAAATGTGCTCGTCCCAGTCGCCGTAAAGTCTTGCGAGCAGTAACTAAAAACTTCCTCCCGTTCTCAACCCGCTTTTTCCTTCTGCCCGGGCGTTTGGGGCTCCTTTAGCTCACCGACGGTCACCGTGACGGGGAGCTCTTTTCTTTCCCTCAAGACCTTCATCTGGATTTCCTTGTCCACCGCGGTGCGAGCGACCATAATGGGAAAATCATTGGCTTCCTTGATCTCCTGCCCATTATACTCGGTAACGATGTCCCCCAACTTGATCCCGCCGCGGTCCGCCGGTCCCCCCTCTATCACACCGGCCACAAGCGCTCCGCGGGGCTTTTCCCAACCCAAAGACTTCGCGATCTCTGGCGTGACCTCTTGAATGGCCATCCCTACCCAACCCCTTGTCACCTTGCCTTTGGCCTTGAGCTGGGGCAAAAGCTCTTTCACCAAGTTAACGGGTGTCGCAAACCCTCTCCCGATGTTGCCTCCTGTCTGACTGACAATCGCCATATTGATCCCTACGACTTCACCCCGAGCATTCACCAGGGGTCCACCCGAGTTTCCGGGATTGATCGAGGCGTCAGTCTGGATGAAACTGTCGTAAGGTCCGGCACCGATATGCCGTCCCTTTGCGCTCACGATACCAGAGGTAACGCTGTTGTCGAGACCGAACGGATTGCCGATTGCCATAACCCACTCTCCCACTTCAAGCCGGTCGGAGTCCCCGAGTTGCGCAGTCGGTAAACTCTCTTTGGCATCGATTCTTATGACGGCGATATCGGTCTTTGGATCTTTTCCCAGGACCTTGGCCTCAAATTCTCTCTTGTCGGAGAGCTTCACCATGATCTTCTCTGCATTCTCCACCACATGGGAGTTCGTCAGAATGGAGCCATCAGATGCAATAATGAACCCTGACCCGAGACTTCGCTGCGCGCCCGCCGGCTGTTGCGCACCAAAATACTTTTCCGAGAATTGCTCTGTGGGACCTCTTTCCTCTTGCTGAGGCGGAATACCCAATTCCCTCCCACGAGTAGTTTGGGTTGTAGAGACGTTGACCACAACGGGCTGGAGTCTTTTCGCTAGGGTGACAAAGTCAGGCATTTTCCCCGATTGAGAAACACCCAATTTCCCTAAAACCTCTGCTTGTCGCCGCGAGCCTTCGGGACCATCGCTTTTCCTGCCCCAGCACCCAAATCCAACAACTGAAGTTAGGAGAAACACGAGACAAAGCATCACGATTCTATGCATGACTTCCTCCTTCCGAACGCAAAGGTTTACGTTTTCTCATTTTCTATCAGGCGCTTGCTGGCTTGATCCGAGAAAATGTCTAAAAAAGTCTGCAAGGTACATGCCAGTGAAGAAAAAAATTGAGCTAGGAGGTTAATTTCGAAAGGCATTCTTAAATTCCTACCCACCTTACTGGACGCGGAGTGTTGCAGGCTTTTTCCTACAAGGCCGATTGTAGGATAACGTAATTGCTTTTCAATTCAGGATGACGACGCCCGAGGAAAATCTTTAGCGTCTCAATCTCTATCCTCAAGCTTTCCATGGCCGAAAGCAGATCCTGCTTAGCCTCTTCGAAAACCGCCGCGAATTAGTAGTGTATTTTCCGGATTTCTCATGTATGTGGAGAGTGGTGTAATACTACTTGTTCAGCGGCATAGACAACACCATTCGATGCCCACGGCCAACCGCGACTCCATCTGGAGCCAAACGTTTGCGTTTTTGTGTCTGACGCAGTTGTTGGGCTATGCGCACAATGCCTTGCTGACACCGGCTATCCCGCTCTACGTAACCCATCTCGGTGGCTCGCCACTCGTGGTCGGTTTAGTCCTCGCTGCTTTCGCGACGAGCAGTGTCCTCCTACGCCCACTCATCGGCTACTGGGCAGACACTTGGAGCGAGGCAAGTGTATTGGCATCGGGCTGCCTCGTTATGAGCGCAAGTCTTCTACTGTTCTTTATCCCAGTCGCCGAAATCATCATGTTAGCCAACAGCCTGCGCGGGATCGGCTGGGCTGGGCTCAATACCGGAGGATACGCTCTGCTCGCGTTGATCGCGCCCGTAATGCGCCGGGGGGAGGCGTCAGGTTATTACAGCGGTGTGCAGGCCAGCGCCAGCATTCTTTTTCCCGCCGTAGCGCTCTGGTTGATCGATGCTCGGATCGGCGGCTTCCGGATAGTGATAGCTCTATCCGCGGCGCTCGCAGTTGCGGGCGGAATCATCAGCTTGATTTTAGGCCGAGGCGCCCCTTCCAGGGCGGGTCATCAACTTTCCGATAGTCCCGGCGCAGCACGGTTCAGTCCCTTCGCTCTCGTCGAACGTGAGGTGTTGTTGCCATCTGCTCTCCTTTTCTGCTTGAATCTGGCTTACCCAGCAGTCACCGGATTTCTGGTGCTTTACGCCCGGACCATCGGGATCGAAAACGTCGCCTGGTATTTCGTGGCTAGCGGCTCTACGAGCCTGCTGGCGCGGCCTGCTCTTGGCCGCGTCGGCGACAGGATCGGTCGCGGCCCTTCCCTCGCAGCCGGCTTCGTCCTCGAAATATTCGCCCTCCTGCTGTTGGCCGTCGCCTCCGGCCTTATACTTGTGCTCGTGTCCGGGATTCTCTTCGCGCTCGGTAATGCAATGGGCACGGCGACAACCTTGGCGTTGGCCATACAGCGGGCCAACCCTCAACGGCGCGGCAGAGCGATGGCATCATTTTCCGTCGCTTACCCGCTCAGTGCGGGCGTAGGTGCCCTCCTGACAGGCAGCGCCGTAGAAATGGCGGGTTACTTCTGGATGTATCTGATGGCAGCGGGATTATGAACCGCGGGACTCCTGGCGACCTTCACCAACTGGGCGAGCCTAAAAAGCGACTAGAGCAGACAAGTAAAATAAACGGCGATGTTGTTTACTTTCTGCTTAATACTCAGAGCGTGCTCCTTCCGCATCTGGGAGGTTTACGTTGGATGTCGTCGATTTCTCCAAAAGGTCCCTTGCCTGACTGTTGGCCTTAATAATCGCCTGCCTAGAATTGATATCCGGCCTGAGTTCACGAATGGCTGGACCAAGCTCCTTGCCACTCATTATCTTCTCTTTTAGCTCGTCAAAAGGAATTCCAAGATTGTAGGAGACATACACAGCCGACACGAATTCCGCGAGCTGGCCAAAGCCCTCAGCCGCATCCTGGAGATTTGTCCCGGAAGATAGAAGCTCCTGAAGCTTAGCCGAGAGTTTCGTATTCTGTGTGAGCCGATCACTCGCTGTCGCTTTACCACTCACAATGCCGGTACTCTTCAATGCCTGTCCCTGGGATCCATCTTTTCCACTACGCTCTCTCTCCTGGCCGAGCGTCACCGGCGTACCAAGGCTCTGGGGAAATGCTGGGATAACGCCAAAATATAGAGACACAGCAAAAGTCACGATACAAACGGTCGAAGGTCTCATGGTCTAGCCCTCCTTTAACCTACTACCTTCCCCTCCCGTGTCCCGGCGTAGATTCAAAGGCAACACCCGTGCCAAAGGAAAAGCTATCGATTTTGAATACCTTTCTTGCTGATTCCCTCTTAAGGGACTCTTATTTGTAGGGAATTTCCTACGGGAAAATAATACATACTCCTGTAGCGAACGGGACTATAATCCCGTGGGCCAAGGGATCAAGACAGAATGAGAGGTTTTGAAAGGTAACTCGGTTTCAGGGTAGCTCCCGGGCCACGCGTCTGAGGGAGCTATTAAAGCATTTAGCCTCTGCGATTGGGACCTACCTTCTCAATGTTGATGCGGAGGATGACGCGGCGCTCCTCTCTCATTTTCTCTCGATAGTCGTCCCAATTTGGAGGCTCCCCTTTTGTTTGCCGGTGCCAGTGAATTAAAAGATCCATAGCCTCAGGCAACGCTATGACCTCTGCTGTGCCGTGGATCTGCACATATTTCGAGCCGTGAAACTGATCGCCAAATACCAAGAGCGAGACTCGCGGGTCGCGCCGGATATTCTTAACTTTGTAGGTCGTTCCCCGCGTGGGGAGGATCACGCTGCCGTGGGCATCGATAGCTGGCGAAACAAGCGTCATCTGAGGCCATCCGTCCCGTTTGCGGGCTACGAGGCAGCCGCGGTGATTAACAGCTAAAAACTTCTGCGCGTCGGCAATTTCCATATGCACCCCCCCCGCCTTTACTCTTGTCTTGCATCTTCTTTCTGCTCTGCGCGTTCATCCTTCATGATTCATCTTATCTTTCATCCATTCCTCCAACGTCGGCACGACATACCGGGTAAACAGCTCGACTGACCGGAGAGATTCGACCAGGGAAAGATCACCGAAGGCAAATTGCCCGACGATGTAGGTAGCCGTCGATTCAGTCAGCTCTGATTGTAGAAACGCCGTCGCTCTTTCCGGAGTACCCGCGATCGCCTGGCCAGTTTCAATGAGCTCGTCGAAATTCCACGGCCGGGGGTGCGCCGGAGCACCTCCACGCAGCTGGTATAGATGGTAGAAACTCCGGCGCCATATCGTGTAGGCCCGTCGGGCGACACTGAGTGCCTCTTGGTCGCTCTCGGCGATAACGATGAAACGGCTGATCCCGATCTTAGGCATCCCGTGGCTGTCTCCTCCGACCTCGCGCCAGACTTTGCGATATCGATCCGCGAAGCTACGGGTCTCATGGGCCGTGTCCAGGCTGACAACACTGAGGCCCTTGTGAGCCGCCCGTTCCGCACTCTCGACGGAGTGGACGCCATACCACACTGGCGGATGCGGTTTTTGCAGCGGTTCAAGCTCCATCGGAACATTATCGAAGGAGAAAAACTCACCCTGGAAATTGAGTCTCCCTTCGGAGAGGCCCTGGAGGATCAGGTCGAGCGCCTCTGCATAGATCCGCTGTGCCTCGGCGGGATCCTGTCCGTAGAGTGAGATCTCCGCGGGCGAGGAGCCTCGGCCGAATCCGATCTCGAGCCGCCCGCCACTGAGCTGATCGAGCATGCAGATTTCCTCGATCAGCCGCAGCGGATGATGGAGCGGCAGCGCGTAGACTAGGGGCCCGAAACGAAGCCGCCGCGTGCGCTGCGCGACGGCAGCAAGGAACACGCTCGGCGACGGCGCCATGCCAAGCGGGGTCGAGTGATGCTCGGCAACATGGTACGCGTAGAAGCCCGTCTGGTCATAAGCCTCGATGAGCTTGAGGCGGGCCTCGTAAAAATCTTGCAACGGCAAATTGCCGCGATCTAGATGGTCGAATACCCCGAATTCCATGCCGCTTCCCGGATGCCGAAGGTCTTGGGGCCGCCTGCCCGCCAGGCATCTTTCCATCATCCGACAGGTAGTGTCAACCTGACTGTGATGTAGGGAATCAAGAACAATTGTAGGGAATTACAGCCAAACAAGATCGGCCTCACACACATTGCCGTCAAATAAAATCAACAACCTACAGCCTGGTATCAAATTTGCTCCTCAAACGCTTGCATGCGAAAGGAGGCGCTAGAATGCAAAGGTTACTAAGAAGCAGTTTCACCTTAGGTCTCGGTCTGATTGGCCTATTGTTGAGTTCCACAGTACGTGCCGAAGAAGCAGCGCCGGCACAGAATGCTAACGTCAGCGACGAGGCGCTTAAAGCTTTTGCCAAGGCGTACGTAGAAGTCGACAAAATACGACTAGCCTATGAACCATCCTTCCGCAATGCGCAGGACCCGCAGCAAGCGCAGAGTATTCAGCAGGAGGCCACAGTCAAGATGGAAAAGGCTGTCGAGCAACAAGGGCTCACCAGCGAGACTTACGTTAAGATTTTCAACACAGTCAAGGATGATGCCGAACTGCGTGGAAAAACTATCAAACTGATCGAGGAAGAACAGAATAAACGCTAATCTAGACCGTCCATCTTTTCCTGTCCGCGGACCAATCCAATTTGAGTCACGTTACTAAGCTCTGAAGCAAAACGGCGAAGAGGGTAAAATGATCAAGAACGGCTCTGTCGTGAGCTTTGAATACACGGTCTCCGACGAAAGCGGAAAGGTCCTCGAATCGAGCAAGGGACAGGAACCGATGACTTACACCCACGGACAACAGGAGATTATCCCGGCTCTGGAGAAGGGGCTTTCAGAAATGGAAATAAACGAGGAAAGAAATATCTGCATCCCGCCGGAAGAAGCGTATGGTCCGGTCGATCCCGAAGGTTTCAAAGAAGTGCCCAAGGAGGAGATTCCTGCTGAAAAGTTGAAGGTCGGGACGACGCTTCATGTCCGAGGGAAACGGGGCGAAGACTTCGATCTCCGCGTCTATGAGATCAAAGAACAAACCGTGGTTCTGGATCTTAATCATCCCTTACCCGGGAAGACTTTGAACTTCGACGTCAAGGTGCTGGGCGTCCGGCCGAGCGAGTCTCAGTAATAGCGGACGATTTGAGCGACGGCTTATTGTTGTGTCCGAAGAAGGGGTTGTTCGCGGTCCTTAGCAGTGATCCAAAAGATCGCTTTCACGCCGCCTCCGCGAAGATGCAATTTGGCCACCGCCCTATTTCTGCAGTTACAGCATCCAAGCCAGAGCCAGGGATAGGGTGTTACCTCACACTTCTCACACTTCCCGTGCCTGCACCAGGGGCACTTCAATCCTGTTGATTCATTTTGCTCAGCCACGCTAGAGGAGACCGCAATGGCCATACCAGTCCCAAACCGGCGGTATGGATTTGAAATAACTTACTGGATTGACGGAAGAATTTAGAAGGTCCGTTTCGTGGGACGCGGGAGGAAAAAACGCGAAAACTAACCTTTATCACACGCTTCCGTATCCAAAAAAGATTCAGTCGATTCGGGTGTCGTTCCTTCAATGCGTTGCGTGATTATTTAATCTGCTTCGAGCGCATATATGGCCCGGGTTCGAAGGCGCTGTCTGGCGGGTTCTTCTTGGCACCGCCCACCGCTTTGACGATCTCGTGCATGCGTTTGAGCGAAGCGATGTCCTGCGGCTCGAAGGTGGCGATGTAGGCGCCGTCCCACTGGTTGGCATACGCCCGCGCGTCGTCGGCATTCATGTTGGCGGCTTGCTGCAGGATTTCGCCGACGCGCTGCTTGTTTTTGGAGCCGTATTCTAGAGCCTTGCGCGTCGCAACAATGAACTTGGCCACTGCCTCCGCATTCTTGGCGAGATAGTCGTTATACACGATGGTGACCGCGAGGATAGGCGCGGCATTGCTCTTGGTGAGTTTTTTCCACTCGTCGACCACACTCGCCAGACGGCGCAGCTTGGCCTCTTCCATCCGCACGATGGTCACCGAGCGGATCGCCGCCGCATCGATCTCCTTCTGGATCAAAAACTGCGCCAGCCGCGCCTCATTCCCCGGCGCCACGCTGTACTCATTGGGCTTGATGCCGAAGTTGTGCTCCAGGATTGCGGTGGTAATGGCATGGGTTGCGCTTCCGGGGGGCGACATGCCGATTTTCTTGCCCTTGAGAGCACTCATTGTTTTCATCGGCGAACCGTCGAGTGTGAAAACCTGAGCTTCGGCAATCTGCGTGGCCAGCACGATTTTCACCGGCACGCCATCGGCGGCGATGCCGATGGAATTGGTCGAGGGCGCGGCAAACGCGAGATCAATGGAATTCGATACAATCGCTCGGGTCGGCCCGTTGACCTCGGCGAACTTGATCCATTCGACGTCGAGCCCTTCCTTTTCGGCGAATTTCATCTGCTCCATCACGGCGCCGAAGCCCAGGCTGAAGCCACTGGTCCAGTAGCCAACCTTGATTTTCTGAGCGAACAGCTGGCCGGGCATCGAGCCCAGAATAGCCCAGACGAAAGCCGTAAGAACCCAGACTGATTTTGTTCTTTTCATCACTACCTCCGGTTTGCCGCAACTGAACGTTCTTCTACCATAGCACGGCCCTCACGCAAGCCGTTCTTGCTAAAAGGATGCCGGCAGGCCCATAAGGTCCGAGCTACAAGGCGCGCGACAGACGGTGAGCGGAGACTTTCCTCAGTAGGTTGGAGCGAGGCGCTTGAGCGCAATCATCATAACCGCTGAC
>Ga0066710_100004365_pt1 | contig 12496 bp, 15 predicted proteins | sample GraSoiAngelo_159_FD_79666 | JGI IMG/M metagenome (GOLD analysis project Ga0066710, IMG submission 79666) | Grasslands soil microbial communities from the Angelo Coastal Reserve, California, USA - 14_1009_16_40cm | ecosystem: Environmental > Terrestrial > Soil > Grasslands | place: USA...
AGCGGGGCCGCGCCGAGAAGCTCAAAGACGCCTGCCCCGCGACCCGTGGTTCCCCCATCTGCAAGGAAGTGGAACGACGCCCACCGCGCGTCCTCGCCCATCGCGACCAGCAGCCGCCGGCCCTCCGGATCTGGGAGAGACACGCGCCGGACTCGCCCCCGCCGGTCCAGGGCGCCGACGAGGCCCGCCGCAAACGAGCAGATGCCGCACCCGCCGTCGTAGACGAGGACCCTGTCCATCGAGTCGATGATGCAACCCCTCGACAAGAAGGTATCGAACGTACCGTCAAAACGGGAGCTGCTGGAGGGCGACGGTGAGGGGGAGGAGGGCCCTTCCGGGCCCCAGGAAGGCGGCGGTCTGGACCGCGGCGTTGAGGTAGACGATCGTGTGCTCCTTCTCCCCGACCCGCCACCCGGCATACCCGCCCACGATCTGCTTGAGAATCCCGTCGAGCGGGATGCCCGCCTCGAGGCACCGCCCGATCGTGACGAGCGGCGGGGGCGTCCGGTGCTGCAGTGTGGACTTGAGGCCCGTGATCGCCGCTTGCGGGTCGACGTCGGACCGGAGCGCGATCATCAGGTCCTGCGGGTACTCGTACGCCTTCCCGAGCGTGCGGTAGAACTTCCAGAGCATGTGGGACAGCTCCTCGGTCTCGAGGTACCGCGCCGCGAGTCGGGCGCTGTGCGCGAGGATCATGTTGTGCCCGAGAAATCCAGGATCCTTCGAGACACCGATCACGAGCGGCTCGAAGACGCGTTCCCGGTCCGTGGAGGCGGCGTGGCGGCGAAGGATGTCGTGGACGGACTCGTAATCCCCCTCGGATAGGCCCCGCTGCAGGGCGTCCATACCGGCATCGGTCCCTGAGGGCGCTTGCTCGTACGCCTCCGGACGGAACGGTTTTGACGCCTGGAGCGTGGTCGCGAGGAAGTGGGCGCCGTTCGCGAGCGGCACGAGGGCCATCGGCATCCCGAGCGCCCGGGCGGCCTCCGCGTACGACACCGCCAACGTGAAATTGTGCGCCAGCCGGCCGAGGTCCGCAAGGCTCGCGCGAAGGAGTGCGTGTGACGCACCTGCCAATCCCTCGGTCGTCGCAATCGCGCACAGGAGTGCCGCAGCGCGGTCCGGTTGGCCCGAGGAGACGGCATCCCAGAACGCGGGTTCGGGATCCCCCGCCACGGCGGCGGCTTGCTGCTGCAAATACGTCGCCGTCCAATCGCGCTTGATCAGGCTGAACGAGTATAGGGCGATGAATCGGAGGAGACCGACGGACGCCTCGGGGCCTGCGGCCGTGAACATCTCGCGGGCGGCCTCGACCGTCTGGAGCCCGTGAGGGACCGTGAGCTTCGCATCTTGGTGGTTTGCGCAGACCACGAGGAGGGCATCTGCGACGGGCCAGAAGTTCCCCTCGTCGTGCAGGAGATCGTCGAACAGCGCGATCGCGCGCACGTGGTCGTACGTGTACAAGAGTTGGAGGAACTTCCCGAGGTCGCGCTCGGCCATCCGGTCGACGAAAGCGGTGGCCCTCTTGAGGACTCCGGTGGGCGCGCGATTGACACGGAAGGAATTTCGTCATTCCTATCGGAATATTCGGCGCACGCGTCTTTTTCCGCTCCTCCCGGTCTCCGCCGCCCGGCGAAATTCATGACGGGCGCGGAAGTTCGTTCGGTGCTGGCATCTGGAACTGTTCTAGGGCGGACGATTCTGGACTCCATTGGGGAAACGCCCCTGCTCGAGCTTCCGCGCCTTGCGTCTGCAATCGGGCTGCCTTCTGGGACGCGCCTTCTCGCGAAGGCGGAGCAGCTGAACCCGGGCGGGAGTGTCAAGGACCGGCTGGCGCTGACCCTGATCGAGGACGCGGAGCGCTCCGGTCTTGAACCGGGCGGGACGGTCGTGGAGGCCACGAGCGGGAACACGGGCATCTCGCTCGCGCAGGCGGCGGCGGTGCGCGGCTACCGGCTCATCGTCGTCGCGAGCACGAAGGTAAGCCAGGAGAAGATCCGCATCTTGCGTGCACTCGGGGCCCAGGTCCACGTCACGCCGAACGTCCCGCACGGGAATCCGAACCACTACACGGAAGTCGCGAAACGACTCGCCGCGGCGACCCCGGGGGCCGTCTACCTCGACCAGTTCCACTCCACTGCCAACGTCCGCGTGCACGAGGAGCACACCGGGCCTGAACTCCTAGAACAGGCTCGCCAACTTGCGGGGCGGCTCGATGCGTTCGTCTGCGGCGTCGGCACCGGCGGGACCTTCGTGGGGGTCGCAACGTACCTGCGTCGCGCGTCGCCACGCACCAAGGTCGTGCTCGCGGACCCGAGCGGGTCCGTCTTGGCCGGAGGCGGTCAGTTCCGATCGTATCTCGTGGAGGGAATCGGGGATGACGCTCCGCCACCGTTGTTCGACCCGGCCCTCGTCGATGAGTCCGTGGTCATCTCCGACCGGGACAGCTTCCGCTTCGCTCTGTTGGCGGCGCGGACGGAAGGCCTCCTGATCGGCGGCTCGAGCGGGAACCATTTGGCGGCGGCGGCCGAAGTCGCACTGCGGCTTCCGGCGGGCTCCGTCGTCGGCACGATCTTCCCCGACACGGGTCGCAATTACCTTTCGAAGTTCTTCGACCCGGAGTGGTGCGCGGCGAACGGATTGGCGGGACTCCACGAGGACGGTGGCCGATGAGCGCGCCGTCCGCACCCCGTCCCGGCACGCTCTGCGTCCACGGAGGCGTTGCACCCGACCGGCTGACGGGTGCCCTCGTGCCTCCGCTCGTGCAATCGACGACGTACGCGTGGCCGGACCTCGATCATCCGCCTGCAATCACGTACGCCCGCGCGGGGAACGCGACGGTCGAGAACCTCGAGCGGCGGTTGGCGGTGCTCGAAGGCGGCAGCGACGCGGTCTGTTTCGGCAGCGGGCTGGCGGCGATCGACGCGCTCCTCCGGTGTCTCCCGCGAAACGCGCGGGTCGTGGCGGGGCGGCACCTGTATGGAGGGACGACGAGGCTCCTGCACCGCCTTCACGCCGATCGTCTCCGCGTGGACGTTGTCGACACGACGAACGAGGCCGCACTCCGCACAGCGCTCGAGGCCCCGGCCGACCTCGTGCTCGTCGAGACGCCATCGAACCCGACCCTACAGATCACCGACCTGTTCCTCGCGACTCGATGGGCGCACGAGGCGGGCGCGCTCCTCGCGGTCGACAACACGTTCCTCACGCCCTTGTACCAGCGACCGCTCGACATCGGCGCGGACCTCTCCATCCACAGCACGACGAAATACCTGGACGGACACGACGCGACCCTTGGCGGGGCCGTCGTCCTGCACTCCCGCCACGCGGGCCAAGGCGACGCGCCCGATGGGCCGCTCGCCGCCCGACTCCGGTGGATCCGAAAGGCGAGCGGGGCGGTCCTCGCTCCGTTCGAGGCGTGGTTGACGCTCCAAGGGTCGAAGACGCTCCATCTGAGGACGCGCGAGCAGTGGGGGACCGCGTCCCGACTTGCGAAGCTCGCGAGCGACGATCCAAACATCGAATCCGTCTACTATCCCGGCCTGCCCGACCACGACGGTCACGAGGTCCACCGCCGGCAAGCGAACGGGGACGGGGGCATCCTGGCTGTTGATCTCGGCGGCATTGGTGCGGCGCGGGACTTCGTGTCGCACCTTCGCGTCTTCACGATCGCGGAAAACCTGGGAGCCACGGAATCCGTCGCAACCCATCCGGCGTCAATGACCCATGCGGACCTCCCGCCGGAGCGACGACGTCTTGATGGGATCTCGGATGGCCTCGTACGATTGAGCGTGGGTGTCGAAGACCCCGAAGACTTGGAGGCGGACGTCCGGGTTGCGCTCAACCAGGTCGCGAGGCGACAACCGGTGGTCGCGTGAGCCCCAAGCCACGTCGGTTGGCTGTGGACGTTTACGGGTACGGGCAGGTCGCCCGCGCCTTGCTGCCCATGCTCAAGAGGGCGGAGATCGGAATCGCGACGGTCCGAGACCGCACGCGGATTCGGATTTCCCATCCCGCACGCGGGGGGCGCCGCGTGTTCGTCGACGCGACGAGTCCGCGGTACGACGGCGAGCCCGCGCGAGCGTGGGTGCGACGCCTCGAGGCGGCTTTGTCGGGAGGCACGCCCGTCGTCACGTGTAACAAGGCTCCCCTAGCGATCGCATGGAAACGTCTCGTTGCCGCCGCAAGAGCAGGGCGCACGTCGCTCTCCTGTTCCGCGACAGTCGGAGGCGGGACGCCCGTGCTCCTGTTCCTTCATCGCCTTCATCGTTCCCACGGCGTCGTCCGCGTCGAGGCCCCATTGAATGCGACGACGAACTTCGTCCTCGACCGCGTCGCGAACGGGGCCTCCCTCCCCGATGCGGTCCGCGCGGCGCACCGCGCGGGCTGGGCGGAGCCCGACCCGAGTCTCGACCTCGACGGCACGGACGCTCAGGCGAAGGCGGTGATCATCCACAACCTCTTGTTCCCGGAGAAGCGGCCGCTCGCGTTGCTCCCCTCCCGTCCGCGACTGCGACTGAAGGAGGAAGAAATCCGGCACCTGGCAACGTCCTCCGGCGCACCCCGACTCATCGCGACGATCGTCCCGAGTCGCGTCAGGCTCAAGCTCTTGGCAGGCTCCGCCGCCAAAGCGATCCCTGGCGGGTTGGGGGTCGCCGGTGCGCGCGCCGTGCTCCGGGATGGATCGGAGGCGACAATCACTGGTCCCGGAGCTGGACCTCAGGTGACCGCGGGCGCGCTCGTAGGTGATCTACTCGCTCTTCGTGATTCGTTCGACGAAGTGGGGACTCGTCCATGACTCGCGCGCAGGTCGACGTCATCAAGATTGGCGGGTCGATACTCAAGGACGCCTCATCCTATTGGATGGTCGCCCAAGAAGTCGCGGCGCGACTTGCGAGAAATCCCGGATGGTTCGTCGTGTCGGCCGCGCGTGGCATCACGGACGACCTCGAGCGTCTGGCCTGCGCGACAGATATCCGCGACCCCCGCCATCTCCTTGAAAGACAGCGCTTGGCAACCGGGGTTGCGCCCGACTTTGCGTTGGATGTCGAGTTGCGGCGGGCGATGCACGATGTCCGAGCGGGCCGGATGGATCGACTCCTCGCGTGGGGCGAACAGGCGAGCGCAATGGCGTTGCAGGCGCACCTGGCCGAGCTCGGGGCCGACGTGCCAATCGTTGAACTCGCTTCTGAGGGATCTACCGCAGCGCCCCGGTCCGCGCTCGTCCCGGGCTTCTACCTCCGAGAAACCTCAGGCGGCGTCCGTCTCCTCCCTCGCGGGGGGAGCGACATCAGCGCCGTCCTCGCGGCAATCCGTCTGGCAGCGCGCACGGTCCGCTTCTGGAAGGAGGGGGGCGGCATTCGTGTGGGCGCCGCTCGGGTTCCCGAGATCGACGCGTCCTCCCTCCTGCCCCGGCTCACGGGAACGATTCGGCCCCTGCATCCCGAGGCCCTGACGCTCGCGGCTCGTTGGGGGATCGATCTGATCCTCGAAGATCCGTTCGGCGACGATCCGCCGACGCGCGTCCGTTCCCGATCGACGCGAATCCGACCTGACCTTCCCTTGGCGGCGACGGCGGAGCCATACGGTGGTTCGGAAGGATGCACCCGTCCAGAACCCTCCACCGGAGGTCATCCGTGAAGCGCGTGGACGTCGCGGTCCTCGGGGCGACCGGTGCCGTTGGTCAGCGATTCGTTCGGCTCCTCGAATGTCATCCTTGGTTTCGGCTCACGGAAGTCGTCGCGAGCGACCGGCGCGCAGGCGAGCCCTATGCCGATGCCGTGCGCTGGATCGACGGGCCCCTTCCTCCCGATGCACGGGAATTGCCCCTTCGCCGGGGTTCGGACGACCTGGACGCCGAAGTGTGTTTCAGCGCGTTGCCCGGCGGGAGGGCCGGGCCCCTCGAACGTTCTCTAGCCGCGCGCGGGTATCCCGTGTTCACGAACGCACGGGACCTCCGTCTTGAGCCCGAGGTACCCCTCGTGGTTCCCGAGATCAATTCGGGCCACATCGCTCTCGTGGACCGCCAGCGAGGGACCGGGCGGCACGGGTTCGTGGTCGCGAACGGGAATTGCACAGCGATCATCCTCTCGCTCGCGCTCAAACCGCTCGTCGATGCCTTCGGCGTAGACCGGTGCAGCGTCGTCTCGTTCCAAGCGGTGAGCGGGGCGGGGTATCCGGGCGTCCCAAGCCTCGACATCGCGGACAACGTCATCCCGTTTATCGAAGGAGAAGAAGGAAAGGTGGAAGCGGAAGTTCCGAAGATCCTCGGTCGCATCGAAAACGACCATGTGGCCCCCGCCGGCGTGACGGTCAGCGCGACGTGCGCTCGGGTCCCTGTCCTCGAGGGACACACCCTGGCGGTGGGGGTGCGGCTCCAAGGACGCGCGCCCCTCGAGCGCGTCCGCGAAGCGTTTGAGTCGTTCTCCGCGGAACCCCAGCGCCTCCGCCTCCCGAGCGCCCCCGCCAAACCCGTCCTCTTTCGCACGGAGGACGACCGCCCGCAGCCACGGAAGGATCGCGAGCTCGGTGGCGGGATGACCGTGACCGTGGGTCGCTTGCGACCGGATCCCCTCATGGATTACAAGTTCATCGCGGTGGGGAGCAACACGATTCGCGGGGCCGCCGGCGCGTCGATCCTCAACGCCGAATTGGCGATGGCGCGGGGGCTCCTAGACGACTGAATATTCCGATAGGAATATCTCTCCCGTCAGCGTCTTCCCTTCGTGCTTCCCGACCTCGGAGAGATCCCGCGGTTGCGGCGGGCCCTCGGCCTGTCGCAGACTGAGCTCGCGTCGCTGACGGGCGTAAGTCAGAGCGCGATCGCGAAAATCGAACGCGGCCAAACGAGCCCTTCGTATCAGATCGCGAAGAAGATTCTGGACCGCCTGGACGCGGAACGGAAGCGGAACGAGCCGGGCGCCACGGTGACGGACGTTCGCACGAGGAAGGTCGTGTCCGTCGGACCCGCCGTTCCACTCGAAACGGCGGTCGCGGACATGCGCCGCCACAAGTTCTCCCAGCTCCCGGTCATCGACGGGGGTCGCTCCGTGGGCAGCCTGTCGGAGCGGGCGATCACGAACCTCGTGATGGCGGGGAAGACGCCGGCCGACTTCGCACGGATGCGGGTCTCGGACGCGATGGAGCCCCCGTTCCCCACGATCGACGAGAAGGCCCCCGTGTCGCTAGCTGCGGCCATCCTCCAGCACTACGGCGCGGTCCTCACGACGAGCCGTGGGGAGGTCCAGGGCATCGTCACGAAATCGGACCTCCTGAAGCTCGTCCAGGGCCCCCGGCCCTGAAGGGTTCTTAAGGAACGACCCCCGCCGCAGGCTCCCTGTATCAGGTTGTAAACGTCAAACCGATATACCCCTCCGCCTGATGGGTGCTCCGCCGTGACAACCTCCCCCCAGAGGACCATCGGGCAGCCGATTCCACCACAGCCTCCGGAGCCCCCGGAGGAGCGTCGCCCCGAGGGCAGCTTCACGAGTGAACCCCATGCCGTCCATCCCGCCCAGTCCGATCAGGAGCTCTTCCGGGAGCTCATGAACGGGTTCACGGTCCTCGCGGAGACGTGCGACCGCTTCTCCCGCGAGGTGTACCGCCGATCCGGCACGCCGCCGGAGACCGACCTGGCGGGGACCGTGGAACGGAACCTGAAGATCGCCCGAACCGTCTTTGAGAAATGGTGTCTCGAGATCCTCGCCGTGACTTACCTGAACAAGTCAAGCTCGCTTCCCGAGCTAGAGCGGGCGCTCGGCGCGATTCATCCGACGCTCCTCCGGGTAAAGCTCCGCAAGCTCGTGGCAATGGGGCTCGTCCAGACGAACACGGTATCCAAACGGAATGCGGAGCGCCGGTACTCGTTGACCCACAAGGGGCAGATGATCACGCGCTTGGGCGAACCCGTGTTCCTCTATCTTCGGCTGGCGGACGGTTGGCGGAACATGCCCTCCTCGGAGACGTCGGAAACCGAGTCGACGGACGACGTCCCTGAGTCGGACACCGCGTGATGCCGGATGGTGTCAGCCGTTGTCCTCACCTCTCAAGCGATGGACTCGCCCTCCGTTGAGTAAAGCCTTATAGGAAACGCGCCCGTTTGCGCGGCCCGCGATGGCCCTGTACGACGTGATCATCATCGGGTCTGGCCCCGCGGGGCTCACCGCCGCGATCTACACGACCCGCGCGAACCTCAAGACGCTCGTTCTGGCGGGGAGTCCGAAGGGCGGGGACCCGACGCGCATCCCCGGTGGTCAGCTCATGGCCACGACGGCCGTCGAGAACTACCCCGGTTTCCCGGAGGGCGTGCAGGGCCCGGAGCTCATGGACCTCATCCGCCGCCAAGCGGAGCGATTCGGCTCCGACATCGTGGACACGAACGCGGTGGCGGTGGACTTCCGCAGCCGCCCTTTCCGGATCAAGGGCGAAGAGAACGAGTACGAGGGCCGGTCCGTGATCATCGCGACGGGCGCGCAAGCGAAGTGGATCGGCCTCGAGAGCGAGCGTCGGCTCCAAAACAAGGGGGTGAGCGCCTGCGCCGTTTGCGACGGGTACTTCTTCCGCGGCTTGGACGTGGTCGTCGTCGGCGGCGGGGACAGCGCGATGGAGGACTCCCTCTTCCTCTCCAAGCTCTGCAAGACCGTGAAGGTCGTCCACCGACGGGACTCGTTCCGCGCGTCGAAGATCATGCAGGACCGTCTCCGGAAGACGCCCAACGTCGAGGTCCTCTGGAACACGGAGGTCCTCGAGATCCTCGGCGGTGACAAGGTGACGGGCGTGCGGCTCGTCAATCACCCGAAGGGGTCGCCCAAGGACATCTACGACCGGAACCCGAAGGACCCGCACCTGAAAGTGTGGGAAGTCCCGACGGGCGGGGTGTTCGTTGCGATCGGACATACGCCCGACACGGAGACGTTCCAGGGCCACGTCGCGCTCGACGCGAAAGGGTACATGGCGGTGAATGACCACGTGAAGACGAATGTCCCTGGCGTGTTCTCCGCCGGGGACGTGCATGACAGTCACTACCGCCAAGCCGTGACCGCGGCGGGGTTCGGCTGCATGGCCGCCCTCGAGGCCGAGCGTTGGCTCGCGACCCAAGGGTAATTTCGAGAGGTTCACCCTCCGTCGACCCCTCTCGCGGTCATGGCGTCGGGGTGCTCCCCCGCACTCGACCGTGAGGCGCAAGGGACAGCCGCGGGGTGGCTGGGAATCGTGGGCGGCATCCTCGTCCTCGCCGGCTACGTGACCACGCTGTTTTAGATCTGGATGTTCTTCGGTCAGTATGCGCGTCCCGATTGGACCTTCTACGCGTGTTGCGGGACCCCGCACGTCGTCATCGGATTCGTCGCGATCGCCCTCGGAGCGAGGGCGCTTTCGGGTCGCCTCCACCCGGCGGGGCTCGGAATCGCCGGCGTGATCGCGCTGCCCCTCGGGCTGTTCTTCCTTGGCGACCTACCTACATTCTTTGGCGGTGTCACGCTACTGTTCGCGGGCTGGTTCGCGAGCGCCGCATCGATTGGACACGAGCACGGTTCTGCCAAACTGATTGAGAGGTTCGGCAAAGTCTGAAATAGCGTGGGCCGCATCCGAGCGACCTCCGAGGCAACGATGGTCCGCATCTTCCGTGGCGGGGTGCTCGACGAGCGATTCGAGGGGAGCGTTGTCGTGATCGGCCCGAAGCCGACGCAGATGACCGGCCTCGTGAAGGGCGATCTCTTCGTGCGGGACAACTCGACCTGCGAGATCATCGGCATGGTCACGGGCAACCTCGTCTCGGAGAAGACGGGAAAGGCGATCTTGCGCGGCATGGTCGCGAAGGACGTGAAGTCCGTCGGTGGGGACGTCGAGATCCACGGCATGGTCATCGGCGACGTCGTCAACGAGAGCGGCCGCGTGTTCATCGGCCCGAGCTGCCTCGTCCGGGGGGCGGTCAAAGGAAAGACGGAGACGGCACCGCCAATCACGGGTGCGGCCCCAGCCCCCGCCGCGAATCCCCCGCCGGCGGGTTGATCACGAGAGCGTAAGGACGATCTTCCCGAACTGCTCCGCCTTATCGAGCCGCTCCTGGGCGTCCCGCGCTTTCTCCAAGGGATACGTGCGGTCGATCACCGGCGTGAGTTTGCGCCGGAACACAAGCGCCATCACGTCCTCGAACTCCTTCTGGGAGGACATCGTCGACCCAAGGATCGAGTGGCCCCGGTAGAAGGATCGACGGAGGTCGAACGTCGCCTCGGGACCCGATGTGGCGCCGCAGAACACGAGGCGACCCCCGCGGGTCAGCGCCCGCAGGCTCTTCGCGAACGTGGCGGGGCCGATGTGGTCGACGACGACGTCGACGCCCCGCTTGGCGGTCAGCTCCCATACCGCCCGGTCGAATTCGACGTCCTTGGAATTGATGAGGACGTCCGCGCCGATCTCCTTCGCGCGCCGGAGTTTCTCATCCGAGGAACTCGCCGCGAACACCGTGCAGCCTGCGAGCTTCGCGATCTGAATCGCCGCCGTGCTCACGCCACTCCCCGCCCCGAGCACGAGAACGCTTTCGCCCGCGCGGACGCGGGCACGCGTAATGAGCATCCGCCATGCGGTCTCGAACACGAGGGGCGCGGCGGCGGCATCCACGTACTCGAAGTCTGTCGGGAGCTCGACGCAGTTCCGCGCGGGCACCGCCACGAAGTCCGCGTACCCGCCCGCGACGTGTTCGCCGAGGATCCGATAGTCGGGGCACAAGGGGTGCTCTCCTTGGATGCACCATTCGCATTCCCCGCAGTACAGTCCCGGATTCACCGCCACGCGGGTCCCGACTTCCGGATAAGAAACGGAGTTTCCGACCGCCGCGACCTCCCCGGCGACATCGCATCCCGGGATGTGTGGCAACGTCAGCTTCAGTCCCGGCAATCCCTCGCGGACCCAAAGGTCGAGGTGATTGAGCGCGCACGCCTTCACGCGGACCAAGACGTCGTGGCTTCCGATCTCCGGCTTCGGCACATCGAGGGGGACGAGCCGGTCGAGCCCGCCATGTTCGCGGAACCCGACGGCCCTCATGGAGGGCGCGAATAGGGGCGCGCTAGTTAAGGGTTGGCGGGCCACCGCAAAGATTGAACCTATCCAGCGGTTGCCCACCCTGCGATGGAGTCCTTGCTAGGCCCGGACCACAACCATCCGGAGGCCGTCCACCGGCTGACACCGGTCCTCCGAATTGAAACGCTCGTCGATGGCGTGTTCGCGATCGCGATGACGATCCTGGTCCTCGACCTTGTTGTCCCGCAGGTCGCCGATCCCGCGGAGCTCGTCCCGAGGCTCGTCGGGATGTGGCCGCGCTTCGCGATCTACGCCGTAAGCTTCGTCCTCCTCGGCGCCTACTGGATTGCGCACCACAGTCAGTACCGGTTCATCGAACGGGCGGACCGCATCATGCTCCTCCTGAACATCGTGTTTCTCATGCTCGTCGCCCTTCTCCCGTTCGCAGCCTCCCTGATGGGCGAGTACCCGGACCGGCAGGTCTCTGCGGTCTTCTACGGGGTCCTCGTCGGGCTCATCGGCGTCGTCGGTGGCCTCCACTGGTGGTACGTCACGCGAGACCGGCGGTTCATCGTCCCCGACGTGGACCTGGAATTCGTCACGATCGTCCGCAGGCGGATTGCGTTGACTCCGGTCCTCGCCCTTCTTGCGATCGGCCTGTCGTTCGTCAGCACGTACGCGAGCTTGGCGGTGTACATCCTCCTCCCCTCTTCGTACCTGCTCCCGAACCGTCTCGACCGGTACTTCGATCAGGCCCCCGAGGGGTAGCCGTCGTTCACCGCCAACGTCTTGTGACCTTGGCCGCGTCCGTGATCTCTCCCTGGTAAATCGTCTTGATGTACTCGAGGCCCTCCTCGTGCGCCTCCTGCGTGAGGGACTCGACGCCGTCCTCCGGCACGATTGGCTGGAGCCCACGGAAGAACGCGTCCGCGCTCGTATGGCGGCAGCAGATGTTCGAATGGAGGCCCGTGATCACGAGGCTGTCCACGTCGTGCGCGCGGAGCACCGTGTCGAGGGGCGTCTCGTAGAACGCGCTGTACGTCTGCTTCCCGAAGACGTAGTCGCCCTTCCCCGCCGGCAACTCCGGGATAATCTCCGCTCCCTTCGTCCCCGCCATGCTGTGCGGTCCCCAGATCTTCAGCTCGAAATCTTTCGGGAGATGCGCATCATTCACGTAGAACACGGGGACGCCGGCCCGACGCGCGGCCCCTGCGAGGGCCCGGATGTTCGGGATGATCCGCTTCGCGCGCGGCGTCCCGAGCTTCCCGGTCACGAAATCGTTGACCATGTCAACGATCAGCAACGCGTCCGTCATCGACTCCCCGTCGGCGTACCCGGCAGCTTCGGATAAGCGTTGCGCCCGACCTCGCCACGGGGACCGTCGAGGGTCCTACTTGCCGGCGACGACGAACCACAAGCCGCCGCCGGCGTGGAGGAATTGCGGGCGACGGAAGCCAGCCCCCCGCAGGAGGCGGCGAAC
>Ga0066710_100004366_pt1 | contig 12496 bp, 9 predicted proteins | sample GraSoiAngelo_159_FD_79666 | JGI IMG/M metagenome (GOLD analysis project Ga0066710, IMG submission 79666) | Grasslands soil microbial communities from the Angelo Coastal Reserve, California, USA - 14_1009_16_40cm | ecosystem: Environmental > Terrestrial > Soil > Grasslands | place: USA...
GCGTAGACGTGCCGGGCGCGACGTGCCATGAGGAGCGACATGTAGCCGATACTCGCCCCGATGTCGTAACAGATTGATCCACTCGGGAGGTAGCGGTCGATCGAGCGCTGGACCTCCAGCTCGTACAAGCCGCTGATGTCGGCACGCGAAACGTGCTCACTGAAGACGAGCTTGAGGCCGGCGAGCGGCCCGGAACGTATCGTGGCGACGCGCGAGTCGATGGCGACCAGCTTCGAGAACGTCTGCCGTGTGACTCGATCGAGCACCCGGTTGTTGTGCAGCCAGCGCTTGATAAAACGCGGGGTCCGCCGGGCGGTCAGCAGCACCACCTTTCCGAACCATTCCGATACGGGGCTAGTTCTCGTTGCGCGACTCATTTTGTCAAGATCAGTAGTCGCCATCGACCCATGACACGAACGGCCAAGTCTTTATGAACGGAGAAAAGGATCCGACTGGGCGCTCCCAGGACTTCTCTTGCGATGAAGCCGACAAGCTTTCTTGCCAATCTTCGAGGGTTCTTCTTGTGTTCGTTCCATATCCACTCGAGAGGAGTCGACTGCCACGTATACAGGTAGTCCACTACTTCGTATCCGACATCCTTCAACATCTGGATTGCTACATCCTTCGTGAAGTAGTGAAGGTGCCCATAAGCAGCTCTGAATTCGTTTAACCGCCCCATGAGGACGGTTCGCACCGATATGTCGAGTGGAATGTGGATGATCTTGTATTCGCTCTTCGAGCGGATATCTCTCAGGAAACTGAAGTAGTCTTCTAGGTGTTCGAGTACATCCATCAGTAGAATGAGGTCAAAATATGCGCCTTCTTCGTATCGGATGTCCGACAGTGTGAAATGGAGTCGTTCATTCGCTCGGCGTTGACAGAGCTCAAAGGCTTGTGGAGAAACCTCATACCCCCAGCACGTGCATTCCGCATTCATTCCTGCCTGGACCAGCCTCAACACTTCTCCAGCCCCGCAACCGACGTCGCAGATAGTCTTTGGCTTAAGCCCGTTTCGCGCCATTAGCTGGAGGACGTATTTCGCCTTCCAAGGAGATTCATCGGCATGCCACAGGGGATTTCGGTCGAGATATCGGCCGCTCGTGTACAGGTCTTGAATCATGTGCGTTCGCTCCGAACGACTTCCTTAGTCCGCCCACTGGGGCGTGCGGAGACGAAGGGCGCGGGGCTGTCGACTCGGCCGGCGGCCCGGCCGTCGAGAAAGGTCCGGAACCACATTTCGAACGAGACGAGCATCCAGAGCTGCGAATGGAGCTCCCGGCCGCGCGCCTGGCGCGCGATCAGCCGCTCGATGTATTCGGCATTGAAGACACCCCGCTGTCGGCTCCGCTCTGACAGCAACAGATCGCGCAGGAAGGCGGCGGACGGGCCACGGAACCAGCCGGCCAGCGGGACTGCGAACCCCTGTTTGGGTCGGTCGATGATCACTGGGGGCAGGGTTCCACGCAGGGCGCGCTTGAAGATGTACTTCGTGGTGCCGTCGCGCAGCTTCAGCTCGGGCGGGATCGTCGCTGCAAACTCCATCAGCTTGTGGTCGAGCAATGGCACGCGGACCTCCAGCGAATGGGCCATGCTCATCCGATCGACTTTGGTCAGGATGTCGAGAGGCAGGTAAGTCTTGATGTCGAGGTACTGCAAGGAGGAGAGCCAGTGCTCGGGCACCGTGGCCAGGAGCCGGGTGGCGTCGCTCCACGGATCGACGGCGTCGAGGCGCTCGAACGCCTCTGGCCGGAACAGCCGCCGCATCGCGTCGCGCCGGAACAAGGTCGCCGCGTCGAGGTAGCGCTCGGCGCCGGTCAGCGAGCGGTGGCGAAGGAAGTTGCCCCCGCGCATCCCGTCGGGGATCAGCCGCGCGGCCGTGGCGAGGAGGTGGCGAACGGCCGCCGGCAGCTCGGCGGCGCGTTCCACCGCTTCGACCACGTACCGGTCGTAGCCTGCGAACAGCTCGTCGCCGCCGTCGCCCGAGAGCACCACCTTGACGTGCTCGGCGGCCAGCTTCGAGACCATGTAGGTCGGGATCGCCGAGGGATCGCCGAAGGGTTCGTCCAGAGCCTGCGCCAGCTCCTCGAGGATGGTCAGAACGTCCGGTTCCAGGATCAGCTCGCGGTGGTCAGTGGCATACCGGGCCGCGACCAGCCGCGCGTACTCAACCTCGGTGAAGTCCGCCTCCGTGAACCCGATCGAGAACGTCTTCACCGGCGTCGCCGTCAGCCGGGCCATCGTCGCCACGACCGAGCTGGAGTCGAGGCCCCCGCTGAGAAAGGCGCCCAGCGGGACGTCGCTCACCAGGTGCAGCCTCACCGACTCTTCGAGGAGCTCGCGCAGCCGCCCCACCCAGTACGCCTCGCTCCGGCCGTACTCGGGCGCGAGCCGGAGGTCCCAGTAGCGCTCCACGCGCGGCGCGCGCCCAGGCCCCGCGATCAGTATGTGGCCGGGCTCGAGCTTGTGGACGCCCTCCAGGATGCTCTCCGCAAGAGGGGTGCACATAAACGTGAACAGGTGGTTCACCGCGTGCCAGTTCAGCCGGCCCTCAACCTCGGGCAGCTGGAGGAGCGCCTTGAGCTCGGAGCCGAAGAGGAGGCGGCCCGCGACCTCCGCATAGTAGAGCGGCTTGATGCCGACCCGGTCACGGGCCAGGAGCAACTGGCGTCGGCGCTCATCCCAGAGCGCGAAGGCGAACATGCCCCGGAGGTGATCGACGCATCGCGGGCCGTACTCTTCGTAGAGGTGGACGATCGTCTCGGTGTCACCCGCCGTGTAGAACCCGTGCCCGCGACGTTCGAGCTCGTCGCGCAGATCGGCGAAGTTGTAGATCTCGCCGTTGAAGACGACCCAGACCGTGCCGTCCTCGTTGCGGATCGGCTGCTCGCCCGTCGCGAGGTCAATGATGCTCAGCCGCCGCATGCCCAGCCCCACACCCCGGCCGAGGTAGAAGCCCTCGTCGTCGGGCCCGCGGTGGACCAGCGCCTGGCACATGGCCCTTACCTCGTCCCGTTCCACTGGGCGGCCGTTCAGGCTGGCGATGCCAGCGATCCCGCACATGGCTAGCTCGTGTTCTCTAGTCGGTCGGCGGCAACCGCCGCGCGCCTGGCTCCCGCGCATCCGCCCATCCCAGCCCGCCCACGCACTCCCACAGCCGGCTGGCGATGGCCCGCTTCTCGCTCTCCGTCAGAAGCCCGAACCGGAGTAACGCCGCAAGATACGTCCCTGCGTAGACGATGGTGCCCGCGCTCACCTCGAGGAGCGGCGGGAGGTCGATCGACGCCGTGACGGCGCGGGAAGCGAGGCCAGCCGCCGCCGCCGCGCCCAGGATCGCAGCCAGCGTCTGCCACGGCATCAGGTCCACGAAGTTGACTCCGAAGAGCGCACGGAGCCGGGCCAGGTCGAGCGCCTTTCCGGCGAGGGTCGCCAGAACCGTAACGAGCACAGCGCCGGGCAGGCCAATCGTGGACATTGAGGCGTGGATCAGCAGGACGACCAGGAGCGCGCGGGCGCCGTTGCGTAGGAGAAGGAAGCGCGTCTCCGCGTACACGCGCAGCACGCTGTCGGTCACCAGCACCGCCAGCAAGATACTGGTGGAGCCGGTCATGAAGATGGGGACGCTCGCGCTGTAGAGCTCGGTGAAGAAGAGCACGATCAACGGGTGCGCTGTGACAAGAAGCAGCCCGACCACCGGGACGAGGATCAGTGCGAGCTGGCGGCTCGTATCATGCCAGATTCCGAGCAGCGCGTCCCGCCGGCCATCGCGGATCGCCTCGCCCATCCGCACCATCATCACGTTACCGGCGGAGGTCGACAGGAAGTCCACCAACGGGATCTGGAGACAGCCGACCGCGTAGACAGCGAACGTCGCCGCATCGAAATGATACGAAACCACGTACTGATGGAACGTCGACTGAAAGATGTCAAAGAGGACATACCCGGCGAACGGCGCCGCATAGGCCACTTGGCTCCTGAACAGGCCGACGTGCGGCCGGAAATCGTGGCCGAACACGCGGCCGAGGTAGGCGAGCGCCGCCACCAGCCGCAGCGTGGCGAACGCCACGGCGCCCAGCAGGAGGCTCTCGATGCCAGGCTCGAGCAGCACGGGTACCACGAGGAACGCCGCGCGAAGGACGTCGGACACGCCGTAGGACGATGAGGCCAGAAGGTAGCGCCCGCCCGTGATCATGACGATCTCGAGCGCGCTCGCGACCAGCATCAGCAGAAGAAAGACCCCGAGCAGCGGCAGGTACGCGCCGAGGGCCGAGTTGCTCAGCCAGTGGGAGAGCTCCGCACGGGTCGCCGCGAGTAGGGCGAGGCAGCCCAGTCCGCTCGCCGCCAGAAACAGGAGGGAGTTGGCGACGTGGCGGCCCGCCGAGCGCGGCGCAAGCGGAACGAAATAGAAGAGGCTTTCAGACATGCCGAACTGCGCGACCGCATTGAACGTCGCAAAGAGCAGGAAGAGTTGCTTATACGTCCCGAACTCGGCCTGAGAAAAAACGCGTGCGAGCACGACGGGCACGAAGAAGGTGGCGGTGAACGCCAGCGTGCGTCCCGTCATGAGGAAGAGTGCTGGCTTGAGGCTAGAGTCCACGCTAGGGGAAGTAGTCATCGGGCTCACGGTCGGGCGGGCCCCAAGCCGGGGGGCCTAGGCCACCTTCGTCTTCTTCCGCGCTACCGAACGGGCAATGCGCGGCGCCGCCGCTTTGCAACCGACGACAAAGCGAAACAGCGGACCGAAAGCGCGTAATGATGTCAGCCCCACGAAGTAGAGCCCCGGCACACTGCTTTCGAACCAGTGACTCAGGATCGGGATACCCATATCGGTTTTGATCTCGGCCCGGAGCGATGGATGAATCATGGTCAGCTTGTCGATATCCACCTTGTATCCGGTGGCCAGGATCACGTGATCAGCTCTCACCTTCTCGCCGTCAGAGATAGTCACATCTACCTTCCCATCTACCGCCTCCATCTTGACGACCGTATGGCCTTCGCGCAGTGTCGCCTTGCCAAGGACTCGATCCCTCAACCAGTCAGTGGCGGTGGCTGCGTAATACACGCGCAGGGCCCTGTCTTTGGTGTGTTGCGGGAAGCGGTAGAAGAGATAAGGCACATGCTCCAGGATCCAATTCGTCCAGCCAGGGGCGATGCCAGCGTTCGGAGCCAGGATCTGTTCGAAAATGGTCCGCTCGTTCGCCCGATCAGGCTCCAGCCAGAGAATGGGCCGACGTGATATGGCATGGACGGTTGCCCCAGCCTCGTGAAGCAGCGCGCTGTACTCGATGGCGCTCTGTCCCCCGCCGATGACGATGACTTGTTTTCCCTTGAAACGGCCGAGGTCATTGTGCTCGCAGGAATGCGAGACTAGTGCAGCCGGCAGACTGTTGTACGGGTCTGGACGATGGGCAAAGTAGTAGAGCCCGATCGCCATGACGACCGCCGCGCTCTGCACCGTGCGCCCGTCCTCCAGCGTCAGGTGAAAGTGACCGTTGTGGCGCTCTATCGACTTGACATAGGCTTCATCGACGTTCGGCACCGCCCGTTCCTGGAACCAGCGTCCGTAGTCGATGAACGCCTGTCTCGGCACGGGATACCCCTTGGCGTATCCCGACTCCCTGAAGAAGCGCTCGAACCCGTACTGCTTGCGTGGATCCGAGAGGTTGGTGGCCCACCAGTGGGAGCGCAAGAGCATGCCCTTGGGCATGTGGTTGCGCCAGAGTTCCAACGTCCTGCCGAAGACTGCTACGTTGAGTCCTCGCCCGAGCAGGTGGGCTGCGGTCGAGAGACCGTAAGGGCCCGCGCCGACGACCACCGCGTCGTATTGCGCGACAGACACTGACGGTCGCAAGGTCGCCATATCCTGAACGACACTCACGAGGAGTTCCTCCTGAAATTGGGCAGTTTCCGCCTGATGACCTGCCTCACGGCGTTACGCGTGAAATCAGTTGTCGCTTTGACAGCGGGAACTGGGTCTTTCCAATCGACATAGTCGTAGCCCATTGGCCTGAGAAACGAGAACCCGAAGCCCAGCAGCGCCCGGATTGGCGGCGTCACTCCTGGCCTGCCTCGCTCGCGGAGCGCGGCGATCGTCGTCATGAGGTCCCCTCTTAGATGCCGCATCCAGCCGCCGACACGATAGGTTTCCACCTTGTCGATGGGGCCTCCGTTCGCCCACTGGTAAAGCAGATATGGGAAATCGACGCCGGATCGGACCGCGATCTCAACGGACGCGGAGAGCCGGGGGTTGATCTCCATCAAGTACGGGACGCCGGCGCTGTCGCGTCTGAACTCGACTTCGGAGTAACCCTCGAGGTCAATTTCCCGCACGAGCCGCTCGGCCTGTTCTCCGATATCGGACGGCACGGCGATGCTCTGGCGCAAGACCGACTCGCCTCCCAGGGGTGGGCCCGTGCGCTTTGCCCACTGCGCGAAGCGGGCACACATCTCCCCATTCGCATACAGGAAGCTCACGGCCTCGCGTCTTCCAGAGAGCAGTTGTTGGAAGAGAGTGACTCCGCCGAAGCGCGTCAGCCCGGCGACGGCACGACACGCTTCGTCGCGGGTCGTCACGAGTTGCGGAACGATTCGTGCTCCGTGCCGGCCACCGAAGACCCATGACTCGCTGGGTTTGACCACCGCCGGTAGCCCGATCTCCTTCAGAGCCGGCGGAACCTCGCCGACGGTGCTCACCGCGAGACTGCGCGGCACGCGGATCCCGAGTCGCTTCGCGACTGCCAAGGTGCGCTGTTTGTTGACGGCGACGGTCATCGGCGGCTCGCTCGCCAGGGCAATGCGGACTCGTTGTTCCAGCCGGGCGCGATGCTGACGAAGCAGTGCGATCGTTCCATCATGCGAAGGAATGAGGACTCGCGCACCCGTCCGCTCGAGCAGCTGCTCCAGGTAGGCCAGGTAGGCCTCTGTCCCGAGATCTGTCGGGCACACGAATCCTCGCTGACACCAGCGCGACGAAAACGCTGGGACGCTGCTCGAGTTGTCCAGGGCAGCGACCGATATCCCCCTCCGACCGAGAGATCGGACGGTTACGAGCGACTGCCTCAGACTTGCATCGAGCACCAACGCATCAAATGCGATTGTTCCCAAGAAGTCGTGCCCGGCTTCTCCACAGCCTCTCACATCAACTGCCATTCCGTCGCTCCGCTCGAGCATCGACCTCGCTACCCCGTCCGCTCGTGGCCCTGGCGTCGCGAAGGGCCACGGATGGCGGCGGAGATCCACGGTGATCGTGTGGACAGCCGTGGACGAAATCGAAGAACCCGTTGACGTGACAGCTCGCGATGGACGACGAGAAGCGGGCCGCTGTGGTGGCCATCGAGTGCTCCCATAACACCCGCCGCGACACGGTCAGCGTCGGATAGCAAGCGTCGCGATGGCGGCACGTCGTGAATGCGAGCCCGTAGCCGGCGGCGGCTACAGCGGTGACCACTGCAGGGTTGAATTGTCCGTCCGGGTAGGCGAAGCACCGGCTCGGTACCCCGAGTTTCCGTTCCAGCTGCTCGCGTGAAGCGACGAGCTCGTCGACGACCGTGTCTGGGGTCTCGTGTGTCAGCAAGGCATGGCGACGAGTGTGAGAGCCGATCGTGACGCCGGCGCGATGCATTTCCGAAATCATGTCCCATGTCATCGAGTAGAGCCTGTCAAGGTCATCTGACTCGACACGAACTTGCCCTTCGAGCACCTCGATGAGGCGCCTGAGCTTGGCATGTGGCAGGGTCGTAAAGAGAAACCGCATGGCGGTAAAGGGATCGCCGAAGACCCGAGTGTCAGCCGGTGGCCGTAGTCCGAGGAGGCTGAGCGATCGGGCCAAGGCGGTGGGATTCGACGACCGCTGGGAAAGGTCGCGAGTCAGGAGGAGATAAAGCTTGTCGTAGATTTGGATCTGAGACGTTCCAATGAGGTCGGTCACCACGAAGACGGCGGCCGGAATCCCTTTTCGCTTGAGAACGGGAAATGCGTTCTCGTAGACGTCGGCATAGCCGTCATCGAAGGAGACCGCCGCCACCGGCTGGTCGAATGCCTCTCCGGACACGAGGTGCGTGGAGAGCTCGTCGAAGGAGACGAATCGATAGTGACGGCCGATCCAGTCGAGGTGGGCCTCGAACATCCCGCGACTCACGAGCATGGGTGGAATGGAGATACGCGCATGCGACTCGAAGTGGTCGACGACGCGGTGGTAGCAGAGGATCAGCGGCCGGCGACGAGAACCGGCGAGCACACCGAGCAATCGGTCGCCACCGGTCTTGCACAGCAGAGAAGCGACACCAGTTTTGACGCGCCGACGGAGGCGCAGACGCGTCGGAGCCGGTGTTAGATCAAGCGGGCCTCTGGGAATTCTCTGGCCGCGGGCCTGGGCGAGCAGCGTCGAGTAGAGCTGCTCTGTCTCTTGCACCATGTTCTTCAACCCGAATCGCTCGGCCACGCGGCGCCGACCGGCGTCCCCAAGTCGGCCCGCCAGCTCACGGTCTTGCAGGATTCGGAGCATCGCATTGGCGAGGGCGACAGAGTCTCGCGGTGGGACGAGCAGACCGGACACTCCGTCCTCGATGGCCTCGGGAATCCCGCCGACCCGGGTCGCCACCACCGGCACGCTGGCGGCCATCGATTCGAGCACGACGTTCGAGAGGCCTTCGCTGAGCGACGGAAGCACGGACACGGTGACCGCGGAGAGCAGTTCAGGTACGTCCAGTCTGAACCCTGTGAACGTCACACGCCCTTGGAGGCCGAGACGGCGGATGTGATCCTCTAATTCGCTTCTGTAGTCCGAGTCCGGGACGACCGTGCCGTGCTTCATGACCGCTGTGTCGCCGACCACGAGGAAGCGCGCCTCCGGGACACCGGCCGCGACAGAGGCCGCCGCTTCGAGGAAGTGCTCGATGCCCTTGAGGCGGTTGACCCGTGCGAGCATCGCGATTACCGGTGCTTCTCCCGACACCCCGAGTTCGTGACGCACGCCCGCTCCAGTCCGCAGGCGGCTGAATCGAGCGAGGTCGATCCCGTTCCGGATGACCACTATCTTGCCCGGGTCATAGCCGTCGCCGATCAGCCATTGCCGGATGGCTTCGGCATTGACCAAGACGACGTTCGCCAGGCGGCATGCCATTCGCTGTGCGCGTCTCTGGTGCGGCGTCAGGAAGGCGCCAGTGTCTCGGATCGATGCCACGATGACGGGAGTGCCGACGAGCCTGGCGGCCGGGACGGCAAAGCAGTTAGCGTAGAAGTTATAGCTGTGGACGATCTCGATCCGGTTCCGTCTCAGGTAGCTGGCGAACCGGACCTGCTGTCGGAGGGCATGAACGCCATAGAGCCGGCGAATGGGGTAGTCGGTGATGGGTATCCGGCGCGCCTCGATCTCCGCTAGAAATTCACCCTCGCGCCAGGTGCAGCCGACGTGCAGGTCGAAACGAGCACGATCGATCCCTGCAGTCAGGTTGGCTACGTGCCGCTCCGTTCCACCGATCTGGAATGCCGGGAGGAACTGCAGCAGGCTGATAGGACCAGGGTCGGTGATCGCGCGAGCGTTGGGCTTCATTTCGTCTGGACGCCAGTGTGCCTCGCCTCGCCAACATAGAGACTCTTCAGGGCGATCGCGAGCCCCGCGAAGACCCTCTGGAAGAGCGGGAGGAGAAGCTCCTCGGTCGTCCGCGGATACGTGGTGCTCTCGAGAATCACGAGCTGACCCGGCCGGAAGCGGGCGGCGACTTGCTCCGCCGCGGCAACCGTTGCCCGGACGTACGGCAACTCAGGCGGGAACGGGGGGCCCGCAGCTCGCGGAGGAGAACCGGCAGCACGGTTCCGCCGCCAAGGGCGTGGATCATGATTCTTCGGTCTTGATGCCGCGCATACGGATTGGTCCGTCGAAGATCTCGAGGTCCGTGAAGCCGTTGGCCCGGAACCAGCGCGAGACCTCAGGGTACTGGAGGTGCCACTGGTAGAACGGGGTGTACCAGTCGAAGGTGTCGAGCCAGCGGGAGCGCCAGCTCGGGTGCATCGAGATCGGGCAAATGATGCGCGGGATCCAGCCCACGACGGGAAGCCGGTAGAGGTAGTAGAGCGGAACCGCCGCTGTCGCGAGCACGAGCATTACCTTCAGCGGCAGGCGAGTGGTCGCCTTCCGGATGAAATTGGAGAAGTGACGGGCGATCCCGTATGCGCCGTAGAGGTAGACGGCGAGCCCGCCTCCCTTCTTGACTGCCCGCGCGATGCAGGCGAATGCCTCACGCGGGTCGGGGGTGTGGTGCAGCACGCCGATCGAGTAGGCGAGATCGAAGGTCCCGTTGCGGAACGGCATGGAGAAGATGTCCGCTTGGACGAGGTGGACCCTGGGGTGCTGGCCGAGGTTCGCATACGCCGCGTCGACGGCGCTCGTGAGGTCGACTCCGACGACCTCTCCGTCCTTGGCCGCAACCACCTCGGCGTATCGGCCGGCGCCGACGCCCGCATCCAGGACGAGACGGTCCCGGAGGTCGCGTGCCGTCCAGCCGCTGGCTGCCTCGAGCAGTTCCTCCGACTCCCGGGTTCCGCTGACGGAGTCGAGCTGCGTGGTGGGGAAGCGGTTCCACTGGTAGCCGAAGGTCGACGCGTACCGCCCAGCGTCCACGAACCGAGGGACGCCGCGTTGGATCGGATACGATCGCCGGCACTCGTGACAGAACAGCCAACCGGTCAAGACCTCTGAGCCGCTCGTCGACTCCGCCGAGACCTCGAGGTCGCCCTTGCACCCCGGGCATACGAGAAAGCGCAACGCGTTCGTTTTCATGTCTGTCGAGGGATTCGGAGACGACCTTTAATGCGCGCGCGTGCAGTCGGCTTCGCGAGGGACCGCGGCGATGCGGTGTCCTCTCCGCGTTGAGTGCCAGCCGCAGAGCTCAGTCCTAGTGCGAGGCCGGCAAGGTAATAAAAGTAGAAGTTGTAGGCGACTGGATGAAAGAGCGCGGCGACCCCGAACGCATGGAGGGTAACAGTCATGCCTTCGGCGAGGCAGAAGAGCTCGGTGTCGCGTCCCGACGCTACTGCCGCGGCTCGAATCTTGCGAAGGCGGCAGAGACAACCGAACAGAAGGAGCAGAAAGAGGACGAGCCCGGGAATCCCGAGGTCGACGGCGTATTGCAAGTACACATTGTGAACACTTGACCATGCGGACCCGCGCTCTGCGTTGAGTGCGAGTTGGTCGCTGCCGATTCCGGCCCCGACGATCGGGTGCTTCATGATGAAGCTCAGGGCCGCAACCATGTCGCGCCAGCGTGCCTCAGCGGAACCTGTCGGGTCAGCGTTAACGTTCGTGATGCTGGCTATGCGTTCCCCATAGGTGCCTGGGAGGAGTGGAATACAGACGAGAGCAAGCAGAAGAGCGACGCAAACCCAATGCCGCTCTGGTCTCCGTTTGAAGTGCCAGAGGTACATGAGGCCCACGCTGGCGAGCGTGACGAAGCCTGCCCGGGAAAATGTCAGCACTACGGCCGTAACACTGGAGGCGAGGGCGAAGAGGAGTAACGCCCGGCGAAATGTTCTTCGCTCGGAAAGCAACAATGCCACGCTCAAGGGCAAGATTAAGTTGAGCATGAGGGCCAGGTCGTTCGGGTTCGCCGTTAGCGCAGATTCGTAACCTCGGATGCGCTCCACGGGGGCGTCATACTGGAGAAACGTTCCTGTGAAGTAATTGTTCACTCCTGTCAGGGATAGGGGGATGCTCATGAGGCTGAGCGCCCATGCGATTCGGCGGAACGCTCGTAGCGAAGTGACGACATTGCTGAGCAGCCAGAAGATGAGCAGTGACTTGAGATACTGATCTTGAATTACTTCAACGCTACCGCCTGGCCAGAGCGACAGTGGGATCGTCAACACGGCCCATCCGAGAAGACAAGCGGTAAAGACTATCTCGCGAGTGAGAATGGTGAGGGGACGGTGGTGGAGGATGCGGTCGAAGATGTAAGCCGTGGAGGCCAGAAGGGCTGTCCAGAGGGCGATGCGCAATGGCGCGAGAATCAGGAAGTGAGCCTGAGGGGCAAGGAGAAGAATGGCCGTAAAGAGAATCAGGGCCCCGAAGGCGAGGGGGGAGGAGCGTAAAGATGATTGGCTGGAGCTAAGAGAGTGGGCCTTCGGCCCGGCCTCGGAGGCGGGACGCCACCATTCCTGAACGGCGGTCATCAGGGGTCTTCTGGCTGTCTAACGCCGGCGATTTCGGCGTAGGGACTTTGGTTGAGGATGGCGGGTCCCCGTGGGCCACGGACTGGGACGTGCCAGAGATCGAGTTGTTTTCCGGTGATGTAGCGAAAAGTCGCCACCAGGGCGGCAGCGTGAAGCCAGAGAAGCGGGATCGCGCGAACTCCACAGCCAAGGGCAGGCCGACGTACCCATGCCCTACGATGTGCAATGCGAGCGGCTTGTTCTCGATCCTGACCCCCGAGACTCATCGCTTGGCTTCCAGCCGAACCTCAGCGGGGTAGGCATCGGCGGTCTTGGATCCCCGACCGAAGAGAAC
>Ga0066710_100004367_pt1 | contig 12495 bp, 9 predicted proteins | sample GraSoiAngelo_159_FD_79666 | JGI IMG/M metagenome (GOLD analysis project Ga0066710, IMG submission 79666) | Grasslands soil microbial communities from the Angelo Coastal Reserve, California, USA - 14_1009_16_40cm | ecosystem: Environmental > Terrestrial > Soil > Grasslands | place: USA...
GCGAGATCGATCTTCGGCGCGCGCGGGGTGTCCTGATAGCGCAGCCGATAGAGCCGTCCTTTGCTTCGGTCCACACCCGCGGGATCGCGCGCGGCGTCCTGCGAGCAATGATAGCGATCATACCAGTCGAGCACGTAGAGACTCCCGTCCGGCCCGATCTTCAGCGCCACGGGCATGCACCACGCATCGTTCGCCGTGAAAAGATCGGCCTCGCCTTTCGCCAGGTAAGTCGCGCCGTCCCGTTGCAACCGGTCCACATTGATCGCGCCGCCATGAATATTGCCGACGACAATGCGTTCACAGAAGCGCGGCGGATACGCGTCTGTGTCGAGAAACGCGAGGCCGCAGTAGGCCGTTTTTTGATGCCCATGGTCCGTGATCGAACCGATCGGAATCGCGAACGGGGGAAAGGCGCCCGCCTGCCGTTGGTAATGGCCGGTCTCGACGAAATGGAAGAGATGATCGTTCGCCCAATGACAGGCCTCGACAATCGCGCTGCCCTCGCCGTCCCAGGCGATGCCGAAGGGATTGCTGGTGCCTTCGGCGACAATCTGGAATTCGCGCGTGCGGGGATGCACTCGCCAGAGCGCGCAGTTGAACTTGTACTCCCTGCCGTTGTTTGAGCGCACATGGCTTTGATTGAACACACCGTTCAAGCCGTAGAGCCACCCGTCCGGACCCCACGTCAGCGAGTTGGGCAGTTCGTGCGTGTCCGTGCGCCCGAAGCCGGTGACAACCACTTCGCGGCCGTCCTCCTTCCCGTCCTTCTCGCGCAGCAAGAGCAGGTCCGGCGCGTTGAGCACCCAGACGCCGCCGTAGCCGATCGCCACCCCCGTGGGAATGTTCAAGCCGTCGGCAAAGGTCGTGACTTTGTCCGCGCGGCCATCCGCGTCCGTGTCTTCGAGAATCTTTACCCGGTCACGACCGACGCCCGCCGGCTTGCGCGGATACTCGATGCTCTCGGTGATCCAGATGCGCCCCCGCTCATCGAATGCCATGGCGATGGGATTCACAATCTCAGGTTCGCTCGCGACCAGTTCGACGGTGAAGCCATCCGGCACGGACATTTTGCTGATGGCTTCCTCGGGTGAGTAAGGCGGGTTCGGCGGTTGGTCCTGGCGCCACGGAGCAACGACTTCCGGCTCGGCGGCACAAACGTGCGTCGTCAACAAAAATGCCAGGCACAGACTGGTCAGTGTTTGGAGCACGATTCGCATGACGTGCCGACGGACCTAAAGGGCCCGTCAAACAACAACCTTCATCGATTGATCGGATTTGTGGAACAATCGATGCATGGCGGGATTTTACAGAAGGACACGCAGGAAACGAGAGAATCAGCGGCGCTCTCACGAGACGGCGCTACAACCGCACAAAGGCCTTCTCGCGTTTGGGATCTGGTCTTCGCTTATGCGCTCACCTTCGCCAGCACTGCGCTGTGCGCTTGAATCTTCCGGACCGCTTCGATGATGTGATCCATGTCCTGGCGGTCGGCCAGGAGCAAATTCTGGGGCATCGCGACCGTCGTCGCGCAGACCTGCCGATTGCCTTTCAGTTCCTGGAAGCTCTCGCGATAGGCTTTGAGCCGCTCGGCGCTGAAGAGACGCTTGAATCCGCGCGAGTTGATCGCCTCGTCGAGCAGCCCATCGAGATACTGTTCGTGATAGCCGCCGGAACTGGGGATGCCTTCGGCGTTGAGCGCCTGAAGGAACTTGTCGCGGGCCAACCCGTTGAAATGCTCGGCGTCGTATCGGAGTGGATAGAGATGCCATACCGCCCGGCTGTTCTCCGGCAACCGCGCCGGCTGGATACCGGGAATCTGCTTCAGGTTTGCGGTCAAATAATCCGCGTTTTCACAGCGGCGCGCGGTTTCCTGCACGAGCTTGTCGAACTGCTGCATGAGCATCACAGCCTGGAACTGCTGCATCCGATAGTTGCTGCCGCGGGTGAAGTACGGCTTCGCGCCCTTGAAGCCCCCGGTGGCGCGCCCGACGTTGTGGAAGGCGTGGCACCGGTCCAGAAGATCATCGCTGTCGCCGGTGACGGCGCCGCCTTCGCCGGCGGGGATATGCTTGGAGTTCTGGAAGCTGAAAGAGGCCAGGTCGCCGAGCGTGCCGCACTTGCGGCCTTTGTATTCGGCCAGCCAGGCCTGGCAGGCATCCTCGATCACAGCGAGTTTGTGTTTGCGCGCGATCGCGTTGATCGGGTCCATGTCGCAAGGCAGGCCGTAAATATGCACCGGCAGGATGGCGCGGGTGCGTTCGGTGATCCGGCTTTCGATCGAAGCCGGGTCCATGGTGAGCGTGGCCGGGTCGGTGTCGGCGAACACCGGGAGGGCTTTGTTGATCAGGATCGAGTTATAGGTGGCGATGAAGGTGTAAGGGGAGACGATGACTTCGTCACCGGCATCCACGTCCATAACGTGCAGGCTCACGAGCAGGGCGGTCGTGCCGCTGGCGGTGGCCAGGCAGCGTTTGGCGCCGATCAGTTTGGCGTAACCCGTTTCGAACTCCGCCACGTGCCCGCCATCGCCGCGGTACCATTTGCCGCTGCGCAGGACCTTGATGACGGCGGGTTCCCATGATTCCAGCCATTTTGGCCAGTCGGACCAGCCTCCCTGATGCACGGGCAGGCCTCCGAGCAGGGCCGGTTTGGCGGCCTCGGCGGCAAACGCCATCGGCGGCCGGCGCGCGCTCAGCCATGTCAGGGCGGCCGTACCGGCCGCCGCGTGCCGAATGAATCGGCGGCGTGACAAAAAGTTCTTCATACGATTGTTCCTTTCATTTGAACTGAGAGGTATTCGCGACGAGTCTCGGTTTCTATTTCACGTTCGACGCTGCGGCCGCGCGCGCTTTGGACAGAACGTCGTTCAAGGAAACCGGCGCGCCGGCCTGGCGTTTGCTCTCGTCCGCGGCTTCCATGAAGGCGAAAATTTCCATTGTCTCTTCGGCGCCGACCGGAACTTTCCGGGTTTTGAAGAAGCGGGCAATTTCGAGGCACAGTTCCTCGTATCCTCCCTCTCTGCCCGATTGGACGATGCCTTTGCTGCCGAAGGCCACCGCGCCGAAATCCGCCTTGTTGCGTCGAATGCCACGATACGTGCCGACTCGTCCATCCTTCCAGACGCCTGAGACAACATCCGTATCCTTGGTCTGAATGCGCGTGACAGTTTCACATCCCGTGCCCATGAGCACGAACAACGGTTCGACGCCATGGATGCCATAGAAGAACAAATCCGGGGTGCCTTCCTGATACGTGCAGTCGCCCCACGTGGTCGCGCCAACAATCGTGCCGAGTTTTTCGTTGTGCAAGAGCTCCTGAATGCCCGGGCTGAACCGGACCGAAGAACTGGAGAAGCACGGCACGTTATGCTTTTTCGCCAGCTCGAAAATAGCGATGGCGTCGGCGAGCGAGCCGGCGACCGGCTTGTCGATAAACAGCGGCTTGCCTGCCTTTATCACGGAGGTCGCTTCCTGCAAATGAATGCGTCCGTCCACGCTTTCGAGCAGCACGACGTCCACTTTTTCAAGCAGCTTTGGAATCGAATCGACAATCTCGATGTCCATTTCGCGCAATTGCTGGGTGAATTTGCCGACACGCTCGCGGCTGGCCGGGATGTCCGTGCCGCCAGGATAGCCGGCCACGACTTTGATCCCGGCGAGATCGCCCGTTGCTTTTGGGTTGTTGAAGATTCTCGCGAAAGCGGCAACGTGCGAAGTGTCCAGGCCAATCATGCCGGCGCGGAGCGGCGCTGGATCGGCAGCGCCAGCGTTTGCGCAGACGTTCACGACGAGGATGAGAGGCGCAGCGCGAGTCCGAAGGTTCCACCCGTGCTGAGAAGTCGGCGCGTTCATGAGTTGGTTACTTTTATACGAATCCCGCGTTTAGGGCAACGATTGTCATTGTGAGTTCACGGATGAACAGGCGGTCGCCAGCGATCGGCGGAGCTCGGTCTCGCGCTGGTCCGGCGCGGAGCGCCCATCTACTTGTACCACCGACGGGGAAAGTCTCAAGTGTGAGCGGGTGGCTTGCGAAACCTTCGTTTAGCGAATGCTTGGAATTGGCAAGTGGCCTTGATTAACTGAGTGGGATTGACTGTGCAAAGACATTCGGGAATGCCACACGCAACGCTGGGGGCGATTTTCCTGCTGCTGGCATGCGCGTGTCGAGCGATGGCTGTTGATCGGATCGAAGGCGAGCTTCAACGCGGCTTTGCTGACATGGTGCATCCGTTCCTGGAGACTTACTGCTTCGCCTGTCACGGCAAGGAGAAACAGAAGGGGAAGCTTGACCTGAGTTCCTACTCGAGCCTCGAGGCGGTTGCTTCGGATTACCGGCGTTGGGATCTCGTACTCGCGAAACTCAGGGCGGAGGAGATGCCTCCAGAGGAAGCCAAGCGATATCCGGCGCCGCAGCTTCGCCGGGGAGTCATCGAGTGGATTCAAGCGATGCGTCGGCACGAGGCGCAGCGAAATGCGGGCGATCCCGGCCTGTTGCTGGCCCGTCGGCTGAGCAACGCCGAGTACGATTACACCATCCGCGATCTGACGCGTGTGGACATCCGGCCGGCGCAGGAGTTTCCCGTCGATTCCGCGAATGAAGCCGGTTTCGACAATTCGGGCGAATCTCTCGCAATGTCGCCGGCGCTCCTCAAGAAGTATCTCGAGGTTCATGGAGGGCGTCGAGTTCGACTTCGTCCGCTCGGAGGACAAGGACGCGACCTCCGCGGTCCGGATTGAACAACTCGCCGACGCCTACCTCGCCAAGGCACGGCGCAACGGTGGGCAAGGCGCCGCGATCAGCGCCATCGACGATTACTTCAAAAGCTTCAACAACGAACTGCGCCAGGCGATGTTTGAAGAGCCCATCCGTTTCTTCGTTGATATGGTCGGGCGGGATCTCTCGGTGCTCGATTTCCTCTACGGTGACCATACGTTCGTCAATCCAGTCCTGGCCGCGCACTACGGCATGCCCGACCTCGAGGCACGGTCGAACGAGTGGGTGCGGATCGATGACGCTCACAGCTATGAACGCGGCGGGCTCCTGCCCATGTCGGTCTTCCTGACCAAGAACGCGCCGGGCCTGCGCACCAGCCCGGTCAAGCGCGGCTATTGGGTCGTCCGACGGTTGCTGGGCGAAGAAATCCCACCGCCGCCACCCAAAGTTCCGGAGTTGCCCAAAGACGAAGCGGAGCTGGGCGATCTTACTCTGCGCGAGGTGCTGACCAGGCACCGTGAGGACAAAAGCTGCGCCGGTTGCCACGCGCGCTTCGACCCCGTCGGTCTGGTGTTCGAAGGCTACGGCCCGATCGGCGAACGGCGCGTCACCGATCCACCAGGGTGCCGGTCCTCCTGGTTGGCGGCCTGGGCGGCACGCTGGAAACCGGTCGAGTGCTGGACTACACCGACAAAGGCGACGACAATCGCAAGCTCTGCAGCATGTACTTGTCACTCATGGACCGCATGGGAGTTAAGCTGGATTGCTTCGGCGATGCCGACGCCTGCCTGGCAGGCATTTGGGCTGAGGCGTGCAAGCGTCATGGGTACGAGACGAGAAAAAGGGTATTTCGCCGGAGCGCGGCTGTGGCGAAGCCCAGCCGCAGCACATCGGAACACTCCGAATGGCGCCTAGATTAGGCCCAAGGCTTTCTTGCCTAGCCGCTTGCGCCGCGGCGGGTGGGGCAGGTTTGCAAAGAACACTTGCCGGCTGCCTTCATCAGTCGCTGCGCGACTTGCCTAAAAAGTGAGATGCGCCTCCTGTCCGGCACGGCAGGGAATTCCTGCTACCGCCACGGATTCGTGCCGCAACGCGCGGCCCGGGCGCGCGCCGGTGTGCGCTCCCTTGTCGAGGACGATCTGACCGTTGACGATCACATACTCGATCCCTTCACTGTAATGGAAGGGCTCCTCATACGTCGCGCGGTCGATAATGCGCTTCTCGTCAAAGACGGTGATGTCCGCGAACGAACCCGCTCGCAACAGACCGCGATCCCGCAGGCCAATCTTTGCCGCGTTCAGCGAAGTCATCTTACGCACCGCGTCTTCCAGACGGAGCAATCCGCGTTCGCGCGCATAGACGCCCAGCACACGCGCGAAGGTGCCGAAACTGCGCGGGTGCGGGTTGCCGCGACGCAGCGGTCCTTCGGTGGCAAGCGCAGAACCGTCCGAGCCTATCGAACACCAGGGCTGGCTCAGGGCCACGTTCATGTCTTCCTCGGTGTGATGGGCAAAGACCGTCCCCACGGAACCATTCTGCTCGATCAACAGATCGAACAGGACGTCAAGCGGGTCGGGTGGCGGTGTTTTGCCCTCGCTCTTCATTGCGATCACGCGGTCCATCGTGAGTCCCTGGTAAGGATTGTTCGCGCTCACGAGCATGCGCCGCCAGTCGCCGCCGACTGCCGTGTAGTGATTGTACCAGCCAGGCACGCCGTGGCGAATGTCGTGCTTCAGCCGCTCGCGCTGCATCGGGTCTGCGAGTCGCGCGAGCAGGTTCGATCGCCCGCCTTCATGCGCCCAGGGCGGAATGATGCTGACGAGGTCGTTGTTGCCGCGCGTGTAGGGATAGACATTGGCCTGCACGTTCACTCCGCGCCTTCGCGCATCCTCGACCATTTTCACCACTTCTTTCATGCGCCACCAGTATTTCTCGTCGGCGATCTTCAGGTGAAGGATGTCCACCGGCACGCCGGCGCGTTCGCCGATCTGAATCGCTTCGCGTACCGAATCGAAAACACCCAGCCCTTCGTCGCGCATGTGGGTGGAATAGATGCCGCCGCGTTCGCGCACGACCCGGCACAACTCGACCAAATCCTCGGTGGTCGCGAGCGAACTGGGCGGCAGCATCAACGCCGTGGACAAACCGAACGCGCCGTCGTCCATCGCCTCGGCCACCAGGCGCTTCATCTCCTGTACCTCGCCCGGGCCGGGCCGGTCGAAGGCGGTTCCCATGACGCATTCCCAGACCTGTCCCTCCCCAACATAGGACGCGACGTTCACCGAAATACCGGCGCGCTCGACGGCGGCGAAGTAATCGCTCAATCGGCGAATCTCGATAGCGTCGCCTTTCACGGAAACCTTGCGCGACGGGAGTTTTCCTTGAAAGGGTCCGGCGGAGGCAGATTCGCCGATGACTTCGGTGGTGACGCCCTGACGGATTTTGCTCTGCGCGTTTCCGTCCTCGAGCAGCACCCAATCCGAGTGGGAGTGCATGTCGATGAAACCGGGCGCGACGACAAGACCGTCGGCCTCAATCACCCGGGTGGCTTCCCCCGCGATCCGCCCGACATTGGCGATGCGATCTCGCTTGATCGCGACATCGCCGTAGAACCACGGATTGCCCGAACCGTCCACAATCTTCCCGTGACGGATGACGAGATCATATTCCCCCGCCGCAGCGTGAAGAATTGCGGAGTGGAATAAAGCGAGGAGACCGAAAAACAACGGTTGGAGCCGACGTTTCATTGGATGGTCGCAGCCTGTGCCGGAAGGACGCGTTCGGCAAGCGAATCTTGAATATTCATCGTTGCCGGGTTTGCATACATCCGTTATCAACGCAGCATCATGACATTTTGATTCGATGCGATTCAACAGGCAACGAATCGAGGGCGCCGTTTCGAAACTTGCCGGACAGGGGCTTTTCATCGGCACGTCGTCGTGGAAATATCCTGGCTGGCGGGGGATGCTTTACGATGAGAACCGCTACCTCACGCGAGGCAAGTTCTCCGAAAGCCGCTTCAACAGGGATTGCCTGTCCGAATACGCGGAGGTCTTCAAGACCGTTTGTGTCGATGCCGCCTATTACAAATTCCCCGATCAGCGCTACCTGGAAGGCATGGTTTCGCAGGTGCCGGAGGATTTCCTGTTCGGTTTCAAGGTCACCGATGAAATCACCCTTAAGAAGTTCACGAACCTGCCACGTTTTGGGCTCCGAGCCGGAAAGCCAAACGAGAACTTCCTGAATGCAGACCTGTTCGCCAGCGCCTTCTTGAAACCATGCGAGCCGTTCAGGAGGAACGTGGGCATTTTGCTCTTTGAGTTTTCAAAATTCTTTCCGACCGATTATCTGCATGGGCGGGAATTCCTCGCCGATCTCGACAAGTTCCTCGGCCAACTGCCCACCGGCTGGCCCTACGGCGTCGAGATCAGGAACAAAAACTTTCTTCACCGGGACTACTTTGCCGTCCTCAACAAGCACTGTGTCACGCACGTCTTCAATTCCTGGGCGGACATGCCGCCCGTAAGCGACCAACTGAAGCTTGATGCGAGCCATACCAATCCCAACCTCGGCGCCGCCCGCTTTCTGCTCAGGCCGGGACGAAAATACCAGGAAGCAGTTGACCTGTTCGAGCCTTACGACCAGCTCAAGGAGCCCGACCCGGATGCCCGCGCTGCGGGCGCTGCGCTGGCCAAGGAAGGGATTGACGCAGGACGGAAGACGAAGAAGACGTTCATCTACGTGAACAATCGGCTTGAAGGAAACGCGTTGGAGACCATCGCGGCGATCATCGACGCGATTGACCTGGGGTTTTCGACGGCGTCATGAGCGACCGGCAGCGAAGCCACAAGCACGTCCCGGCAACCGGGACTGTACTGGCACGCCGGAGTCGCCGCGATTACTTCGGGACTGTTCTCATTCACTCACGCTCTTCTTTCCCTTCACGCTCCACTTCGCCTCTCAGAACATGTTTTGAAAATGGTTTCCAGGTAGCACAGGCGACCGGCCTGTTCCGTCCGGCGACCCGCCGGACGGAACGGAAACAACGGTTCGAGGTAATGATAACAGTGTAGTCGCAACGTGACTCAGCGCAGTTCCGGTCGGCGGGTCGCCGACCGGGGCGGGCGGGTCGCCCGCGCTACTCATTTTCAAAACACTCTCTCAGCGGCGGTCGCTGAAGGTTGGACCACTTCGCAGGTTATGAACAAACGTCCTCGCCCGGTCACGGTCATCAATGTGATCTTCCTAACATTCGGTGGCATCGCACTCCTCACCAGCTTGTTGCCACCGACGGATGCCGCCTCAGCTCAACTTGAGAATTGGGCCGTCACAGACTAAATGGTCTCACTGTGTGCCTTTGCCGCACTCGAGGAGCACCCCGAAAGCCGTGCTCGACGCCGGTTCGCATGAGCCTAGACTCGCGGAAGATGAACTCGACCGGAATGCAATTCTCCAGGAAGGAAAGGAACTACCATGACAACTGTTAACCCACAGAGTTTTCAGCGCAGGGAGTTCTTGCGCACCGTGAGTGGTCTGGTCATCGGCGCGTTTGGTGCGCGTCTGGCCCGGGCCGACGACCTCCCCAAAAACACCAGCCCGCGCGCCATCTCCGGGGATTCCGCCGAACCGAGTTGGAAGCAGCGCGTGACCATCACGGTCGGCCCCAGGAAGGCGGACCTGGTCGGTACCACGGATCGAGTGATTCAGGCGGCGGTCGATTACGTCGCGCGGCGGGGAGGCGGGACTGTGCGGGTTCTGCCAGGCAGGTACCGACTGCGCAACTCGATATTCCTCCAATCGAACGCCCGCATTGTGGGAAGCGGGCCAGACTCGGTGCTCTTCAAGGAACCATCGGTCACCACCAGGCTCATCGTGGACGGCGATCATTGGGATCAGGAGATCACCCTGGCCGACCCCAAAGGGTTTCAAGTGGGTGACGGCGTCCGTCTCGTCAGCAAGGATCCCTACGGCAAGGGCACCAACCTCATCCAGCGAACCCTGATCGCCTCTTCGGGCAATCGTTTCAAACTCGATCGCCGCTTGGAGGAGCGTTTCCACCTCGAGGGCGACCCCCAAATTGCCACCAATTTCTCGCTCCTCCAATGCACCAACGTTACGGACGTCAGTATCGAAAACCTCACGGCAAATGGCAACAAGGCCAACAATGAAATGATCGACAAGGGCGCGTTCGACGATGGCAGCATTCGGATGGATGAATGCAATCGCGTCACGGTGCGTGACGTGACGGTGCGCGATTTCTATTGCGACGGCATCGTCTGGGGCATTTCCCACGACGTGCTGGTCGAGAACTGTCGCCTGCATGAGGGTGCGAGACTCGCCCTTCACTCGGGCTCGGGGTCCCAACGTTCGATCGTCCGTGGCAACCGGATGGGCCACTGCGCCGAGGGGATTTACTTCTGCTGGGGCGCGCAGCACGGACTATACGAGAGGAACGTGATCGAAGACTGCGCTTACGGGATGACCTTCGGTCACAGCGATTCGGACAATCTCATTCGTGATAACGACATCCGGCGGAGTGGCGAGGCCGGCATCCACTTCCGCGGCGGGAACAAGGCATTTTCGCCGCACCGGAACCGCATCGAGGGAAACCGTATCGTTGATAGCGGGGGTGAAAAGGGCATTGGCATTGATATCAACGGCGAAACGGAATCGGTCACGGTCATCAAGAACGAGCTTCGTGAAACCCGAGCGCCGCTCTCCCGGATCGGCATTCTTATCGGAGCCGAGACCCGCGAAATTCGCTGCGTGGACAACCAAATCAAAGGCTTTGCAATTCCGATATCAGATTTACACAAGGGGTGAACCGGTGCTGCTGCAACCGGTTTTTTGAATGATGAAAATTCGAAAAGCCAACGAACGAGGCCACGCGAACCACGGGTGGCTGGACACCTATCACACTTTCAGCTTCGCGGATTATTACGATGCGCAATGGATGGGCTTCCGGAGTCTGCGCGTCATCAACGATGATCTCGTGATGCCGGGGATGGGTTTCGGAGCTCATCCACATCGCGACATGGAAATCATCACTTACATCCTCAACGGCGCGCTGGAGCACAAGGATTCGATGGGCAACGGTCGGGTGATCCGCGCCGGTGAGGTGCAATACATGGCGGCCGGCACAGGCGTGCAGCACAGCGAATTCAATCCTTCGAAGGACGAGGCGGTGCATCTGCTGCAAATCTGGATTATACCCGATGGCAAGGGTGTGAAACCACGTTACGCGGAGAAGTCGCTGGCGGACGCGCCGGCCGGGAAGCTGCACCTGGTAACGAGCAAGAACGGGCGCGACGGTTCAATTGCCATTCATCAGGATGCAGACCTCTGGATGGCCAAACTCGACACGGGCAATCGCGGCAGGCACGAACTCGCACCCGGCCGTCATGCGTGGGTTCACGTGGCTGAAGGCGAAGTGTCCCTGAACGGGCAAAAACTGAGCGGAGGCGACGCCGCGGCAATGAGCGAAGAAACCTCGCTGGAAGTGATCGCGACAAAACCCGCTCAAGTCCTGATTTTCGATCTCAACTGACCGGCGAACAGGAGGGAACGGAGCACTTTCTCCGTTATCTCCGAGACCGCGCTGCAAGTCCTCGGCGAACTGCAGGGCACGGATTCCTACGCGTCCACGCTTGGCGCGATGATGCGCGGCCTGGTGCAGGAGGGTGGCCGGGGCCACGAGGCAGCGGAGTTGATCGCCAATGTTTTGAGCGTGTGGAACCTCAAGTCCGAGACCGAGGCCGCCGGGTGGTTGCAGAATTCCGCTCTGAATCCCGCTCTCAAAGCCGATTTGCTGAAGGCGGCGCAGCCATGAGGTGGATTTGCGGTGTCCATGATTCCGATCCACGTCGGACGCCACACTACAGTTGCTTCGGCGATGTGCCGGCCAGTTTGAGTGCTCGGTCAGCCAGCACTTTCGCGGTTTGTTGGCGGCGGAACTCCTCCCAAGCTTTGCGGTATTCCGGATATTTCAAGCCGAGAATCGCAAGCGCAAGCAGAGCGGCGTTAATGGCGCCCGGTTTGCCGATGGCCAGCGTCCCCACCGGCACACCGGCGGGCATTTGCACGATGGAAAGAAGGGAATCGAGTCCCTTGAGCGACTGCGATTCCATCGGCACGCCCAGCACGGGCAGCGTCGTCTTCGCCGCGCAGACGCCGGGCAGGTGCGCGGCGCCTCCCGCGGCCGCGATGATCACTTCCAAACCTCGCCCCACTGCGCTCGAGAGGTACTCGAACAAGGCGTCGGGTGCGCGATGCGCGGAGATGGCTTGCGCCTCCCAAGGCACGTTGAATTCCTCCAATTGGGCGGCGCATTGCTGCATGACCTCCCAATCCGATTTGCTCCCCATCAGGATGCCCACCCGAGGTTTCGTTTTATCTGCTGCCATGGTTGTCTGAATACGTTTTACACAGAACCGCGACAAGCCGTCGAGTCCTGTCTGGCGCGACATTGGTGCGGCCTTCGAAAATTCCCGGCCTGGTGGCGCGGCGGGAGGTTCATGGAAAGCCCCCACGCCATAGGTAGCGCGCATTGTGACCATGAACCCACCCCTGACCCCTCCCAGGAGGGGAACTTCCCGGGGCGGACGAGTGTCTGCTCGCCTCCTGGGCGGGGTCGGGGGTGGGTCGGTTCATGGAGAGCCTCCTTGGTTTGATGATCACGCATTGGGACCATGAACCGCGACCAGGCGGCCGCTGGAGCGCTAGCGTCTTGGACTGCGGCAGTCCTCTGCCGCTTTTGCGCCCTTGCACCAGATTCGAAAGCGC
>Ga0066710_100004368_pt1 | contig 12492 bp, 14 predicted proteins | sample GraSoiAngelo_159_FD_79666 | JGI IMG/M metagenome (GOLD analysis project Ga0066710, IMG submission 79666) | Grasslands soil microbial communities from the Angelo Coastal Reserve, California, USA - 14_1009_16_40cm | ecosystem: Environmental > Terrestrial > Soil > Grasslands | place: USA...
GAACTGTCACTGCGGGTGGACGAGGCGCTGGCCGCCGGCGTCGCGCCGGACCAGATCATCGTCGACCCGGGGCTCGGCTTCGCCAAGACCGCCGAGCACAACTGGCTGCTCTCCGCGCACCTCGACCGGATCATGGCACTGGGGTACCCGGTGCTGTTCGCCGCCAGCCGCAAGTCGTACCTGGGCAGGCTGCTGGCCGACCGGCAGGGCAATCCGCGACCGGTACACGAACGGGAGGCGGCCACGCTGGCGACGACGGTACTGGCGATCGAGGCGGGGGTCTGGGGGGTACGCGTGCACGACGTCCGCGCCTCCGTCGACGCGATCAAGGTCTGGGAGGCGACATGGCGGGCACGATCACGCTGACCGGCCTGCGTGCCCGCGGGTACCACGGTGTCTACGACTTCGAGCGGCAGCAGGGCCAGGAGTTCGTCGTCGACGTGACGCTGGAACTCGACCTGGGTCCGGCAGCGCGCAGCGACGATGTGGCCGACACTGTCCACTATGGAGGGCTGGCGGAGGCGCTGGTGAAGATCGTGGCCGGGGAGCCGGTGAACCTGATCGAGACACTCGCCGACCGGCTGGCCGGGGCGTGCCTCGCCGATCCGCGGGTCAGTGCGGCGACGGTGACGGTACACAAGCCGGGCGCGCCGATCCCGCACGAGTTCGCCGACGTGGCGGTGACCGTGCGGAGGACGCGATGACCCGGGCGGTGGCGCCGTGACCCGGGCCGTGCTCGGCCTGGGCAGCAACAAGGGCGACCGGTTCGGGTACCTGTGCGCGGCGGTACGCGGGCTGTCGGAGGTACTGCTGGTCGCTTCCGGGGTGTACGAGACGCCGCCGTGGGGCGACCCGGACCAGCCGCCGTTCCTCAACGCCGTCGTGCTGGTGGCCGACGAGACCGCCGAGCCCGTGGACTGGCTGATCCGGGCCAGGGCGCTGGAGGACGCGGCCGGCCGGGTTCGCGACCCCGCGCGCCGGTACGGCCCGCGTACCCTTGACGTTGACGTGATCACGGTAACCAGCCCGGTCGGGGGTCCGGTCATCTCGACCGATCCCGAGCTGACGCTGCCCCATCCGCGGGCCCACCTGCGTGCCTTCGTCCTGCGACCGTGGCTGGACATCGAGCCGTACGCGCAGCTGCCCGGGTACGGCTGGGTGACCGACCTGATGCGCACCGAGGCCGTCGCCGCCGACCTGCCCGGCCTGAAGCCTTGTCCCGCCCTGGTCCTGGAGCCGAGCACATGACCGAGACGCCAGCATGAGCGAGCAGCAACCCATCCGGCCGGCCGGCGAGCCCGAGCCGCCGCCCCGGCGGCCGACCGAGCCGCGCCTGCACCCGACCAGCGTCGCGACGCTGTTCGTGCTGGCGTTGGGTACCGCCGCGGTGGCCTGGGTACTGGTCGCCGACAACTACGGCGACCTGCCGCAGATCCCCTGGCTGCCGGCGTTCACGATCTTCGCGCTCGCCGCGTTCGAGGCGTTCCTCGCCCGCACCACGAAGGCGCGCATCGACCGCAAACCGGGTGCGCCGCCGCTGGACCCGCTGGCGGTGGCCAAGTACGTGGTACTGGCCAAGGCGTCCTCCCCGGCCGGCGCGATCTTCACCGGCCTGTACGGCGGCCCGCTGGTCTGGCTGCTCGCCCAGGGCGACCTGACGCACGCCCGGGCCGACGTCCCGCCGACCGCGACCGGCCTTGTCGCGTCCGTCGCGCTGGTCGGCGCGGCGCTGTGGCTGGAGCGCTCCTGCCGGGTACCGAAGCCACCAGACGAGGACAACCCGGCCGAATGATGTACTGCCGCCTTTCCCCCGGGAACATCGACGGGTAACTTCGGGCCCGTACCTGGTAGGGAGGCCCAACGTGTCGTACGGAGATCAGACGCCCCGCTTCCGTGGCGAGGGTTTCCGGGATGACCGCGAGACGACGACACCCGTGTACCGTCCGCCGAGCTATACCGAGGACTACCCGGCGCCGCCGGAGAGCACGAGCACGCTCGGCTTCTCCCGGCGCGCGGTCACGCCGGCCGAGCTCGATGACGTGTTCGACGACCCGCAGCTCGGTGATCCCGGCATGGACCGGATGGGGGTACACGCGCTGTGGGAGCTGGTGCTGCTGCTGGCCGCCGCCGGCCTCGCGGCCTGGCTCTACCAGACGCACCGCGCCGTGCTGACCGGCGACGGCCTGCGCGGCGTGCTGCTCACCGCGGCCACGCTGGGTTTCCTGACCCTGTCCGTGGGCCTGTCCCTGCGGGCCGGCGTGGTCAACCTGGCGGCCGGTCCGGTGGCCGTCGCCGCCGCGGTGTTCTTCGCGACCCACTCCGGTCACGGTTTCCTGAAGACGGCCGCGATCACGCTGCCGCTGGCCGCCGGAGTGGGCCTGGTGATCGGGCTGGTGACGGTGCTGCTCCACGTGCCGGCCTGGGCGAGCAGTCTCGGCGGCGCACTCGGGTTGATCGTGTGGATCCAGCGGCAGGCCACACCGGGGCAGCTCGGCACCACGTACCAGCCGACCCGGCACGCGTTCTACTGGTACGGCGCCTTTGCCGCCCTGGTACTGCTCGGCGGCTTCCTCGGCCTGGTCAAGCCGATCCGTCGCGGGCTGGGCCGGTACCGGCCGATCGGCGATCCGGCGCTGCGCCGGGGCACCGGTGCCGCGGTGATCGCCTGCCTCGCGATGGTCGCGTCGTGTGCGCTCGCCGGGCTGGCCGGCATCCTCGGCCTGCTCGCGAACGTCGGCCTGCCGGCTGACGGGTTGGCGGTCACCGGGCTCGCGCTGGGCGCGGCGCTGCTCGGGGGGACCAGCGCCTTCGGCCGCCGTGGCGGGATCTTCGGCAGCCTGTTCGTGGCCACCCTGTTCGCCCTCGTGCTCACCTACGCCAACGTCGCCAACCTGCGGATCTCCGACTACGCCCTGGCGGCCGGGGCCATCGCGGCCGGTCTCGTGGTGACCCGGCTGGTCGAGTCGTTCGGCCGGCCGGCCTCGGCGCGGCAGTACCCCGAAGACGAGGACGAGCCGTGGGTTGCCCCGGCGCGGCTGGAGGAGGCGGCCAACTCCGCTGGATACACTCCACCTCGGCAGAGCGGCTGGACCAGCCAGCTACCGGCCCGCACGAACGACGACACCTGGGCCGGCGCGATCGACGACCGTTGGGGTACCCGGCAGTGAGCACCTTCGCCGAGCTGGACGTGTTGTCCACCGAGGAACTGCGCAAGCGCGCTTTCGAAACGGCCCGGGAACGGCACGATCTCGCGTTCTTCTGGTCCCTCTTCGCCCACCTGCGGGTACCCGAGAACGGCGACGACGGCGCGCTGGGCATCCAGTCGACCGTCGATGACGCGATCGCGGTGTGGAAAGAGACCACCGGGCACGAGTACGGTGACGAGGAGCCGCTGGTGCGCGCGGTGTTCATCGATTACCTGCTCAAACACTGACATCAGTCACTATTCGCCCGGATAAATGGCAGGGCCGACCGGGCGAACCCATACTCGGCCGTATGGCTGTCATGACAGGCGGGCGGGTCCGGACGGCTCCGGGTACCGCCGTCCTCGCCGCCCTCATTCTGGTACTCGCATTCGGTAACCCGGCCTACGTGGACTGGGCGAACCGTAACGCCAGCCCCAATTCCGCATGGGGATTCTTCCTGCACACCCTCGCCTGGCCGAGCTGGTCGTTCAGCTCCAAGGAATCGGTGCAGACACTGCTCGCCAACGACATCAAGGCGCTGCTGCTGATCATCCTGACCGGGGTCTTCGTGGCCATGATGGCCGGATCCCGGGGCAACGCCAGCCAGTTCCTGGCCGGGTGGGGCGGGTACATCTTCGCCGCGGCGGTGGCCGGCTTCCTCGCCGCTTTCATCCAGGTCAACGCGAGCGTGCTCGGCGCCTTCACGTGGGCGGCGGGCGGCGCCGTGTACGGCCTGTTCGTCGGCTGGATCGTGGGCCTGGCCTCAGCCGTCGGCCGCCCGTAGCTCAGTCGGACCTGCGCCCGTAGGTCAGTCGGGCCTGCGCGCCGGTCAGTCGGACGTGCTCGCCGCCATCGCGATCTCGGTGGCGGTGAGCACGCCGAGCGGCTTGCCCGACACGTCTTTGACAGCCACCCAACCCCGTCCGCCTTCGAGCAGTGCCGCGAGCGCGTCCCGCATGGTGCCCGACGCCGGTACCGACGGGCCGCCGTCCAGCACACCGCCGTCCGCTGCGCCGCCGTCCGCTCCGACGACCTCCGCCGCCGGGCGCAGCGCCTCCAGCGGGATCGGCGTCACGGTCAGCCGCTTGATGCCCCGGTCGGCGCCGACGAACTCGCGCACGAAGTCGTTGGCCGGGCTGCCCAGCAGGTCGGCCGGCGGGCAGTACTGCTGAAGGTGCCCGCCCTCCGACAGCACAGCGATCCGGTCGCCCAGCCGCACCGCCTCGTCCAGATCGTGCGTGACCAGCACGATCGTCTTGCGCACCGTCGCCTGCAGCTTACGGAACTCGTCCTGCAGCCGGACCCGCACGATCGGGTCGACCGCCGAGAACGGCTCGTCCATCAGCAGCACCACCGGATCGGCCGCCAGCGCCCGGGCCACGCCGACGCGCTGCTGCTGACCGCCGGACAGCTCATGCGGGTACCGCTTCGCGAACCGGCCCGGTTCCAGCCCCACCAGGTCGAGCAGCTCGTCGACCCGGTCCCGGACGCGGGTGCGCGGCCAGCCGAGCAGCCTCGGTACCGTCGCCACGTTCGCCTGGATCGTCTGGTGCGGGAACAGCCCGGTGTGCTGGATGACGTACCCGATCCGGCGGCGCAGCTCGACCGCGGGTACCCCGGTCACGTCTTCGCCGTCGAGCAGGATCCGCCCGTTGGTCGGCTCGATCAGCCGGTTGATCATGCGCAGTACCGTCGACTTGCCGCACCCCGACGGGCCGATCAGCACGACCAGCTCACCGGCCGGGATGTCCAGCGAGAGCGCCTCGACGGCGACCGTGCCGTCCGGGTACCGCTTGCCGACACCGTCCAGCGTGATCGGCGCGGCCGAGCCGTTACCGGTACCGTCCACCTATGCCCCCTCCGGTCCTCGCCTACGCCGACGCGGACAACCCCTGGTTCTCCTGGCAGTTCCTCCAGCAGAACACCGACGCGGTGCTGGCCGCCCTGCGCGAGCACGCCCAGTTGACCGCCGAGGCGGTGCTGCTGGCCACCCTCGTGTCCGTCCCCCTGGCCGTGCTGGCGTACTGGTTCCGCCGGCTCACCGGACCGATTCTCGCATTGACCGGCGTGCTCTACACGATTCCGTCGCTCGCGCTGTTCGCCCTGCTGGCGCCGTTCGTCGGCGTGGGGCAGGCAACGGTACTGGTGGGCCTGGTGACCTACGCCCTGCTGGTGATCGTGCGCAACACCGTCGCCGGGCTGAGCCAGGTGCCCGAACCGGTGCGCGACGCGGCGCGCGGCATGGGGTACGGCCGGTTCGGCCAGCTGTGGCGCATCGACCTGCCGCTGGCGCTGCCCGGCATCCTGACCGGGGTACGGCTGGCCACGGTGTCGACGGTCGCCCTGGTCACCGTCGGGGTTCTGATCGGCCACGGCGGTCTGGGCGAGTTCCTGACGATCGGCTTCCGGGCCGGGTACAAGTCCGAGGTCATGACCGCGACGATCATCATCTTCCTGCTCGGCCTCGCGCTTGACCTGGTGCTCGCCGGTCTCGGCCGGCTGCTGACCCCGTGGACCCGGAGCCGGGCGCGATGACCCTGTTTCAGCAAGCCATCCAGTGGCTCAACGACCCGCTCAACTGGACCAACCCGGGCGGGATCTTCGACCGGCTGGTCGAGCACCTGCGGATCTCCGCCGCGGCGGTGCTGCTCGGCTGCCTCATCGCCTGGCCGCTCGGGCTGTGGCTCGGGCACCGGCGGCGCGGTGGCGGCGCGGTGATCACGGTGTCCAACGTCACGCTGGCCGTCCCGACGCTGTCCCTGCTGACGCTGATCTCGCTGACCGCCCTCGGCATCGGGCAGACCGCGGTGATCCTCGCGTTGACCGTGTTCGCGATCCCGCCGTTGCTGGCCAACGCGTACACCGGGCTGCGCGAGGTCGACCCCCAGGTCCGCGACGCCGCCCGCGGGATGGGGTTGTCCGGCTGGCAGATGCTGTGGCGGGTGGAGCTGCCGCTGTCGGTGCCGTACCTGGCCGCCGGGTTCCGGACCGCCGCCGTCCAGGTGGTCGCGACCGCGGCGCTCGCCGCGCTGGTCGCCGGCGGTGGGCTCGGCGAGATCATTTCCGAGGGCTTCGGGCTGGGCATCAACGTGGCCGGTGGGCAGATCATCGCGGGCGGCCTGCTGGTCGCGGGACTGGCGCTGCTGGTCGAGGGTACCTTCGCAGTCGTCGAACGGCTGGTCACCCCGCGGCCGCTGCGGCGCGCGCGAGGCATGCGACGGGCCGGCGCAACGGCGGCGAATGTGTGACAGTCTGCCGGGTGGGCGGTCGTCATCACCGTGACCGCCCGTCGGACACGCGGCGCGGCCATTCCCGGTCGCGCCGGGACACGGAAGGCGGGCAACACAATATGCAGAGGGTTTCGCGCGTCGCTGTGAGCCTGGTCGGGCTTCTGGCGGCGGCGGGTCTGGTGGCGGGGTGCGGCAAGGCCGGCTCCTCGGGTACCCAGGCACCCGCGAGCAACGCGGCGGCCGGCGGATGCGCGCCGGTCGCCGGTGACAAGCTTGTTCTTCTCGACGACGACAAGCACCTGCAGAACGCGGACAACATCATCGCAGCGGTCAACAGCAAGGTGGCCAAGCCGGAACTCATCGCGGCGCTGGACAAGGTGTCCACCACTCTCGATCCGCAGAAACTGATCGCCTTGAACAAGGCGACCGACATCGACCACAAGACCTCGGCCGTGGCGGCGCAGGAGTTCGCCCAGGCCAACAATCTGACCGGTGGTATCACCAAGGGGGCCGGCGGGCCCGTCGTGATCGGCGCGGGGAACTTCAGCGAGAGCCAGACGCTCGCCGAGCTGTACAAGATCGCGCTGACCGCGGCCGGGTACACCGCCACGACCCAGGCGATCGGCAACCGGGAACTGTACGAGCCGTCGCTGGAGAAGGGCCAGATCCAGGTGGTACCGGAGTATGCCGCCACGCTGGCCGAGTTCATCAACGGCAAGGTCAACGGGGCGAGTGCCGCACCGGTCGCGTCCCCCGACGTGGACAAGACCGTGGCCGCGCTCAAGGACCTGGGCGGCAAGGTGGGGCTCAGCTTCGGCAAGGCGTCCACCGCCAACGACCAGAACGCGTTCGCGGTCACCACGGCGTTCGCCAGCAAGTACGGCGTGAAGTCGCTGTCCGACTTCGCCAGCAAGTGCTCCGGCAAGGACTCGATCCTGGGTGGTCCGGCGGAGTGCCCGAAGCGCCCGTTCTGCCAGGTGGGTCTGCAGAACACGTACAAGATTCAGTTCGGCCAGTTCAAGTCGCTCGACGTGAGCGGCCCGCTGACGAAGAAGGCGCTGAACGGCGGCCAGATCAGCATGGGCCTCGTGACGACGTCAGATGCGGCGCTTGCACAGAGCTGACCACGAAAGTGCGATTTTGCCGGGCTGGTCCGTAAATGGGCCGGCCCGGCTCGTCAACCGGACCGGTGCTCGATCGTTTGACGCCTTGTGACCCGCCATCACGCACCGTCCTTGATCGACCGGCTAAGATCGGCCCATTCCGCAATCCGGAAAGTCTCGGTAACCTCTGATGCCATGCCGGCCTCGAATGCCCAGAAGGCTCGGGGGGGCGGGCAGTTACCGACAGTTATGTTTTGGACCGGGGTGGGTCTTGCTCCGGTGGCGGCCGCGCTGCTTCTGCTCAGCACCGGCGCCGCCGGGCTGCGCGTTGCCGCTGTTCTGACCATCCTCACGGTCGTCCTGGTCGGGCTTTCGATCATGCTGCGCCCGGATGCGGTAACCGTGCGGCTCGACCTTGAGGACCAGCTCTACGACGAGATCGACACGCTGCGCGAAGACATCCGCAAGGACATCGCCGGCGCGGCACGGGCGACCCACCGGGCGTACTCGGAGAAAGTGCAGACGCTGTACCAGACCGTCGACGCGCTGCGTACCCAGGTCGAGGCGCTGCGTGCCGGTACCCCGGAACCGGCCCCGGCGTCGGTGGGCAGCGCGATGGTGGCCGGCGGCGTGGTGCGGCACACGGAGACCGTCCAGGTCACCACCCGGCAGATGATCGTCGACCAGGAACGCTCGTCGGGTACCGTCTACGGCACCCGGGCCGCCGAGCCGGCCACCGCGACCCGGCCCGCCCACAGCGCCCACAGTGCCCACAGCGCCCGGCCGCCCGAGGAGTCCTGGACCGAGCAGCGGCTGCGCGAGCGGCTGGCCGAGGTGCGGTCCGGCGATTCCCACCGGGCCGAACATGAACCGCGCCGGCCCCGCCCGTACGAGCGGGACGAGTCCTACGACCGTGCGGAGCCGCGGTCGCACGCCTGGACCGCCGAGCCCACCACCGATCCGCTCTGGGGCGGCACCGATCGCTGGGCCGCCACCCGCACCGACGACCGCGGCCAGGAACTGCGCATCGGCACCCGCCGGGCCGAGGTACGCAGCGACGAGGTGCACGTCGAGGACCGCTGGGCCCAGGTGCGCCGGGACGAGCGCAACGACTGGGACCGCCCCGAGCCGCGCTGGGAACGCGGCGAACCGCCGGCGATCACCGCGACCGGTCCGGAGCCCGCCGCCGCGTGGACGCAGGGCTGGCGCGACGAGCCGGCGACCGTCAACCCGCGCCCGCGCCGCCCCGACTACGAGATGTCCGACAACCGCTGGCGCTGACCGGCCGGCCGCTACTTGTCGATGTCGCCGACCACGAACAGCATCGAGCCGAGGATCGCGATCAGGTCGGGTACCAGGCAGCCGGGCAGCAGGGTCGCCAGCGCCTGCACGTTGGCATAGGACGCGGTGCGCAGCTTGAGCCGCCACGGCGTCTTCTCACCGTGCGACACCAGGTAGTACCCGTTGATCCCGAGCGGGTTCTCGGTCCACGCGTACGTGTGCCCCTCCGGCGCCTTGACCACCTTCGGCAGCCGCACGTTGACCGGCCCGCGCAACCCGTCGACCCGGTCGAGGCACTGCGCCGCAAGGTCCAGCGACACGTACGCCTGGTCGAGCAGGCAGGAGAACCGCGAGTGGCAGTCCCCGGCGGTCCGGGTCACCACCGGCACGTCGAGCGAGCCGTAGGCCAGGTACGGCTCGTCCCGCCGCAGGTCGAAGTCCAGCCCGCTGGCCCGCGCGACCGGACCGGACGCGCCGTAGGCGGCGGCGTCGGCGGCCGACAGCCCCCCGACGCCGACGGTACGGGCGAGGAAGATGTCGTTGCGGCGGATCAGGTTGTCCAGGTCGGGCAGCCGCCGGCGGACCAGGTCGATCGCCTCCCGGGCCCGGCGGGTCCAGCCGGCCGGTACCTCCTCCTTCAGGCCGCCGACCCGGTTGAACATGTAGTGCATCCGGCCGCCGGAGACCTCCTCCATGACCGCCTGCAGCGTCTCCCGCTCGCGGAAGGCGTAGAAGACCGGGGTGATCGCGCCGATCTCCAGCGGGTACGAGCCGAGGAACATCAGGTGGTTGAGCACCCGGTTCAGCTCGGCCAGCGCGGTGCGCAGCCAGACCGCCCGCTCCGGTACCTCGATGCCCATCAGCCGCTCGACGGCCAGTACCACGCCCAGCTCGTTCGAGAACGCGGACAGCCAGTCGTGCCGGTTGGCCAGCACGATGATCTGCCGGTAGTCGCGCACCTCGAACAGCTTCTCCGCGCCCCGGTGCATGTACCCGATGATCGGTTCGGCGGAGACCACCAGTTCGCCGTCGAGGACCAGGCGCAGTCGCAGCACCCCGTGCGTGGACGGGTGCTGCGGGCCGATGTTGAGCACCATGTCCGAGGTCGCCAGTCCGCTGCCGGTACCGACGACCACCTCATGCCGCCGGCTCGCTTCGCTCGCCGCCGTCATGAGGCAGGACACCACTGAGCCGGCCGGCTCGCTCGCTGCGCTCGTTCGCGCGTCACAGCACGGAGTCTAGGCCGACCGGCTCCAGGATCCAGTAGTGACCGCCGAGCCCGGCCGGGTCGGTCAGCTCGGCCGCGTCGCCGGCCGCGGCCAGCGCCCGCACATAGCCCGCCGGGTCCTCGGTGGCCAGCCTCAGCGGCGGGCGCCGGCCGGACACGCCCAGCGCCCGCAGCGCTTCGCGCTGCCGGATCAGCGTGCCGCCCAGCGCGTCCACCGCCACGTGGGCGGTCAGGTCGCAGCTGCCGTCCGGTACCGGTGGCAGCTGCCGCCCGCCGCGGTACCCGGTCAGCGTGCCGAGCGCCGGTCGCTGCCCGGCCACGTGCCCGTAGTCGACGCAGAGCGCCAGCCCGTGCCGTACCGTGCCCACCGCCCGGCGCCACGCTTCGTCGCGCGGCCGCCCGATCTCGGCGACGTGGCCGGGTTCGAGCGGCCACCACCTGGCCAGCCAGGCGGCGTCGGCGCGGGACACCGGCCGGCCCAGCGAACCGTCGGTCAGCTGGTACCGCGCGACTCCGGCCCCGTCCAGCGCCGCGAGGTCCAGCGGTACGTTGTCCAGCCATTCGGTCGCCAGCAGCAGGCCGGTCACCGGCTCCGGCAGGGAGTTGCGCCAGTCGATGTCCGGCGGCACCGGCACCGGCCGGTCGGCGAGCTCGACCGCGGTCAGGCGCAGCCGGTCGCGCAGCTCCGCCGGTACCGCATAGGCCAGCGCGACGAGCAGCTCACCGCGCCCCGCGCCGACGTCGACGACGTCGAGCTTGGCCGGATGGCCGAGGGCGGCGTCGACCCGGACCAGCAGCTCGGCGATCGCGCCGGGGAACAGCGGAGACGCGTGCGCGCTGGTCCGGAAGTGCTCCGCCGGATGCCCGTGGCCGACGAAGAACCCGGTACCCGGCGCGTACAGCGCCCGCCGCATAGCCGTTGACCAGCGCTCCCGCTTCATCAAGTGAAGGTTGCCACAGGTCCTGTCCGGCCGCCGGCCAGCGCATCCATACTTGATCCCGACCGGTACCCCACCATCGAGGACTGGATCAGCGAAAGATGAGCGCATCGCCGCGCGGCCGTGCCGTGGGCATCATCGGCACCGGCCGGGTCGGGTCGGTACTCGCCGCCGCCCTCGCCGACGCGGGCCACCCGGTCGTCACCGGCCGCCCGGACGACATCACGATCATCGCGGTACCCGACGACGCGCTCGCCTCCGTCGTCGCCGGCCTCGGACCGGCCAACGTCGTCGCGCACACCTCGGGAGCGTACGGACTGCGTGTCCTGGAACCGGCCGTCGCGCGCGGCGCCCGGCCGCTCGCCCTGCACCCGGCGATGACGTTCACCGGCCGGCCGGAAGACCTGGCCCGGCTGCGCAAGGGCATCTCGTTCGGCGTGACCGCCCCGCCCGACGTCCGGCCGCTGGCCGAGGAACTGGTGCGCGAGCTCGGGGGTACCCCCGAATGGATCGCCGACGAGCACCGCGCGCTGTACCACGCGGCCCTGGCCCACGGCGCCAACCACCTGGTCACACTCGTCAACGACGCGCTGGACGCGCTGCGCGCCGCGGGCGTCACGCGGCCGGAGAAGGTGCTGGATCCGCTGGTACACGCGGCGCTGGACAACGCGCTGCGACTCGGTGACGCCGCGCTGACCGGCCCGGTGTCCCGCGGCGACGCGCAGACGGTGGCCGCCCACCTGGCCGCGCTGCCCGCCGGAGTCCGACCCGCCTACCGCGCGATGGCCCGGCGTACCGCGCAGCGCGCGGTCGCCGCCGGCCGGCTGACCGCGGCGCAGGCCGCGCCGATCGAGGAGCTGACATGATCGTGGCCACCACCCGCGGCGAGCTGGACAGCGCGCGGGACAAGCTCGAAGGCGCCGTCGGGGTCGTGCTGACCATGGGCGCGCTGCACGACGGGCACATCGCCCTGATCCGGGCCGCCCGTGAGCGGTCCGCGCAGGTGCTCGTCACGATCTTCGTGAACCCGTTGCAGTTCGGGCCGAACGAGGACTTCGACCGGTACCCCCGCACGCTCGACCGCGACCTGGCGATCTGCGCGGCGAACGGGGTGGACGTGGTGTTCGCCCCGGACCGCGCGCAGATGTACCCGGACGGCGAGCCGGCCGTGCGGGTCGACCCGGGGCCGCTCGGCGAGATCCTGGAGGGCGCGAGCCGGCCCGGGTTCTTCCACGGCGTGCTGACCGTGGTGCTCAAGCTGTTCCACCTGACCCGGCCGCGGCTGGCGTTCTTCGGCGAGAAGGACTACCAGCAGCTGGCGCTGGTGCGGCGGATGGTGCGCGACACCGACCTGCCGGTGGAGATCGTGGGCGTGCCGACGGTACGGGAGCCGGACGGGTTGGCGCTGTCCAGCCGCAACCGGTACCTGTCCCCGGCGGAACGGCAGGCGGCGCTGGCGCTGTCCCGGGCGCTGCGGGCGGGGGCGGCCGCCGGGCGCGACGGTGCTTCCGCGGTGCTCGCGGCGGC
>Ga0066710_100004369_pt1 | contig 12490 bp, 11 predicted proteins | sample GraSoiAngelo_159_FD_79666 | JGI IMG/M metagenome (GOLD analysis project Ga0066710, IMG submission 79666) | Grasslands soil microbial communities from the Angelo Coastal Reserve, California, USA - 14_1009_16_40cm | ecosystem: Environmental > Terrestrial > Soil > Grasslands | place: USA...
GCGCGTGCACTTCACAAAGAAGATGGTGGCCTTATCACGCGCGCCAACCAATTCCTGGAGTGTAGCGAGAGGCACAAAAAGGCGTGAGCCCTTGCCATGCTCGACGATCCCGGCAACATGCCAATCGTGATCGAAGATGCGGTAGGTCTCTCCCGGCTGTATCATTTTTGTTTTCGCGGCAATGTCGTCGACGAGAATGTCATCGGGGCCTTCCAGGTCGTGTCCCTGAAGGAACACAAATCCGCCCGAGACCGCTCGAAAGCTCTCTTGATCAATTCCGTAGACGATTTCCACGCCTGACGTGTTGAACTGGAAGAGCACGGGGGCCACCGATTGCACGTACTTCAGTTCCGCAAGCTTGTCGCCGATCTTGATGGGCATTGGCGCGCTGCCAAAGGCGAACAGGAAAGACGCGGACGGCGGCTGCAGCATGATGTCAGCCCCGATCCCTTCAATGCGCCTGGCCGTCTCGGTCAGCAGCCCGCTGGTCAGCCCGACGATCAGAACGACAAGCGCGACCTCCACCGCGATTCCCATGGCGCCAATCAGCGTGCGCAGCGGGCGATGCAGCAGATTGCGGACGATTAGCTCACCCATCATGGCTGTTTGTTCTCAGTGGGTTCGCCGACGAGCACCAACTCCGTTCCCGCTGGTTGCTCGAGCTTGAATCGCTCGGCCGGAATCTCTTCATTCAAACTGACCTTCGTGACCTGCAAATCTAGCTTGTAGTCATCGTGCGGCCTCTCGATTCGAATCGCACGCGGAAACAAGGCCGTGCCATTTGATGGCGCGGCTGAAACACTCTGCCCTGCGGCACTATCCGGAGGTTGCCAGTCAGCCAGGCGAATATCCGAAAGTAGAAGTCCTTTCGGCCCGAAAGTTTGCATGCGCGCGACCTGCAGGTCCGCGCGATCAAACCAGATTTCCCGCAGAACTTCTACTTGATAGCCGCCGCGCAGAACGGTCAGGATGTAGTACCTGGCGTTCTCGTCGTTGAACTCTCTTAAGGTCACCGCTTCTTCCTTGCGAATTTCCGGCCAGAGCAGCGCATCCAACAGATGCTGCGGCCGCAAATTCTCGATGGGCTTGCTGCTGGCGCGCTCGACGGCCACCGGTCCAACAAGGAATTTTTTCTTCGAGGGAATCGAAACGCGAAACGTGTCGCCGTCGCTGGCCATGTCGAACACCGTGGTTCCGATCACCGGCGCCTGCCCGATCACGCGAATCTCCGCCGGCCGCGCCACCAGCAGAAACGCCTTAACCTCATGATACTCATCGATGACACCGCTGTACTTTGATCCTGCTGTCGGCTTCAGCTCAACGGTGGCGTTCAGGGTTCTTGTGCTGCGCGCGACCAGGTTGTATGCCTCAAGGAGTTCTTCGCGCGTAGCATCCTTTGCGACGGGTCTCTGCGACGGGGTAAGTTCGGTGTGGCCCTTAACGCCATTTCTACCCCCACAGCCGCAGGAGATAGCCGCCAGTGTCGCCAGGACCAGGCATGTTTTGACACGTCGCATCAGTCAGTTCCGTCCTCACTCGTCCAAATGAAGCAATCTAGCAACCGCTCGGATGCCGGTCAATCAACGCGCGTCGCAGCCGGTGAGGCATTCAATTGGGCCGCGCAATGTGGATGTCAAAAGGCCGAACCGCCGGTCGCACGCGCCGGATAACTTCGCTGGGCCAAAGCGACTCGCTCAGCAGCGTCACCCAGCCGTCTTCCGGCTCGCAAATGGCGCAAAACGTGTAGCGGGCGTAAATCGGCTGATACGCGTCCAGGCCGCGCTTTGACAGGTTGCCTTCGAGCGCCGCATCTGCGGATTGCGCCGCCGTGCCCGCCCGAAGGCCGAATGTCTCGCCTTCGAAGCGTTCAAAGATCTGCCGCAACTGCTCTTGATTCGGCTGCGGCAGCACGACACAACGCTCCGCTGCATCGCGCAACGCAATCTCCCGCGTCTTGCAAAACTCTCGCACGCGTTCGATGTGGCTGAAAAAATCTACGGCATAAGGTTCGTTCCCCGCAAGGGCCGGGAAGACCGCCGACCAAATCTCTGCAGCATCCTTGCCTCGCACCGGCTCGCGGTTGTCGGTTTCGACCAGCTCGAGTCCCACGGCTTTCACGTCGCCGCCCAGGTCCAGCGCCTGTACATCCAGAGAAAGGGGCGGCAATTCCAGCGCTCCGCTTCCTGGCATCGCAGTTCCCTGCGCATTCACTCTTCGGACTCCAACTGCGGAAACTTGGCGCGAAATTCCGGCGACTGCTTCCGAACGTCTAGCCAGTCGAAGAAGGTATCCGGCGTTTCCAGCCAAATACGGAACCAGCTGGCGATCTCTACTTTTTCGGCGCGCTTGTGGACTTCCACCTTGTTGTTGCGCGAGATCATCTCCGCACGGCGCTTGCCAAGCCGCGCTACGTTCAAAACGCGCTCCACGGCTGCGTGTTCGCCCTGCGAGCGAAACTTGCGCATCAATTCATCCAGCCTCATGATGCTGACCTCGGCATCTTCCAGCGTTTTGAAGTGCAGCAGATCCTCGAATTCTTCTTCGTACTGTTCCTCGGCCTCTTCCTGCTGGTTAATCATTACCTTTTGTCCCGCGTCTTTCAGCACGTCGGCAATGTATTCCATTCCCGTTTTGCCGGCCTCGCCGTGCTCCGCCAGGAGCCGCCGCCGTAACTGATCGATCTCTGCCGGCGTCCATTGCTGTACCTTGATCTCCCGGGCGGTCTCCAGGATCAGTGCCTTCTTCGTTTTCAAGTCTTCGGTCATCGTGCTTTGCCTCGATGTTGTTTGCCGTGTTTCTTCGTCGGACTGGGCGGTGGCGGCGGTGGGTCCGCCGGAAGACCGGCCAGCAGGCGACGGTACTTCACCACATTCTTGTTGTGTTCCGCCAGAGTTGCGCTGAAAAAATGCCCGCCCTGGGTGTTGGCCACGAAATAAAGGTAATTCGACTGCGCCGGCTCCAGGGCGGCGTGCAGCGACGCTTCCCCGGGATTTCCAATCGGCCCGGGAGGAAGCCCGCCATGCTCATACGTGTTGTACGGAGAATCGAAACTCAGGTCCTTCCCGGTCAGCGTTCCGCTGTATTTTCCTAGCCGCTCCATTCCATAGATTACCGTCGGGTCGCACTGCAGCCGCATGCCTTTTCGCAATCGGTTTTCAAATGCACCCGCCACCAGCGGCCGCTCCTCGGGCTTCGGTGTCTCCCTCTCCACAAGCGAAGCGAGAGTCACGATCCTGTTTATGGTCCGGTGGTCGCCTGCGTCTGTTGGTCCGCCGGCCGTCGGCCCCGCTAAACGCTTCCACTGTTCCTTGAACTTATGCACCATTTCCGCGGTCAGCTCGCCGGCCGCCGGGTGCCCGGGAAGTTCATAAGTTGCAGGGAAGAGAAAACCTTCGAGCGTCTGGGCGCCCGGCGCAAAATCGCGAATCAGGGCAGGATCGCCAGCGGCATAGAGAAAATCGCCCGCGCGCATGAACTTTCCTGCTTCGAGTTCGCGCGCGATGTCGAACATCGTTTCGCCTTCGCGCACCGTGAACGGTTGCTGGTAGACCTGGCCGTTCGCGAGCTTCCAGAAGACCTCGCGGCCCGTCATGCCATGATCAAAAAAGTATTCGCCGGCCTGAAGTGTCCGCTTCGGATGCCGTCGCGCGTAAATCTCGAAAGCCAGTTTGCTACGCACCACTCCATTTTTTTTCATGATGTACGCCACGTACCGACGCGAAGCCCCGCGCGGCACATCAACGAAGACACCCTCTGTCGAAAAACCTTGGAACGGGTGCGTCATGCCATACCACATCCACGCCGCAGCGCCTCCGGCAATCAACACGATTAAGAGGAATAGCGCGAGCAAATACTTCAATTCAGCCTCACCGATTCACTTTCTTAATTCGCTCAGACTTTGTCGGCCGTCTGCCCTTGCCGATCCAGGTACTCCTTCAAAATGACGGCCGCCGCCACGGCGTCCACGCTCATCTTGGCCTTCACATTCTTCGGTTTCTTGCTGCCGGTCAGTTTTTCGTGGTGGATAAATCTTCCCTGAACTTCTTCCAGCAAGCGTTCGGCCTCCCAGCTCGTCAGCCGCTCATCCACCATTTCCACGGGCACGCCAATTTGTTTTCGGACGCGTTGCGCAAAGCGCTCCGTCTCTTCGGCCATTTCGCCGCGTGTGCCATCCAGCCGCAGCGGCAGTCCCACGACGATCTGCTTCACGCCTTGCTCGCGCACCAGTTCGCGCAGCCGCCTCATGTCCTCGTTCCGATTGATTCGCTCCATCGTGCTCAGCGGATGCGCCATCCGCGTATTCGCGTCCGCGAGTGCCAGCCCGATCCTCGCGCGCCCGTAATCCACGGCCAGAATGGATCGCCGCTCACTCTCGTTCGGTTCGTTTCTAGCGCTTGTCACACTTCCAGTATACCGGGAAGGTCCCCACGATATATGCAATGCGCCCTAAGAGACGCCCGTCATGCAGGACTGTCGCGAAAACTGGATGGCTGAGTCTATGGCCAGCGGCCGCGCGCGCCGCTCTGCCAGGCGTCCCAATAACCAAGCAATTTGAGCTGCTGGTCGAGGCCGGTTTCCTTCACGAGAACGTCGAGTTCGGAGCGCGAAAGGCGTTCGCCAAGCGGTGCGGCACGGTCGGCGATTCCCCAAGCCGTCAGCGCAGCGAGCACGGTGTGCAGCTTCAGCTCGCGCATATCGACTTTGTCCAGCGTGTCCGAAGCCGCGTGATAATTGGGCAGGTAGTTGGCCTCTTCCTGATTCGCCACGAGCGTCGGCACGCCCTCGAGCAGGAAATCAAAATTGTCCGTGCCGAACGAAGCGTCGTACGTATGATTATTCGCGGCCCAGGATTCCAGCGGCTTGAGGACTTCGCGCACGCCCGCTTCAATGTCGCGCCGGCCGCCGAGTGAATACCCGGTGACACGGCCGATGCCGGAGTCAAACGTGATCATCGCCCGGATTTTGCCGAGTTCCGCGCGGTGTGCCTTCACGTATTCGTGGGAGCCAACCGTGCCTTGTTCCTCGCCGCTGAAAAGCACGAAGCGAATCGTCCGGCGTGGTAAAAGCCCAGTGGCCTTGATCGCGCGCGCCGCTTCAATCACCAGCGCCGCATTACAGCCATTGTCCAGTGCGCCCGTGCCCAACTCCCACGAATCCAAATGCGCGCCGAGAACGACGACTTCCTCCGGCTTCTCGTAGCCGCGAATTTCACCGACAACGTTTTCCTGCTCGATGGGCCCGCCAATTTTGTTGGGCATGTCAAAGCGCGCACGCACTTTCCCTGGATAGGTAACAACGCTGCGCGCCAACCGCATGGCATCTTCGCGCGCGACTACCGCCTGCGGAATCCTGTCGATCTCACCAGTGAGCGAATTCGTATGGCGATAGAGCAGCAGTCTTTCCCGAGCGCCCATCCACAGAATGGCCCTCGCGCCCTCTTTCACGGCATGCTCGATAATCATCGGCGGCCGGAGGTATTCGTTGAAGAGATCAGCCCACGTTGATCCGATATCACTATGAACCAGCAGAATCGCGCCCTTGACCAGTCTGCCTGCCTTTCGAAAATCGTCCTCGTTGCCGTATCCCACATCGACGATGTTTGCCTCTATAGCGCCCGCTGGCGTCGCCGGCGACCACCCCTCCGCTTTCAGCCGCACGGGAAATTTTACCGGACCGAGCAATTCTAGCCGCGTGTCGCGTTCGCTCCAGGTCACCGGCAGTGTGTACTTCTCTCTGTGAACATCGATTCCCGCCGCGCGAAACGCTCCCACACCCCACTCCACGGCTTTGGCCATTTCCGGCGATCCGGTCACGCGCCCGCCGACTTCGTCCGTCAGCCGCCGCAGATTTTCCTCCATCGGCGACGAACCCATCACGATGGTCAGAATCTTCGCGGCAGCCTCCGCGCACGACGACGCCTCCGTCGTGGAGCAACCCGTTTTTTCCTGGGCGTTTTGCGAAGGGATCAGCGCGTCTTTGTTCGCTGGTGGGATCTGCGCCTGCAGAAGCGCCAGTGAAGCGAAAAGACAGAGAAGCAAAGAAGGAAAAATCGTGCGGCGCGGCATGAGGCGGCCCTCTCCTACTGGAATTTTTGCTCGAAGCTCTCGGTCCCGATTACGGAGCGGATTATACCGAAGGAACGTACCGCTGGCATCCTGCTGGTAGATATCTCCGCGTCTAGTTCTTGAGCCTCGGTTTCGGATCGAGAAGGCAATCCGCGACGCGCGCGACTTGCACCATTTCGCTGACGTCGTGAACGCGGACGATGTGCGCCCCATTCAAGATGCTCGCGGTAACTGTTGCAGCCGTGCCCCAGATGCGTTCTTCCGGTGAGGGAGGTTTGCCCTCCCGGGCCAAGGTGGCGCCGAGGAAGCCCTTGCGCGAAGTGCCCACCACGAGCGGATAGCCGAGCTTCACAAGTTGCGAAAGTTCTTGCAGCAATTCGTAATTTTGCGCAAAGCTCTTGCCGAAGCCGATGCCCGGATCGAGAATGATCTGGGATTTCGGGACGCCGGCTTTCCTGGCGAGGATCACGGACTTGCGAAGGCCTTGGGTTACGTCTCTCATGACGTCACGTGCAAACGGCCCCTTTTGCATCGTTCGCGGCTCTCCGCGCATATGCATCAGGATGAGCGGCGCGCGGCGGCGCGCGGCGACTTCAGCAATCCGTGGATCGTTGTTCAACCCAGAAATGTCATTGATGATCTGCGCGCCCGCATCGAGCGAGGCTTCCGCGACTTCCGCCTTTTGCGTGTCGATCGAAACAGGAATCTTGAGCAGCCGGCGAAGGCCGCCGAGCACGGGCAGGACCCTCCGCAGCTCTGCCTCACTGGAAATTTCTTCGGAACCCGGCCTCGTCGATTCCGCACCCACGTCTATCAAATCCGCGCCCGCTCGCTCCATTTCCACAGCGTGCTCCATCGCTTGTTCTTCGGCGTAAAACTTCCCGCCATCGGAAAAGCTGTCCGGCGTGACGTTCAGCACGCCCATCACGAGGGTGCGCTCGCCTAACACGAGTCTCCCTGAGCACAGCTGGAGTTTGAATTTTTTCCTGGAGTTCATTCGGAGAAATCGAAAGAACGCAAAATGCGGCGCTTTTCCTTGCGGAAAGGAAGGCTCTTCCACGAGTCACTAGTCACGAGTCTCTCTTAGTCCAGGTCAAAATCGCGGATAGGTTTGCCTGCCGGCGCGTCCTTAGCCTTCTTCATCGCTTCTTCAAATTTCTTTGCCAGGATGTCTTCCTTGTTCGTTTCTTGGAACCAGGAGTCCGCGAACTTGTCTTCGCGCTGGCGGTTCTGTTCGGCAAGGATCTTTTGAGCATCGGTAAGGTCCACGTTCGGGCCAGCTTTCGCGGGTAGCTCATGCGAAAGCACAGCGCCGAAAACTGGGTCAACGGTCAGTTTTGCGTGGCAGCACGGGCACGTGACGTGGAGGTTCTCGCTGTTCTGCTTCGCCATGCCCGTATTCTACGCCTTTTTACCCGGAACGGGCACGGCAAGCAATCGGCGAAGCAAGAGCAACGAACGCAAAAAACAGGGGCACTCTGTTCGTGCCCCCTGCTGTCCTACGAATCCGTTTTTCTGGAGACCTAGCAACTAAGAACTTATCACTGATTGCCGGCGTTCATGCCTTGGCGGGATTTTCGCCGCGGGTGAATCCCGGCGCTAGACGCGGCTCCGGTCGCACCACTTTTGGGTCCGTGCTTGGCGCAACCTGCGGTGGCGGGGGAGGCGTGCGCGGCTTTTCCGGCAACGGCTTGCCTTCCATGAGCAGTTTCACTTCGTTGGCGTCGATGACTTCTCGTTCGAGGAGCGCCTGCGCGATGCGCTCGAGCGTTTCCCGGTTCTTAGCAAGCAGGTTCTTGGCCTTTTCGTAGCCGCCGTTGACGATGCGCTTCACTTCCTTGTCGATCTGGATGGCGGTGTCTTCCGAATAATCGCGGTGCTGCGCGATTTCGCGGCCGAGGAAAATAGCTTCATCCTTCTTGCCGTAGGCCAGCGGCCCCAGCTCACTCATCCCCCATTCGCAGACCATGTTGCGCGCGATGTCTGTGGCGCGTTCGATATCGTTGCCTGCGCCGGTGGTGATGTGGCCGAGGAAAATCTCTTCGGCCGAGCGCCCCCCCATTAGTACCGCCAGCATCGCTTCAAGATATTCACGGGTGTAGGTGTGCTTGTCGTCTTCCGGAAGCTGCATGGTGAGGCCGAGAGCCATGCCGCGCGGAATGATCGTCACTTTATGGACCGGATCGGCCCCCGGCGTCATCGCCGCAACCAGCGCATGTCCCGCTTCGTGATACGCAGTGTTCTTCTTCTCTTCATCCGAAAGAATCATCGACCTGCGCTCGACGCCCATCATTACTTTGTCTTTGGACATCTCGAAGTCGATCATCATGACGAATTTGCGGTTCTGTCGCGCGGCCCACAACGCCGCTTCGTTCACCAGATTCGCGAGATCCGCGCCGGAGAACCCCGGCGTGCCGCGCGCGATAATCGACAAATCAACGTCGTCGGCAATCGGCACCTTGCGTGTGTGTACGCGGAGAATTTCTTCGCGGCCCTTCACGTCAGGACGTGCCACCACTACACGGCGGTCGAAGCGCCCCGGCCGCAGCAGCGCCGGATCCAGAACGTCAGGCCGGTTCGTCGCGGCGATCAAAATCACGCCTTCGTTCGATTCAAAACCGTCCATCTCCACGAGCAGCGCGTTCAGCGTTTGCTCGCGCTCATCGTGTCCGCCGCCGAGACCCGCACCGCGATGCCGGCCGACCGCGTCAATTTCGTCGATAAAAATGATGCAGGGCGCATTCTTCTTGCCCTGCTCAAAAAGATCGCGCACGCGGCTCGCACCCACGCCGACAAACATTTCCACGAAGTCCGAACCGGAAATCGAGAAGAACGGGACGTTGGCCTCGCCGGCGATCGCGCGCGCCAGCAGAGTCTTGCCCGTGCCCGGAGGTCCGACAAGCAGCACACCCTTTGGAATTCGCCCGCCCAGCTTCTGGAACTTCTGTGGATCTTTCAAGAACTCAATAATTTCCTGCAATTCTTCCTTGGCCTCGTCCGTTCCCGCGACGTCCTTGAACGTGGCCTTCTTCTGCTGCGCGGAGAGCAACCGCGCGCGAGACTTGCCAAAACTCAATGCCTTGTTTCCGCCCGATTGCATCTGCCGCATAAGGAACAGGCAGAAGCCCACCAGAAGAATCAGCGGCGCGGCGTTCAACAGGATCAACACCCAGTCGCCGCTGCGCACTTCCTTGACCTTCAGCTGCACGGCCTTGTCCCTCAGGGCTTTAGTGACCGTCGGCGCTTCTTCCTTCGGAATGGTGACTTGGAATTTCATGTTCGCCGGCTTGTAGTACTCGCCTTGCAGGTCGTAGCTGTTCGGTGAAAGATACATTGTTACTTCCTTCACCTCGCCCGCATCAACCTTGGCCATCCACACGCTATACGTGGGAGTATCCTCGCGCGCCTGTGATCCGTTGGCGGACACCAGCTTCCAGAGCATCACGCCCAGAAAGACGATCGAGATCCAAAAGAGAATTGTTTTTGCCGTGGAACTAGAATTCACGTTGTCCTCACTAATCTTGCAACACGCCGGAAAAAATCAGATGTTGCTATTTCTTCCGCCCCTTGCCACTTTTCCTGGGCGTCCCATTCGCTCCGGAAGAAAGCTGCCGGAGGTTACGCCCCGTGCCGTTGGCTGCCGCAAGGCCGTAGCCAACCCACATTTCGTTAGATGCCGTTCGGAAGCCAAAGTAATCGGGCTCCAGTGCTACTCGCCGCTTGGTCGGCTTATCCAGCAGCACCGCCAGCCGGATCGAGCGCGGCCTGCTTTCGCCCAGCCGCCGCAGCAAAAATTCCTGTGTCACACCGCTTTCCAACACTGCGTCAACCACCAGCACATCACAGCCCTTCAATTCCGGCCCCGAACCAAAAAAAACTTCGCGCCGTGCGTTCCCGCTATGATCGACGTCCCGCACTTCTTCGCGCACGAAATGACAAACAACTGGCGCGTCGATTTGGCGCATCAGGTCCGCCGCGAATATAAAACCTCGATCCAGAGTAACGACCACATCCAGCCGCCGCCCCTCGCACTCCCGCGAAACCTCCTTTCCCAGGGCTGCCACCCGGGCGGCGATGCGTGCCGCGGAATACGCCGCTCCTTTTCGGCTGCTCAAAGCTGTTCCTCGGCGATCACGATTCCCGCTCGGGTCCTTTCATTCGGGGCAAATTCGGCGGCGACAGGAAAGCCGCGAGCCCATACAATAGCGCCGCCACTCGTCAACACCGGCCAGCCGTCACGCTCCCACCGGCTGACGTGCTCCTCGTTCAACAGGCGCTTCAGCTTGTGGGCGCTTCGGTGGCCCTGGGGACGAAATCGGTCTCCGGGGCGCCAATTGCGCAGTACCATCGGAAAGCGCAACCGGTCGCGGTCCAGAACCGCCCCATCCCTACTAGTCTCCCCTCTCTTGGGAGGCCAGTCAATCACCCTGAGGCGGAATACGCACCCCATCTCCGCAACACTCACTTCCGCGCCGCCTCTTGCCAAATCGATCTGGTACTCAAATTCCTGCGGCGCGCTTTGAGGATCTCGTTTGCCCGCATTTTCAATGGCCTGAAATACAAGCGCGTCTCGCTCTCTTCGTACTTCTACTCCACCCGGCAGAGCGAGCGAGCTCCCGCTTTGTCGGCCACGCGCTAGTTGCAACACCGCCTCCACATGCGCCGCCCCAAGTTGCCCGTGGCGCGGCTTGATGCCTTCCACGATCCGTCGCACTATCCGCTTGCTCAATGCCTTTGCCCGCTCCGTCTTCTCGGTGTCCCCCGTGTTCTCTGTGTTGAATTCCTTTTTCTTCCACGCTCGGAACAAATCGTCCACCCCGATTCGCGCCCGCTCATCGTTTTCTTGAACCAGCAAGCTCGCCCGCTCTTCCGCGATGGCGTCCAAGAATGCCTCGTCCTCTCGTGCGAGTTCCGCGAGCGCTGCTAAATGCTCAACGATTGCTGGCTGAAATTGTTTCTCGATTAGGGGCAGAAGCTTCTTCCGAATCCGCGCGCGCATCCTCTTCGTGTCGCGGTTGGTGGCATCTTCACGCCAGGTTTGTTTTTGAGCGCGCAGAAAACGCCGCAGCTCACTCCGGCGAACGTTCAGCAGGGGACGAATGACCCGACCGGCGACGGGATGAATTCCGCCAAGCCCCGTGAGACCCGTACCGCGAAGCAAGTGCGCAAGTACGGTCTCCGCCTGATCGTCGGCTGTGTGAGCAACCGCGATTCGCGTGCAGGCTCCGGATTGTGCCAGCGAACGGAAATAGTCGTACCGTGCCCGCCGCGCCGCGTCCTCGAGGTTGGCCCGCTCCTTTTTTGCTTTCTTCGCGACGTCCACAGAAGCCGAGTGAAACTCCAGCCCGTGCTTCGCGGCCAGTTTTGCGACAAACAATTCATCCACATCGGAAGCTTTGCCCCGCAATTTGTGATTGAAATGCACCACCCTGAGCACGATGCCCAGTTTGTAGCGCAACTCTAGCAGCAGCAGCAGCAGCGCCACGGAATCCGCCCCGCCAGACACCGCGGCCCCGACCCGGTCCCCCGGCCGAATCATTTCCTGCTTCTTCAGGTTGGCGAGGAATCGCCGCTGGAGGGAAGTGGAATGCCCTTTGTCGGTGAGAGTCTTTGCGCTTCCACGAGTCACGAGTCACCGGCCTGCCCCGACTTCGTCGGGTCACGAATCACTTTTGTCCTTCTTCGCGCGCATCCTACCATGCCTCAAGCAGTTAGCGCGCCGCTGGGGATGCCTTGTGCCTATCGTTACTATCTTAAGTGGGTTACTCGGCAGGACTTTCCTGTCTTTATCCTTACCAAATTCCTGTAAGTGATGAAACGGAAGTGGTTTGTTTCCTTTGAGAAATGGGAGGGGACGGAATCCGTGGTAGAAGGGTTTTTGCGAAACTTTCCGTTTCATCAAACAGAGCTACAACCTAGAAGACATGCGAGTTCTGCGTTACCAACGCTTAAAGAACCTGGTCCTGCTGGCGACGGCAGCGGCTTACTTCGCGGCGACGTTTTTGGGGCAAAAACTGAAGCTGAAAATCCTGTGTGAGAAACTCCTGATTATTTCGCAGCGTTTTTTCGGCATTCCGCCGTTCTGTTTCTACGCCCTGGCGGACGGAATCAGAAAAATCCTCTCGAGATGCAGACCTAGCCCGCCCGCGGAACCCTTGGAAAGTCGACAGCTCCAGCTCTTACTTGGTTGGGAGGCTTAGAAAAGTGAGGAAAGTCCACTTACTCGGTTGTTGACTTTTCTTGCTGCCCTTGGCATACTTCTCGGGCTGTAGATGTGCCTTTCTGCTGGACAGGGGGGCTCCGCTCTTTGACAACCGATACGATGTGCCAGAATCTGTTCGAAACCATTGGAGTTTTCGAGCGCCAATGGTCTGAGTAAATTCGAGCGATCAACAATTCGCTTGGCAGGCTGCCTGGGATGCAAA
>Ga0066710_100004370_pt1 | contig 12488 bp, 11 predicted proteins | sample GraSoiAngelo_159_FD_79666 | JGI IMG/M metagenome (GOLD analysis project Ga0066710, IMG submission 79666) | Grasslands soil microbial communities from the Angelo Coastal Reserve, California, USA - 14_1009_16_40cm | ecosystem: Environmental > Terrestrial > Soil > Grasslands | place: USA...
GCCGTCGTGTTCGCCGGCGAGGTCTATCCAACCGCGCACCTTCGTGAGCTTCGGGCGCTCGTCCCCGGCGTGCCCCTGTGGAACCTGTACGGCCCCACCGAGACCAACGTGTGCACGTACTACGAGGTGCGCGACCTGCCCCCCGACGACCGGACGATCCCAATCGGCCGCGCCTGCGAGAACACGGAGGTGTTCGCGATCACCGAATCCGGCGCGGCGGCCGGCGTGGGCGAGGAGGGCGAGCTGTGGGTCCGCGGGCCGACGGTCATGAAGGGGTACTGGAACCGTCCCGAGCGCACCGCCGAGGTGCTGGGCGCCGACACACGGCCTGGCGGGCTCGGCGACCCCGTGTATCGAACGGGCGACATCGTGCGGCTTCGCGAGGACGGCGACTACGACTTCCTGGGCCGCCGGGACCATCAGATCAAGAGCCGGGGGTACCGCATCGAGCTCGGGGAGATCGAGGCGGCGCTGAACGCCCACCCGGCCGTCCTGGTGGGGGTGGCCGTGGCGGTGCCGCACCCGGAATGGGGAAGTGCCGTGATCGCCTTCGTCGTACCGCGCGACGGACAGTCGCTCTCGGAGAGGGAGCTCCGCCGGCACGTAGTGGCCCGACTGCCTCGCTACATGATCCCGGCTCGCATGGAGATCATCCGCGAGCTCCCCCGGACCTCCACCGGGAAGATCGACCGCCGGCGACTCGCCCAGGAAGCGGCCTCGGGCTCGCTCGGCTGACCGGATGCGCCTAGGATACGTCCGCTCGCATGAGCTCCGACAGCGTGACACTGCGAAGCCCACGCTCGTGTAGCCCCGCCAGGATTGCCGGAAGGGCCGCAAGCGTGTGCTCAGGCGCTCCGGGGTCCCCATCGGAGTCATGGAGCAGCAGGATGGCCCCCGGGGCCGCCCCCGCGAGGATGCGCTCGGCAATCAGCTCGGGCGTTGCCTCCGCCTCCCAGTCCCGCGCACCGGCCGTCCAAAGCGTGCGCCGCATGCCCAGCCGCGGTGTCTCGAGCCACGACGCCAGGTTGAAGCGACCGTACGGAGGGCGGTAGAAGCGCGGCGTCTCGCCCGTCGCCTCGACGATCGTTCGGTGCGCCCGCCGGAGCTCCCGGAGCGTGCCGCGTGGCGGCACACGGGTCATGGTGCGGTGGCTGTCGCCGTGGCTCGCGAGCTCGTGCCCGGCTTCGGCCATGGCGCGGGCGAGGTGCGGCCACCGGCGCACGTTCATCCCCAGGACGAAGAACGTGGCGCGCGCGTCCCCGAGTGCTGAGAGGAACCGCTCGGTCGTCTCCGGATCCGGCCCGTCGTCGAAGGTGAGCGAGACGAGCGGAAGGCGGGTCGTGACCCGGGACAGCAGGAGCCGACCGAGGCGATTGCGCACGAAGGATATGGAGGCGAACCGCACCCCCCAGTAGGCGCCGACGACGAGCGCCACCAGGACCCCAACCACGATGAGGGCGTCGATCAACGAACGACCTTCCGACCGAGGGAACCCGAGGATGATAGTCGGGATCATCCCGAGCGACGACGACAGTCTGTTATCCTGCGGGGCCCCGTGAACGAACCGTCGCCCGCTGAGAGGCGCGCCCGATCCGATCTCTCCAGGCTCGCCCGCGGCGGGACCCTCACGCTCATCGGGAGTGTTGCGAGCAGCGTGCTCGGCTTCGCGCTCACGTTGCTCATCACGCATGGCCTGCGTGCGACGGGCGCCGGGGTAGTGTTCGAGGCGATCGCCCTGTTCGCGATCGTGTCGAACATCGCCGAGCTCGGCGCCGATACCGGCCTCGTGCGGCTCGTCGCGAGCTTCCGGGCGACAGGGCGGGTCCGCGACATCCGTCCACTGCTCCGGATCGCCCTGTGGCCGGTTGCGGTGAGCGGGGCCGCGTTCGCGGCGGCCGGGGTGGTCTGGGCCCCACAGCTCGCTCGCGCGTTCATCCACGGCGCGAGTCGCGGGGATGCGGTGGGCGACATCCGAGTGTTCTCGCTCTTCCTGCCGGCGGCGGTGCTCACCACGGTCGCCCTCTCGGGCACGCGAGGGTTCGGCACCATGCGGCCCTACGTGGCCGTGCAGAGCTTCGTCGTCCCGGCCCTCCGGCCGATCCTCGTCTCGATCGTGCTCCTCGCGGGGATGGGAGCGGTCGCGGTCGGCGTGGCATGGGCGGTCCCGCTCGGCGTCGGGTGTACGCTCGCGCTCTCGACGCTGTTCCTCCTGTTGCGCCAAGCAGAGCAGCGAGACCGATCGCCCGCACACGCCCCCGGTCCGGTAGGAGCGCTCGCGGCGGAGTTCTGGCGGTTCTGCATCCCACGCGGGATCTCGGTCGTGTTCACCGTGGCGCTCGCATCGATCGATGTGCTCATGGTCGGAGCGCTGCGGACGACGCAGGAGGCTGGCGTGTACGCGACCGCCATGCGGTTCCTGGGCGTGGGGCAATTCAGCCTGCAGGCGGCGAGCCTGGCGATCGCGCCGCAGCTCTCCGCCCTCATCGTGCGCGGCGATCGTGCGCGGGCTCGCTCCATCTTCCAGACGGCGACGTCGTGGCTGGTGCTGCCCGCGTGGCCGACCTATCTGATCCTCGGGATCTACGCGCCGCTCCTGCTGCGCGTCTTTGGCCCGCAGTTCGCGCAAGGAAGCACGGCCCTCCTGATCATGGTCCCGGCGTTCATGATCTTCGTCGGCACCGGCAACAACAAGGTCGCGCTGTTGATGGGCGGAAAAAGCAGCTGGGCGCTCGCGAGCATCGGGATCTCGGTCGCGCTCAACGTGGTGCTGAACTTGATCCTGATCCCCCACCTTGGGATCGAAGGGGCGGCGATCGCGTATGCCGTAAGCCTCACCCTCGACACCCTGGTCATCGCCGTTGCGGTTTGGGCGTTCCTGGGGCTGCATCCGTTCGGGCGGGCCTATCCCGTGCTCCTCGCGGCGTCCCTCCTCACCTTCGGGGCGATCGGGTTGTTCTGCCGCGTGACGCTCGGAGCCACGATCGGCTCGTTCGCCCTGTTCCTCGTGCTGTCATGTGGGGCCTTCCTCGCGATCGTGCGGCGCGCGCGGGGCCTGCTGGACCTCGGGGTGTTCGGGCAGACGATGCGCTCCCTCGGACGCCCGACGGCGGGGGACGGAGGGAGTTGGCAGATCCCCTTGTGACACCCCCCGGGCTCGCCGATAGCATGTGCGTGCACGCTCTGGGGAGAATTCGCCAATGCCCGTAGACGAAGACCTGCTGCTCCGGCACCGTTCCTTCGAAGATGCATCCACTGGGATCACTGAGGCGTTCCTTCAGCCGACCATCGGCTCGCGCAGGACCGTCGCCGTGCTCAGCCGCCCGCTAGGCTCTTCGTTCCCGGTGGGGTGGGTCATCTTGCACTACTTCGGACTGGAGCAGATGCACCTGTCCCGGCTGGACGTTGTGGTGGCCCGGGCGCTCGCGGCGGCCGGGTTCCCGGTGCTGCGGTTCCACGGCCAGGGCTATGGGGACAGCGAGGCGACGGACGAGCCCATCGGGCTCGCCTCCCATCTCGCGGACGCCACGGATGCGATCCGGCTGCTGTCCCGTCAACCGGGGATTGAACGGGTCGGCGTGCTCGGTGCGCGATTCGGAGGAACGGTGGCGGCGCTCGTCGCCGAGCGTGAGGGCCTCGAGTTGATGGGCCTTTGGGAGCCGATGGAGCGCGGCTCGCAGTACCTTCGGGACCTCCTCCGTGCGCGCGTATTCGCAGAGATGGTGGGCCAGTCGGACGACCGCGGCGCCGCCGGCATGGAGCAGCTGCGTGCCGAGCTCGCGTCACAAGGGTGGTCAGACATCAAGGGGATACGGCTGTCACGGGAGGCGAGCGAGGACATCGGTGCCGTCGACCTGACGAGGGACCTGACGCGGTTCTCCGGCCACGCGCTCCTCATCGGCGTGTCCCGGTCCGGGAGACCCAGCGCTGGTCTGCGCCGGTTGGAGGAGCGGCTCACGGTCCTGGGGGCGCGCTGTACGGTGCGTTCGCTCGATGATCATCTCGCGGCGCAGTTCGGCCAGTTCCACTTCCAGACGACCGACGGGGGCCGCGGGAAGATCGACACCCAGTACGACCTCAACCAGCGGATCGCCGCGGCCACGGCAGCGTGGGCACTCGCCGTCCACAAGGGCGGGCCGCTTCCGGAGAGCGGCTCGTGAAGGAGTTCCCGGTCTTCGTCCCGGACGGGGCGGATCACTTCGGCGCGGTGATCACGGTGCCCGATTCCGAGCCGAAGGGACTCGTCCTGCTGCTCACCGGGACGGGGGCGGCGCGAAGCCACCGCTTCCAGCTCTGGACCCGAGTGGCGCGGGCGCTCTCCGAACAGGGGCTGGCGGTGGCCCGCTTGGACTACGAGGGCGTTGGCGACTCGACGGGGGGGATCCGGGAGATCGGCCTCACCCTGACCCAGCGGGAGGCGATGGCGGTGCTCGCGTTCGCGCGACGGGCCATCCCTGTGGACCAGGTGGCAGTGGTCGGAAACTGCTCGGGAGCCATCGCCGCGCTCGGTGTCGCGGCGCAGACTCCCGACTGCATCGGCTCCGTCTGCATCCTCACCCGACTGCTGATGCCATCGACGGTGAATCGCATCGTGATCAGCCGCCGCGGGAGCCGGCTTGCCTCGTTCGTTCGGTCGAACCCGCTGCTGCACCGGGTGAGCCAGCCGTTCCGGGGCCGCCGGGGCAAGCCCAGCGAGAACGTCACGATCTCGTTCCACCGGGCTCTCGGTCACAGCCGGCTGTTCTTCCTCTACGGTGAGGAGGACACCGACGCCTACAACCCCAAGGTCAAGGACTCGCTGAACCGGCTCCTCGGGCACCACTCGGCCGAGGAACGGGCTCGCTTCGAGCTCCAGGTGTTGCCCGGCGGGTCGCTGTCTGGATTCGAGTCCCTTGAGACCCAGCGCCTCACGATCGACACGGTCGTCGGGTGGCTGACCTCTTGCTTCGGGATCACCCCGGACGGCACGCGCGAGCCTTCCCGGGCCGCACAGACCTGACGCCTCAGGCGTCCCATCCCAGGTTGTGTCCCAGCAGGTCGGCGAGCCGGGCGTTGTGCGGCCGGAAATGCTCAACCAGCCACGCCCTCGTCGCCGGGTTCATGCTCCCCGAGCTGAACGCGTTGAAGGTCTCGTACTCGCGAAGCTCCCATGGCGGAGCTCCCAGGAACTCGAGGACTTGCCGATAGACCGCGGGCGGATCCACGAAGAGGTCCTCCGAGCGCAGGATCAAGAACTGCTCACGGGGGAACAGATCGAACCAGGTCAGCAGCTGATCCACGTACACGCCCCGCGAGAGGTAGGAGTGGTGGTGGCGCTCGTAGCTCACGTACAGCTCGTCCTGAAGCATCCGCTCGAGCTCCCCGGCCAGGCGCTCGGGCTCCCGCTCGATCGCCTCCTCGAACCCCAGCGGCTCGAACCCCCGCGCCGCCTGGTGCCAATAGTGCGAGTAGGCGCGGTCCACGGGATTGCGGAGCAGGACTACGAGCTTCACGTCGGGGAGCGCCCGGGCGATCCTCCCCGGCGCGAAGGGATGGAACAAGTAGTCCGGGCTGGACTCGCCGACGATCATCGACAGGTCCTTGGCACGGCGGAGCCGTTCCCGATGGCGGACGGAGGGGAAGCGCGAGCGGTACCAACCAAACCCTCGCTCGTAGTGAAGGTCGAAGAAGCGGAGCTCCTTGGTCAGGGCGTGTGCGATGGCCGGGTGCTTGACCAGGTATTTGTAGAGCGACGTGGTGCCCGCGCGTTGCGTGCCGATGATGATGTAGTCGGGAAGGAGCCGGGAAGCGCTCGTCAGGCGCGCATAGCCGGCCCAGGCTGATTTGGCGCCGTCCTTGACCGGACGCGGGAGCCCCTCCCAGGCCCGATCAACCAGCTGGGCGATGCCCATCAGGCGATCGCCACCTGCTCACCGCGGTCGCGCCCCCGCATCCGGACCGCGTCGCGAAGCACCGACAGGTGCAGGCGCTCGCGGAAGCGCCACAGGATCGCGGCGTAGACGACCGACGCTCCGGCCGCGTAGAGGGCGAACGTCTTGATGCTCATGCCGAGCGCGAACCGCACCGCGAGACCTCCGCCGGCGAAGCAGGCGACGCTCGCGAGCGCAACGATCAGGTACCCCCTGCCGAACGGCTGCAGGTGAAGCGCGAACAGCACGACCAGCGTCGTCGCGACATTGTCGAGCACGATGCTCGCCGTGAACGACCACGCCGCGCCGTTCACCCCGAGGTGGGGGATCAGCAGGATGTTCAGCACCAAGTTGGTGACGAGCACGGTCGCCGAGATCGCCAGGTTCCACCCACTCTTCCCGCCCATGAGGAGCACGATCTTGTTGTTGCCCGTGCCGATGTAGACGAGCATCCCGAATGCAAGGATCAGGAGCGCGGTGTCGCCTGAGACGAACTCCCTTCCGAAGACGCGCAGCAGCAGCGGCGCGAAGACGGCGAGCGCCAGATAGAGCGGCCACGAGATGGCCATCAGCCACCAGGTCGCCGTCTGGAACACCGACTCGGCCCGGTCGTGGCTGTTTCGCGCCATGAGATCGCTGATCTGGGGCCCGATGGCGAGACCGACGGCCGCGATCGCGAACGTGCCCACCATGACGTACCGCGTCACCGCGGCGAAGATGCCGGCGTCGCGTGTGGTCCCGAGCGCGCCGACCATCAGGATCCCGACCCACACCATGGTGATCTGGAAGAAGCCGGCCAGCCCTCGGGGCGCGGAGAACCGCCAGAACTCCGACGCGAGCGCGCCGGCGGAACGGGGTGGTGCCAAGTCGCGGAATCCAGCGGACCGTTCCATCCGGCGCACCATGAACCCCAGGATCACGATCGACGCGAGGAATCCCGCGGCGAGCGGGGCCGCCCATGCGACCGCGACCGCGGCGGTCCCGAGGCCGGCGAGCAGGGCCAAACCAACCAAGACCGGGCGCAGGACCGGGACGGCGAGGTTGTAGACGGTCACATAGGGCACCATCGTGCCGAACCCGCGCGTGCCGGCAAGCACGACCGTGATGGCGGTGCCGGCCGGAAGGAACGGCGCGAGGAGCCGGATGTCCTGTTCCCCGAGCTCACGGTTCGCCCCGTGGATGAACACGCGGGCGAGCTGCGGAGCGAAGACGAACACTGCGGCCGCGATCGCGGTGCTCGCGAGCAGGACCGGCCAGATCGCGACGGAGAGGGTCCGCGGGACGTCCTGAGAACGATCCGTGGCCCTGTGTCGAGGGATCATGCGCACGAGCCCGGTGTCGGCCCCGAGCTCCGCGGTGTTGGAAAGGATCGTGAAGAGCGCGATCGCCTCGAACAGGATGCCGGCACCCCTCGCCCCCTGTCCCCGGGTGATCACGACGACGACGACGAAGCCGAGCAGGGAGTTCACGATCGTGCCGACCAGGCTGAGGGAGCCGCCCCGCGCCAAGGTCCGCAGATCCGAGCGCCGGCCGCTCCTGGCCCGGCCGTCGCCCCGTGGTGCCCTTGGCGGCGCCCCCGGGACGGGGCTGCTCCAGATCCTGGACAGGTCGGTCGAGGAGCCCACCGGTTCAGCCGGCTTCGGCCGCGTCGGGCGTGGCTTCTCGCCACGCCATGGCCGTCGCGGCCATCATGATGAACAACCCCCAGGGGATCAGCTCGTAGTACGCCATCTGGATGATCCCGGCGAGGATCGCCACGTGTCCCCAGAATCGGGCATTCGTATCTCGACCGGCCGCGGTCGGCAGTCGCCTCCCGGTCTTGAACAGCGCCACCAGCCACCAGCACATGAACAGCGTCACGCCCGGGATGCCGTGTGCCACGATGATGGTCCAGAACTGGCCATGCGTGCCGACCGAGGGCCCGACGAGCGGAGCGTTGGGGTTGACCAACGAGACCGAGACCGGCGTCCCGTACCCGAGGATCGGCGACTGGGCGACGGCCTGGATGGACGATTCGTACAACAGGGCACGCGTGCGGTCACCGTACCCGTGTCCGAGCCGGAGCTGGGTCAGGGCCCAGAGGGGACTGAGCAACACGATCGCGCCGACGACGATCCCCCCGACGATCAGGCCGCGGGCGATCTGGGCCATCCTGCGATTGCGTCCCCCCGCCAGGCGCAGGGTCGCGTAGGCCATGCTCACCCCGGTGCTGAACCACGACCCGCGGTCGAGGGAGAAGATCAGGGGGGCGATGGAGAACACGAGGAGCAGCACGAGAGCGACGCGCCAGAGGCGCGATCGGATGACGCCACCCATGAGGGCGGCGAGCGCGAACGGGAGCGAGAGGGCGAACGCGGACCCCCACTGGTTCGTATAGATGAACGGCGACTTGGGACGGTGGATCGCCGTACCGCTGAAGGCGTTCAACGACGCCGTCGAGGCATGCACCAGGTCGAACACGAAGCGGTTCCCCGCGACGGCGCTCGCCGGCAGCACCTTCTCGAACGGGGTGGAAAAGCTGATCTTGGGAAGCATCATCCCGATGACCCCGCCGATCACCGTGAGCACCCAGAACGCCGCGAGTGTCTTCACCACGACGCTCGATGGCAGGCGACTTCGGGGCATGTTGAACACGTACAGGAAGAGCAGCCCGGCCGCGATGTAGAGCGATCCGCGCCAGCCAAACGAGATCGTGTGAGAGAGCCCCTTCACCTGGACGTAGGTCACGAGCATCCACACGAGGAAGAAGACCCAGAGCAGGAACGAGCGCGGAGCGCGGAGCTTCCCTCGCATGACGAGCGCGAGGACGATCGGCACGGCCAGGATCACCTGGACGAAGCCGCTCACGCCCAGGGCCCACCACACGAACAGGCCCAGAAACATGAGGTTCAGGAGCCAGGCAGGGCGAAGGTGGGGCGTGCCCCCACGGAGCGCAGGTGCGCGGGCGCCGGGCGCCGGCGCCGGCCGAACGTCGAGCATCGCTAGACCCCCCGCCCGGCCGCGTGGGCGAGGCGCACGATGAGCTGGGCCCGAAGGATGCGGTAGGAGACCAGATAGGCGAGGTAGCCGCGGAGCTCACGCCAGTCGGCCTGGAGGCATCGCTTCGCCCAGCGCCGGCCCTCCGCTCGGTCGCCCGCGGCCGCGTAGGCGAACGCGATCCGCCCATAGATCCGGGCCAGGTTCCGCGGGTGCTGGCTGATCTCAGGGCGGTGGTCGAGCTGGTATTGGAGGCCCTTGATGATGGTGTGCCAGCGGTCGACGAAGTACGAGTACTGCCAGCGCACACGAACGAGCGGCCGCCGCACGGCGACGAGCGGCGCGAGCCGGGCCGCACGCAGGTGCCAGTCGTAGTCCTCGCCGTAGCTTCCCGGGATCGCTTCGTCGATCAGGCCAATCTCGCCGACGTAGCTCGATCGTTTCACCATCACGCTGCTCGAGTGCACCTCGATCCGCCGCCCGCGAAGGAGGTGCTCGAGGGTCATGAGCTCCTGCCCGGGGATGCGGGCTGAGCGCCACCCGGTCCCGAGGAAGATGCCCGTGACGACGACGGCAGAGTCGGGGTGCGCCTGCAGCGCGCGCACCTGCAGCCGGACCTTCGCCGGGAGCCACTCGTCGTCGTCGTCGAGGAACGCGACCAGCTCTCCGGTCGCGGCGATCACGCCCGCGTTGTACGCGCCGGCCGGGCCGGGCGTCCGGTCATTCGTCATGATGCGGACGGTCCGTCCGTCGGGCACGACGACCGGCGGCTGGAAGGGCTCCTCGCGATCGAACACGACGATGCACTCGATGGGTCCGGCGTAGTCCTGGGCCAACACGCTTCGCACGGCCGCCGCCATCAGCTCGTGGCGGTTGTGCGTGGGGATGATGACCGAGACGGCCGGCCACGTGGACGCCGGAGCGACCGCCGACCGATCGGCGGTCGCGGCAGCTTCGTCGGGGATCCTGCGGGCGGTCATGGCTGATACCCGTACCTTCGCAAGAGGGGCCTGGTAAGCAGCGAGACTATCCTACGCTGGCGCGGGCTCATCGCCGATCTCCATTCGTCGTCCAGGCGGAGCTGCAAGGAGCCCTGGTGCATCCGCACGGGGTTGCCCATGACCGTGTGATTGACGCCCAGCCGGACGCGGCCGTCGGCGATGAACGCGAAGGCCTCGGGGTCGATGCGCTCATCGAGCATCTCGACGATGCGCTCGAGCTCGAGGCGAGGCGCGGTGACGGCGTGCTCGTAGCGAACCCGGACCTCCGGGTGCCCCAGCCGCCCCAGCATCTCCATCTCCAGGTTCCGTGTCACCCAGCGCATGCCGATCCGCGCGGGCTGATAGCGGTGCATGTAGACGGTGCGGCCGGGCGTGTCGGGCCGCACGACCTTCTTGTTCCACGAATAGGCGACCCCGCGGCTGTCCCGGATCAGGTGGACCAGGCGCAGGTCGAGAACCGGCATGGCGCGCAGCACGAATGCGGTGGAGGGGGCCTTCGACGAATCGACGATGACGCGAGTGTCGCCCACGACGGCAATCGCCCGGTAGAGCCGCTCCAGGGTGCCGAGGTACTCCCGGAGCCTTCGGTCGAAGGGCGGCCACGTCGAGTGCGCGACGAGCAGTGGGATTCGGCTGTGGCGATCGATCGAGCGGGAGAGCGCGAGCACGTGCGCTACGTCCACGCGATCCCATCCCCCGAATGCCTCCTGGCCGACCGCGCTCCAGAACGGGCATTCGCGAAACGCGGTGCCGCAGCCGCAGAGGCGGTTCTCGACGAGGCCGCGCTGCCACAGGTCGCGGATCTCGCCGGCGGAGAAGAAACCGGGGAGCTGCCCCAGCATGCGATCGAGGAGCGTGCTGCCGCTGCGGCCGAGGCCGCCGATGTAGGCGACTTTGACGCGCGGCGCGTCCGAGGCGAGCACCGGCTCCGGCGCGAGCGCGAGCTTCGGCCGGGCGTCCATGGCGCTCATCGGCTCCCGCCGCCCCGCACGACCACGGGATATCCGTAGCCGACCAGCCGGGGAAAGGTGATGGCGGTCACCCAGCGCCGGTCCGAAGGGGACATGTTCCGTCGCCACTCGTCGTCTCGCCGGATGCGCATCCCACCCTCGCTGAATCGGATGGGATTGCCGTCCACCGTATGGTTCGGCGTGAGAAACACCTCCGTGTCGGTGACGAACGAGAGGGCCGAGGGATCCACCGGCCAGCCCGTCTGTGCGAGGACGCGGGTGAGCTCCTCGCGGGGGCGGGCGACCAGATCCTCGTAGCGAAGGAGCGTGTACGGCACGCCGATTCGCCGTGTGAGGCCGGTCGCCTCGTTGTAGAGCAGCCACCTCGCGGAGGCGCCGATCGGCCCGTAGGTCTCCATGTAGACGGCCTCCGGCTGCGTGACGCGGTCTCGGACGAGCTTCTCCCAGGAGAAGGCGACCCCGCGGCTGTCCCGCACGAGGTGGATGAGCCGCAGGTCGGCCCCGGGGAGCAGCCGGACGAGGAGCGCATGCGTGGGGAGCTTCGAGGAGTCGACCAGCACCGTCGCCCCGGAGACGTTCGCGAGCGAACGGTACAGGCGCTCCAGGATCCCGAGGTACCGGGTGAGCCCCGGGCTTCGCTCGGGGTGCGGGCGGCGACGAAGGACCCGGGGGAGTGCCCAGGGCCGGTCGAACCTGCGCCACATCTTGAGCACGTCGTCGAGGTCGACGCGGTCCCAACCGCCGAACGCCTCCTGCCCGACGGCCGTCCAGAACACGCAGTCGCGGAAGGGCGCGCCGCAGCCGCACGGCCGGTTCTCCGTGAGCCCTGATTGCCAGATCTCGCGGACCTCTCCCAGCGAGAAGAACCCCGGCACCTGCCCCACCATCCGATCGAGGAGCGTGCTCCCGCTTCGGCCCCAGCCGCCGATGTACAGGACCCGCAGATCACCCGCGGCCTTCGCGCTCATCGGGCGCGAGCCCGTGGCTTGCGGACGATCTCCGCAACCAGCTCGTCGAACTTCCGGATGGGCTCGCTCATGGCGAGGGGGTCGGCGCCGGATCGGCCCGGTCCTGGGCCGGCGAGGGCCGAGTCCATCGCCTCGCGAAAGGCGGCCTCGGATTCGGCGAGGAGGACCTCGCCCTGCGCGACGAGCTGGCGCGCGAACGTGACCTGGTGGTTGTCCACGACCTCACCGAGCTCGGAGAGGCGTGGCACGACGACGGGCCGATGGCCGCTCCACCTGGCCATCATGATGCTCCCCGGCCCCGCGTGACACGCGATCACGCGCGCCGCGGCCATCCGCGCCTCGAGCTCCGGGAAGTCGAGGAAGTCGACCGAGCGCTCGGGATGCGGGCACCGTGCCGGTCCGCACTGGATGAGGCCCTCGACATCGGACGGCGCGGCGTCCAGCCACGCGTCGGACCAGTCGACCAGCCGCTGGAACGGGTGGTGGTCCATGCCCATCGTCACGAGCACGAGGCGCTTGTCCGAGTTAGAGGAGCCGGCCAATGACCTTCCCCTTCCGGTAGAAGCGCTGTTGGCCCTCCCACTGCAGGAGGAACAAGTCGCTCAGCGGATAGCAGAGCCTTCCCGTGAGCGTGGAAGAGTCGATGCGATCGTAGACCTCGATGTA
>Ga0066710_100004371_pt1 | contig 12485 bp, 5 predicted proteins | sample GraSoiAngelo_159_FD_79666 | JGI IMG/M metagenome (GOLD analysis project Ga0066710, IMG submission 79666) | Grasslands soil microbial communities from the Angelo Coastal Reserve, California, USA - 14_1009_16_40cm | ecosystem: Environmental > Terrestrial > Soil > Grasslands | place: USA...
AGCCGGTCCAGTTCATCGCCGTTGCCGCTGCGTGGCAGCCGCTCATTAAGGTTGTGCGCGTGAATGCGTTCGGCCGCGTGAATAAGCGTTGTGACCGGCGCAAATGCTCTGCGCATCAGCAGCCATCCAGCCGTCAGGACAAGGAGCACCGTCGGAACTCCGGCGTAAAGGATGATTTCACCGACTTCTTCCCAGACCGGGTCGGGTGGCGTTTTTGCTTCTCGAAGCCTTTGCTGCTGTTCGAGCCATTCATAATGCAGCACGCCTGCCAGCACCATCAAGGACAACAGCAAGATACCCGCGTAGCACCAGGTCAATCGCGCCCGAATTGTCATGGCGCCTCTTTCAGCACGTAACCGACCCCGCGGACGGTGTGGAGCAATTTGGAATCGGACTCTGCATCGATCTTCTCGCGCAAGCGCATGATGTAAACGTCCACAAGATTTGTGCCGGGATCAAAATCGTAATCCCATACGTTCTCGATAATAGACATGCGGCCGCAGATCCGTCCGGGCGAGCGCATTAAATATTCCAGCAAGCGGTACTCGCGCGTGGCCAGTTCGATGGCTTTTTCGCCCCTGCGGACCTGGCGTGTTACCGTGTCGAGCGTGAGATTGCCTACCCGCAGCACAACGGCGCGACTCGTGTTCACCCGGCGCCCGAGCGCTCGCACACGCGCGACCAGCTCGGCTAAAGCAAAAGGTTTGGAAAGATAATCATCGGCCCCCGCGTTCAGTCCTTCGACCCGCTCGCTTACTTCACCGCGTGCGGTTAGCAAAAGAACAGGGGTGGTCACTTTGCGCTCGCGCATCTGCCGAACCAGACTAAGGCCGTCGCGCCCCGGCAGCATGATATCCATTACAACCACATCGAACGGAGTGGTCTCAACGGCGGGGAGCACGTCACTGCCGGTATGCAGCATGTCCACAGCAAAGCCTTCGCTCTGGAGCGCTTTGCGGATAAACGAGGCGGTCTTCTTTTCGTCCTCGACGACCAGTACGCGCATAGGTTCCAGCGTATTGTTTTCCGAAAAAGCGCTCGTATTGTCAATTCTGGCAGTCATTGCTCGGCTACGATTTTTTGGATATCCAAGAGTCTGGGATAGCCCCGCACCGAGCCATCAAACCAAGTGGGCATGAAGCGATTGTGAACGATCAATGACGAATCTGTCATGTTGTTCGGCAAAATGAATAAATTGTCATATTTCGTTCATGCCATAGCTCGAAAAACTGATAGGATACAACTCTATATGCCCACCAAGTCGTTTCTGGTTGCGGCTGCCTTTCTGGCGCTGCTGCTCATTCCCGCGGCACGCTCTCCCGCTGCCGTTATCTCGCTCGTAAATCACACAAATGTTTGGAGTTATCGCAAGGGCACCGCCAGCGCGCCTCAATCCAATTGGAAAACAGTGGTGGACGCCAGCCTGGATGCGACGTGGCTGTCAGGACCCGGCGGCATCGGCTACGCAGACAACCTGAATGAAACCAACCAAGTGAAGACCGTGCTCAGCGATATGCACAACAGCTATACGACGGTGGCGATGCGCAGGACATTTGAGGTAACGTCAAATATCGACTCGGCCTTGCACCTGATTCTCAAAATGGATTGGGATGACGGTTTCATTGCGTGGCTGGACGGTGCTTATCTTACGAGTGCTCTCTCCCCTGGCGCGCCGGCCGAACCGGCTTATAACGCAGTTGCCACCGGCCTGCACGAATCTTCACGAGGCAGTTCGGGCGAGCCCCCGGTGAGCTATGACCTCGGCGCTATCGGATCGCGCCTGGCCATAGGCACACACGTGCTCGCGATCGTCGGACTGAACGAAGCGGCTTCGAGCAGCGATTTCATTCAGATCGCCGACCTGGTTGCTGGCGCGAGCAGCGCGATCGCCGTCGATACTACGTGGCGCCTTGCGGACAGCCCAATCACACCATCCGGAGATGTCGTCGTGAACGCCGGTGTGACGCTGACAATCGAGCCGGGTGTACGCGTGCTGCTGGACCCTGGTCTGAATATCATTGCCAATGGGCGATTGCTCGCGGAGGGCGATGCCACGCATCGGATTGTCTTCACCCGCTCGCCGAATAATCCGGATCGCTGGGGCAACATTCAGATTCCAGGGGGTGTCGGCTCGCCCGAAAGCCGGATTCGTTATGCGGATATCCAATTCAACGGCGCCACCGCCATCAGCGTCCAGGGAGGCACAGCATGGCTGGATAACCTGACATTTGGCTCCACGGACCACACCTACATCGAGGTCGACGGCGCTTCGTTCGTCATCAGCGATTGTGTATTTCCTTCCGGAAGCGTGAAATTCGAACTGGTCCACGGCACCAGCGGCGTTCGCAACGATGGCCATGGAATTATGCGGCATAATTTCTTTGGAAGAACCGTCGGCTATGCCGACGTGGTTGATTTCACCGGCGGCAATCGCCCTGGCCCCATCGTGCATTTTATCAACAATGTTTTTTCCGGTTCTCAGGATGACGGCATCGACGTGGACGGCACTGATGCATGGATCGAAGGAAACATCTTCGTGCACGTCCACAGGAACGGCGATACTCCGGATAGCTCCTCCGCAGTTTCTGGCGGCGACAACAGCGGGCAGACTTCCGAAGTGACGATCATTAACAACCTATTCTTCGATTGTGATAACGCCGCAACCGCAAAGCAGAGAAACTTTTTCACTCTGATCAACAACACAATCGTCCACATGACCAAGACCGGTGGAATTGATGGCGGATCGGGCGTGGTGGTATCTCGCGATACGACACCCTCTGTGACCACCTTCGGAAAAGGCTTTTACCTCGAGGGCAACGTCATTGTCGATGTCGAACAATTAGCCCGTAACTATGATGCCACTCAGACCAGCGTCACCTTCGTCAACAATATCCTTCCCCTCGCATGGACTGGCCCTGGCAGCGGCAACACCGTCACCAATCCACTACTCAAGCACATACCTACCGTATCTGAAGCCACCTTCAGCACGTGGGCACAAGCTCAGATCATTCGCGACTGGTTCAGCCTTTTGCCCGGCTCACCTGCGATCGGCACCGGCCCAAATGGCACCGACAAAGGCGGTCTGGTCCCCTTTGGCGCATCTATTTCTGGCGTGCCCGACGGGTACACAACTCAAACCAATATTGGTTTACGCGTCGGAGTCAATCGCACCGGCTCGGGCATCCCGACAACGGGCTGGCCAAATGGGGCCGGATACACTGCATTCAAATTTCGGCTCGACGGCGGGTCTTGGAGTACCGAGCGCGCGCTCTCTTCTGGAATTGCCCTCCGCGGCCTGCCAAATGGGCCGCACTACGTCGAAGTTGTCGGCAAACGCGATTCGGGCCTCTATCAAGACGATCCCCTCTTTGGCGAAGATGTTACCATCACCCGCTCCCGCACCTGGACAGTCGAGCACTTCAAGCTCGCCTCAGAAACCTTCTCAGGAACAGACTTCACCTTCGGCTTTACCGCCGAATCCAATCAGACCTACACCGTTTTATACCGCGACGCCTTCGATCCCGCCCATCCCTGGACCCCCCTCACCAACATCACCGCTCAGCCCGATGCGACGCCGATCACCATCACTGATCCCGACGCCCTCGGGCGGCCAAGCCGTTTCTATCGCATCTCACTGCCATAAGGGAATTTTTCCTTCACGTTTGGGTAGGGTCAGGGTGAAGGGATCGGAACTGGGGTGAAAACGCGCTGGCAAAGCGTGCAGGGCAACCGTAGGTTGTGCCATGCGCCGTAAAGGCATGAACGTTTCGGCGCGGGGGCTCTTAAACCCGCATGCCACGAGGTATGGGTCGACGTCCTAAGGAGAAGTCTCGCCGTTTGCCGATGGAGTGGAAGAGCTTTCCCTATTGGTATCTGCTTCTCATGCTGCTGCTGCTCTGGCTTTGGAACGGGGCTTTCATGCAGTTTTCCGTTCGCAAAATCGGCTACTGGGAATTCAAGGATCATCTGCAAAAGAGCGAGGTCACCGAATGCGCCATCCGGGAGGATTCCATCGATGGAAAAATCGAGCCCAAGCCCGGCAGTGAGGCGCCAAAGACCGATTCCGCGCCCGCAAAGACCGCGGAGGCTTCAAAACCATTTTTCTTTCACACCGTCCGAGTGGAAGATCCCAAGCTCGTCGAGGAACTCGAACGAGCGCATGTGAAGTTCACAGGTGTCCGCCCCAGTTTGCTCAGCCAATTTCTTTTGTCTTGGATTTTGCCCATCGCCTTCATGGTCATGTTGTGGACGTTCCTTGGCCGCAGACTAGGCAGGGCCGGTGAGTCCATTCTTACTTTTGGAAAAAGCCGCGCACGATTGGCGGTCGATACGGACACAAAAGTCGCATTCAGCGATGTCGCCGGATGCGATGAAGCCAAATACGAACTCCAGGAGGTAGTCGATTTTCTAAAGAACCCGCAACGCTACAAGGCACTTGGCGCCAAGATTCCCAAAGGGGTGCTTCTGGTCGGGCCGCCGGGCACCGGAAAAACTCTGCTCGCCAGGGCCGTGGCCGGCGAAGCCCACGTTCCGTTCTTCTCGATCAGTGGCAGCGATTTTGTGGAAATGTTCGTGGGCGTCGGCGCCTCACGCGTGCGCGATCTTTTCCAACAAGCCAAAGCCAAGGCGCCTTGCATCATCTTCATCGATGAGCTGGATGCCATTGGGCGCCAACGCGGTGTGCATATTGGCGCTGTCAATGACGAGCGCGAACAAACCCTCAATCAGCTCCTCGTCGAGATGGACGGCTTTGAGGCCAATGCCGGCGTGATTCTCCTCTCCGCTACCAATCGCCCCGATGTGCTCGACCGCGCACTGCTGCGCCCCGGACGATTCGATCGCCAGGTCGTAGTCGACGCGCCGGACATCGACGGGCGTGAGGCCATTCTGAAGGTCCATATTCGCGGGAAACCCGTAAGTGCTGAAGTCAATTTGCGCAAAATCGCTCAGGCTACGCCCGGATTTTCCGGTGCCGACCTTGCCAACGCGGTCAACGAAGCGGCGCTTCTTGCTGCTCGCCGCCATGGGAAGGACATCATTCAACACGATTTGGAGGAGGCCATCGAGAAAGTCGTTGCGGGTCCCGAACGGAAGAGCCGCAGGCTTACCGAGGATCTCAAGCGACGTGTGGCATACCATGAGGTAGGCCATGCGCTGGTGGCTGCTTACAGCGAGCACGCTGATCCCGTGCACAAAATCAGCATCATCCCGCGCGGTCGCGCGGCCTTGGGCTACACCATGCAATTACCTGCCGAGGAGCAGTTCCTGATGACCCGCTCCGAACTGCTCGACCGCATTCGCGGTTTGCTCGGAGGGCGCGCCGCTGCAGAACTCGTTTTCCCCGACATCAGCACCGGGGCTGAGAACGATCTGGAGCGCGCTACCGCACTCGCGCGCCAAATGGTCTGCCTCTTCGGTATGAGCGAAACCATTGGGCTTGCCCGCGTTGCCCAACGCCAGAACGGCTTTATTTTGGCAACGCAGGACGGCACCTTCCAGCGCGATTGCAGCGAGAAAACCGCGCAGCAGATCGACGACGAAGTGAAAAGAATTCTCGACCAGACCTATTCCGATGCGAAAGACATTCTGAGCGTTCACCAGGATCAACTCGACCGCGTCTCCAGCGAGCTTCTCAAACAGGAAACATTAGATGCGGAGACCTTCCGCGAACTCATTGGACTACCCGAAAAAAAAGAACCGGCAGCCGCTCCCGTCGAGCCCGCCCATCCGCTGTCCCATTCGGCCTGATTCCCTGTCCCCTTTTAGGGGGCAGGGTGAGGGGTAGGCACGACCACGAATTTTGGCGTGTCTCTCAGCTCGATGGTCCGACCCTTCCCGACTGTGACTTGGTGCGTTTCACCTGTGGTCCACGCGGCGAGTTTCTCGTCTTTCGAAGCGTTCGTCAGCACCAGCACGAAATCCTGCTCGTTGCCAAGCTCAAGCCGCCGCGCGATTTGGTAGCCGCTCAACTCGCGCGTCAATGTCTGGATCGCTACGTAAGCAGGCTTGGGTTTCAGATCATGCGTCACAGTGCCGAAATTGTGCTCACCTTCATTCGGGTCTTCCCCGTCATTTTTCCAGTCGTACCAGATCGAAAGCGGAATGGCTTTCAGGAGATTCGATAGTTGCTGGCGCACGATAAACGCCGCTTGCTTCTCCTGCGAAATGCCTTTGGCATGAGTGGCATAACCCCATTCTCCGCTGATAATTGGCATCTGCTTCTTGCCTTCGGGCGCGTACCGGTCGATCAGCGCGCGCAACTCCTTGTAATCTTCCGCAGCCGTTTCCGGACCTTTATTGTAAGAGCGGTAAGGATGCACGCTCACCGCATCCAAATATTCCAGAACGCCTGACGCGCAAAATTCCTCCAGAAAATCCAGCGGCACGCGCGAAGTTGCGGGAGCGATGATTGTCGCATCCGCGTCCACCTCGCGGATTGCCTTGCAGGTCGCAACGGCCAGCGTAATGTATTGCTGAACATCCGGTTTCGGTTTCCAAAAGCTGATGTTCGGCTCGTTCCAGATTTCCCAAACGATGTGATGTCCTTTCCAATGCTTCACCGCTGCGGCAGCCCATCGCGCAAATGCCGCTACGCTGTCCGGATGCTGCGGCGACGCCGTTCCACCCTGCTCTTTGCCATTGATCGGGTTTTTGCTTGTAACTTCTTCTTCATAGAGCGGATTTGAATAATCGAGAATGAAGATGGCTCGCAGGCCGCGTTCCTCCAGGTTTGCGATCAATTCATTCGGCGCAGACCAATCGTATTCGGCTTTCGTGCGCTCAGTTCCGCCCCAGCCCAGATCCATGCGAATGAACTTGAATCCCGCTGCGGCAATCATATCCAGGTCCTTCTGGTGCCCGCGATGAAAGTGAATGTTCACCCCTACACCCTGCGGCAGTACGAGGTCCGGCAGTTCCCCGGCGATGCCCTGCCAGCTTATTAAAAGGACCCATAGGCCAACGGTTATTTTCATAATTGTGTTCCGAATTTCATAGCGAGAAAGGGGTAGGCATGCACGTGATATTGATTGGTGGGCCCAGAGGGATTTGAACCCCCGACCAAGCGATTATGAGTCGCCTGCTCTAACCCCTGAGCTATGGGCCCGTTAGCTGCTGTAGAATACTGGAGCGGCCAATGTCCGGCAACGCCTTTGCCGGAATTGGTTCGAAGCTTGCTGTCTGTATCCCGCTATGAAGCACAGGATCCTGGTAGTAGATGACGAGCCGCAAATCCGCGAGCTCCTATGCATGTACTTGAGCCAGAAGGGCTATCTCGCCAGTTCGGCTGGCAGTTCCGAGGAAGCGCTCCGAAGGATCAACGAAAAGCAGGTCGATGTTGTGGTTTTGGACATTGGCCTTGCCGGGGAAGACGGGCTGCAAGTGCTCGTTAGCATTAAAGGGGTTAACCCTGCGATTCGGGTGATCATGCTCACGGGCATGGGTTTTGTGGAGGATCTGCTTCAGGAAGCCCAGCAAAAAGGCGCCGATGGCTACGTCAGCAAGGTCTTGCCTCTGGATGAGTTGATGCTGACGGTAGATCGCGTGCTCAAGCAGCCCAAACCTTGCACGGTGCCGGTCCCAGGATAGCCGGCTGAGCGGCGACAAAGTCGGTATTCTTACCTCCGAAGGCAATTCTTTCCGGCGGGGACGCTCACGGTAACAAGGCGCGCGCGTTACCTCCTCACCCCGGCCCTCTCCCCAGAGCGGAGAGGGAGAGGACTCTCCTCGATTAGGGTTGCTTTCGGCGAAGCCTCGGAGTGATACTTCCGCTTTCCGCGAATCGCATGTTGTTTTCCTTCCATCCGGAGCGCGCGTGAGATCATGAAAACTCCAATTTGTGTCTGCCTGTGGCTGTTTCTTGCAAGCGCCTTTGCCTCGATTGCTCAGAATGTGCAGATCACCGAATTCATGGCGAATAACCAGCGCGTGCTGGCCGATGAGGATGGGGATTTTACGGACTGGATTGAAATTCAGAACAGCGGCAACACGCCGGCGAATCTGGCGGGCTGGTATCTGACGGATGATTCAGCGGTGCTCACGAAATGGGGCTTTCCGCCCGTAAGCCTTGGGCCCGGGAATTTCCTGGTCGTATTTGCGTCAGGCAAGAATCGGACGAACGATCCGGCGCGGCTGCACACGAATTTCAAGTTGAACGCCGACGGAGGGTTTCTGGCGCTGGTGCGGCGGGATGGAAGCACTATTGCCACCGCGTTCACGTATCCGCAAATGAAAGAGGACATTTCTTTCGGCGTGGCACAACAACAACTTACCGCTTCATTGCTGGCCAACTCGGCGCCGCAAATTCTCGTGCCGGCCAATGCTGGCGAGTTGCCAGCGGATTGGAATCAGTTGGGCTACGCGCCGGATAGCCGATGGACGAATGCCGTTACGCCGCCGTCCATCGGTTTCGATACGAACACAGCGGTTGGTGCGCCTGTGAATGTCGCGCTGAGCGGCACGGCGGTGCAAAGCACCAGCTTGAGCGCCTCCTATCCGGCCAGCAACGCCATCAACAATAACTTCGCAGACTTCACACATACGGCGACCGCTGACAGCTCGCCGTTCTGGCAAGTGACGCTGACCAACGAAATGGCGATTTTCAGCGTCGTGCTATTCAACCGGACCAGTTGCTGCGGCTCGCGGCTGCGTGACATCACGATTGAGATTCTTTCGACGAACAGCAGCGGCACGCTCACGAATTACACGTCAGCGCTGCTGAATCCTGAAAACGCCGGGTTTAGTTATCCGAACGGTCCAGCCTATCTCAGCAATAATCTCGTCACCGTGACCGGGGGGCCGGTCAGCGGCAGTATTGTGCGTGTGCGCCGCACGGCCGATCCCGATCTTTCCGGCACGGCCGGCCAAGGCAACTCGGACGAAGCCAACGTGTTGTCGCTGGGCGAAGTGGTCGTGAACGCCAGCGCGGCGGCGGGATTGCGTCCGTATTTCCGCAATGATGTGCAAGGGCTGATGTTTGGACACAATGCATCGGGCTTTGTGCGCCTGCCATTCACCTCCGCAAACATTCCCGATACGCTCACGTTCATGGTGCGCTACGATGATGGATTTGTAGCTTATCTCAATGGCACGGAAGTGTTTCGTCGCAACGCGCCGGCAGCACTGGCGTGGGATTCACCCGCCACAGCGGACCGGAATTTTGCCGCTGCCATCAATCAGGAAGTGATCGATATTTCGTCCGCGATCCCGCTGCTGGTTTCGGGCGCCAATGTGTTGGCGGTACAGGTGCTGAATGCTTCGGCGGCCAATGGCGATCTGCTGTTGGATCTCACCCTGGCATCGGTGCGGGTTCTGACGACCACAAATGTTTTTCTCGCGGATCCGACGCCCGGAACGGCCAACATCACTGATTGGTACCTGGATGAAGTGGGCGACACGCATTTCAGCGTGGACCGCGGATTTTTTGAAACGCCTTTTAGTTTGTCGATTACCTGCGCAACGCCGAGCGCGGTGATCTACTACACGTTTAACTGCGACGAACCTGGACCGGGCAAAGGCATCATTTATTCCGGCCCCATCACGATCACGAATACGACTGTGGTCCGCGCACGGGCATGGAAGCAGAACTGGAAGCCGAGCGATGTGGATTCGCAGACGTACATCTTTTTAGCGGATGTGATTCATCAGGCAGAGAACTGGGCTTCCACCGCAAATCAGCCGCCTCAATATTTCCCGGCGAGCTGGGGCCGGAACCGGGTGGACTATGGGATGGATACCAATGTGGTGAAGAATTACACGGCAGCGCAATGGAAGGAGGCGCTGACGCAAATTCCCACGATGTCTATCGTGACGGAAATGCCGAACCTTTTCGATGTGACTACCGGCATTTACGCGAATGCGGATGGCCATGGCGAAGAATGGGAAAGGCCCGCTTCGCTCGAGTTAGTCGATCCGACCAATGCGATTCCTGGACGATTTCAGGAGAATTGCGGCTTGAGAATACGAGGAGGATTTAGCCGCAACACGGATTTCGTTAAACACTCCTTCCGGGTGTTTTTCCGGCGCGAGTACGGGGCCGGTAAGTTGAAGTATCCATTGTTTGAAGACGAAGGGGCGCAGGAATTCGAGACTTTTGATATCCGCACCAGCCAAAACTACGCCTGGCCACGCGAAACTTCTCCGTCGAATGGGAATTTTGATACAATGGTGCGCGAAGTATTCTGCCGAGAAACGCTTGGGGCGATGGGCGAGCCCTATCGGCGGTCGCGTTATTATCATTTGTATCTGAATGGCCAGTATTGGGGCTTGTACGAAACGGATGAACGCCCCGAAGCCTCTTACGGTCAGACGTACTTCGGCGGGAGCAAGACCAATTACGATGTAGTGAAGTGCGCCAATCACATCGGCAACTTCGTAACCGAGGCGACGGATGGAAATCTGCTCGTATGGTCAAATCTGTGGACAATGACGCAGGCGATGCGAACAAATGCGTCGAACTCAAATTATTTCCGCATTCTTGGCTGCAATCCGGATGGCACGCGCAATCCGAACCTGCCAGTGATGATCGATGTGGATAATCTGATCGATTACATGCTGGAAATTTTCTACAGCGGCGATGGGGATGCGACGCTTTCCAGCTTCCTGGCCAATAACATGCCGAATAACTGGTTCGGCATGCGGGACCGCACGAATCCGAATGTCGGCTTCCGCTTTTTCAATTCCGATTGCGAGCACACGATGGGTTCACCCAATAGTCAGGTGGATCGCACAGGGCCTTTCGGCGGCTCAAATGAAGGCAACTTTACCTATTCGAACCCACAGTGGATGCACGAGGAAATGATGCGCAACCAGGAATACCGGATCCGTTTCGGCGATCATGTGCAGAAACACTGTTTCGGCAGCGGAGCGCTCACGCCGGCGGCGAGCACCGCGCGGTTCATGCGCAAGGCTGTGCAGATCACCAAAGCCGTTCGCGCTTATTCAGCGCGGTGGGGCGATGCTGCTCCCCATGAGCCGCCTTACGGCGAAACCGAATGGACCAATGCAATCAATTTCGTGCTGAACACCTGGATTCCGCCCAGCACCGGCATATTGCTTGCACAACTGCGAATCGATGATCTGTTCCCTTCGAACGGCGCCCCTGCGTTCAGTCAATTCGGCGGTGAAGTGCCTGCGGGCTTCAATCTGGAGCTGGCCCACACCAATGCAAGCGGCGCAATTTATTTCACGACCGACGGTTCGGATCCGAGAGCGGTCAGCGGCACTGTTTCGAGTGGAGCGCAATCCTATTCGGGTCCGATCACGATCAATAGCCCGATGCAGGTCCGGGCGCGAGTGCTGACGGGAACGACATGGAGCGCGATCGTCGAATATTTTTTCTATCCGCCGCAGGATTTCAGCAAGCTGCTCATCACAGAAATCATGTATCATCCGCCCGCAGTCGGGCTGGTTGATGGAGACGAATATGAATTTCTCGAACTGAAGAATACTGGAACCGCGACGCTGAATCTGAGCGGATTGCACTTCACGGCGGGTATCACCTTCGCTTTCACAAACGGAACAACGCTCGGGCCCGGACAATTTTTTGTTCTGGTGCGCAATGCTGCGCGTTTCATCGAAAAATACCCGGGTGTTGCTTATCAGGGCCTTTACTCCGGGAAGTTGGACAATGGCGGCGAAACGCTAACGCTGTCTCATCCGCTCGGAACGAAAGTGCTCTCGGTTACGTACGACGATTCAGCGCCCTGGCCCCTGACGCCGGATGGTTTCGGGTTTTCGCTGGCGCCGAAGAATCCCAATGCCAATCCCGATCCGGACAATCCGGCGGATTGGCGCGCCAGCGCGTTGTCGGGAGGCTCGCCCGGCGCAGACGATCTGGCGCCATCAGTTCTCCCCGTGTTGATAAATGAGGTGCTTAGTCACTCCGAAACGGGCGTGGATTTTGTCGAATTATTTAATCCGAATGACTCATCCGTGGACATCGGCGGATGGTTTCTTACCGACGATCCCGGCACGCCAATGAAATACCGCATTCCAGACAGCACTCACATTGCCGCGCTGAGTTACCTGGTTTTTGATGAATCGAGCTTCAATCCTACGCCCGGCACGAACAACAGCTTCTCATTCAACTCACACGGTGATGATGTGTATCTCTTTTCTGGCGACGCGAACACGAACCTGACGGGTTACAGTCATGGGTTTTCGTTTGGCTCCGCGCCCGACGGCAGCACGTTTGGCCGTTATGTGATCAGCACGGGAGAGGAGCAATTTCCGCTGCAGATCACCGCAACGGGTGGGCAACCCAATTCCGGCCCGAAGATTGGCCCGATCGTCTTCAATGAGATTCACTATCATCCAGACACCGGGGACGAACAATTCATTGAACTTAAAAACATCTTTACAAACTCCGTTCAATTATACGCTCCAGCATATCCAACGAACACATGGAAGCCCTCGGGTGTGGGATTCAGCTTTCCGGGCGGAGTACTTCTCGGGCCGGGCGAGAAAACGCTGGTTGTTGCGATTGA
>Ga0066710_100004372_pt1 | contig 12485 bp, 23 predicted proteins | sample GraSoiAngelo_159_FD_79666 | JGI IMG/M metagenome (GOLD analysis project Ga0066710, IMG submission 79666) | Grasslands soil microbial communities from the Angelo Coastal Reserve, California, USA - 14_1009_16_40cm | ecosystem: Environmental > Terrestrial > Soil > Grasslands | place: USA...
GTCACCGCCGTCCACCCGTCGTCGAGAATCTTCACGTCGAAGGAGCCCATCGTCACCATCGGCTCGATCGCCAGCACCATGCCCGGTTTGAGCTGAGGCCCGTGGCCAGGCTCGCCGAAGTTCGGGATCTGGGGATCCTCGTGCAAGTTCCGTCCGATGCCGTGGCCCACGAACGCGCGCACGACGCCGAAGCCATGGGCCTCGACGTGCCGCTGCACGGCGTTGGACACGTCGCTGAGGCGCTGCCCGGGCCGGCACTGAACGATGGCCAACTCGAGGCTCTGCCGCGTGACCTCGAGCAGCTCCTGGACGCGCGCCGGGATCTCGCCGATCGCCATCGTGAACGCGCAGTCGGCGTAATACCCCTCGACGATACACCCGAGGTCCAGCCCGACGATGTCCCCCTCCTTCAGGCGGCGGTGCGCCGAGGGAATGCCGTGAACGATCTCCTCGTTGATCGAGATGCACACGGTGGCCGGGAAGCCCCGGTAGCCCTTGAAGGCGGGCTTGGCGCCGCGGCCCACGATGAAGGTCTCCACTTCCTCGTCGATCTCCAGCGTGGACAGGCCGGGCTTCACGAAGCCGCGCAGCATCTCCATGACGTCGGCGAGGATCTGGCCGCCCCGGCGCATCAGGTCGATCTCGCGGCCCGACTTGAGGACGATCACCCAGCCACCGCCTTCTTGATGGCGGCGTGGATCGCGTCGATCTTGCCTTCGCCGGCCACGGTCGTCAGCGTGCCGCGCTTGCGGTAACGGTCGAGCAGCGGCGCCGTCTGGTCGGCGTAGACCTGAAGCCGCTTGCGCACGGTCGCCTCGCGGTCGTCCTCGCGCTGGACGAGCGTGCTGCCGCAGCGGTCGCACACGTTCTCGCGCTTCGGCGGATTGAAGACGACGTGGAAGGTCGACTGGCACGCCGGGCAGAAACGGCGCCCGGTGAGCCGGCGCAGCAGCTCGGCCTCGGCCACGTCGAAATAAATGACGCGATCGAGCGACACGCCGAGCTCGCCCAACAACCGCTCCAGCGCGTCGGCCTGGGGAATCGTCCGCGGAAAGCCGTCGAGGATGAAGCCCCGCTTGGCGTCGGGCTGGGCCAGCCGCTCGGCGATGAGGCCGATGATCACGTCGTCGGGCACCAGCGCGCCCCGGTCCATGAAGGCCTTGGCCTCCCGGCCGAGGGGCGTGCCGTTGGTGACGGCCTCGCGCAGCATGTCGCCCGTCGCCACCTGCGGAACGCTCCACTCGCGAGCGAGCTCGCGAGCCTGGGTGCCCTTGCCGGCGCCGGGAGGTCCGAGGAAGACGAGACGCACCCCGGGCTCAGCCCCGCGAGAACGCGCCAGAGCGCGAGCGTGACCGCTTGAGGAAGCCCTCGTAGTTGCGCATCAACAGGTGCGACTCCATCTGGCGCACGGTGTCGAGCGCGACGCCGACCACGATCAGGAGGCTCGTGCCGCCGAAGTAGAACGGCACATTGAACCATCGGATCAGGAAGTCCGGCAGCACCGAGATGAGGGCCAGGAAGAGCGCGCCGGGCAGCGTGATGCGGGTGAGCACGTGATCGATGTACTCGGCCGTCTTCTTGCCGGGCCGCACGCCCGGGATGAACCCGCCGTACTTCTTCATGTTGTCGGCGAGGTCGATCGGGTTGAACACGATCGCCGTATAGAAGTAGGCGAAGAAGACGATCAGGCCCATGTAGAGCATCGTGTACGAGAACCGCCCCGGGCTGAGCGCGTCGGCGATCGCCTGCATCCAGGGATGAGGTACGAAGCGCGTCAGCGTGGCCGGGAACAGGATCAGCGACGAGGCGAAGATCACCGGGATGACGCCGGCCGTGTTGATGCGCAGCGGGATGTGGGTCGACTGCCCGCCGTAGACGCGGCGGCCCACCACCCGGCGCGCGTACTGGACGGGAATCTTGCGCTGGCCCTCCTGCATGAGGACGACCGCGGCCGTCACCGCGACCATCAAGGCGATGATGGAGAGGAAGACGAAGAGCTTCAATTCGCCCGTCGTCAGCAGCGTGTAGGAGGCGGTGATGGCCGAGGGCAGGCGAACGACGATGCCGGCGAAGATGATCAGCGAGATGCCGTTGCCGATGCCCTTCTCCGAGATCTGCTCGCCGATCCACATGATGAGCGCGGTGCCCGCGGTCAGCGTGATCATGGTGAGCAGCCGGAAGCCCCAGCCGGCATTCGGCACGATGGAGACGCCGCCGGGGCTGCGCATGCTCTCGAGCCCGATGGCGATGCCGAGCGCCTGCACGCCCGAGAGCACGATGGTGCCGTAGCGCGTGTACTGGGTGATCTTCTTCCGTCCGGCCTCGCCTTCCTTGGCCAGCCGCTCCAGCGCCGGGATCACCACGGTGAGGAGCTGGAGGATGATCGACGCCGAGATGTAGGGCATGATGCCGAGCGCGAAGATCGACAACCTCCGCAGATTGCCGCCCGAGAAGAGATCGACCATGCCGAGCAGCGTGCCCTGGACCTGATCGAAGAACTGGGCGAGGGCGTGGCCGTCGATCCCGGGAGTGGGAACGTGGGCGCCCAGGCGGTAGGCGATCAGGAGCACCGCGGTGAACATCAGGCGGCGCTTCAGCTCGGGGATCTTGAAGACGTTCTGGAAACTCTGCAAGCCTTCGATCACGTCGTGCCTACCTCGGCCGCCAGCAGCTCCACGCGTCCGCCTTTGGCTTCGATCTTCTGGCGAGCCGACGCGCTGATGGCGTGCACTTTGACGGTGAGGGCGTGGGGCACCTCGCCGTCGCCCAGGATCTTCACTCGTTCACGGCCAGAGTTCTTGATGAGCCGCGCCTTGACCAGCCCGTCGGCGTCGACCACCGCGTTGGCGTCGAAGGCGGCCAGCGATTTGAGATTGACGACGGCGTACGGGTGCTTGCCGCCATGCGGCATGAAGCCGCGCTTGGGCAGTCGGCGGTAGAGCGGCATCTGGCCGCCCTCGAAGCCGCCTGCCTTGCCCCCGCCCGAGCGGGCGTTGTGGCCCTTGCTTCCCTTCGTCGCCGTCTTGCCGTGGCCCGAACCGGGCCCGCGGCCAATCCGCTTGCGTCGCGTCTTCGCGCCCGGCGCCGGGCGCAGGTCCTCAAGCTTCATGGCTGACTCGCAGCACGTGGTCCACCTTGGCGATCATCCCGCGGATCGTCGGCGTGTCGTCGTGCACGACCGTTCGGTTCATGCGTCTGAGGCCGAGCGCCTTCACCGTCGCCTCCTGCCTGGGCGACAGGCCGATGATGCTGCGGACGAGCGTGAGCTTAAGCCTCGGCGCGGGCACCCGCGGCCTCCTCCACCATGACGGTGTTGCCGTCGCCGCGCCGGCGCGCGGCGTGCAGATCTTGCAGCCGCTTGAGCTGCCGGAGCGCGTCGATGGTGGCTTTCAGGACGTTGTGAGGATTGTTCGATCCCAGCGTCTTCGTCAGGATGTCCTGGATGCCGGCCGCTTCGAGGACGGGCCGGACAGCGCCCCCGGCGATGACGCCGGTGCCCGGCACCGCCGGCTTGAGGAACACCCGACCCGCGCCGAAGTGCCCCGTGATCTCACACTGGATCGTGGTCTCCTTGAGCGGCACGAAGATCAGGTCCTTCTTGGCGTGCTCGACCGCCTTCCGGATGGCCTCGGGTACCTCGTGGGCCTTGCCCAGCCCCACCCCGACGTGACCGCGGCCGTCGCCCACGACGACGAGCGCCGTGAACGAGAACCGTCGACCACCCTTGACGACCTTGGCCACGCGGTTGATGGACACCACGCGGTCGTTCAACTCCAGCACGCTCGGATCGATCTTCGTTTCGGCCACTCACCGTCTCCTTAAAAGACCAACCCGGCAGCCCGTGCTGCGTCGGCCAGTGCCTTCACTCGTCCGTGGTACTTGAAGCCGCCGCGGTCGAACACGACGCGCTCGATCCCCTGGGACTTCGCCCGTTGGGCCAGCATCTCGCCGACGACCTTGGCGGCGGCGACGTTGCCGCCCGTCTTGTGGCCCTGGCGGAATTCCTTGCTGCGCGTGTCCACGGCCACGATCGTGCGGCCAGCGTCGTCGTCGATGACCTGGGCGTAGATGTGGTTGAGACTCCGGAACACGGCCAGTCGCGGCCGCCCGGCCGAGCCCCGGAGGTGCCGGCGCAGCCGGTCGTGCCGCAGATCGCGCGATGCCCGCCGATCTTTCAGGATCATTTCGCCCCCGCCTTCTTGCCGACCTTGCGACGGATCACCTCGTCGGAGTACTTCACGCCCTTGCCCTTGTAGGGATCCGGCTTGCGCAGGGAGCGCAGCTTCGCCGCCGTCTGGCCGAGCAGCGCCTTGTCGGCGCCGCGCAGCGTGATCGCCACCTGCTTGTCGATCTCGGCGGTGATGCCGTCGGGCAGCGGGAAGATCACGGGATGCGAGTAGCCGAGGGCGAACTGAATGGCTTTGCCCTGCATCTGGGCGCGGTAGCCGATGCCGACGATGTCGAGCTTGCGCTCGAAGCCGGCCTTCACGCCGTTGACCATGTTGGCGACGAGCGCGCGCGCCATGCCGTGGAGTGCCCGGGCTTGCCGATGATCGGCCTCGCGCGTGAGCACGATCATGTTGTTCTCGATCTTTGCGTGGAGCCCCTGGGGAATGGACTGGGCGAGCTTGCCCTTGGGGCCCTCCGCTCTCACCAGGCCGTTCTCGACCTGGATCTTCACGCCCTGGGGAATGACGACGGGCTGCTTGCCGATTCGTGACATGGTCAGCCTCTCACCACACGTACGCGAGGACTTCGCCGCCGATTTTCTGCTTGCGCGCCTCGCGGTCGGTCAGGACACCCCTGGACGTGGACACGATCGTCACGCCCATGCCCCCCAGGATGGTCGGGATCGCGTCGTGCCCGACGTACTTGCGCCGGCCCGGCGTCGACACACGCACCAGCCCCGAGATCATCTTCTCGTTGGCGGTGCCGTATTTGAGATACACGCGCAGCGTGTTCTGCTTCTGGTCCTCGAGCACCCGGAAGTTCTTGATGAACCCCTCGCCCTTGAGGATCTCGGCCATGCGCAGCTTGAGCCGGGACGACGGAATGTCGACCTTCTCGTGCTCGGCCCGGCTGGCATTCCGGACGCGGGTCAGGAAATCGGCGATCGGGTCGCTTCTCATGGCCGCCTCACCAGCTCGCCTTCAGGATGCCCGGCACCTCGCCCTTGAGGGCCAGCTCACGGAAACACAGGCGGCACAGCTCGAACTTGCGCAGATAGCCGCGAGGCCGGCCGCACAGCTTGCAGCGATGGTAGGCGCGGGTCGAGAACTTGGGAACCCGCTGCGACTTCATGATGAGCGAGGTCTTGGCCATGGTGTTCCGTCTACTCTCTGAACGGCATCCCGAGGTGCGTGAGGAGCGCTTTGGCCTCCTCGTCCGTCTGCGCCGTCGTCACGATGTTGATGTCCATACCCCGGACCTTGTCCACCTTGTCGTAGACGATCTCGGGGAAGATGAGCTGTTCGCGCAGCCCGAGCGCGTAGTTGCCCCGGCCGTCGAAGCCTTTGGGGGGCACGCCCTTGAAGTCACGCACGCGGGGCAGCGCCACGTTCACCAATCGGTCCAGGAACTCGTACATGCGGGCACCGCGCAGCGTGACCTTGGCTCCGATCGGCACGCCTTCGCGCAGCTTGAAATTGGCGATCGACTTCTTGGCCCGCGTCACGATCGGCCGCTGGCCGCTGATGGCCCGCAGGTCGGCCGTGGCGAAGTCCATGATCTTGGCGTTGTCGCGCCCCTCGCCCACGCCCATGTTGATGACGATCTTCTCCAGGCGCGGCACCGCGAACGGGTTGTCGTAGCTCCGCTCCTTCATGAGGGCGGGCACGATGGCCGAACGGAAGCGATCGCGCAGCCGCGGCGGGATCTCGCCGGTGCCCTTGGGCCGTGTCTTGGCGACCGGCGGCGCACCCGCGGCGTCGCCCTTCTTGGGTTGCGCCTTGCCGGCCGGGGCCGGCTTGGCCGCCGGCTTCTTCGTTGCTGGTGCGGGTGGATTCGCCATGCTCTAACCCTTGTCTACGGACTCGCCGCAGCGTTTGCAGACACGGACCTTGCGATCGTCGGCCAGGACCTTGATGCCGGTACGGCTGGCCTTGTTGCAGCGGCCGCACACCAGCAGCACGTTGGAGAGCGCCAGCGCGCCCTCGCGCTCGATGATGCCGCCCTGCCTGAGCTTCTGCGTGGGCCGCTGGTGCTTCTTGACCATGTTGACGTGCTCGACGAGCACCCGGCCCTTTTCGGGGGAGACCCGCAGCACCTTGCCCCGCTTGCCGCGCTCCCGCCCGGAGATCACCGCCACCGTGTCGCCCTTCCGTACGTGCACGCTCGTCGCCATCAGATGACCTCGGGGGCGAGGGAAATGATCTTCGTGAACTGCCGCTCGCGCAGCTCGCGCGCGACGGGACCGAAGATGCGGGTGCCGACGGGGTTCTCGTCGGGCTTGATCAGCACGACGGCATTCCGGTCGAAGCGGATGTAGGAGCCGTCCTTGCGGCGGACCTCCTTGACCGTGCGCACCACCACCGCCCTCGCCACCTCGCCCTTCTTCACGGTGCCGTCGGGCGCCGCCTCCTTGACCGCGACGATGACGGTGTCACCCAGGGAGGCGTAGCGCTTGTTGGCGCCGCCCATGACCCGGATGCACTGCACCTTCTTGGCGCCGGAGTTGTCCGCGACTTCGAGCATCGAGCGTGGTTGGATCATCGGTCAGGACACGCGGCTCAGGATCTTGCTGATCCGCCACCGCTTCTCCCGCGAGAGCGGGCGCGTCTCCTCGATCAGCACGCGGTCACCCACCCGACTTTCATTCGCCTCGTCGTGCGCCTTGACCTTCTTGGCACTTCGCACGACGCGCTCGTACTTCGGGTGCCGGTACACGCGCTCGATCCTCACCACGCGCGTCTTTTGCATGGCGTCGCTCACCACCACTGCTTCCCGTGTCTTTCGCTCACCGAGCGCCATGCCTTTAGGCCCTCTTCCTCTTGCTCGCTGTCCGCGCCGTCGCCGTTGCCTTCGTCTTCGTCTTCGTCTTTGCGGCCGACGCTGCCTTGCGCTTGGCCGGCGCCTTCTTCTTGTCCGCCATGGGCTCGGCCACCGCGGTGATCGCCGCGGCCACGGTCGGCGGCGGCGCCTCCGCCCGAGCGCCCTGCTCGCGCAGGATGGTCAGGGCCCGAGCGACGTCGCGCCGCGCCTGGCTGAGCCGGGACGGGTTCTTGGCCACGCCCATCGAGAGCTGGAAGCGCAGATTGAAAACTTCCTCGGCCAGCTCGCGGACCTTCTGCCGCACCTCGTCCTCGCTCAGATCCCGCCACTTGGCCGGTTTCATCCCCTGCCTCTCAGAGCGCCCGCACGCGGCCGACGAACTTCGTCTGGATACCCATCTTCTGACCCGCGGTCCTGAACGCCTCCCGGGCCATCTCTTCCGTCACGCCTTCCATCTCGTAGAGGATCCGGCCCGGCTTCACGACAGCGACCCATTCCTCGGGGTTGCCCTTGCCTTTGCCCATCCGGGTCTCGGCCGGCTTCTTCGTCACCGGCTTGTCGGGAAAGACCCGGATCCAGACCTTGCCGCCGCGCTTGAGACTCCGGGTCAGCGCCACCCGCGCCGCTTCGATCTGGCGGTTCGTGACCCAGCCCGGCTCGAGCGCCTTGAGGCCGTATTCACCGAAGGCCAGAGTGGAGCCGCGCTGAGCTTTGCCTCGCATGCGGCCGCGCTGGGCCTTGCGGTATTTGACGCGCTTGGGCATCAGCATGGGAACTCTCTACGCCTCCGCGGGGGCCTTAGTCAGGACTTCGCCTTTGAAGATCCAGACCTTCACGCCGATCGTGCCGTAGGTCGTGTGGGCGGTGGCCATCCCGAAGTCGATGTCGGCGCGCAGCGTGTGCAGCGGCACCCGACCCTGGCGATACCACTCGCGCCGCGCGATTTCGGCGCCGCCCAGGCGCCCGGAGCACGCGATGCGAATGCCGTCGGCGCCCAGCCTCAGCGACGACGTCACCGCCTTCTTCATCGCCCGCCGGAAGGCCACCCGCTTCTGGAGCTGGAGCGCCACGTTCTCGGACACGAGCTGGGCGTCCAGCTCGGGATGGATGACCTCCTCGATGTTGAGGTAGATCTCCTTCTGCGTCCGCACCTGCAGCTCGTTCTTGAGCCGCTCCACCTCGGCGCCTTTGCGGCCGATGATGATGCCGGGTCGGGCGGTGGCCACCGTGATGCGCGCCCGATTCGCCGAGCGCTCGATGTCGATCCGCGAGATGCCGGCGTGGTAGAGCTGGTCCTTGATGTAGCGCCGGATCTTCACGTCTTCGTGGAGCAACTTGGCATAGTTCTTCGTCGCGAACCAGCGCGACGACCACGTCCGCGTGGTGCCGAGGCGAAAGCCGATCGGATGTGTCTTCTGACCCATTATTTCTTTCCCTTGCCCACCCCGCGCCTGGAGCTCGGGGCTTTGCCTTCGCCTCTGGGCGCTCGGGCCCTGGTCGCCGGCTTCGCCTCAGCGCCCGCGTCCGCCGGCGCCGCTGCCGTCGCCGGCCGCGCACCCGTCGCGCGCTCGCGCCGCTCGGGCGGGGGCGCCGGCCGCGCGCCGTTCACCTCGTCGCTGACCGTCACCGTCAGATGGCTCGTGCGGTGCTTGATGAAAAACGCGCGGCCCATGGCGCGCGGCTGCACGCGCTTGAGCGACGGGCCGCCGTCGGCGGTGGCCTGCACCACGTGCAGGTCATCCAGGTTGCGGACCTGGTGATTGTGCTCGGCGTTGGCGACGGCCGATCGCAGCACTTTCTCGATCAACCGGGCGGCCGCCCGCGGCGTGTACTGGAGCGTGGCCAGCGCATCGGCCACCGACTTGCCGCGAATCTGCTCGAGCACGACGCCCGCCTTCCGCGAGGACACCCGCACGAACCGCGCGCGCGCGAACGTGCGCATGCCCTAGGTCTTCCCCGTCGGCGACGCCGAGGCCTTCTCGGCCTGGCCGTGCGCCTTGAACGTCCGCGTCATCGCGAACTCACCCAGCCGATGACCCACCATGTTCTCGGTGACGTAGACGGGGATGAACTTCCTGCCGTTGTGGACGGCCAGCGTATGGCCCACGAACTCCGGCGAGATCGTCGAGCGCCGCGACCAGGTCTTAAGGACTTTCTTCTGGCGCGTGCGATTCATCTCCTCGATGCGGGCGTACAGCGTGTCGTCGATGTACGGGCCCTTCTTCAGCGAGCGTCCCATCTCCGTCTCCTATTTCTTCCGCCGCGTCACGATCCACGCGTCCGACGGCCGGGCGCCCCGGCGGGTCTTGTAGCCCTTCGTCGGCTTGCCCCATGGCGTCATGGGGTGGTTGCCCTTGCCCTTCCCCTCGCCGCCGCCCATCGGGTGGTCGACCGGGTTCATGACGGTACCGCGCACCGTCGGCCGGAAGCCGCGCCAGCGCACGCGCCCGGCCTTGCCGATCGAGACGTTCTCGTGGTCGAGGTTGCCGACCTGACCGATCGTGGCCATGCAGTCGAGACCGACCAGGCGAACCTCACCCGACGGCAGCTTCAGCGTGGCGCGGTCGCCTTCCTTGGCCAGGAGCTGGGCCTGCGCCCCCGCGCTGCGGCACATCTGGGCGCCGCGCCCGGGCTGGAGCTCGACGTTGTGTACGAGCGTGCCGACCGGGATGTTCCGGATCGGCAGCGCGTTGCCCGGCAGGATGTCGGCCTGCGGCCCCGACATGATGACGTCGCCGACCTTCAGCCCGTGGGTCGCGATGATGTAGCGCTTCTCGCCGTCGCGGTAGAAGAGCAGCGCCAGGTGCGCCGAGCGATTCGGATCGTACTCGATGGCCGCCACTCGCGCCGGGATCCCGTACTTCTCTCGCCGGAAATCGACATCGCGCAGCATGCGCTTGTGCCCACCACCCCGGTGGCGCACGGTGATGCGGCCGTAGACGTTGCGGCCGCTCGTCCGCCGCTTGGCCATGAGCAGGCTCTTCTCGGGCTCCGACTTCGTGATGTCGTCGCGGACCATGTACGTGAGATAGCGTCGCGCCGGCGACGTCGGTTTCAGCGTCCGAATGGCCATGCTCAGGCGCCCTCCACGAGGTCGATCTTGTGGCCGGGCGCGAGCTGCACGACGGCCTTCTTCCAGTCCGAGCGCCGGCCCTGGTACCGGCCCATGCGCTTCAGCTTGCCCTCGTAGGACGAGGTGCGGACGTCACTTACCTTCACGTTGAAGACTCGTTCGACGGCGGTGCGGATCTCGACCTTGTTGGCGTCGGGCCGGACGCGAAAGGTCACGACGTTGCCCTCTTCCTTCTGGCGCATGCTCTTCTCGGTCATGATCGGCTTGATGATGACCCCGCGCGGATCCCGGCTCATTGGAGCGGGGCCCGTGAGGCCGGCGCGATCCGCAGGTGGCCCGGCCTAGGTGCGCGGGGCTCCGTACATATTCCCGATTGATTCAGTTTTGGCGGCTTCATTCGCTAAGCGCCTCCTGGAGCGCGAGCAACGCGCTCCGCTCGAAGAGTGCCTGGCGGCAGCGCATGAGCTGATAGACCGACACGTGGGCCGGTGTCTCCACCGTCAGCCAGGGCACGTTGCGCGCCGCCCGCCTGACCGGCTCACCCAGCGTCTGCACGACGAGCAAGGTCGGCACCGCGGCTAATCCCCAGCCGCCGAGCCGCGTCACGAGCGACTTCGTCTTGCCGTCGGTGGCGTCGAGCGCGTCCACGACCTTCAGCTCGCCAGCGACGACCTTGGCGGTCACCGCGGCCCGCAACGCCTCGCGGCGCATGTTGCGCGGCATGTCCTGCTGGTACGAGTGGGGCGTGGGACCGAACGGCTTGCCGCCGCCCTTCCACTGCGTGGCCCGGATCGAGCCCTGGCGGGCGCGGCCGGTCCCCTTCTGCTTCCACGGCTTCTTGCCGCCACCCGAGACTTCGCTGCGGCCCTTGGTGTCGTGAGTACCGGCGCGACGATCGGCCAGCTCACGCGTCACCGCCTGATGGAGGAGCGGAACGCGAACCTCGACGCCGAACACGTCCTGTTTGAGATCGAGCGTGCTGCCCTGGCCACCCTTCGCTCCAAGGATCTCGACGGTCGGCATCACCTTTTCTCGGTCTTCTGCTGTTGCTGCTGGGCCTTCGTGATCTTGACGCTCTTGCGGATCATCACCAGACTGCCGTTGGCGCCGGGCACCGCGCCCCGCAGCAGGAGCAGGCTCTGCTCGGGCAGCACGCGCACGACGCTCACGTTGAGGACTGTCCGCCGCACACCGCCCATGCGGCCGGGCAGGTGGTGGCCGGGCCAGACCCGCGAAGGATCGGAGGAGGCGCCGATCGAGCCCGGGGCGCGATGGAACATCGAGCCGTGGGTCTCGTCGCCGCCGTACCAGCCATAACGCCGCACACCGCCCTGGAAGCCCTTGCCCTTCGTCACGCCGACCACGTCGACCAGCTCGCCCGGTTTGAACAGCTCGGCCGTTACCGCCTGGCCGGGCTGGTAACCCTGCAGCGTTTCAGCCTTGTCGAGTCGGATCTCGCGCACGACCCGCATCGGTTCGACGTTGGCCTTCTTGAAGAACCCGGCCACCGGCTTGCTGACATTCTTCTTCTTGGCCTCGAAGCCGAGCTGAAGCGCATCGTAGCCGTGGTGATCTTGGGTACGGATACCGACGACCGTGCAGGGCCCGGCCTGGATCACCGTCACCGGGACCTGGTTGCCGTCGTCCGAGAAAATCTGTGTCATGCCGACCTTACGTCCGATGAGTCCTTCTTTCCGAGCCATATCGACGTCCTATCGGCTCTCGAGGCCGATCAAAAATGCCCAGGTGCGAGGCGCCGACGAGCGACGACTGCGGCGTACGCCGCGTACGCCGCAGGGAGAAGCGAGGAGGCAACGAAGCAGATGGACGTTTTTCATCGGCCTCGTCACAGCTTGATCTCGACGTCGACTCCGGCCGGGAGATCCAGCTTCATAAGCGAATCGACGGTCGCCGGTGTCGGATCGACGATGTCGAGCAAACGCTTGTGGGTACGCATCTCGAACTGCTCACGCGACGTCTTGTCGACGTGCGGGGAGCGCAGCACGGTCCACCGGTTGATCATCGTGGGCAGCAGCACCGGGCCCGCCACTCGCGCGCCGGTGCGGCGCACGGTGTCCACGATCTCCTTGACCGACCGATCGAGCAGGCGATGGTCGTAGGCCTTGAGACGAATGCGAATCTTCTGATCGGTGGTCAACGTTGCCATGGCACTACTCCTGGATCTCGACGACGACGCCGGCGCCCACCGTGCGGCCCCCCTCCCGAATGGCGAACCGCAGCTCCTTCTCCATCGCGATCGGCACGATCAGCTCGATCGCCAGCGTCACGTTGTCCCCCGGCATCACCATCTCCACCCCGCTCGGCAGCGTGCACACCCCCGTCACGTCCGTCGTCCGAAAGTAGAACTGCGGCCGGTACCCGTTGAAGTACGGCGTGTGCCGCCCCCCCTCTTCCTTCGTCA
>Ga0066710_100004373_pt1 | contig 12483 bp, 3 predicted proteins | sample GraSoiAngelo_159_FD_79666 | JGI IMG/M metagenome (GOLD analysis project Ga0066710, IMG submission 79666) | Grasslands soil microbial communities from the Angelo Coastal Reserve, California, USA - 14_1009_16_40cm | ecosystem: Environmental > Terrestrial > Soil > Grasslands | place: USA...
AAGAACGAGGGCAACAGCAAGCTCTGCGCCGGCAGTGAATAGGGTGGGCAACCGCTCGCCGGACAATATGCGGTTACCATGGAGGCGGCGATGATGCTGAGTAAACTGACTACAATGAGTAAGATTCCTAGAATAATGAGTGCGATTCCAACAGTCTGAATCGTGCGCTTGTCAAATTCCTCCAGCAACCTCGACGCCGTATGGATGGAAGGCGAACATCAAGAAAAGCTAGTCGGTCTTTTCTTCTCTACGATAACGGATTGCATTTTTTCGGCCTATCGAATAGCAGCTAGTTGCCAAGTCATCAGATCACAAAGGCACACTGGAGAACCGAACGGGATCATATCTTGCTTGCGAGAGCGAAGAATCTTACCGACGAGGCCATCACAGGCCTCAAGGAAAACGACCAGACAACTGGGGCAGATGGGCCTTGGCAGCAGTTGCGCTTCGAGGGACTTGATTAGGGTATTATCTTCAAACTGCTTCCAAGCCATTACTACAGAAAACGCCGAGTCTAGTACCAAACGAAGCTAACAGTGGGCCGGAGCCATGAACGTACCCGACTCGTAACTCTACGGAGCTATGAACAAAGGAACAACAGGAAGGGTGGGGTCATGTCTAAAAGAAACCTTTCTCATTCTTTCACCTAGATGTGTCAATATGCCGAAGCCAGCAGCTAGAGTAGGTGTTAACGGGTTCGGTGTCATCGGCAAGCGCGTCGCCGAGGCCGTGTCGAAACAGAAGGACATGAAACTCATCGGTGTCTCCGATGTCGTCGCGGACTATCGGGTGAAGATGGGGCAGAAGAAGAATTTCGCGATATACAGCTCCCTTCCCGAGAAACTTCCCGATATGAAGAAGGCGGGAATAGAGGTTTCGGGAGTTCTAGAGGACTTGATCAAAAAGGTCGACGTCATGATCGACTGCACTCCAGCGGGACTCGGGGCGAAGAACAAGGCGCAATACGACAAGCTCGGTGTCAAGTCGGTCTTCCAAGGCGGCGAGAAACACGATCTCACAGGATCATCGTTCGTTGCGCAGTGTAACTACGCTGAGAATCTTAACAAGAACGCCACGCGGGTTGTGAGCTGCAACACGACCGGAATCTGCAGGACCATTGGCGCGCTACAGAACGGGCTCGGAGTGAGAAAGGCGAGAGTTGTCGTGTTCCGTAGAGGAACAGACCCGTGGGAGAGCCACAAGAATGGACTCATCAATACTGTCGTCCCGGAGGCGCATATTCCATCCCATCAGGGACCCGACGCGCAAACCGTTCTTCCAAAACTGGACATTACAACCATGGCCGCGAAAGGACCCTTTAACATCGGCCACCTACACTTCGCTATGGTCCAGCTAAAGAACAACCCCGAGAGGAAAGATGTCCTGAAGGTCTTGAAGAACGCGCCCAGGCTAGCACCGGTTCGAACGACTGATGGAGTTGACAGTATGAACGCTGTGGCGGAGATGATGCGAGACTTGCATAGAACAAGAGCTGACATGTGGGAAGTAGCCTACTGGGAAGACATACTCAACGTCACCGATGGTGAAGCGAATATGGTCTACCAGGTACACAACGAGAGCGTTGTGGTTCCGGAGAATGTTGATGCGATAAGGGCGCTTACTGGCCTGGAAAGTGAAGGCCGGAGGTCAATTGCGAAGACTGACGAGGCTCTCGGAATCACAAACAAGTTCCTTTAGAAGTCAGCTGAGAACTCATTGTATCACGCCCCCGATTTCGATTCTCTGTCAACGACTTAAGTAGGTTCCGGGATATTCCTAGAAGGCTATTCGCCTCAGATTAGGGCCCGGTGGAGAATGCGTCAAATTGTCCAACAGTTGGGTTAACGGCGACCCGAAGCCGTTGCAGCAATAATGACACTGGATGCCGGCTGAGACGTGGTCGGGGGAACGGGAACTACTACGGTTATGGTGAGGCTGGACGATACCGTATCCGAGGTGCTCGAACCAACGACTGTGACCCTGAGTTTGAACTTACCCGAACTGTCATAGTCGTGGGTAACTGAGCAGCTATTCGCGCTAGCCAATACGGTTTGTGACTCGTCGTCGCCGAACCGGAACACGCACTTGAATGGAGCAGTGCCTCCGGTGAAGGTCGTGGTGAAAGTCACCGTTTGGTCAACTTTGGGGCTTGAGCTGGAGACTGTGAAGCTTGTAATGACGAGCGGGGGAATGGAGAACGTGTATGTGACAGAGTGCAATGAAGTGACAAAGTTTGGACGACTGACTTGAAGCAGAATAGTACCTCCTTGCGCAATCGTGACATTCCTTACCTGGCCAAAGTGGCCGGGTGGCGGACTCTTGAAGATGATTGTGTTCTGGCCCTGGATGACGAAGCTGGTGATGTCGAAGGGTCCAAAATTCACCCACCTGTTCGTGTAGGGCGCATAATCGCCGGATCCAGAGAGATGGTTGAGCCCTGCAGGAATGTCCACCGCCAGATGACCGTTTACCAGAACCTGTAGTTGTCCGACACCGTTGTCAAAGTCGTCTAGATCGAAAGCTGTGAATGTTAGCTGGACAGCTTGGCCAGATGGCGGGGACACTCTCAATTGGAAGATGCTGGAGCTGGTTGTATGGGTCGAGTCGCCGCTATATGATCCGGTGATGGTGTGAGTCCCGCTTCCGATACCGTTCGGTGAATAGGTGACGCTGCAACTTGCGGTGCCGGTAGTAGTAGCAGATAATGCGCAGGTTCCTGAGCTGCTGAAACTCCCACTGCTATCACTCATGAAGGTCACTGTGCCTGTAGGCGAAGTGTGAGTGGTTGAAGTGTCAGTCACATTGGCGGCGCATGTTGTCGGTAAGCCTACGTTTACTGTGTTTGGTGAACATGAGACGCTGGTACTTGTAGAGTTCAGCACGGGCGGGATGACAGTGATTGCGGTAGTTCCCTGACTGCTGGAATGTGTACCGTCACCACCGTAGGTGGCGGAGATGGAAAGCTGACCAGTCGTCGTGGGCGTTAGGCTCACCGAACATGTTGACTCTGGGATCGGGTCGCTGCTACTATGCGACAGCGTGCATGTTCCGCCCGGTGTGAATGTGACCACTCCGGTCGGCGTTGTCGGGGTTGCACTAGTGTCGGTTACTGTAGCGGTGCATGTTGATGCTGATCCGATGTCGACGGATGCTGGGAGGCATGTGATGGCCGTCGTGGTTAGACTGCCTGTTCCTGTGACGGTTGCCGATCCTGAGCTTGTGGCGTGGGTCGAGTCGCCTCCATAGGTTCCGGTAATCGTCGCAGAACCAGTAGCACTGGGCGTGAAAGTGACGAAGCATGACCCGCCAATCAAGGGACATGATATCGCACTGAGTATTCCGCATCCACTGAGTGGTCCGCAGCCGGGGAGCGCGCCGACTGCTGTAAATGTGATCGTCCCCGTAGGCGTAGTTGGTGTGACGGTCGATGTGTCCGTTACCGTCGCCGTGCAGACTGATGCTTGGCCTACTACGACGCTTGTCGGGTTGCAGGTGATGGTCGTTGATGTCGAATGAGCTGTAGGCTGAGATACGTTGACTGTTGCAGTATCAGTACTTGTTGCGTGGGCCGTGTCACCAGGATAGTCGGCCGTAACAGTCAAGGAGCCGGGTGCTGTTGGGTTGATGCTGACTATGCATGTCGCCGATGCGCTTGTACCAGCGAGGGTACAGGTCACACTGTTGACAGTGACTGTGCCGGTTGGGGTACTGGTCGTCCCAACATCGGTGTCTGTTACAGTCACTGTGCATGTAAATGCTGTTCCGACTGTTCCAGTGGCAGGGCATGATATGGTGGTAGTCGTTGTCCTGACCAGGCTGAGTGAGAAACTAGTGGTGCTTCCGTCATGAGCGGTGTCGCCATCATACCATGTGGCTCCCTGGATAGCAGCGGGGGGTAGAGGCCCAAATACCCTCGTGATGTTTCCAGTGCCGGTGCACGTGGCCGCGGCACTTGTTCCCGATAGTGTGCATGAGGCGAAACTCCCGCCGGGAAGGAAGATGGGGAGGATTATTGTGCCGGTTGGCGTGGTAGGTCCGCTCGTAGATGTATCGGTGACTGTTGCTGTGCACGTTACGAGTTGGCTCCTGGTGACCGTTGTGGGAGAGCATACGAGGCTTATGCTGGTCGGGTGTAGATTGGCCACCGTTACTTGTACCGAGATCGAGTCGGGGGGATAGTTTGAGTCTCCATTGTAGTTGGCTGTAATCGTCGGAGTGCCCACCGTCGCGGCCGAGAAAGTAACTTCGCAGAAGCCACCAAAGCTGCCAAACGGAGTTAGCGGGCAAGTCGATGGTGTAAATGTCCCAGTCACGCCTGTAACTGTAAACGAGACCGTGCCCGTCGGTGCATTACCCGTTGCAGAAACGGCTACTTGGCATGTTTGAGACTGGGCAACTGCGATAACAAGTGGGTAGCATTGTAACTGCACAAAGGTTGGACTAACTGTGACAGTTGCAGGTGTCGCAGAGGTGCTTCCTGAGTGTGTTGTGTCGGTTGCAGATGGTGTATAGGAGGCAGTAATGCTTGCGACTCCAGGATTTGCCGAGGCAAATATGACTTGGCAGCTTGCACTGGCGGGTGTTGGTGTGCCAAGTGTGCATGGGCTGCCCTGGAACAACGTACCTGCGGCTATTCCTGTTTCGGTGAAAGTTACTGTTCCAGATGGAGCATTTGCACCACTTGTAGATGTGTCGGTAACGGTTGCTGTACAGTATGAAGCGGTGTGAACTGGTACCTCGGTCGGTGTGCATGAGACTGTTGTGTTTGTCGTGTGTGGAGCAGGGTTGGCTGTTATAATGAAAGTTCCTGGTGTATTGTAGGAGAAGGCGCCGCCGATTGGCAGGACGGCGGTGATTGTGTGCATATCTGGAGCCGATGGTGTATAGTTTACTGTGCATGTGGCAACGGCTCCAGAGCCTGCGAGTTGGCAGTTGGGACCGAAGAAGCCCGAGCCGCTTGTCGTTAACGGGAAGTTGCCTGTAGGTGTGACGGCAGGCGCGGGTGAAGTGTCTGTGATGATGACGTTGCATGTCGACGCTGTATTCACAATGACTGGTGTCGTGCATGTGATTGTGGCAGTTGAGGATCTTCCAGCGATGGTGATGGTGATTATGGTGTTACTGTTCTGATGAGTCGGGTCGCCTCCGTAGCTGGCCTGGATGTTGAAAGTGTCGCCGCCGGGTCCATTGCTAGTGAAGTGTACCGAGCATGATGACGCGGCCGCCGCAGTGGTTGCTGCGAGGGTGCAGGTGGATGAGTCGAAGGTGCCGGTTCCCTGTGTACCTGGTGCCAGAGACCATGTGACGGTTAGTGTTGGGCTGGTTGCTCCGATTGTGCTTGTGTCTGTTACTGTGGTGGTGCAGAGTGAGGGTTGGCCTACGACTACTGTCTGGCAGACAACGGATGTTGAGGTGGAATTCTTAGGGCTGGGAGTTACTGAGATGTCGAAGAAGCCTGAACTGGCCACGTGTGAACGATCACCCGGAAAACCGGCCGTGATCCTATCAGTCCCGACAACCGCTGGCGTGTAGACTACTGTGCAAGTGGCGGTAGCGCCGGTACCAGATAGAACGCACTGACCGTTGAATGTGCCAGTGCTGCTAGTGGAGAGACCAAAAGCCGCCGTCGGCGTGATTGGAGTGCCAACATCAGTATCCGTGACAGTCACTGTACAGGATGAAGTACTGGGCGGAGCGACTGGACTAGTGCATGTTATCGTGGTACTTGTGGACCGTAAGCCAGCAGTTACTGTGAAGGCGTTACTAGAACTGGTGTTGTGAGTCGGGTCCCCTCCATAACTGGCCGTGACAAGGTAAGGGTTGGGAAATGGGGATATGGTAACCTGGACAACACACAAAGAACTACCAGTCGTCCCAGCTACCAGAGCACAAGTGCTCGAGTCAAAGGACCCGTAAACAGTATTGAGAGTGAACGTAACAGTCCCCGATGGACTCGTAGCCCCGGTGGTGCTCGTGTCGGTCACAGTGGCCGTGCACGTGGAAGGCTGGTTCACGACTACGACTGAAGGAGAGCAGACGAGGGTTGTGGAGGTGAAGGCCTTGGGGGAAGGAGTGACTGTTATGTCGAAGAAGCCTGAGCTGGCTGAGTGATTGCGATCGGCGGGAAAGTTGACAGTGATCCTGTCAGTTCCAACAACAGTTGGTGTGTAGATTACTGTGCAAGTGGCCGCCGCAGCACCAGTATCAGATAGAACGCACTGACCATTGAATGTGCCAGCGCCACTGGTAGTAAGACCAAAGACTCCTGTCGGCGTGATCGGTGTACCAACATCAGTATCCGTGACAGTTACGGTACAGGACGAAGTACTAGGCAAAGCCACGGGACTGGCGCATGTAATCGTGGTGCTAGTGGACCGTAGGTTGGCAGTGACAGTGAAGACGTTACTAGAACTGGTATTATGAGTTGAGTCGCCACTATAAGCGGCCGAAACATCGTAAGGATTGGGAAATGGGGCTATAGTAAGGTGGACTGAACACGAAGCAACACCCGTCGTCCCAGCTACGAGAGCACAGGTGTTAGAGTCGAAGGACCCGTAAACCGTACTGAGAGTGAACGTAACTGTTCCTGACGGACTGGTAGCACCACTGGTACTCGTATCAGTGACAGTAGCAGTACAGGTGGAAGCCTGGTTCACAACAACTGGAGTATCACAGGAGACAGTGGTCATTGTTGGGTTCAGGTTAGTCAGTATAATCAGATTGGAACTGGCTGAGCTTGTGGCGTACACAAGACCGGCATGGCTGGCAGTGATCTGATGTGTTCCGGAACCAAAGGCTATTGGAGTGTAGGTTACGGAACAAGTGCCGCTCGCGCTGGTCCCGGCCAAGGAACAAACATTGAGGGCGGGCCCGTTTGAGGAGAAGGTTCCAGCATCATTACTGCTGAACGAGACGGAAGCGCTGCCGCTTAGCTGATCGTCTAACAGAGGGGTTCCGGGCGAAGTGTCAGTAACGGTGGCCGTGCAGGTTGAGGCTTGACCAACATTGACCGTGCTGGGTACGCAGGAAACAGCTACTGTGGCGGTGCGGGGATTGATCGTGACATTGGGACCGGTGGAGCCGGAGCTGGGGTCATGAGCTGAGTCGCCAGTATAACTGGTGGAGACCGTGACGACGAGGGGTCGCGTGCCAATGAGGGTGTCGGTACAAGTTGAAGACGCAAATCTGACCGGGGTTAAGGTGCATGTGGCAGAACCGAAACTTATGCCATCCGGAGCGGACACGCTGAAACTTACAGAGCCCGTTGGAGGTGTCGGACTTCCTGTCGTATCAGTGACGGTTACTGTACAAGTGGAGGGCTGGTTCACAACGACGGTGGTATCGCAACTCACAGTCGTTGTCGTTGCGTGAAGTGGAAGAGGATTGATGGTTATGAGGAAGAATGCTGAACTGGCTGAGTGCGCTGAGTCACCAGCATAGCCGGCCGTGATCTTATCACTTCCGGTGACAGTGGGAGTATAATTCACAGCACAGCTGGCCGACGCCCCGGTTCCAGAAATTGAACAGCCAGTGCCGAAAGTCCCGCTGCCGTCGCTGACCAAATTATAGTAGGGGCTAAAACTGCCACTTGGTGTTATTGCGGTGCCGCTTGTCGAAGTATCAGTAACAGTGATGGTACAGGTGGAAGAATCGGGTAGGGCAACCGGACTTGTGCAGGTAACTGTCGTTGTAGTCGTCCTTCCGTTGACGACAAGAGTGAAAACGGTACTGGAACTACCATTGTGCGTCGAGTCAGTATCATAGGTGGCGGAAACAGCCACAGAATACGCGCTACTTGGAGTGTAATGAACAGAACAGGAAGAGGCACCTGTTGTACCTCCTACGAGTGTGCAGGTATCGAAGTCAAAGGAGGCCCCGGCGAACGTTACCGTCCCTGTCGGGCTGGTTGAACTAGGACTAGTGTCCGTTACGGTGACGGTACAAGTTGAAACCTGATTGACAACTACAGGACTGTCACAGGTCAAACTAGTAGAGGTATAGTCCTTCGGAGATGGAGTGACAAAAATGTCGAAGAAGCCAGAGCTCGGGGAGTGGGAACCATCACTCTGAACGAGCACTGTGATTCTATGACCACCGACAACTGTTGGAGTATAGGTCAAACTACAACTGGCGGAGACATCGGTTCCCGACACGTAGCAGTAGTAACTGTAATACGGATAGCCACCATTAAAAGTGCCAGTACTGTTGGTGGAGAAGGTACTGAAACCCGTCGGCGTGATCGGAGTCCCAGCCGTACTAGTATCGGTAACCGTCACGGTGCAGGTCGAAGTGGGATATGGAATAGTTAGGATCACTGGACTGTCACATATGACCGTCGTAGATGTGGAGCGTCCGTTAACGGTAATACGGAAGGGAGAGCTGGTGCTGCCATTATGAGTCGAATCGCTATCATAAGTGGCGGATAGGATAGTGTCGAATGGGGTGTCCCCTGGCGTGCTCATCGGAGTTAGGTGAACAGAACATGAAGAGGTACCCGTTGTACCTGCCACGAGTGCGCAAGTGTTAGAGTCGAAGGAGCCGGAGTAGTAGTCGCCTACAAACGTGACTGTCCCTGACGGGCTGGCAGTACGAGTAGAACTCGTGTCAGAGACCGTAGCCGTACACGTTGAAACCTGGTTGACCACTACCGGAGTATCACAGGATATGCTAGTTGAGGTGAAGGCCTTGGTGGAAGGATTCACCGTAAGATCGAAGAATCCGGAACTGGCTAAGTGAATTAGATCACCACCATAATAGGGATAGTATGGCTGATAATTGGCCGTGATTCTATGAATACCAGCGACCGTCGGAGTGTATGTTATAGTACAGCTAGCTGAAACTCCACTACCAGACAAGAGATAGCAGCCCCCGCTGAAGGTCCCGGTACTATTGGTGACGGTACTCACCGAGATATAGCTCCCATACGGGGTGATTGGATTGCCGGCAGGTTCTGTATCCGTGACGATCACAGTGCACGTGGAAATAGGATATGGAATAGCTAGAGTCAATGGACTGCCACACGTGATGATAGTGGACGTGGAGCGGCCGTTAACGGTGATACTGGACGGGGAACTGGTGCTGCCGTTATGAATCGAATCGCTACCATAAGTGGCGGAAAGACTCATGTCGAACGGGCTAATCCCAGGCGTTGTTATCGGAGTTAGGTGAACAGAACAAGAAGAGGTACCGCTTGAACCTGCCACGAGTGTGCAAATGTTAGAGTCGAAAGAGCCGTAAGAGGAAGCGGGGATCGGGGGCTCTCCCTGGAACATAACAGTTCCCGACGGGCTGGTGGGACCACCAGAACTCGTATCAGTGACCGTGGCCGTACATGTGGAAGCCTGGTTGACCACTACGGGAGTATCGCAAGATACACTGGTTAAGGTGGGGGCCTTGGTGGAGGGGTTCACGGTTATGTCGAAGAAGCCAGAGCTCGGCGAGTGGTAGCCATCGCTTTGAAAGTTGGCTGTGATTCTATGAATGCCGACAACCGTTGGAGTATACGCTACTGTACAACTGGCGGATGACCCGCTGCCGGACAGGTAACAGCCTCCGGCGAATGAACCAAGGCTGTCAGTGACTATACTTGCCGAGTAATAGTACGGTGTGACTGGAGTGCCAACAGTACTAGTATCGGTAACGGTTACGGTACAGATGGAACTGGGATATGGAATATCCAGTGCGATTGGGCTGTCACAGTTGACGGTGGTCGCAGTAGACCGGCCGTCAACGTTGAACGTATAGTATGGATTGGCACTGCCGTAATGAGTTGAATCACCCGGATAACTTGCCTGAACATACGCTTGGCCCATGGAACCTGGGGTGGCGTGAACTGAACATGAAGCGGTACCGGCTGCACCTGCTAGTAGGGTACAAGTGTTCGTATCAAGCAAGGCACTGCTCGTGAAGGTAACCGTTCCTAACGGACTGGTTGGACTAGTGTTAGTATCCGTTACTGTGACGGTACACGTGGAGGCCTGGTTCACAATTACTGGACTGTCACAGCTCACGATGGTGGAAGTGAAACCTATGGTCAAACCCACCTTCACGATGCTGCTGCTACTACTGCAGTAGTAGTAGCAGAAAGGGAGCGTTCCAAAGTAGGCGAAACCATTCGCAGCATCAATGACGGCTGAAGAAAGTCCGCCCACGCCAAAGTTCAGCGCCAAAGCTCCTACACGAGTAAGGTCGGAAAGCCTAACCTTCACAATAACGCCGGGCGATGTTTGGGTTCCGAAGTAGGCGAAACCATTAGCAGTATCAATAACGGCCGAGTGGAGATTGGTCTCGCTGGAGTCCAGAGTCAGGGCCCCTACACGAGTAAAATCTGAAAGCCTAACCTTCACGACAATGCCGGGTGAGGTCGCGGTTCCGAAGTAGGCGAAACCATTAGCAGTATCAATAACAGCCGAGTAAAGATAGTTCTCGCTTGGGTCCAGAGTTAGGGAAGTGACCTCAGTGAAGTCTGAGAGTCGAACCTTCGCAATGGCATTGCGTGCGCCACTTCCGAAGTAGGCGAAACCATTAGCAGTATCAATAACAGCCGAATAAAGCTGGTCCTCGCCTGTGTTCAGAACCAGAGTCCCTTGACGAGTAAAATCTGAAAGCCTAACCTTCACGACAATGCCGGGTGAGGTCGCGGTTCCGAAGTAGGCGAAACCATTAGCAGTATCAATAACGGCCGACAAAAGACTGTACTCGCCTGGATTCAGGATTATCGCTCCTACACGGGTGAGGTCCGATAATCTGATTTTGACGATGACACCGGTGCCATCGTCTGCAGCACCCCCGAAATAGGCGAATCCATTAGCCGTATCGATAACGGCCGAGTAAAGATAGTTCTCTCCGGGGTTCAGAGTCAAGGCTGCCACACGAGTGAAGTCTGAAAGCCTGACCTTCACAATAATGCCGGGTGATGTTACGGTTCCAAAGTAGGCGAAACCATTAGCCGTGTCAATAACAGCAGAGTAAAGATTGGTCTCGCCTGGTTTCAAGGTCAAAGAGGCTACTGGATCAAAACCCTTAGCCGTCGGAAATGTTGAGAGGAGGAGTAGAGGCACGAGGAGGATCAGGATAATGCTCAGGTTTCTGGTGGTGAGGCGCTCTACCTTGGCCGTTTCTTCGGGTCCCTTATGGGCAACGAAAAAACTGAACGTTCTCTTCAAAACTAGTAACTATCCAAGTGTATCATCCAATGTAGCCGCGTGCGCTATGCTCTTGTTAAGAGCACTTAACGGCAGGCAATCATCTGCACTGGAATAGCGTGTTTGTACGACACTGCAATGAAATCGATGTGGCTTAGCCTTCGAAACTGAAAGTCACAGAGTTGGGTGCCACGGTTTCAAATCGAACTGTTCGTGGGACAGTTCCCATAATCATGGTCGAGACGAACTCTTTGACGAATATTGAGAAGTTGAGATTGACGTCGTGATGTACAGTGTAGAAATGCATCTTCCCATCATAACGATGCTCATAAGCGTCGAAGTGGCTGCTCCAAAGATCCAGGAACTGGAGGATCGTCCCGAGGCTTACCTGCTGAAACAGGTAGAGCACGTGCTCCCTGCCAGAAGTCTCGGCGAATCTCCTTCCGAGGTCTTCCAGTTCTGGTTTGTCCAGTGACTTGAATACATCCCTTAGGAGGTCTTTGCTGACGGGTATCAGCCCGAGCCTCCCAGCGTAACGCCACCAATCCGTGTAGCGAGATAGGACTTGAGAAACCAGAGTGTTGAGACTTGTCCGGTTCTTCTTAGCCTCGTCCTCAAGATTCGCTCGGAGGCTACTGTCAATGCGAAACGAAACAGTATCGGTGGTAATTCGCAGCCTAGATTTCTTGAACGTGGGTGGAGAGGTTGAAGATCGTTCCGATTGCTGCTTCGTAAGAACTCCAGCGATTGCAATCAGGCCTGCCCATAACCCAGGGATTGCTTGACCTGCCAGTGCCCTATCCGTTACCTTTACCCATATCTTGACAGGTTCGACTATCATCTTACATGAGGTTCGGAAGTCGAGGAGTGGTTGGGCCCGGTTTGGCCGGGCAACGAGAGCCGAACTATCCTGTTCTAACATTGTCCTGGCTTTCGTTGACATCTCACTCTCAATGGTCGCGCACGGTGTGTCCGTATTTGACCTTGGGACCGAAGTCTCACTGGTTGTGATGTCATTCCCTAATACGGGGGTGAGATCTGTTGAGTCTTGCGAGGAAGAAGGGAAGTCAGGTGAGTACGGAATAGATCGGTCGACTTCACCGAGTCTAGTGTTCAGAGAAGTGGTCAGTGACAATGACAATATTATTGTAGCAAACAAAAAGAGCGAGAGGCGTATGACTTTCATGTCGGGCCTTGCTCCGGATCAATACAGCCCTTTTTTGTTAAGGCGTCTGAATCCGACGAGCAGAGTATAGCGAGGGAGCTGACGGAAGAGGGGAACATGGTCTGAGTTGACTGACAATCGACGTTTCGTTCGAGGTTAAAACTTTGTCGGATT